>Ga0207689_10000640_pt1 | contig 33433 bp, 33 predicted proteins | sample KBSMisM52_FD_184312 | JGI IMG/M metagenome (GOLD analysis project Ga0207689, IMG submission 184312) | Miscanthus rhizosphere microbial communities from Kellogg Biological Station, Michigan, USA - KBS Miscanthus M5-2 (SPAdes) (version 2) | ecosystem: Host-associated > Plants > Roots >...
CAGTCACTACAGACAACGAACCGCACTGTCACGGAATGTGCTCCGAGCCGCACATTCCGCGCCAGCGCGATTCGTGTCTGACCTCAAACGTTCGGCAAAAATCATGAAAATCGCACTCCCCCTCGGAATATTAATTCTGGCATTTATTGGGTGCGCTAAAAAGCCGCCTTACACGGAATCGGATGTATCCTCGTTTATTCAGCCTGGTATAAATCTAGAGGCTATTGTCCAGAGGTTTGGTCCCCCTATTGTAGATGATAAGCTTGGCTGGGCCGCATTGCAGTATGATCCGAAGTTCGCCAAACAGAGCGGATTCACTTCCATCATCCTCAATGGCGATGAGGTTGGCCGTATTGATTCATCCAAAATTAGCGGCCTTGAGTGGTCGCATGATTCCCTTCGTATTTTAATCGCTCCGGATTTAGAGAAATGAAACCCAAGGGGTCCAATTAGTCGCAACTAACGATCTTGTGTTGTGATCCGAGCCGCATAGTCCGAGCCAGCGAGAATCACATCTGAGTCTGTTTGGCCGAATAATCATGTCAAAACCTTTGCGAATTTCCGTCTGGGTGTTTTTCGCCTGTGTAGTCGCACTACTTGGTTTGCTGGCTATTCCGCAGTATTCGAAAATCCGGCCAGAAAGTGTTCAGAAGGCACATATCAATGCCTTGCGCCATATAGCCCAAGGTGTGGTTTATTTTGCGAATGCACACGACGGAGAGTTTCCCGCAACATTGATCGAATTAGGGAAGAGCGATCCGCATATCAGGGAGATTGAATCATTTGAGCACGGAGACATTTTTTACTTAAAGCCCCAACGAAAACTTTCGGAATGCTCTCCCAAAGATATTATTTTAATTTCAACCTCCAAATACGGAATCACGGCAGGGTTCATTGACGGGACTGGAGCTATAATGACAGCGGAATGGAAAGCGAAAAAATGAGCCCAGTCAGCTGTAGCTTCCGAGGTTGCTTTGGAATTTAAGAATAATGTATAAATTAAAACCACGGGGCCGACCGGCCGCAGTCTTAACCATCAGACAAAATATGAAAATCAAACTGCTCGTTTTGGGGCTCATGGCCGGCTCGGCATTGAATGCCGGGGTTTCGTCGGCTTTGGTTTTGGCCAATTTTAAGGCGGTGGAATCGCCTGTTTCCATGAAGGTCGGAAAAGGGGGCAACATGACCCCCATTGCGTCTTCTTCCCTATCCACGCTCAAATACGCGATCATTCCAGACGCCCGACGGGCCTTCATCCTTGCTTGAGCTCCGTGGAAGCTCATGACTTGCGACATAAATACTGTTCGACCGCTGAAATACTCAAGTGTATGCTACTTCCTATCCTAGCTGTTATTCTCGTTGGATCGCCTGCATCCAAAATACATTTGGTCGATCAAGACGATGTCCCTATGCCTAATGTGCGCGTAGTTCGCGAATGGAAAACATCGGAAGGGGAAAAGGGGGAGTCGGAGTCCCTGACTGATAAAAATGGTGATGTAGTGTTTCCGCTCGTTAAGACAAAAATTAGTTTGATAAAAAGAGTCACCAAGCCGCTGCTTGTTTTCGTTCCATCGTCTTGTGGTCCAAGTTGGGAGATTTATGGAATGAGCACGTTTCGAGTTTATTCGTCACCGAATTATACTCCTCAATTTGATGATAAAGTGTGGAGGCGGAATATGGAGGTGTGGGAGAGGAAGGACGGCCTTTGCTTTCGAGATCCAGAAGGGGTTCGCAAGGCCTTTCCTGACGAAAGCTTCCAAGAGTTTTATTTCTTCAATATTAAGGGGGATTTCGATTTCACTCTTAAGCTCTATAAAATAAAACGCAGCTACTTGGGTGGATAAAAAGTCAGAGAAGGCGATCCGTGCTCAAATGAAAAAACTGGGAATAGATCCAGCAATCGTAGAGAAATAATGAGCCCGAAAAGGGTTCTGCTCGTCGTTCATCATCGTCAGGAATCCTCATGAAAACAAAAATCGAAACGCAGGCGGATATGCTCAAGGCCTTGATATCCGAAGATCGTCAGGAAATCCGGGGTATTCGTGCGTCGGTCTATAATCTGACCGTTCTGCTCGCGACCGCGTCGTTTGCCATCACCGCATTCTTGATCGGTCGGGAGTATTATCGGACGAATTGGCTCTGTCTGGTGACCGATGTGCTGATCATTCTGTTTATCTGGCTCTTGGTCGCCCGACTTAAGCACGATCTTTATGCGTGCCGGCAGTGCCTTTTTGCGAGGCAGGCTTTGATTCGGGCCTTGGATCAGGATGACCCGAAAGACCTGGATCCCTTTCCTGATGCTCGGACGATGAAGCCCGACATTCGGGATTCCGAGCTCTGGTGGGTTCCGGTGATCGCGATGGTGGCCATTGGCTTGAAATCCATCCTTGTCTGGTTCCTGCGGTAAGGGAGTTGGTCCAATAATATCTATGGCCCATCGGCATGGTAAAATCCCTGCACCGGGTCGGATGAACAACCTTATTAAAGTGAACGACTATCGAATGCGGTTAGAGCGGGCGGGGTTGTTTTCGGCGTTTGATCAGGCACGCAAGGCCAAGGATAAGGAGGCCTTGCGTGAGGTGCTGACGCGGGCCCGGTTCACCGACTTGGAGATCGAGTCGTTGGTGTGGTCCACCGGCGATATTCCCGAACCGCCCACTCCGGAAGAAAAACGTAAGCAGCTCTGGGATGAAGTGGTGGGCCGGATCGGATCAGCGGTGATCACCGGCATCGTGCTGGGCGGTATCTTTGTTTACGCCTCCACCGGACTGGATCGCTACGACACGGCATCCCGTCGGTCGGATAAACTGATGGCGGACCATCGGTCTCCGTTGGAGGCCTATTATAAGCCGTTTGGATGGGGCTTTGGGATCGGTGCCGTTGCGGGTTTGGTGACCGCCGAGGGATTTTTGATCGGACTGATGAAGAGATGGAAGCAGGACGAGTGAGTGCGATGGCGGGCGGGCGGTTCGACGGCGGGCTCAGTGGTCCCGCCCTACCTATCGGATCCGGCGAGGTGATGTTGGGCGGGCGGGCGGCGTTGGTGTGCGTCTGCGAGCAGACGGTCTACGTCCAAAGCAATCCCGACTGGCGTAGCCCCCACTATTCGTAGGGCCTCACCTTGGGTGAGGCCGATCGGTCCTTTTGGCCTGGGCGCGCGTCACCGGCCCGACACAAGGTCGGGCCCTACGATAAAACAACCCCGACCGGCGGTCGGGGCTACATCTGTGGTCAATAGCCGGTCAGAAGGGCCAGATGATCGGGATCACGATCATCGCGGTGACGAAGCACAGGATGTTCAGCGGGATGCCGATTTTCAGGAAGTCGGTGAAACGGTAGCCGCCGACGCCGTAGACGTAGGTGTTGGTCTGGTAGCCGATGGGCGTGGAGAACGCGGCCGAGGCGGCGAACATGACGGCGATCACGAAGGGCTGGACGTGGACGCCGAGATGGGCGGCGATGCCGATGGCGATGGGGGTCATCAGGGCGGCGACGGCGTTGTTGGACAGGACTTCCGTGAGCAGCGCGGTGATGAAGTAAACGGCGGCCAGCACGCCGAGGGCCTGGTGGGCCGGGGGCACGAAGGATTGCACGCCGTGGACGACGTGGGTGGCCAGCCAGACGGCGGCGCCGGTGTGTTCCAGCGCGAGGCCGGCGGCCAGCATGCCGTAGATGAGGAAGAGGATGTTCCACTCGATGGAGGCGTAGGCCTCGTTGGTCTTCAGGCAGCCGGTGAGGCATACGATGACGGCGCCGGCGAGCGCGCCGAGTTCGATGGGCACCCAGTCGAAGGAGGCGGTCACGATGACGGCAGCGAGCACCCCGAGGACGATGGGCATCTTGGTGTGCTGCGAGGTGGCGGGCACGCGGGCGCGGTCGAAGAGCATGAGGTCTTCGCTCTGGCGGAGGGCGTCGATGGCCTGGTCGGTGCCCATCATCAGGACGATGTCGCCGGCCTCGAGCGGGAGCGTGTCGAGGCGCTCGCGGACGTTGCGACCGCGGCGGTGCACCGCGATCACGATCATGCGGAAGCGCTGGCGGAAGTTCACCTCGCGGACGTTGTGGCCGACGATGGAGGAGTGGGGGTTGACCACGGCCTCGACGAGGGAGCCCTCGTGGGCGGCGATCTGTTCGAGTCCGAGCCCCAGTTCCGAGATGAGGTCGATGCCGTCCACGCCGCGGGTGACGGCGATGCCCTGGGGACGGCAGGCGAGGATGATGCGGTCGCCGGCCTTGAGCTGGATTTTCTCCGGCTCGATGTAGAGGGCCACGCCGTTGCGCACGATTTCGTTGACGCGGATGCCGCGGGCGGGGGTGAGGCCGGCCTCGGCGAGGGTCTTGCCGATGGCGGGCGAGTGCGGTTGCACGAAGGCCTCGGTGAGGTATTCGCGGCGCTCCTCCTCGCTGAGGATGGAGGTGAGCATCTCGCGGGTGGGCAGGAGACGTTTGCCGCAGAGGGCGAGGTAGACCGCGCCGATGATCGTCGTGGGCACGCCGAGCCAGGCCAGCTCGAACATGTTCAGCGCGGGGAGGTTTTTGGCGACGACGATGCCGTTGACGACGAGGTTGGTGCTCGTGCCGATGAGGGTGCAGGTGCCGCCCAGGACCGCCGCGTAGGAGAGGGGGATGAGGAGCTTGGACGGGGCGAGCTTCATCTTGCGCGCGAGTCCGAGCACGACGGGCAGGAAGACGACCACCACGGGGGTGTTGTTGATGAAGGCGGAGACGCCGGCCACGAGCATCACCAACAGGAACATGACGACCGGGTAGGACCAGCGGGCGGAGCGCTCCACGAAGCCGGAGAGCAGGTCGATGGCGCCGCAGCGCACGAGCGCGGCGCTGAGGATGAACATGGCGCCGACGGTGATGGGGGCGGGGTTGGCGAAGACCGAAAAGGCCTTGGCAGACGGCAGCAGGCCGGTCGCGATGAGCAGCACGAAGAGCGTGAGCGCGGTGAGGTCGGGCGGGATTTTCTCGCGCACGAAGCAGACCAGCGTGGCCGCCAGCAGGAGGAAGGTGAGGGCGATTTCCCAGGTCATGGTTTGCCGGCGCGGGCTTCGGACGCCTGATACCAGCGGTAGAAGGCGACGATGAAGACGATGAAGGTGACGAACATGCCGCCGACTTTCATGATGACGGAGCCGAGCAACTGGTCCTCGGTGGCTCCGAAGTTGGCGAAGAGACGGGGGGCGTATTCGTAGGTGGGATAGAGCACGTCGCCGGAGAAGGCGATGAAGGCGAAGACGGGGGTCATGCCGATGACCACGCCCACCAAGTAGAGCATCTGCGCGGCGGGGCTGATACGGGGAAATTCGCGAGAGGGGCTCAGGATCGGCCACCAGTAGAACAGGGCCGCGCCGAAGAACATGATGTGCTCGGCGATGTGCACCCAGCGGTTTTGCAGGGCCCAGTCGTAGAGGGCGGGGGCGTGCCAGAGCGAGTAGGTGAGCGTGTAGACGAGTCCGCAGATGAGCGGGCGGGTGAGGAAGCGAAGGATCGTCTGGAGTCCGGGCCGGGTGGTGACGGTGGAGACCAGCCAGGCGGGCAGGCCGAGCAGGAAGAGCACGGCGGCGACATACATGATGAGCTGGTGCTGCACCATGTGGCCGCTGAGCAGGAAACGTTCGCCGATCTGGTCGAGGGGGGATCCGACCGCGAGGTAGAAGACGACGAGGGCGAGGTAGAACTTGATCGCATGGCCGCGCGGGTAGGGGACGCCGGGCGCGATGCGAGCGCGCAGGGGGCCGGTGAGGAGCGCGTAGAGCCAGCCGAGCAGAATGAGTCCGCCGACCAGATGCGGTTCGTTATGCCAGTGGGTCCAGTCGATCATGGTGAGAGTCGGGAAGGGCGAGGGTTAACGCAAAGACGCCAAGTCGCGAAGAGCGCAAAGGTTTTTAAACCCAAGGCGGGATTTTGACCACGGATGACACGGATTAACACGGATGAATATTTTGCCCGGGCCTCGATGCAGCGATTCGTGATCCGTGCCCATCCGTGCCATCCGTGGTTGAAAATCTGTTCCGAGGGCGATGAATCCGGGCGCAAAAAAGGCGGCTCGGGGATCGAGCCGCCTTCGGTGCGACCGCGATTATTGGGCGGCGGCGCGTTCGGCGTAGATTTCCTGCGCCTTGAGCGGAACGCTGTCGTGGGCCGAGAAGATGGCCATGAGGGCGCCGACGGTGCCGCCGGCCAGCACCAGGCCGATGAAGAACAGGATCGTGCAGAAAAGCTTATCCCACTTCAGGTGCATGAAGATGAAGATAACCAGCATGAACTTGACGAGGGAGAGCACGACGAGGGTCGTGACGACCAGCCACTTCACGAGCGGGAGGTAGATGAGGACGATTTCGACGCCGGTGATGACGGCGAGGATCATCGCGAGCTGCACGAAGATGTGGAACTTGCTGGCCTCGTGATGGCCGGCGTCGGCTGCGGCGACGGGATGGGTGGTGGCGCTCATGGGCGGAGAATCAGAGGTATTCGAGGAGGTAGACGGCCGTGAAGATCACGATCCAGACGATGTCGACGAAGTGCCAGTAAAGGCCCATCGACTCGACGTCGATCGCGTTGGCCTCGCCGAATTCGACGGCCTTGGTGTCGCGGCCGAGGAAGAAGAGGGCGGCGATGCCGACCGCCGCGACGATCAGGGCGGGCAGCTCGTGGTGGACGAGGGTGGAGAGGGCTTCGGAGGTGGCGCCGAACTCGTGGATGGCGTGGACGCCGCTGAGGAGGGACTTGATGAAGGCGACCGTGGTGACCGCGAAGACGGCGAGGTGGACGACGGACTTCAGGATCCACGGGCTGCCGTCGGCGGGCTTGAAGCTGCGGATATACATGAGCGTGAGCCAGAGGACGCCGATCGCGACGTGGCAGCCGTGGGTGCCGGTGAGCGTGTAGAACGTCGAACCGAACATGCTGCTGCTGAGGGTGAGGCCCTTCTCGTGCACGAAGTGGTTGAACTCATACACCTGGCAGGTGAGGAAGATCAGACCGAAGACGATGGTGCCGAGGAGCATCTTGCGGGTCGCATGGAGGCTGCCCTTTTGGCAGGCGTTGACCGCCAGCGCCATGAGGAGCGACGACATGAGCAGGATGAACGTCGAGAACGACGTGAGCTCGAGCGAGAACAGGCCGACGATGTCGGGCTGGTTCGGCGTCGGGTGCAGGCGGTAGATCAGGTGCGTCGAGATGAGCGCGCCGAAGAACATGCAGTCCGACGCGAGGAACGCCCACATGAAGAGCTTCTTGTTGGGAATGCCCGTGGTGGTCGTGTGGTCGTGGTGGTGGTCGATGGCCCCGGTGGCCGCGTGAGTGCTCATTGCTGCGAAAAGTTGAGAGCTGAGAGTTGAGGGCTGAGAGTCCGGCACTCCGGAGGGAGCGCCGGCGGAGGGCTCAGTGTTTCGAGTTCTTGTCGTCGAGGTGGATGTGGTAGCCGCCCGGACCTTCGGCGGCCCAGAGGTAGACGCCGAGGAACATGATGGCGCCGCCGGCGATGGCTCCGGCCATGATGTGGTTCACGAAGAAGATCGCGCCGATCAGCAGGCCGCTGGCGGAGACGATGGGGAACCAGGACTGGCTGGGCATGTGGATGCCACCGTGGTCCTGCTCGGCCTTGGCGTGCTCGGCCTTTTCCTTGGAGATCTCCTCCTGGTGGGTCTTCTCATACCAGAACGCGTCGCGGGCGTGGACAGTCGGGATGACGTCGAAGTTGTGCTCGGGCGGGGGAGTGGAGGGAACGGTCCACTCCAGCGTGCGGGCGTCCCACTGGTCGTGGGTGGTCTTCTCGCCCTTGAAGTAGGTGTAGAGCATCACGCCGAAGTAGATGGCGACGCCGATGCCGAGGATGAAGGCGCCGATGGTGGCGATGAGGTTGGCGTCGTTCCAGCCCATGTTGCCGTCGTAAACGGCGGTGCGGCGGGGCATGCCGTTCAGGCCGAGGAAGTGCATCGGGAAGAACGTGGTGTTGAAGCCGACGAAGATGACCCAGAAGGAGAGCTTGCCCCAGAACTCGGAGACCTTGCGGCCGAAGATGAGCGGGAACCAGTAGTGGATGCCGGCGAGCAGGGCGAAGATCGAGCCGCCGATGAGCACGTAGTGGAAGTGGGCGACGACGAAGTAGCTGTCCTGCTGCTGGGCGTCGGCGGGGGCGGCGGAGTGCATCACGCCGGAGAAACCGCCCATCATGAACATCCACATGAAGCCGAGGGCGAACATCATCGGGGTGCTCATGCGCAGGTGGCCGCCCCAGAGGGTGCCGATCCAGTTGAACATCTTGACGCCCGTGGGGACGGCGATGGCCATGGTCATCAGGGAGAACGCGGCGGTGGCGACGGTGCCCATGCCGGTGGTGAACATGTGGTGGGACCACACGCCGAAGCCGAGGAAGCCGATGGTGGCGCCGGAGAAGACGATGATCGGGTAGCCGAAGAGGGGCTTGCGGGAGAACGTCGGGAGGATTTCCGAGACGATGCCCATCGCCGGCAGGATGAGGATGTAAACCTCGGGGTGGCCGAAGATCCAGAAGAGGTGCTGCCAGAGGATGGGGAGACCGCCGTTGGAGACGTCAAAGAAGGAGGTGCCGAAGGAGCGGTCCATCATGAGCTCGACCAGCGCGATGGTGATCGCGGGGAAGGAGAGGATGATGAGGAAGGCGGTGACGAGCGTCATCCAGGTGAAGACCGGCAGGCGCATCATCGTCATGCCGGGGGCGCGCATGTTGATGATCGTGACGATGAAGTTGAGCGAGCCGACGACGGAGGAGACGCCGAGGATCTGCAGGCCCATGACCCAGAGGTCGGTGGACATGTCGTGGGCGAACTGGTTGGAGAACGCCTTCGAGGTGAGCGGGGCGTAGCCGAACCAGCCGGAGTCGGGGGCGCCGGACTTCACGAACCAGCCGATGTTGAGGACGATCGCGCCGGCGAGGAACACCCAGAAGGCGAAGCCGTTGAGACGGGGGAAGGCCACGTCGCGGGCGCCGATCTGGAGCGGCATCATGTAATTGAAGAACGCCGCGGAGAGGGGCATGACCGCGAGGAAGATCATCGTGGTCGCGTGCATCGTGAACATCTCGTTGTAGACCTGGTGCGAGATGAACGTGTTGTTGGGAACCGCGAGTTGGACGCGGATCATCAGGGCCTCGACGCCGCCGACGAGGAAGAAGAAGAGGGCGAACATGCCGTAGAGCATGCCGATCTTCTTGTGGTCGACGGTGGTGAGCCAGCTGACGATGCCGGTCTTGGCGGTCGGGCGGGTGAGCAGCCAGGAGCGTTTCTCCGTGGTGGCGGCGGCGGGCGTGTCGTGGCCGACGAAATCGGTTTTGGCGTGTGCGGACATGGTGGCGGTCGTTGGGTCGGAGAAAAATTACTTGAGGCTGTGCAGGTAGGCGACGAGGGCGCGGGCCTCGGTGTCGCTCACGGTGATGTGGGCGCCGGTGGCGTCGCCGGTCTCTTTGTCGATCTCGAGGTAGCCGGTCATGACGTTGCCGCCGCCGGTAGGCACGCCGACATACATCTTGTTGCCGGGTTTCACCTCGTTCGGGTGGGTGATCCAGCGGTGGAGGTTCGCGTTGGTGTTTTCAAGCAGGCCGGCGGCGATGGTGGTGCGGGCGCCGACGTGGGTGAGGTCGGGGGCGGTGACGCCCATGCCCTCGTGGCCGCGGACGGTGTGGCAGGTCACGCAGCCTTTTTGTTGGAAGAGGTGGCGGCCCTCGGCGATGGCCGCGGGCGATTCGCCGGCCTCGACCGATTGCTGTTTCTTCCAACCGCCGAACGGATCGGAGTCGAAGGCGGCGGAGTAGCCGGGGGCATTGCGTCCGGGATTATTGAAGACGTAGGGGGCGGCGGGTTCGCCGGCGACGGCGTCGGCGGCCACGATGCGGGCGGCGGACTTCTGGTGGGCGACCCAGGCGGCGAAATCAGTTTCGTTGAGCGCGATGACGCGGAAGCGCATGACCGCGTGATCTTCGCCGCAATACTCGGCGCACTGGCCCCAGAAGTAGCCGGGGGCGTCGGCCTTGAGCCAGAGGTGGTTGCCGCGGTTGGGGATCATGTCGACCTTGCCGGCGAGCTTGGGCACCCAGAAGGAGTGGATGACGTCGTTGGTGCGCAGGTTGACGCGCACGGGGCGGCCGGCGGGGATGACGAGCTCGTTGGCGGTGAAAAGGCTGCCGGCGCCGTCGATCTGCTCCTTGGGGTATTCGAACTTGAACCACCATTGGAGACCGGTGGCGGTCACCTCGTAGGCGGTGGCCTGTTCGGCCTCGGGCACGTCGTAGGAATACCAGATGGCCTTGAGGGTGGGGACGGCGATGAAGACGAGGGCCAGGACCGAGAGACCGATGAGGCTGAGCTCGATGAGCGGGTTGCCATGGCCCTGGTGGGGGGTGGCGGCCTTGAGGTCGTCGGTCTTGCGGGCGCGGAACTTCAACATGGCGTAGGCCATGATGCTCGCGACGATCACGAAGGTGATGCCGGTGACCCACAGTGTGACGTAAAACACGTTGAGCTGGGCCTTGGCAACGGGGCCCTGCGTGTCGAAGGTCGACTGGGGGCCGCTGAGCCATTTGAACCAGCCGCCGAAGAACAGCGGCATGACGGAGACGGCGGCGCAGGTGAGAACGCGGCGCTTAATCATGCGAGAGAGAGACGGTAAGGTCATTGGTCCGATAGAGAGGGTGGCCGTTGGTCAAACGGAGCACTGAAAGAAGATAAACCGCGAAAGCGTCGGCAAGAGGAGGGGCATTTCAAGCCATAAAACGATAGGTGATGAAGGTAATAAGCTACGCACACGCATCATCGTTGAAATTGAATGAGCCCGACGCGGCCCCCGGGCGTAGCTATTATGCAACTTCATAAAGCAGAGGGCTTGCCAGAGCGCGGCGGCCTGCGCAGCGTGCCCCGTCCTCATGACGTTCGCCCACGCCCCGCACTTTTGGACGCGCGCAATTTCCGGCCATGGCCGGACGCATTGGGCAAGGGCCGGGGAGCGCGCTCGTGGGGGGCGCTCGGTTAAACCCGACGTGTCGCTTAGCCCTTGGCGGGCCACCACTGGTAGAGGAAAAAGTAAACCAGCACGCCGGTGACGCTGACGTAATACCAGATCGGGAACACGACGCGCGCCCAGCGTTTGTGGCGCTCGAAGTCACCCTTGAAGGCGAGCGAGAAGGTCTTCGGGACGAGGTAGGCGATGCTGATCGCGAGGAGAATGTGGGTGATTAGCATCACATAGTATACCGTGCGGATGGCGCCTTCGCCACCGAACTGCGTATGGACCGCTTGGCCGGCGCCGGCCGCCATGCCCTTGAGCGCCTTGTGGAGCAGGTAGCCGACCAGGAAGACCGCCGAGACAATGCCGGCCGAGAACATGCAGGCGCGGTGGGCGTTTTTGCGGCCGGTCTTGATGCAGATGAAGCCGGCCGTGATCAGCACGGTGGCGAGCGCGTTGAGCCCGGCGTTGATCGGGGGGATGTCGTTGAGCGTCACGGAGAGAAAATCAGGAGAACAGAAAGCGGTCGGCCACCAGCGCGCCCAGTTGGAGCGGCAGCCAGCCGATGGTCGTGAAGAACAGCTTACGGGCGTTGCGGTCGCGATCGGCCGGACGCAGGAAGGCGGCGGCGCGGGCGATGAACCACAGCGCCAGCACAGCGGTCACGACCGTGTAATAGGTGCTGGCCAGTCCGAGGAACTGGGGCAGGAGGCACACGACGGCGAGCGCGACCGAGTTGGCGAACGACCAGCGGGCGACCATGCCGCCTTCGCTGTCGCGCACGGGCAACATGGGGAAGTTCACCGCGCCGTAGTCTTTGCGGTAGGTCCAGGAAATCGCCATGAAGTGCGGGATCTGCCAGAAGAAGAGGATCGCGAACAGGATCCAGCCGAGCGCGGTCACGCCACCGGTGGCCGCGGCCCAGCCGATGAGCGGGGGAAACGCGCCCGCGACCGCGCCGATCTCCGTGGACCAGCGGGACCAGCGTTTGGACGGCGTGTAGATCGCCAGATACGAGATGATCGTCATCAGCGCGAAAAACGCCGCCGAGCCGTGCATGTAGGTGAACAGCACGCCGAGTCCGCCCATGCACAGGCCGATGCCGATCACGAAGGCGGAACCGGTGGCGACCTTGCCCGACGGAATCGGACGGTCGGCCGTGCGCGGCATGACCGCGTCGGTGTCGCTTTCCATCCATTGGTTGAGCGCGGCCACGCCGCCGGCGCACGCGCAGGTGCCGGCGACCAGCGCCCAGAATTCCGCGCGATGCCAGCCCGGCCGCGCGGCGGCGTAACCGACCAGCGTGGTGATGACCGACAGCATGCTCAGGCGGGGCTTGGTCAGCTCCAGGTAGTCGCCAAAGCGGGCGGCGGGGACGGTGGGCGTCTCCACGGAACGGGTGGTGTCGGCGGTCATGCGGCGAGCGGCGTGGTTTCGCGGCGGACAATCGCCTCGCGGTGCGTCCACCAGGTGACGGTGAAGACGGTCGCCAGCAGGGAGGCGCCGCCGATCACGTGGGCGGTGGTGTAGAACGGATCGCGGATCGAGAGCACGGCGACGACGCCGAGCAGGATCTGCACCGCGAGCAGGCCGATGATCAGCGTGGCCGCGCGCTTGAGTCCGCGACCTGCCGCCGGCGAGCGCCAGAGCGAAATCGCGAGCCAGACGAGCGTGCCGGTGATCACCAGCGCCATGACGCGGTGCGTGAAGTGGATGGCCACGCGGAAATCCCACTGGGACGGGAGCAGGTTGCCCTCGGGCGTGAGCGGGAAGGTGGGGATGGCGAGGCCGGCGTTGTTGTGGCGCATCACCGCGGCGATCACGAGTTGTGTGAGCACCAGCAAGGTGGAAACGATGGCGAGGCGGCGGATGCCGGGCGAAATGCCGGTGCCGGCCGGGGCGGGGGAGGCGGGGCCTTCGATCCAGGCGCGCGACAGCGAGGCGGCGATGGCGAAGAGCGTGCACACATAGATCTGCGCAAGGATGCCGTGCGGGATGCGCAGCATCTGGCCGAGGGACATCTCGAAGCCGGGCACCGCGATGGAATCAAGGAGAACGCGTTTGCCGCCGAGGAAGCCTTGGACGAGCACGATGGCGAGGGCGAGCCAGCCGAGTTTGCGCATCCAGGCGCGGCCCTCGCGCAGTTGCAGCCAGATGACGAGAGTGATGGCGAGCAGGCCCATGACCATGCCGAAGAGACGGTGGGAGTGCTCGGCGAACTTGTCGATTTCGGTGAGCCAGCCGGTCGGGTTGATCGAGCCGTTGGACAAAGGCCAGTCAGGGAACGCCATGCCGGCCTGGATGCTGGTCGTGAACGCGCCGAGGGTGACGACGCCAAACACCCACGTGGCGCCGAGCGCGGCGAACCACGCGAGGGCCGGTTGGTAGGAAGTGGTGCGGGAAGTGGTCATGATGGACGTCATCAGCGCGCGTTGTCGCGGAGCAAAGGGAAACGACTACCTGCTTCAAAGCCTTTGACAAATTTTTCCTCGGGGGAATCCGTAGGTATATGGTTTCTTCCCGGTTCCGCCCGCTGTCGCTAATGGCAGTCGTCTCCCTTTCGCTGGTGTTTCCCGCCTGCAAGCCGGCTGCGTCCCCGTCCAAACCGGCCGAAGCCGCCGCGCCCGCCACGAAGGAAAAACGTCATCCGCTCACCGGTGAGATCATCAAGGCCGACCCCGAGCGCCTCACGTTGCTGGTCAAACACGACGCCATCCCCGGCTTCATGGCGGCGATGACCATGGAGTTCTCCGCCACGGCCGGCGATGTGGCCAACGCCCGCGAAGGCCAACGCATCCGCGCCGAGGTGGTCGAGCGCGAGGACGGCGAGTTCGCCCTCGAAAAGATCTGGCCCGTCGATCCGGTGGCCGACGCCAAGATCGCCACGGCCGGCGGCGCGCTGCGCCAGGACACCTCGATCCGCGGACGCCGCGCCTACCGCGAAGTGGGGGAGAACCTGCCCGACTTCGCGCTCTACGACCAGACCGGCCAGGTCGTCTCGCCCGCGCGTTTCCGCGGGAAGCAGATCATGCTGAACTTCATTTATACGCGCTGCCAGGTCGCGACGATGTGCCCGCTGGCCACCGCCAACATGACCGCCGCCCAACGCAAGGCGAAGGAGTCCGGCGTCAGCGACATCGAGTTCATTTCCATCACGCTCGATCCCGAATACGACACGCCCGGCGTGCTCCTCACCTACGCGAAACAGCGCGGCATCGACACGACCAACTTCTCCTTCCTCACCGGTCCCGAGGGCGCGATCAAGGACCTGCTCACGCAGTTCGGCGTGCTCGCCGAGTTCGAGGGTAGCATCCTCAAGCACACCGTCTCCACGCTGCTGATCGACGCGCAGGGGAAAATCATCTGGCGCACCGACGGCAGCCAGTGGTCACCCGACGAGTTTGTGCGGAAGATGAAAAAGGCGTCCTCATGAGCGACGTTCCGGTCCCCGCCGCGTCCGCGCCCGTGCGCTGGCGGTCCGTCGCGCTCATCACGGTCTCCGCGATCGTGCTCTACGCGGCCTTCCGCGCGCTGCCCACCGGCACCAATCTCCACCAGACCGATTTCAGCGTGCAGGGGCAGGGAGCCATCGAACTCTGCGATCCGTCGAACCCGCAGTTCGTCGCCGTCACCACCGCGCGTTCACCGGTCACGATGACGCTGCGCGGCGACCTCCCGGCGGCCACTGGCCGCGAGTCGCAACTCACGCTCACGCTCGCCACCTCGACCGGAAAACCGGTCGGTCCCGCCGACCTGCTCGTGCAACACACGCGCAAGCTCCACCTGCTCGTGGTCGATCCGACGCTGCAAGACTACCAGCACCTCCACCCCGAGCCGGGCAAGGTGGACGGCGAATGGACGTTCGCCTTTACGCCGCGCCTTGCGGGCACCTACCGCGTGTTCGCCGACTTCGTGCCCGTGCCCACCGCGCGCAGCCTGTATGCGGGCGCCGACCTGCCGGTGACCGGCGGGGTTTTGCCAAAAAACGCGTCGCAGCCGCTGTCGTGGGACGCCGAGGTGGATGGTTACCAATTCAAACTCACGCCCGACGCGCCTATCCACGCCGGCAAGGCGGCCGGCCTCGTGTTCACTGTGACGCGCGCTGACGGTGGCGCGGTGCCGATGGAACCGGTGATGGCGGCCTACGCGCACCTCGTGGCGTTCGACCAAGGCCAGAGCGGTTTCGCCCACCTGCATCCCAACGAACTCACGCTCACACCGCCGCCCGACGCGACGCACCCGCGGCTCACGTTCAAGATCACGATCCCCACGGCCGGCGTGTATGTGATCTGGGCGCAGGTGAAACTCGCCGGGCGCGAGGTCTTCGCCCCGTTCTGGTTCGAGGTCGCGCCCTAAGTGGCACGTTTAGGCGGTGATCGGCACGATCCGCCGTTGTCCGGCGCGGATGAGAATCGCCAGCACCAGCGCCACCGCGAAGCCGATCACTCCGTAATGGAGCGTGCCGACGAAGCCGCCTGATTTCGCGCGCGCCGCCGCCGCGAACATCGGCCCGACCACGCCCGCCGCGGACCACGCCGTGAGCAGGTAACCGTAGATGATCGCGAGTTGTTTCGTGCCGAACAGGTCGCCCACGTAGGCGGGCAGGGTCGCGAAACCGCCGCCGTAGCAACTGATGATCACAAACAGCGTGAGCTGAAACGCCAGCGGGTGCGTGATCATCGGCAGCGCGAAAAACGCCAGCCCTTGCACCACGCAGAACGTCATGAAGGTCGCGGGCCGTCCGATCACGTCCGACAACGACGACCAGCCGATGCGCCCGAGTCCGTTGAAGAGTCCCATCAGTCCGACCATCGTCGCCGCCTGCGCCGCGCCGAGTCCGGCGATTTCCTGCGCCATCGGCGACGCCGCCGAGATCACCGCGATGCCGCAGGTGACCTGGATGAAGAACAGCAACCACAGCATCACAAAACGCGGCGACGTTAGCACCCGGCGGGTGCTGGCGGGCTCGGCTCCGGCGGTTGCTCCATGCAGCGCGTCGTGGGTCGACCCTGTCCATCCCGCCGGCCGCCAACCGTCGGGCGGCCGCCGCAGCACCTGGGCGCATACCATCATCACGGTCAGGTAGCCTCCGCCTAAAATCATAAACGTGTGCGCGAGTCCGGCGGCCGCGATCAACTTTAGGATCAGCGGCCCGGCCAGCAGCGCACCGAAGCCAAAGCCCATGATAGCGAGCCCGGTCGCCAGTCCGCGACGATCGGGGAACCATTTCACCAGCGTGGCCACCGGCGTGAGATAACCGACACCGAGTCCGAGTCCGCCGAGCACGCCGTAGCCGAGATAAAACAACACCGGCGAACGCAGCGACACCGCGAGGCCGGCGAGGATGAGGCCGCCGCCGTAGCACAGCGCGGCGAACATGCCGGCCTGGCGCGGACCGCGTTGTTCGATGACGCGGCCGAGAAACGCCGCCGAGAGCCCGAGGCAGCCGATGGCCAGGCTGAAGGCGAGCGTCACCTGTTCGTAGCGCCAGCCGAGCGCGGCCATGAGCGGCTTGGTATAAACACTGTAGGCGTAAACCGCGCCGATGGATCCGTGGATGCCGACCGCGGCCGCGGCCACGAACCAGCGTGTGCGTTGAGTGATGGATGTGGACACAGCCACGAGCCATACCGGTTTTGGACGCACCGGGCTAATTCTCCCGAGCCCGTCCGCGACGGTATAACGCGTTCTGAACGCCTCCAGTGATTACCGATGTGAGTGCGGGAAACCCGGTCCCCGCGCTTTCGACTCGCCCGTGATTTGGCAAGATATGCGCGTTATTTGGCCGGACGTGCGTCCCGCTCCGGGGCGGATTCCGGCATAGTAAAACTTGATTTACCAAGCGCCATGCCACTCCTCGAAAACACCGTCTCCTCCGCAACTTCCTCCGTTGAAAAGTCTCCGTGGCGCACGTTCGCCGCCGGTCTTTGGAACGACCGCGTCAACGTGCGCGACTTTATCCAGCGGAACTACCGACCCTACGAGGGCGAGGGTAGTTTCCTCAACGGTCCCACCGAGCGGACGCTGAAACTCTGGGGCGAGATTCGCGAGCTGCTCGCCCGCGAGCGCACCTCTCCCGGCGGCATGCTCGATCTGGATACATCGGTCATCTCCAGTATCTGCTCGCATCCGCCCGGCTACATCGATCGCGACAACGAGGTGATCGTGGGCCTCCAGACCGACGCGCCGCTCAAGCGAGCTTTCATGCCTTTCGGCGGCTTCCGCATGGCTGCCGCCGCCGTCGAGTCCGCCGGCCGCTCGGTGGACCCGAAGACCGCGGCGATTTTCAAGCACCGCAAGACCCATAACGAGGGCGTGTTCGACGCCTACACGCCCGAGATGCGCCTGTGCCGCTCGGTCGGCATCATCACCGGCCTGCCCGACGCCTACGGCCGCGGCCGCATCATCGGCGACTACCGCCGCGTCGCGCTCTACGGCACCGCCTTCCTCGTCGCCGACAAAAAGGAGCAGCTCGCCCAGACGACCGCCGCCGGCATCACCGCCGACCTGATCCGCGACCGCGAGGAACTCTCCGAGCAGATCCGCGCCCTCGCCGAACTCGCCGCCATGGGCAAGGCCCACGGCTTCGATCTTTCCCGTCCCGCCGCCAACGCCACCGAGGCCGTGCAGTGGACCTATTTCGCCTACCTCGCCGCGGTGAAGGAACAGAACGGCGCCGCCATGTCCATCGGCCGCATCGCCACGTTCCTCGACATTTACATCGACCGCGACCTCGCCGAGGGGACGCTCACCGAGTCCGCCGCGCAGGAGCTGGTAGACCAACTCGTGCTCAAACTCCGTCTCGTGCGCTTCGCCCGCACGCCGGAATACAACGAACTCTTCAGCGGCGATCCCACGTGGGTGACCGAGTCGCTCGGTGGCATGGGTATCGACGGCCGCACGCTCGTGACGAAGAACTGCTTCCGGTTCCTCCAGACGTTGCACAACCTTGGGGCCGCGCCCGAACCCAACCTCACCGTGCTCTGGTCCGAGCGACTGCCGGTCGGCTTCAAGGAGTTCTGCGCCCGCACCTCCATCGAGACCAGTTCGCTGCAGTATGAAAACGACGACCTGATGCGCGCCTACTGGGGCGACGACTACGCCATCGCCTGCTGCGTGTCGGCCATGCGCGTGGGCAAGCAGATGCAGTTCTTCGGCGCGCGTGCCAACCTCGGCAAGACGCTCCTTTACGCCATCAACGGCGGCATCGACGAGATTCAGAAGGTCCAGGTGGCCCCGCCGTCCGCGCCGATCCGCGGCGACGTGCTCGAGTTCGAGGAGGTCAAGGCCGCCTTCGAACGCATGATGGGCTGGCTTGCCGGACAGTATGTGGGCGCGCTCAACGTGATCCACTACATGCACGACAAGTATTGCTACGAGCGCCTGCAGATGGCGCTCCATGATCGCGAGATCCTGCGCACGCTGGCCTGCGGCATCGCCGGCCTGTCCGTCGCGGCCGACGCGCTCTCCGCCATGAAATACGCCAGGGTGCACGTCATCCGCGACGAGTCCGGCCTGGCGGTCGATTACCGGATCGAGGGCGACTTCCCCAAGTTTGGCAACGACGACGAACGCGTCGACTCGCTCGCGCGCTGGTGCGTGGAGACCTTCATGGCCAAGCTCCGCCAGCAGCCGACCTACCGCAACAGCGTCGCCACCCAGTCGGTGCTCACGATCACCTCGAACGTCGTTTACGGCAAAAAGACCGGCCACACGCCGGACGGCCGCCGCGCCGGCGAACCCTTCGCCCCCGGCGCCAACCCGATGCACGGCCGCGACCGCCACGGCGCCATCGCCTCGATGGCCTCGGTCGCGTCGCTGCCGTATCAGGATTCACAGGACGGCATCAGCTACACGTTCAGCATCATTCCGGGCGCGCTTGGCCGTGACGACCTCGCGCGCATCAACAATCTGAGCGGACTGCTGGACGGCTATTTCTCATCGGGTGGCCACCACATCAACGTGAACGTGTTCGACCGCGCCACGTTGGAAGAGGCGATGGCTCATCCGGAAAAATATCCGCAGCTCACCGTGCGCGTTTCCGGCTACGCGGTGAACTTCGTGAAGCTCAGCCGCGAGCAGCAGCTCGACGTAATCAACCGCACCTTCCACGGATCCCGGTGAACGCCGCCAACCCGTCCGCCTTCCCGTCCACGCCCGCGCCGGCCGCCGTCTGCGAGCCGGTGAGGGCCGGTTGCGTCCACTCGATCGAGACAGCGGGCATGTTGGACGGCCCGGGCATCCGGCAGGTGATTTTCCTGACGGGCTGCCCGTTGCGCTGCCTCTACTGTCACAACCCAGACGCGATGTGCCTGAACCATGGCGAACTGCGTGGCGCGTCCGAGTTGCTGGTCGACCTCGCCCGGCGCCGCGCGTTTCTGCGCGGTGGCGGGCTCACGATCAGCGGGGGCGAGCCGCTGGTGCAGCCGGGTTTTGTGAAGGCGCTGCTTCGCGGTGCCAGGGAGATGGGCCTGCACACGGCGATCGACACCAGCGGCTACCTCGGCGCGAGGGTGGACGACGAACTGATGGCGCTCACCGATCTGTGGTTGCTCGACATCAAGTCTTTCCTGCCCGCGACCTACAAGCGGGTGACGGGCGTCGACGTCGAACCCACGCTGGCCTTCGCCCGCCGACTAGCTGCGCTCAAGCGCCCGATGTGGATTCGCTTCGTGCTCGTGCCCGGCCTCACCGACGCGGCCGAGAACATCGAAGGTCTGGCGGCGTTTGTAGCCGGCCTCGGATCCGCGGTCGAACGCGTCGAGGTGCTGCCGTTTCACAAGATGGGCGAATCGAAGTGGAAAGCACTCGACCTGCCTTACACTCTGGCCGAAACCCCGCCGCCCACGCCGGAGGCGACGGAAGCCGCCCGGGTGATCTTTCGCTCCGTCGGGCTGGACGTGTTTTGATCGGACGCCAAGCTCGACGATCTTTCATCCATGCTCACGCCCGGAACGTTCGCACCGCCTTCTTCACCCCGCGCCACGCGCGTCCTGCTGCTCGGCTCGGGCGAACTCGGGAAGGAGGTCGTGATCGAGCTGCAACGCCTCGGTTGCGAGGTGATCGCCTGCGACCGTTACGCCGGAGCGCCCGCCATGCAGGTGGCGCACCGCAGCCATGTGTTCTCCATGCTCGACGGCGCCGCGCTGCGCCGCGTGATCGCCGAGGAAAAGCCCGACCTCGTCGTGCCGGAGATCGAGGCCATCGCCACCGACGTGCTGGTGGAACTCGAAGCCGCCGGCCAACGCGTGATCCCCACTGCCCGCGCCGCCAAACTCACCATGAACCGCGAGGGCATCCGCCGCCTCGTCGCGGAGCAGCTCAAGCTGCCGACGTCGCCTTACCGCTTCGTCGCCACCGAGGGCGAGGCGCTCGCGGCGGGCGAGGCGCTGGGTTTCCCGTGCGTGTTGAAACCGCTCATGTCGTCCAGCGGCCACGGTCAGAGCGTCGTTAAAACGCCCGCCGGCATGGCGGCTGCCTGGGACTACGCGCAGAAGGGCGCGCGCGCCGGGGCGGGGCGCTGCATCGTCGAGGGCTTTGTTAAGTTCGACTACGAGATCACCGTGCTGACGGTCTCGGCGAGCAACGGCATCCAGTGTTGTCCGCCGGTCGGCCACGTGCAGATCGACGGGGACTATCGCGAGAGCTGGCAGCCGTGTCCGATGTCGCCGGTGGCATGGGCGCAGGCGCAGGACATCGCCAAAAAAGTCGTGGGCAACCTCGGAGGCCACGGCCTGTTCGGCGTCGAGTGTTTCGTGTGCGGCGACGAGGTGATTTTCAGCGAGGTGAGTCCGCGTCCGCATGACACCGGACTTGTGACGATCGGCAGCCAGCAGTGGAGCGAGTTCGCGCTGCACGCGCGGGCGATCCTCGATCTGCCGGTGCCGCCCATCGTGGTGTTTCGTCCTGCGCACAGCGTGGCGCTGCTGGGCCATGGCGACGGCGTGCCGGTGATTTCAGGATTGGAGAAGGCGTTGGCCGTGCCGGAGAGCCAGGTGCGCCTGTTCGGAAAACCCGAGTGCAAAGGCCATCGCCGACTGGCCGTCGCGGTGGCGACCGGAGCGACGCCTGAGGAGGCCAAGGAGCGCGCGCGCGCCGTGGCGGCGGCGATTACGATCACGGTGGGTTGAGGGAGAGATTTTTAACGCAAACGCGCCAAGGACGATCCGAAGGACGCGAAGGGCGGAATGTTTTAACCACTGATGAGCACTGATTATCACTGATGTCGGATCAGTGGTCATCAGGGGAGACGGATCGGAGCTTTGCGCCCTTCGGTTTTCTCTTCGCGTCTTTGCGTTAAACTCCGATTCCGGCTCAGAACCGCAGGTGCTTTACCGTGAGGCCCTGGTTGATGAGCTGCTTGAGCGAATCGACGCCGATCTTGAGGTGGTCGTGGACGTAAACCTCGTCCACGGCGGCGTCGCTCTCGGCGGTCTTGATGCCATCGGGAACCATGGGCTGGTCGCTCACGAGCAGCAGGGCGCCGGTGGGCGTCTGGTTGAAAAAGCCGGTCATGAAAATCGTGGCCGTCTCCATGTCGATGGCCATGGCGTGGATTTTTTTGAGGTATTTCTTAAACGCGGTGTCGTGCTCCCACACCCGACGGTTGGTGGTGTAAACGGTGCCGGTCCAGTAGTCGCGGGCGTAGTCGCGGATGGTGGTGGAGATGGCCTTCTGAAGCGCGAAGGCGGGCAGGGCGGGGACCTCGGGGGGGAAGTAGTCGTTGCTCGTGCCCTCGCCGCGGATGGCTGCGATGGGCAGGATCAAATCGCCGACCTCGGCGCGGTGTTTGATGCCGCCGCATTTGCCGAGGAAGAGGACCGCCTTGGGTTTGATGGCGCTGAGCAGGTCCATCACGGTGGCGGCGGTGGCGCTGCCCATGCCGAAATTGATGATGGTGATGCGCCCGGCGGTGGCGCTGCTCATGGGCTTGTCGCGGCCGTTGACCTTCACCCGGTTCCACTGCGCGAAGAGCTTCACGTAGTGCTGAAAGTTGGTGAGCAGGATGTAGTCGCCGAACTGGTCGAGGGGGACGCCGGTGTAGCGCGGAAGCCAGTTTTCGACGATCTCGGCACGGGTCTTCATGTCCGCGAGTTAAGACACGCGGACGGCGGAGGGCACGGAGAAAAACGGGAAGCTGACGGGCAGACAGAGGGTTTAACCACTCATGGGTTTCATCAAGGGATGAAACCTACGTGAACCGCTTCGCCTGATCGGCTCCGCATTAGATGATGGGCCGGCTAATCACCGGCTAAGACAATCTGCGATGAGCAGATCCCTCAATTTATTCCGCAGGCGATCAGCCGGAGGGGATTTCCAAGGTTTCATCCTTTGATGAAACCATCAGTGGTTCATTCCCCTCCTCCGACTCAGGCCTCCGCCAGGGCGTTGGCGGTGTTGAGGTGTTCGGCGCCGGTGTATTTCTGCGACTGTTCGTCGGCGTGGTAGCTGGAGCGGATCATCGCGCCGCTTTCGATCACGCCGATGCCGAGGGACAGACCGTAGTCCTTCCACTTCACGAACTCGTCGGGGTGCACCCACCGGGCGATCTTCCAATGCTGCGGGGTGGGCTGCAAATACTGGCCGATGGTGACGATGTCGGTCTTGTCGTCGGCGATGTCGCGGAGGGTTTGCGCGATCTCTTCCTCGCGTTCGCCGAGGCCGAGCATGATGCCCGTCTTGGTGGTGAATCCGCGGGATTTGGCGTGGCGAAGAATCGAGCGGGAGCGGTCGTAGCGGGCCTGCACGCGCACGGGTTTTTGCAGGCGTTCGACGGTCTCCAGGTTGTGGTTGAAAATGTCGGGCTTCGCGTCGAGCACGAGGTCGAGCAGGTCGGTGTTGCCCTTCCAGTCGGGGGTGAGGACCTCGATGGCCGTGTTTGGATTGAGGTGTTTGACCGCGCGGATGGTGGCGGCCCAGACGGCGGCGCCGCCGTCCTTCAACTCGTCGCGGGCGACGGAGGTGATGACGCAGTGCTTGAGGTTCATCTTGGCCACGGCATCGGCGACACGGGCGGGCTCGCCGAGGTCGAGCTCGGTGGGGCGGCCGGTCTGGATCGCGCAGAAGTTGCACGAGCGGGTGCAGATGTTGCCCAAAATCATCACGGTCGCGGTGCCGCGGGACCAGCATTCGCCGAGGTTGGGGCACTGCGCGCTTTGGCAGACGGTGTGGAGCTTGTGGTCGTCCACGAGCTTGCGCACGGCTTGGTAGCCAGGGCCGCTGGGCAGTTTGGCACGGAGCCAAGAAGGTTTACGCGAAGTGTCGTCCATCGGAAGGAAGGGGGAAGAAAACGGGTTTTGGTCTCCAATGCACGCTAATGGTCGCTAATTTTTCAGGAAGCGGTGCAGCTATTAGCGCAGATTAGCGGGTATTGGCGGTTTCAAGAAATTGGGGAAAGAGTCGGGTGAACTCGCTGGTGAGCAGAGCCTTGACCTCGGCGAGATCGAGTTCGTGGCCGAGTTCGGCCTGGAGAGAGGTGACGGTGCCCTCGGTGGCGCTGATACCGCAGGGGACGATGCCTTGGAAGTGCGAGAGGTTGGCGTTCACGTTGAGGGCGAAGCCGTGGTAGGCGACCCAGCGGCGCACGGCCACGCCGATGGCGGCGATCTTGCGCGTGCCGACCCAGATGCCGGTCTTGCCCTCGCGGCGGGTGGCGACGAGGCCGAGCGAGCCGACGGTGTTGATCATGACCTGTTCGAGCAGGCGCAGGTATTCATGGAGATCCTTGCGCGGCGAAAGATCGACGATCGGGTAGCCGACGATCTGGCCGGGCCCGTGGTAGGTGATGTCGCCGCCGCGGTTGGTTTTGACGACCTCGATGCCTTCGCGGGCGAGGTGCGCCGGATCCCACACGAGATTTTGATCGGCGCCGCTGCGCAGACCGACGGTGTAAACGGGCTCGTGCTCGGTGAACACGAGCGTGTCGCCGATCTCGCCGGCGATGCGGCGCGCGACGAGTTCGTCCTGCGCGCGCCAAGCCGCCTCGTAACGCGTGCGGCCCCAGTCCTGGAAGGACACGGATGCGACGGCGGTGCGGGTGGTGGTGGCGGACATGCGTTAACCGATACGGCGATGGGCGCGTGGCGCAAGCGCCTGTCTCATACCGCGAACATCGCGGCCAGGCCGACCAGTGCGGTCACCAGCAGGACGCCGCCTGCGCGCCGTCGCAGGAGGGGCGAACCGAGCGCGATGGCGAGCGCGGCCTTGAGCAACGAGTTGGCCACGGCCGCGATGATCGTGGCGCGCGCGGCGAGATCGACCGCGAGGGTGCCGGCGCGCAAGTTGTTGGCCATCGACAGGGAGATGGCATCCATGTCCGTGAGGCCTGACACAAAGCTCAGGGGGAGAATTCCCGCCTGCCAGTCGAGCTGGGTGGCCATTTTGACGCCGAAGGCGATGAGTGCGTAGAGCAGGGCGAACTTGATGGCGGTGACCAGTCCGAGCGGGTTGGCCATCGCCGGGGAGGCCACCGCGCCCGTGTCGTCGCAGCGCTCGAACCAGCGTTGCCAGGCGCCGTAAACCACCGAGGGCAGCATCATGGCGGCAAAGGCGGGCGCGATCCGCAGGGCCAGCGAGGGGCTGAGCAGCGCGATGATGATCGCCACGCGCGGCAGCATGACGGTGCAGGCGATCACGACGGCCAGCGAGTATTCGCGCGAAAGCAGCGGCTCCTCCCGGCTGCGCCGGCTGAAGGCCAGGGTCGAGGCCGTGCTCGAGGCGAGTCCGCCGAACAGACTGGTGACCAGCATGCCCGCCTGTCTGCCGAAGAGGCGCATCGCGATGTAGCCGCTGAAACCGAGGCCCGAGATGAGCACGACCATCAGCCAGGTCGCGTAGGGGTTGAACGCGTTGAACGGTCCCATCGCCCGGTCGGGCACGAGCGGGAGCACGACGCCGGTGATCGCGACGAATTGCAACGTGCCGCGGATGTCCGCCGGGGTGAAGGCGCGCGTCCAGTCGTGAATCGGTTGCTTGAGCCCGAGCAGCACCATGGTGAGCGCGGCGACGACCACGGCCGTCTGGGTGTAGCCCCACGCGACCAGCGCGCCAATGAAGAGCGTGAGCAACGAGGCGGCGAACGACGTGCTGCCGGGCGAGGAGGCTGCGGTCAGCCGGTTGTGCGCGACCATCAGGTGCGTGGCGACCACCGCGACGACCACTGGCAACGCCATCGGCGCGAAATCCCGGCTGGCGGCCGCACCCAGGCATCCGAGGATCGCCCAAAACGTGTGGGTGCGCACGCCGCCGAAATCGGTTTTGCCGCCATGCTCGGTCTGTTCGCTCCATTGGCGGATGAGGCCGATGAGCGCGCCGAGGCCGGCGCTGGCGAAGATGGGGCCGAGGAGCGGGGTGGGCACGCCCTGATCATGAGAGTTACCGGGACCGGTCGCAAGTCCCTCCACGGGCATCCGGCCGCGCGGGTTTTTGCGTTTGCGCAGGGCAGGGGGGCGCGCCACGGTTTCCGATTCCCATGAGCGAGACTCCTTCGACCGATATTTCCCACGACCAGCATGCCGTCCGCCGCCAAAAGCTGGCCGAGATGCGCGCCGGCGGTTTCGACCCGTTCCGCGCCAATGTCGCCACCACCCATTTCTCGCAGGAGGCCAAGGCGCTTTACGTGGACGGCCAGGATTACGCGGTGACCGTCACCGTCGCCGGCCGCCTCGTCACCTTCCGCGTCCAGGGCGGCAGTTCGTTCGTCAAAATCCAGGACCAGCAGGGTCAGATCCAGCTCTACTTCCGCAAGGACGTGCTCGGCGAAGAGCGCTACGGCGTCTTCAAGAAGTCCCTCGATTTGGGCGACATCATCGGCGTTACCGGCACGTTGTTCAAAACCAAGACCGGCGAGATCACCGTGCGCGTGGATGCGTTCACACTTGTCTCCAAGGCGCTGCGTCCGCTCCCCGAAAAGTGGAGCGGTCTCACTGACTCCGAGCAGATCTACCGCCAGCGCTACCTCGATCTCATCGTCAACCAGGAGTCGCGCACCCGTCTCATGACGCGTTCGCGCATCGTGTCGCACATCCGCCGCTTCCTCGAAGACCGTCAGTTCCTCGAAGTCGAGACGCCCGTCCTTCAGGCGGTCGCCGGCGGCGCCGCAGCCCGTCCGTTCCAGACGCACCACAACACGCTCAACACGGACTTCGTGCTGCGCATCTCGCTCGAACTTTACCTGAAGCGCATGCTGGTCGGCGGCTACGACCGCGTGTTCGAGATCGGCCGCAATTTCCGCAACGAGGGAGTCTCCCGCCGCCACAACCCCGAGTTCACCATGCTCGAGGTTTACCAAGCCTACAGCGACTACCGCGGCATGATGACGCTCGTGCAGGACCTGCTGCGCTCCCTCTGCCAAAACATCCTCGGCGTCTCCGAGATCAAGCACGCCGCCACCGGCGAGATGATCAACTTCGGCGGCCAGTGGCGCGAGGTGAAGTATAAGGACCTCATCATTGAAAAGACCGGCGACGCCCAGTGGTTCAGCCGCACTAAGGAGGAAAAGGTCGCCGGCGTGCAGGCGCTCGGTCTTTACGCCGACCCGAAGTGGGAGGAGTTCGAGCTCACCAACGAGATCTTCGGCAAGCTCATCGAGCCGAAGCTCATCCAGCCGACCTTTGTCACCCACCTGCCCAAGGAGCTTTGCCCGCTGGCCAAGATCACCGTCGACGATCCGACCACGATCGACGTGTTCGAGCTGATCATCGGCGGCATGGAAATCGCGCCCGCCTACTCGGAGCAGAACGACCCCGACGTGCAGCGCGCGATGTTCGAGGCGCAGGCCGGCGAGGAACAGCAGAAGATCGACCACGACTTCTTGCTCGCCCTTGAGCACGGCATGCCGCCCGCCGGCGGCATGGGCATCGGCATCGACCGCCTCTGCATCCTGCTCACGGGCGCCGAGAGCATCCGTGACGTGATCCTTTATCCGCAGCTGCGTCCCGGTTCCTGATGAGGTTGCACAGAGGGCACAAGAGGAGTCACAGAGTGCACAGAGTCGGAATCATTCATCTCTTTGCTCCGTGATCTCTGTGCTACCTCTCGTGCCCTCTGTGTAACCCTCCGAATCTGATGCCTTGGTATTTATATCTCGCCCTGAAGCAGCTCTTCCCGACCGGGAAGCGACTGTCGTTTTTCACGGCGATCTCGATCCTCGGCGTGGCGCTGGGCGTGGCCACGCTCGTGGTGACCAACAGCGTTATGGGCGGCTTCGGCTACGAGATCCGCCGCATGATCATCGACACGCAAGGCGACGTGCAGATCCGCGCCAACGGCCTCATCAACAAGGCCGGCCCTCTGATGGCCACCGTCGCCAAGGTCCCCGGCGTGCTCGGCGTCACGCCGTTCGCCGAGGGCGTGGGCATGCTGGAATACGGACGCAAACCCGCCTTCCCGATGATTCAGGGCGTGGACGTCAACCGCGTGAACGACGTCATTCCGCTCAACCGGTTCATCCGTGTCGGCTCGCTCGACGAGCTCGACGACGACACGGTCATCCTGAGTTCGCAGCTCGCCTATTCGCTGGGCGTGCAGATCGGAGGGAAAGTCACGATTTCCTCCCCGCTGTTGATCGAGCGCCTGAAAAACGACGAGGTGTTTCTCCCTCGCGAACTCGTGGTCGTCGGCATTTTCGAGATCGGCCACCAGCAGCTCGACAGCAACACCGTGCTGGTGACGCTCCGCCGCATGCAGGACCTCTACGGACTCGGCGAGGCCGTCCACGGCCTCAACGTGAAGATCGACCCCAAGCTCGATGCCGACGCCATGGCCGAGCGCATCAACGCCGTCCTGCCGCAGCAGCCCGAGATGGCGGCCCGTTCCTGGATGGAGGCCAACAGCGAGTTTCTCTTCGTCCTCCAGATGGAGAAGAACCTCGTTTCGATCCTGCTGCTGTTCATCATCCTCGTCGCGTCGTTCTCCATCATGAGCTCGCTGCTCACCACGGTGGTGCGCAAGACCCGCGAGATCGGTTTACTCGGCGCGCTCGGCGGCACGCCCCGTCAAATCGCCGCGTGTTTCTGCGTGCAGGGTTTCCTGATCGGTCTGATCGGCACCGGCACCGGACTCGCCCTGGGCTTCGGATTTCTGCATGAGCGCAACCACATCCTGCTCGCGTTCACCAAGCTCACCGGCAGCCAGGCGACCCTCGAACGTTTTTATCAATTCAGCAACGTGCCCGCGCACATCGAGTCGCTCGATCTCGTGATAATCATCACCGGCACCATCGTGATCTCGACGCTGGCGGGGGTTTTCCCCGCCGTGCGCGCGGCCAAGCTCAACCCCGTGGAGTCCCTGCGCAATGAGTGACCTCATCCTTGAGTCCTTCGACATCCACAAAACCTACCTGAGCGGCGAGCGCCGTCTGGAGGTGCTGCGCGGCGTGAGCCTGTCGGTGAACGACGGCGAAAGCGTCTCCATCCGTGGCGAGTCCGGTTCGGGGAAATCGACGCTGCTCCACCTGCTCGCCGGCTTGGATGCGCCCGACTCCGGCCGGGTGGTCTGGTCGGGATTGCCCGATACCGGCGCCGCCCGTCGCGCGCGATTCCTCGGCATGGTGTTCCAGTCGTTTTACTTGATCCCCGAGCTCGATGCGTTGGGCAACGTGCTCATGGCCGCCCGCGTGGCCGGTCCGGTCGGTGGTGCCGAGCGCCAGCGCGCCCGCGACCTGCTGGCCCGCGTCGGGCTGGCCGAGCGCTCGCACCACCTGCCGTCGCAGCTCTCCGGCGGCGAACGCCAGCGCGTGGCCGTGGCGCGGGCGCTGATGAATTCGCCGCGCCTCATCCTCGCCGACGAGCCCACGGGCAATCTCGACGAAAAGACCGGCGACTCGATCATCGATCTCCTGCTCGGCCTGTGCGCGGAGCAGCGCATCGCGCTTGTCTTGGTGACCCACAACGCCGTCCACGCCGCCCGCGCGGCGCGCACGTTGTTTATGCACGACGGCAAACTCCAAAACCCCTAGTCCTTTTACCCGTGAGCTTCTTCTCCTCCTCCAAGCCCAAGATCAAATGCGGTGTCGCCGGCGTCGGTTCGCTCGGCCAGCACCACGCGCGCATCTACGCGTCGCTGCCCAACGTCGAGTTCATGGGCATCTACGAGGCGAGCGACGAGCGCGCCAAGGAGATCTGCGAGCGCCATAACTGCCGCCGCTTCGCCACCATCGAGGAGCTGGGCGAGGCCTGCGACGCGATCTCCGTGGTCGTGCCGACCGACAAACACGAGCTGGTCGCCCTCCCGCTGCTCGCGAAGAAGTGCCACCTACTCATCGAGAAACCCATCACCGCCACGCTGGCCGAGGCCGAGCGCGTGCTCGCCGCCGCCCAAGCCAACGGCTGCATCGTGCAGGTCGGCCACATCGAGCATTTCAATCCGGTCATGAGTTTCATGGAGAAACACATCGACCGCCCCGGCTACATCACGGCTGAGCGTCTCGCCCCCTACACGCCGCGCGGCACCGAGGTCGGCGTCGTGCTCGATCTGATGATTCACGACATCGGCATCGTGCTCGCCCTGGCGAAGTCGCCCATCCGCAAGATCGACAGCGTGGGCATCAGCGTGCTCTCCAAGACGGAGGACATCGCCAACGCCCGCATCGAGTTCGAGAGCGGCTGCGTGGCCAATCTCAGCGCGAGCCGCATGAGCCTCAAAAAGAACCGCGAGATCCGCATTTTCCAGGACAACGCCTACCTCTCGCTCGATTTCATGAACCAGAAGGGCCATCTGGTGAAAAAGAACGACCTCATCGCCTACGGCGTGAAGCTGAAGGTCGGCCTGGCCAAGGCGGGCGACGCCAGCTCGATCCCGGTGCAGGAAATCCCCATCGAGAAGGACGAGCCGCTGAAGCTGGAGCTGATGCATTTCACCCAGAGCGTCGCCGAGCGCACCCAGCCGAAGGTCGGTGCATCGTTGGCCAAGACTGCGCTCGAGGTCGCGATCCAGATCACCGAGCAGATCAAGGCCGCGCAGAAGTGAGCGCAGAATGAGCACCACCGCACAGTTCCGCCTGCCTCCGCCCGCCGCCGGGCGTGTGGACCTGCTGGTGATCGCGGGCGAGCATTCGGGCGACCAGCATGCGGCCACGATGGTGCGCGAGCTGCGCGCGAAGCGACCGGGGTTTTCGGTCGTCGCCCTCGGCGGGCCTGAGCTCGCCAAGGCCGGTGCGCAGGTGCTCCACGACATGACCGCCTCGTCGGTGGTGGGCTTCGTCGAGGTGCTCAAAAACTATCCGTTTTTCAAGGCGCTCTTCGAGGAGACGCTGCGCTGGATCGCCGAGCATAAGCCGCGCGCGATTTGCTTTGTCGATTATCCCGGTCTGAACCTGCGCCTGGCGAAGGCGCTGCGCGAACGCGGGCTGTCGGTGAAGGGCGGTGGCAAAATTCCGCTGCTCTACTACATCTCGCCGCAGATCTGGGCATGGAAGGCCAAGCGCCGCTTCAGCATGGCGCGCGATCTCGATGGGCTGGCAGTGATTTTCCCTTTTGAGGTCGGGTGTTACGCCGACACCTCGCTGCCGGTGGAGTTTGTCGGGCATCCATTTCTCGACGAAGAGCACGAGGCGCCGGTCCGCTACGATCCGGAGGCGCCGATCCTGCTGTTGCCCGGCAGCCGCAAGCAGGCGGTCGGCCGGATTTTCCCGCTGCTGCTGGCCGGCTACGCCGCCTACGGCAAACGCGACGCGATCGTGCTGTATCCGAGTGAGTTCATCAAAGAGGTGCTGCTGGCCGCCAAGCCGCCGGTCCATGTGAAACTGCTGCCGACCGGCTCGCCGGTGGCGGCGTCGGCCGTGCTCACGTCGAGCGGCACGATGTCGATGCATTGCTCCCTTGCGGCGATCCCCGGCGCGGTGGTGTATCGGGCGAATCCACTCACCTACATTCTCGGCCGCATGCTGGTGAAGGTGCCATATCTCGGCATCGCCAATCTGCTTCTCAAGGAGCCGATGTATCCCGAATACATCCAGGGCGCGGCGACTCCGCAGGCGCTGGCGGCGGAGCTGGATGCGTGTCTGCGTAATATCGACCGCCTCATCGCCACCCAGACTCAGGCCGAAAAACTGCGCACCTTGCTGACCTGCCCGGCTGGCGGCACGGTGGCCGACTGGGTGCTGCGGAAGATGGGCTGAGGTCGCGTTTTTGTGTTAACGGATCGAGTTTCCGTCAGAGCCCTCCGCCGGCCTGCGACTCGACTTGTTTCCAGAGCGCGGCGGCTTTTTCGGTGACGATCTTTTTTGCGTGGACGACCTCGGCGGTGCGGGCGGCAAGGTTTTCCTTCGCGATCTTCGCCAGGTCGTCGAGGTTGTAGAGGAAGACGTTTTCCAACTTGGCCACCGACGCGTCGATGTCGCGGGGCAGGGCGAGGTCGATAAAGAAGAGCGGATCGGCCGGGCGTGTTTTGATCGCGGCGGTGGCGTCGGCCAGCGTCACGACCACGTCCGGCGCGGCGGTGGAGCCGACGACCACGGAGTATTCGCCGAGACGGGACGTCACGTGTTCCCACGGCAGCGCGGAGGCGTTCAGCGTGGTGGCGAGTTCCATGGCGCGGCCGAGCGTGCGGCTGGCCACGGTGAGCGAGCCGGCACCACGGCTCTGGAAAGCCTTGGCGGTTTTCTCGCCGATGTCGCCGGCGCCGAGGAGCAGAATGCGGGTCGAGGCGAGGTCGCCGAAGATCTTGAGCGCGAGGTCCACCGCGACGTTGGCCACGCTGATTTGGCCGGCGGTGATGGCGGTGTGCGTGCGCACGTATTTCACATGCTGAAACGCCTTTTGGAAAACGCGGTTGAGCACCGGGCCGGTGGTGCGGCGGTCCTGGGCGGCGGCGTAAGCGTCCTTCACTTGGCCGAGGATCTCGGTCTCGCCGAGCATCTGCGAGTCGAGGCCGGAGGCGACGGTGAGCAGGTGCTCGATGGCCGACAGGCCCGCGGCGTGGTGGCTGATGGACGCGAAGGCGTCCGGGGGGAAGCCTTGGAATTCGCAGAACGTTTCGCGCAGGCTCCGGACCGTTTCGGGCGAGTCGGCGATGCCGTAGAACTCGACGCGGTTGCAGGTGTTGAGGACCGCCAGCTCCTTCATGCCGGGCAGGGTGGAGGCGGTCTGGTGAAAGGCGGGCAGGCGGTCGGCGGGCAGCGCGAGTTTTTCGCGCAGCTCCAGCGGCGTCTTGTGATGGCTCGCGCCCAGCAGGAAAAGCACGGGCGAACTCATGAGGCGGAGACGGCCGGGGCGGTGGCGGCGGGGTGGTTGCCGCTCACCAGCGGCAGGGAAAGGAGCACGGCGGCGAAGAGCCCGAGGAGAATCCAGGCGAGGCGCTTGCCGACGAGTTTGCTGCGCAGGCGCAGGATCAGCACGACGGCGTAGGCGGCCCACACAGCGAGGGTGATGGAGAGTTTGAGCGCATTGACCTTCGTCGTGTCGTCGAGCCAGTAAACCGCGCCGACGGCCAGCGAGGCGGTGAGCAGAATCACGCCGGCGGAGAGCAGGCGCAGGCTGATGTGGTCGAGTTCGCGGATCGACGGGAGGAAGGAAAACAGACCGTGCAGGTGCTGACGTTTTAAGCTGAACACCTGCAGCACATACATCAGCGAGGTGAGCGTGAGCAGGGCGAAGACGCCGTAGCTGAACAGCGCGATGGCGGCATGGAACTCGATCCACGGATTGCCGCCGAAGATGTTGACGCGGCGCGCGGCGTCCCAGGCGGGGAAGGCGAGGGAGGCGGCGGTCAGCGCGGCGGCGAGAACGGACGTGAAATAGCCGAGCAGGCTGAGCCGGAAGGTGGCGCCGATGACGAGGTAGAGGGCGATGGCGGACCAGGCGATGAACTGGAACAGTTCGAAGGTGTTGCCGAGCGGGCAGCCTTTGACCTCAAGGCCGCGCAGGTAGAGGCCGAAGGTTTGCAAGGCGAAGCCGGCGGCGATGATGAAATACATCAGCGCGCGGGAGAGTTTCCGCTCGCGGATGACCGCCACGGTGCCGAGCGCGAAGCCCGCGAGGTAACACGCGGCGGCGAACCAGAGCCAGGTGCGATCGGTGAAAGTGGGCATGGCGGAAAAGGAAAGGCCGAAGGTTGCGCACGGACGCGGACGGCGCAAGTCAGGGGTTGCGCGGGGGGCAACCGGCTTTGATGACGGGTGCGCGCGGGACGGCAACGATCAGAATGGCTCCCTCGAAGGGGTGGCCGGACTTTCTCGCTCAATGAAAGCACCGGCCTTCTCTCGGTGTCCGCCGTCCCCGAGCCAACGACCTACGCGGCGATCCTCGGTGACAACGAGGTCTCCGTCCGCAGCGTCGTCCAGCGCGGCACCGGCGATGAGGCCCAGCTGATCATGGTGATGCACCCGGTCTCGGAGAAGCGCTTCGAGGCCGCGCTCGAGAAGATCGCGAAGCTCAAGTTCCTTCGCTCGCCGCCTCGCTCGATCCGGGTGATCGAGGAGGAGTTCAACTAGGCGCGCCATGCCGACGCC
>Ga0207689_10000643_pt1 | contig 33304 bp, 37 predicted proteins | sample KBSMisM52_FD_184312 | JGI IMG/M metagenome (GOLD analysis project Ga0207689, IMG submission 184312) | Miscanthus rhizosphere microbial communities from Kellogg Biological Station, Michigan, USA - KBS Miscanthus M5-2 (SPAdes) (version 2) | ecosystem: Host-associated > Plants > Roots >...
AAGCGTCGCCAGGTCCAGGTTGCTGATTTCTGCCACTTGCGCGGGACGACCGCGCATGATCCGCGCGGCCACGCCATGGGCGCCGGTGATGGCCCGCACGTCGGGCGAGCCGTAGAACTCCACGATTACCCGCGACTGGCCCGTGAACTGGCGGGCGCGGACGCTGAGGATCCGATCGAGCTTGGAAGGAACGCGCGGAGTGTCGGCCTGTGCAGAGGCCCAGACGGGGATGCCGAAGACAACCAGGAAAAAGAGCGCCAATGTGCGCAGGTGACGTCCGCGGGTGGCAACCATGGAACCCTCGCTCTCGCAACCGCCCTGCCGATTGGCCATGGGCAGAGCACGTAATGCAAACTGCGTGTAGTGACGCGGGGTTGCTGAAGGCAGCGCTCCGCGCCTGTCAGAGGGGGTTATCGGTCGGTGTGCAGAATCGGCACACCCCCCCGACGAATTTGGGAGCAAGAACCGCGCGGTCGGCGGTCTAAGCGACGGTTTCGGTGCGCGCGGCGGGGCGGCCGTCCTGTTCGAGCTGGTACTCCAGGATCTTTCGATAGAGGGTGCCGCGGCTGATTTCCAGCACGCGTGCCGCCTCCTTTTTGTTCCACGACACCGCCTCGAGCACGCGCTGGATGTGGGCGCGTTCGGCGTCGCGCAGCGTGGGCAGCTTCGGCCGCGCGTCGGCCGCCTGCGGCACCGGAGTGTGGGCATGCAGGAACTCGATGTCGCCTTCGCGGATCACGCGACCCGGGGCCGACAGCGCCGCGCGCGACACGGTGCTTTCGAGCTCGCGAATGTTGCCCGGCCAGTGGTAGCTGATAAGGCGGGCGACGGCCTCGTCCGCGAACACCTTCGCGTCGAGCGGCAGCCCGTTGGCCGCGCAATAGCGCGCGACGAAGCGGTTGGCGAGCACCGGGATGTCCACCGGCCGCTCGCGCAGCGAGGGCAGGCGGATGGAGAACGCGTTGACGCGATAGAAGAGGTCCTCGCGGAACCGGCTGTCGCGGACGAACTCGTCGAGCGGCCGATTGGTGGCCGAGATCAGGCGGAAGTCCACCTCGATCGACTTCTGGCCGCCCAGGCGCTCGAACTTGCGGTCTTCGAGGACGCGCAACAGCTTGGCCTGGGCCATGAGCGACAGGTCGCCCACCTCGTCCAGGAACAGCGTGCCGCGATCGGCCAGCTCCACGCGGCCCGGTTTGCGGTCGACGGCGCCGGTGAACGCGCCCTTCTCGTAGCCGAAGATTTCCGATTCGAACAGCGTGTCCGGCAGGGCCGCGCAGTTGACGGCCTGGAAGTTCTCGCGGCTGCGCGCGCTCAGCTCGTGGATCATGCGCGCCACGACTTCCTTGCCCGATCCGGTCGGTCCGAGGATGAGCACCGAGATGCCGGACTTGGCGGCGGTGCGGATCCACTCGAAGACGATCAGCATCTTCTCGTCGCGGCCGATCATTTCGCGGAACCGTTGCACCGACGGCGCCTGATCTTCGGTGCTGATCGTGGCGCGCCGTTCCAGGAAGGCGTCGAGCTGGTTGGCGACTCCGGGCCGCTCCGGGCGGGCGGCGGCGAAGTGCGTCGGACGCTCGGTCAGTCGGCGCGCGACGCCGAAGTCCACCAGCTCCTTGAGGCAGTTCTCGACGTCGAGGCGCATGCGGCCGAACGTGGCCATCAACGTCTCCACGTCGAAGGCTTCGTTGGGCTGCGCGTTCAGGAAGCGGACGAGCCCGGCCCGGAGCGGCGACTGCACGAGCGCGCGAAAGCGTGCTTCGGCGGCGTCCGGTTCGGGACGATTGGTGGCGGCGGCGCGTTGCGCGGAAAAGCTGATCTCGTTCACGTAGTTATAACCACTTTGCGTATCGGCTCAGCCACGACGCCGCGACAGGTTTTCGAAGAGAGCGATGCTAAGCTTCAGGCGATGCCGTACCGTGCACCTGGTGCTCCCGAGCCCCCGAAATCCAAGACTCTTTCAGGTAAGCCGATCCGCTACTACCGCCCGCGCGGCAGTGCAGATGTGCGTCATTTGATCGACGAAGGTTTCCAGGCCTTCAACGCCGCACGCCTCGGCGAGGCGTGCCGCATCTTCACGGACAAGATGCTGGCGCCGGAGAACGACACCACGATTGCACTCACGCTGGCCGGGGCGATGACGCCCGCGGGGCTCGGCGGCTGCATCGTGGAGATGATGGAGCGCGGCCTGATCGACTTCATGATCAGCACCGGCGCCAACCTCTATCACGATCTGCACTACGCGCTGAACTTCACGTTGCACCGCGGGTCGCCCTTCGTCAACGACGTCGAGCTCTACGAAGAAGGCGTGATCCGCATCTACGACGTGCTGTTCCCGGCCACCGTGCTGCTCAAGACGGATCAGTACGTGCGCGACTTCCTCGTGCGCTGGGGCGTGAACGGCCCCGTCTCCACCGCCGACCTGCACTACGCGCTCGGCCAGGATCTGATCGAGCGGCAACCGGGGTGCCAGGAGTACTCGGTGGTGGCGGCCGCGGCGGCCAACGGCGTCCCGATCTACACGTCGTCGCCGGGCGACAGCTCGATCGGAATGAACATCGCGTATCACGAGCTGATGAACGACAGCCGCCTCATGATCGATCCCAACAAGGACGTCAACGAGGTGTGTGCGTTCATCCTCGCGGGCAAGAAGAACGGCTGCGTCATCCTCGGCGGCGGGTCACCCAAGAACTTCTACCTGCAGGGCCAGCCGACGCTGTGGGAGGTCTACGGCATTCCGAAGGGCGGCAACGACTACTTCATCCAGATCACCACCGATCAGGTGGTGTGGGGCGGCCTGTCAGGCGCCACGCCGTCCGAGGCGGTGAGCTGGGGCAAGGTGAACCCGGGCGTCCTGCCCGACACGGTGGTGGCCTACGCCGACTCGACCATCGCGTTTCCGTTATTCTCCGAATACGCCGTCGGCTCGCAGAACGGACGGCGGCCGCGCAAGGAGCTGGTGCACAAGCGCGAGGCGCTCGTCGCGGCGCTGCGCAAGGAAGCGAAGGAAGTGGTTCGCGAGGAAGTGGAATGACGTGGCTGCCGGTCTTCAGACCGGCCTCAGATGGGAACACTCTCCTCTGAACTGAGCCCGCACGCGGCCGGCATCGCCGGCCAGCCCCGCGTCTACGTGGACGCCAACATGCCCGCGCGTCTCGTGTCGCTGATGCGGACCCTGCTCAAGTGGGACGTCCTGTTCGTGATGGAACACGACGAGCTGCGCCGCGCGTCCGACATCTTCCACTTCCGGCTCGCCGGCCAGTTTCGCCGCACGCTGGTGACGCTCGATCGCGACTACCTCGACGACCGCAAGTTCCCGCCGGCCGAGAGCCCCGGCGTATTGGTGCTGACCGCGCCGAACGAGAACGGGCTGGCGGCGCTGCTCAAACGCCTCGATCGCGACGCCTTCCGCGCGGCTCCCGACGTGTCCGCGCTGCCGTTCGAAGGGCACAAGGTCCACGTGCACGTGGACTGGCGCGCCGGCGAGGCCGCTGGCCGATGATCGTTGTCGCGGGCGGCGACCTGGTGCTGCCCGATCGCATCGTCACTGGCGGCTCGCTGGTGCTCGACGGTTCGCGAATCGCCGCCCTCGAATCCAAGCCGCGCGTCGATCCCGCCGGTGCCGACGTGATCGACGCCAGTCAGTGCTACGTCGTGCCCGGTTTCATCGACGTGCACGTGCACGGGCTCGGGGGGCTCGACGTCTTCGACTCCGACGCCGCGGTGGCCGAGATTGCGGGCCGCATGCCGTCGTTCGGGGTCGCCGCCTTCTGTCCCACGTCGATCGCCTGCGAGCCCGCGGCGCTGCGCGGCTTCCTGGCGGCGGTCGGCCGGGCGCGGCTCGCCCCGGCGGCGCGCGCGGCGCGCGTGCTGCCCGCGCACCTCGAGAGCAACTTCCTCAATCCGGAGTTTGCCGGCGCGCAGCCGCTCGAATGCCTGCGCGTGCCGGCGGATCTCGACGCCCGTTCGACGCCGCTCGCGCCCGGCGCGGAGCCCGCGTTTTCGGGCCGCGAGATTCTCGACGTGATCGCCGCGTGCCGCGCCGACGTCGGCATCGTCACGGTGGCGTCGGAACTCGACGGTGGACTGGATCTGGTGCGCACGCTGTGCGCCGACGGTCACCGCGTGTCGCTGGGCCATTCGGGGGCTGACTTCGACCAGGCGATCGCCGCGTTCGACGCCGGGGCGAGGCACGCCACCCATCTGTTCAACCGCATGCCGGCGCTGGCACATCGCGCGCCTGGACTTCCGGGCGCGGCGCTCGCGCGTGAGGACGTCGCCGCGGAGTTGATCTGCGACGGCCATCACGTGCACCCGGCGATGTGCCGGCTCGCGATGAGCGCCAAGGGCGCGCGCGGCATCCTGGCCATCACCGACGGCACGGCCGGGGCCGGGCTGCCGGTCGGTTCGTCCGCGCGGCTGGGGTCGCGCGCGATCCGCGTCGGCCCGTACGCGGCGGAACTCGAGAACGGCACGCTCGCCGGCAGCACGCTGACCATGGACCGCGCCTTCGCCAACATCGTCAGCGTGTTCGGCGGCTCGCTCGTGGACGCCGCGCTGATGTGTGCCACGAACCCGGCGCGCGCGCTCGGCCTGGCGGGCCACGGGGTGATTGCCGAGGGGGCGGTGGCGGACCTGACGGTGCTCGACCGCCACCTGCGCGTGGTCCGCACGTTCATCGGCGGGGTTGAAGCGTACGCTCCGTCGTAGGGGCCGCCTTCAGGCGGCCCGTCGATCTATCCTTCCGCCATGCTCACGCGGGCGGCGATCGTCGCGTGTCTCGTGGCCGGCGCGGCCGCATACATCCTTTACCAGCTGCGATCGCAGCCCGAATCCGTCGAAGCCGGCCTCTGGTTCGACGAGGTGACCTTCAGCTCCAACCGGCTCGGTGAGCCGCTCACCCCTGGCGAGGTCGCGACCATCGAGGCGGTGGCGAGGGCGGAAGTGCGCGAGGCGTTCGGCGGGCTGCGCATCACCCTTTCCGGCCGTCACGACGCCCGCTACAGACTGCACGTGATGCAGGAAGTGCTCGACCTCCGCTTCAAACGTGCGGTCGGTGTGGCGGGGCAGTCGCGCGGCATCGCCGGGTTCGGCGGTTCCGGCAGCATCAGTTTCAACTTTCTCGCCAACGGTGCGATGGCGTGGGCGCCTGATGGCGCCAGCCGGGAGGAACTGGTCGCCGCGATTGGGCGCGGCATCGGCCGGACGGCTGTTCACGAGTTCACGCACCAGATCCTGCCGACGGCGCCGATCCACGACAGCCGCGACGTTCAGAGCTACGAGTACGCATCCGCGGCACGCCCGGCTCAGTACTACGGACCGATGCGCTGGGATCTCGCCCGCCCGCTGCTCGAGCAGCGGCTCGGTTCGAGTATGCTCTCGGCTCGGGCAGCAGGGAGGTCACCATGAGGCGCACGATTCTCGCCGTGCTGGCGGCCTGCGGGCTTGCCAGCGTGTTCGTGGGGGCGCAGGCCCCGACGCCCTACAAGCTGGGGACCTTTCAGCGGCAGGGCACCACGTTCATCGGCATCGTCATCCGCGATACGCAGGTGATCAACCTCCAGGTAGCCAATGCGGCGGTGTCCACCGGCAAACGCATCACCGCGCCCACCGACATGAAGGATCTGATCGCGCGGTACGACAACGGAGTGCGTCAGCGCATCTCCGAAATCGTCAACGCGGTCGTCACGGCCACGACGCGTCCCGCGTATGTGATCGACCTCTCGGCGCTGAAGGTGATGCCGCCCATCATGTACCCGCTGACGATGATGAACGTGGCGGTGAACTATCGTGAGCACGCGGTGGAGATGGCCGCGCGCGGGGCGCGCCCCGGCGACCCGCCGGCTGGGAACGCGCCGGGCACGGCGCCGCCGGGCACGACCAGCGCCGCCGGGATCTGGGAGCGCGGCAGAGACGATCAGCGCTGGAACCCCTATGCATTCCTCAAGGCGCCGGCGGCGGTCATCGCGTCGGGCGAGTCGATCCTGATTCCGCGCGGGCGCACGGAGATCGACTGGGAGTGCGAGCTGGGCGTGGTGATCGGCCGGCCGGCGAACCACGCACCGCTGGCGCGCGCCGGCGACTTCATCTTCGGGTACACGATGGAGATGGACGTGTCGGATCGCGGCAGCCGAGGCGATCAGCGTTACGGCACCGACTGGCTGATCGGCAAGTCGCACGACACCTTTGCGCCAATGGGGCCGTTCATCACGCCGAAGGAGTTCGTGGCCGACCCGCGCTCGCTGCCGGTGAAGTTCGTCCTCAACGACAAGGTGATGCAGGACGCCACCACCGCGCTGATGATTCACGACGTGTTCGAGCTCGTCGCCTACGGATCCAGCATCCTCACGCTGCGGCCCGGCGACGTCATCGCGACCGGCAGCCCGGCCGGGGTGGGCTCGGCGCGGCGGCCCCCGATCTACCTGAAACCCGGTGACAAGACGTCGTGTACGTACGAAGGCATCGGCACCCTCGTTAATACCGTGGAGGCAGCACCAGCGTCATAGGAGGATCAGAGATGATCGTGAAGCGTGTGGGTCCCCTTTCGGTCGCCAAGAACGCCGCCGTGCTCTATGCAGTCCTGGGGCTGATCATCGGCGGGATTTTCTCGCTTGCCGCCGTGGCGGGGGCGTTTGGCGCGGCCGGTGGTGACAACAGCGGCGTCGCGGCAGGCGTCGCCGGCATCGTCGGGGTCGGCGCCATCGTCATGTTCCCGATTTTCTACGCGTGCATCGGGTTCGTCGGGGCGATCATCGGCTGTGCTTTGTACAACGTCATCGCGTCGATGGTGGGCGGCATCGAGCTGGACGTCGAGTAGGGCGCGGCTTCAGCCGCGCCAGCGAATGAACGGGCCGCCTAAAGGCGGCCCCTACGACTGAAGGTGGCGCTCCAGGTGGGCGCCGCGCGCTTCACCAGATCCAGCAGCTGCGGGGGAACATCGTCTTCTCCCGTCAGCTGCCGGATCTCCAGGACGTCGTCGAAGCCGAGGCCGGTCGGGCAGCGCACGGCCCATTCAATCGCCTCCTCCAGCGACGCGACCTCGATCACGTAGAATCCTCCGACCAGTTCTTTCGACTCCGCGAAGGGGCCGTCCACCACCGTGCGCCGGCCGCGTTTCACCTCGACCCGGGCGCCCTTGCCGGCCGGGTTGAGCCCTTCGGCTGCCACCAGGATGCCGGCCCGGTGCATCTCCTCGTTGAACTGCATGTAGGCGGTGAACAACTTTTCGTCGAACGGAGCCTCCGGGTCCGGGGCCGGCGTGTCGGGGCCGGGGTGCGCAGCGATGATGAACTTCATACGAACGATCTCCTTTGAATGGCCGTCTACCTTCGCGTCGAACCGCCAGCGCCCGAATCGACATTCCCGGAATGACACATAACTCTATTGGGGTATGACAGCCGAGCTTGGTTCAATGCAACGTGTTGGGGCTGGCCGGGTTGGTTGACGGGGCCTCGACGCCGATTCAGAATCCGTCGCCCCCCTCTGGCAGCGTCATGACTTTGCGCCACGTTCGCGCTGCGCTTCTCCTCTCTCTGTTCGCCTGGCCCCTGACGGTCAGCGCCGATGCGGGCGGAGGCCTGTCCGGCTACTCGATTACGACGTGGACCGAGAAAGAAGGTCTCCCGGCCGGACGCATCCGCGCGATGGCGCAGAGCGGGGAAGGGTATCTGTGGCTCGGCCTCGAGACGGGCCTCGTGCGATTCGATGGTCTCCGCTTCGTGAGCTGGGACGCGAGCCATCTCCCGACGTCGGTGTGGTCGCTGCTCAACGCCCGCGACGGGAGCCTCTGGGTCGGTCTTTCGAGCACCACGCCGATCGCCCGTCTTCGCAACGGGCGCACGACGCTCTTCGGCGCCGCCGAGGGGCTGCCCAACACGCTGGCCGCGTCGTTCTACGAAGATCAGAAGGGCGTCATCTGGGCCGGCACGCTTTCGGGCCTCTTCCGCTTCACCGGTACGCGATGGGAGCACGTGGACGTCGGCGATCCCGCCTCGACGTCGGTGATCGGCATCTACGAAGACGGCGAGGGGCGCCTGCTCGCCGCGACGCCGATGGGCGTGTATCGCCGGGCCGCTCCGGACAGCGGCTTCGAGCTCGTCGCCCACGTGGAGGTGGCGAGCAACGTCCATTTCAGCTTCACCCGTGATCGCGCCGGCGCGGTGTGGGTGAGCGATTTCCACGACGGCTTCCACCGTCTCGATCAGGGTCGCCGGCCGGCGGGCGCGGAGTCGCTGCGCGGCTGGGGCGTGCAGCTGCTCCACGATCGGCACGGCGCCATGTGGGTGGCGACGCAGGGGCAGGGGCTGTGGCACGTACTCGCGAGCCCCGAGGTGGGCGCGCCGTCGATCGCCGTGGCCACGATGCGCGACGGCCTGGCCAGCGAGGCGGTGCAGGCGCTGCTCGAAGATCGCGAAGGCAACATCTGGCTCGGCACGCCCGGCGGGCTGCAGCGGCTGTCGCCGCACCGCGTCACGCCGCGTCGCGACCTTGGCGTGGCCCGCGCGCTCGAAGCCACGCCTGACGGCTCGATGTGGGTCGGCTCGTCGTCCGGGCTCAAGCGATTCTCCGGCGGCGAGAGCCGGCTGTTCACCGAGGCCGACGGCCTGCCCGGCAACGTCGTGCTGGCGCTCCACGCGGGACCGCGCGGCGAGCTGTGGATCGCGACGGAGCTCGGCGTCGCGATCTACGAGAACGGCCGATTCACCCGCCTCCCGCTCCCCAAGGACGCCAACCTGCCGCGCATCTTCGCCATCGCGACCGCCGGCGACGACGTGTGGCTGCGCGACTTCTTCTTCCGCATCCACCACTGGCGCGGCGGCCGGCTGCTGCCGGTGGACGAACTGCCCGAGCCCTTCCGCACCAACGTCCGCTCCGTGCACACCGATCGGCACGGACACGTGTGGTTCGGTGCCGGAGACGGGCAGCTGGCTGTCCGCGATCTGAAAGGCGGTCTGACGGTCCGGCAGCTGCCGATCGGCGGCGCGGTCCGTTTGTTCGAGGACCGCGAAGGCGTGCTCTGGGTGGGCGGCGACGACGGCATGAGCCGGATGGAGGGCAACGAGGTCGTCAGTCTCACTCGCGCGCAGGGGTTCCCCGGCAGCGTGAAAAGCATCGTCGAGGACAAGGCCGGAGAGCTCTGGGTGGGCATCGGCACCGGCATCATCCATCTCGAGAAGGCGAAGTTCCTGGACGCCGCCCGCAGCGGCGACGTCAGGAAGCTGCGCTACCGCTTCTTCAATGCCGCCGACGGCGTGGCGGGTATCCCGGTTGCCGAGGGCACGTGCACCGGCGTCCGTGGCGCTGACGGACGGATATGGTTCGTGACGAGCGGCGGGCTCACGATCGTGGACACCGAGCGCGTCGGGCCGCCGCCGGTGATGCCGCCGGTGCGCATTGAGTCGGTCACCGCCGACGCGCAGAAGTACGATCCGCAGTCGGGCCTGTTCGCGCCGTCGCAGACCTCGCACCTCCACATCGCCTTCACCGCGCTCACCCTGACCGACCCCACGCGCCTGCGGTTCCGCTACCGCCTCGACGGCTTCGATCACGAATGGATCGACGCGGGTACCAGCCGCGAAGCGGTGTACACCAATCTGCCGCCGCAGCAATACCGGTTCGTGGTGGAGGCAACCAACGGCGACGGCGTCTGGACCCAGGGCGCCACGTGGAACTTTGGCGTCGAGCCGATGTTCTACCAGACGCGCTGGTTCGCGGCGCTGATGACGGTGATGGCGGGCCTGCTGGTGGCGGCGGTGTGGCGGATTCGGGTGCGAAGCGTGCGGCGGCAGTTCGCTCTCGTGCTCGCCGAGCGCATCCGCATGAGCCGCGCCATTCACGACACACTGCTGCAAGGCCTGGCGGGGCTGGCGCTGCAGGTGGACGACCTGTCGCACACGCTCGAGGACGCCGATCGTCAGTCGGCGCGCCGGCGCGTGGTGAAGATGCGCCGGATGGTCGAGGAGTACATCCGCGAGGCGCGGCAGTCGATCTGGGATCTGCGTTCACCGCGGCTGGCGCAGTCGGATCTGCCGAACGCGCTGAAGCAGGCGGGAGAGCGCGCCATCGGGGAGCGGCCAGTCACCCTCGACTTCACGATCACCGGCACGCCGCACCGCTGCGCGCCGTTCGTCGAGGAGCAGTTGCTGCTGATCGGCCAGGAGGCGGTGAACAACGCCGTCCAGCACGGGCGGGCGACGCGCGTGGGCATGGAAATCTTCTACGACGAGAGCCACACGAGGCTGCGGGTCAGCGACGACGGCTGCGGCTTCGATCCCGCCAGCCTCGCCGAGGCCAACGGGCACTATGGGCTGATCAGCATGCGCGAACGGGCCGAGCAGGTGAAGGGGCGCGTGCGGATCGATTCGTCGCCGGGGCGGGGAACGCTGGTGGAAGCGGTTGTACCTACGGTGTGAGAGGGAGCATGGATCAAATCATGGCGGAATCGGGCCAGCGCATTCGGGTCTTCTGTGTGGACGACCATCGCGTGATGCTGGAGGGGCTCGCCCTCCTGATCGGCCGGCAGGCCGACATGGAGGTGGTGGGATCGGCCACCAACGGGGAGCAGGCGATCGACTTGGTGGCGCGGATGAAGCCCGACGTCACGCTGATGGACCTGCAGTTGCCGGGCGTGAGCGGTCTCGACGCAATCCGCAAGATCCGTCAGAGCGATCCGCACGCGCGGATCGTCGTGCTGACGATGTATCAGGGCGACGAGGACATTTATCGCGCGCTCGAGGCCGGCGCGGCCACCTACCTGTTGAAGGACGCGCTGTCCGAGGATCTCGTGCGGGTGATCCGCGACGTGCACTCGGGCGGGCGCCCGCTCGGCCGTGACGTCGAAGCGGCGCTGGCAGGCCGGCTGAAGCAGCCGCCGCTCACGCCCCGCGAGGTCGAGGTGGTGCGGCTCATCGCCGAGGGGATGCGCAACAAGGAGATCGCGGTGACGCTCGGCATCAGCGAGCAGACGGCGAAGGTGCACGTGAAGAACATCCTCGCCAAGCTCGGAGTGAGCGACCGCGCGGCGGTGATTCCCGTCGCTCTCCGCCGCGGAATCATCCACCTGCAGTAGGCAGTCGTGGGGGCCGCCTTCAGGCGGCCCGTGGCACGTAGGGGCGGGTCTTTAGACCCGCCCGACCAGCGTCAGTGCGTCGCCGGGATGGCGCTGGTCGCGAACTCCACGACCTTCCACTCGCCGTTGATCCGCACGACCAGCTGGCCGACCGGCGTGCCGCGTTTCACGGCGGTCATCCTGAACCCGATGTCAGGGCCGGCGAGGACGACCGGCGGCACCGGATTGGGTGCCACGGCCGTCTGGGCGCGGCTCCGCGCTGCCACGCCGAGTACCACGACGAAGAACACAGCCAACATCGCAAGGCGCAGGTTGAGTCGCATCGAGGTCTCCTGACGATTCTCTAAGACGATACGCCGTCGCGGCTGGTTGGGTTACCGGTCGTGGCCGTTGGCGGCAATGCCGAGCATTGCGCCGGGGACCACGAACACGCCGAGGAAGAAGAGGTCTCCGCCGCTTTCGGCGATTGCCCAGGCGCCGAACGCCATGTAGACCACCGCAATGGCGATCACGTGGCTGAGCGGCGCCTTGCCGCCGCGCAACCGATCGACGAACGTCGTCAAGACGATGAACGCGAGGATGACCATCGCCGCGCCGCCGAACGCCCAGCCGAGGTGAAGACCGGCCTGCAGATCGGGCGGGACGTTCGTCTGTGCCAGCCGCTCGGCGATGCTCTTCCACCCAAGCCACGTGTGCGCCACGCTGCTGGCGAGCAGCACGACGCCGGCAAGGACGCCCAGAATCAGTCGCGCCCGCTTCATCGGATCGGAACCGTAGCATACCGGGTGCGATCCGGCACGCCGGCCTGATGGAAGGCGTCGCGCCGCTCGCGGCACTTGCTGCACTGGCCGCAGTGCGCTCCTTCCTTCGGGTTCATGCACGACAGCGTCAGTTCGAGCGGCACGCCGAGCTCGACGCCGAGACGGATGACGTCGTCCTTGTGCATGCCGGCGAAAGGGGTGTCCACCACCAGGTCGTGCGCCAGGCCGAGCGAGAGCGCGCGCGCCATGGCCGCAAAGAACTCCGGGGTCGCGTCGGGAAACGGGTTGGCCGCCAGCGGCCCCAGCACCAGGCGTGCGATGCGGTGCTGCGCGCAGTAGATGCCGGCCTTGGTGAGGAGGATGACGTTGCGGCCGGTCAGGTACACGTCTTCGTCGGGCGTGTCGAAGGCCGGCGGCTCGCCGCGCAGCGCCCAGTGATTCGGCGCGTACAGATCACGAACGGTGAAGGTGAGCGTCGCCGGCGCGTCCATGCCGGCAAAGGCGGGTGTGGCACGCAACCGTTCGAGCGCGGCGAGTTCTTCCCCTTCCCACGCCAGCCCGGTGCTCACGTAGATCGGCTGCACCCGTGAGGTGCGTGCTTCGGATGCCGCGAGCACGGCGCTATCGAGACCGGCTGAGAGAAGAACGGCAGTCTTGAGCCCTGAGCCCTGAGCCATGAGCCTGTAACATTACACGCATGTACTCCGTCACGAAGCGTATCGAGTTCTGCTACGGGCACCGCCTGCTCGACTACGACGGGATGTGCGCGCACCCCCACGGCCACAACGCCGTGGCGGAGCTCGAGATTCAATCGGAGGCGCTGGATCGCCGCAACATGGTGATGGACTTCAGCGACATCAAGCGCGCCATCAAGACGTGGGTCGATCGCGAACTCGATCACAAGATGATCCTGCGCGCCGACGATCCGTTGACCCCCATCCTCGAAGGGCTGGGCGAGCCGGTGTACAAGCTCGATAGCAACCCGACCGCGGAGCGGATTGCCCGCCTCATCTTCGACGTGGCGCGCGACCAGGGCCTGCCCGTTGCCAAGGTCACTGTGTGGGAAACGCCGGACTCGTGGGCCACGTACAGCGCCTGATCGCCTTCGATCTCGACGGCACCCTCATCGATTCGCGGCGCGACCTGGCTGATTCGGCCAACGAGCTGATCGCCGAGCTGGGTGGGACACCGCAGTCCGAAGAAGCCGTCGGCCGCATGGTGGGCGACGGCGCCCGCGTGCTCGTGCAGCGCGCGCTGGCGGCAGCCGGGCTCACGGACCCGGGCAACGCGCTGCCGCGGTTCCTCGAGATCTACGACACGCGCCTGTTGATCCACACGCGTCCGTATCCGGGCGTGGAGACGGCGATCGAGGCGGCGCGCCGCGGCGCGCGCGTCACGATGCTCACCAACAAGCCGCTCCACCATACGGCGCGCATCGTGGAGGCGCTTGGCTGGACGCCGCTCTTCGACGAAGTGGTCGGCGGCGACAACCCGCGCGGCCGCAAGCCGGCCCCGGACGCGCTGCTGGCCATGATGGCGGCAGCCGGGGTGTCGCCATCGCAGGCGCTGATGGTGGGCGACTCGAAAGTGGATCTCGATACCGCCAGGCGAGCCGGCGTTCGCTGCTGCCTGGTGTCGTTCGGCTACGGATTCGAGAGCGTGGACAAGGCGCCTATCGAAGGCGAGACGATCGTCAAGGACGTCGCCACCCTCGTGCGGGAGATCGAGGTCTTCATTGGCGGGTGTAAAGACCCGCAGCCACGTACGTAGAGGGCGGTCTTTAGACCGCCCTAGAGCGATCTGAGAAACGCCAGCAGCGCGGCGCGGTCGGCGTCGTTGGCCTGATCGAAACCGCGGCGCGCAAGCTCCGCCTCGTTCGCGTGCCGGCGAATCGCCTCCTCGGCGGTTGCGGCCGAGCCGTCGTGCAGCAGTGGCCGCCGCAGGCGCAGGCCCCAGAGTGCGGGCGTGCGGATTTCGTCGGCGTCGGCGGGACCCTGCACGATGCCGTCGCCCGTGCCCACGTCGTGGAGCAGCAGGTCCGAAAAGAGCGCCACTGCCTTGCGGTCGAACAAGGGATTGCTGCTCGGGCCGGTGCTCAGCGCCGGACGGTGGCATGCCGCGCAGCCGACGGCCGCGAACACCTGCTCGCCAGCGCGCGTCGTCTCGGTCGAACCCTCGCGCGCGACTGGACCGAGGAAGCGCATGAAGCTGGTGAAGTTGTCGATGCCACGCCGGCGGGTACGCGGGTCGGGGATGTCCTCGGGGTCGCCGATCCGATCGCACGCGCGCATCCGCTCCGCCGTCACGCCGTAGGCGACCTCGGCCGAGAAGATGTCGTTGGTGATCCCCATCTCGTTGCGATAGGCGTCTGCGCTGAACGAGAGCAGCGTCGCGTGCTGCCCCTTCCAGCCGAAGCGGCCGATGCGCCGTTCGCCAGTCGCCGCGTCGACGATGCGCGCCGCGCGTCCGGAGACGCCGTCACGGTCACGGTCGGCGGGATCCTCGAACGCCGCGATCGCGTCGTCAGGGATCGCCTCCACCAGGCCGGCCCCGAAAAGTGGGATCGGCACGCGGCGCGCGAACACGTTGGCCTCGGGCGGCACGATCGCCTGGCAGCCGTGGGTGGGAATCGAGAACAGGTGAAACAGCGTCTCGCCCGTGGCGTCGAGCGTCTGGAACCGGCCGTTCGCGTCACGCCGTCCCGCGCGCACTTCCGCGATCGTGCCCGCGCCGCCGATGGCCGGCACGTTGTGGCACGCGGCGCAGCTGGTGCCGTTGAACGCAGGCCCGAGCCCTTCTTCCGTGGTTTCGACCTCGAGAAAGTCGTCGAGCCCCAGGCGGAACTCCTCGAACTCGGCGGGCGTGACGCCGGGAAGCGGCTCGCCCGGCGCCGGTCCGCGGAGCTGCGCGGTCAGGATGACGCCCGAACCGACGAGCGCCGCGATCAGCAGGCCTGAAGGCCTGCAGCCACGAAAGAAAGCCATCTGCCTACTCGCTCGCGACGATCACGCCGCGCATGAACTCGTGCCCCGCGCCGCACAGCTGCGAGCACTCGAAGGTGTAGCGGCCCGCCTTGGGCGTGAACGTCACCGTGGCGACGCCCTTGCCGCGCTTCGGCAGCTCCAGGTCCACGTCGGTGCCGACGATGTGAAAGCCGTGCGCGGTGTCGTCGCTGCGCAGCCGGATTTCCAGCGTCGTGCCCGCCTTCGTCTTGATCTCCGAGGGCGTGAAGCTGAAACGCTCGGCAGTGATCTCCACGACCTGACGCGGGCCGTCGGCCTGTTGAGGCGCCGCAATCACGGCGGCGGCGAACAGCGACGAAACCAGGAAACGCATCAGAACCACCATCCCAGGCCGAGATTGAAGGAGTTGGGCGCCTGGATGACGGCGCTGCGATTGCGCACCACCGAGTAGTCGGTCTTGATCGCGATGTCGGCGTCCGGCCAGTAGGTGGCTCCGAACACCCAGGCGTCGCGGTCGAACTGCGGCAGGCGGATGCCGCCGGGAGCCATGCGGTACTGCGTGTCGAAGTTCTCGTAGCGCGCGAAGCCGCCGACGTCGCCGAAGCGGGCGCCCTCGATGAAGCGGTAACCGCCCTCGGCATAGACGCCGCGCAGGACACGGCCGATGTTCGGATTCACGCCGACCCGGCGGGTGAGCGCGTCGTTCAACAGGTCCGCGTTGTCGATCCACACCTGCGCGAACTGCACGCGCCCTTCGAAGCGGTTGCGGCCGTAGCGGACATCGGCTTCCGCCAGCTTCACCGGCACGTCGAACCGCGGGCGGAACTCGAAGCCCGAACGCCCCGACCAGCCGCTCACCCCGAGCGTCAGCCCCCGGACGCCGACGTATTCGAGACGCCCCGTCGTGGCCACGCGCCCGGCGTTGGCCTCGGACCCGTGCTGGACGCCTTCGCGCAGCCCCTCATCGGCGCTGAACTCGGCGGCGTTGAGCGGCGCGGTGACGAAGCCGCGGTAGCGCCAGCCGCGGCCGATCTCACCGTGAATGCCGACGCCGGTCTCGAACCACGTGGTCGGGATGATGACCGTATCGACGAACGGCCGTTCGACGCCGTAGTACACCGGCGGCTCGTGGCGCTCGTTGATGATGCCCACCGGCATCAGCACCATGCCCGCGCGCACGTTGAAGCCGCGCGAGAACAGGAAGTCCACGTAGGCCTGCTCGAGCTCCAGCTCGCCTTTCTCCTCGCCGCCCTCGACCAGCGCGTGCTCGATCTCCACCTCGCTCACGAAGCGGATGCGATCGCTGAACGAGTGGGTGACCAGCAGCACGAAGCGATGGAAATCGAGCGAGCCGTCGGCGAACTCAGGCTTGTTGTAGTGAAAGTCCATGTAGCCCGAGAGATTGGTGCGCGGGGCGCGCGCGACCGCCTTGGAGGACGGTTCGTCCTGCGCCAGGGCCGGCAGCGCCGCGAGGAGCAGCAGCAGGGCGGTGCGCGCCACCTGCACGAGCAGCTTCGACGCCGCGCGCGTGCCGATCGTGATCAGCCGGTCGCCCTCGCCGCGGACGCGCACGCTGTCGGCCGAGGCGTCGCGCTCTTCGACCTGAATTGCGGCGCCCGGCTTGAGGTGATGGCGATCGACGAAGCGGAGGAACGCCCGGTCCTGATCGACGACGCGCGTGACCGTCACCGGCGCGCCGATCGGACAGGTCATGAGCGTTTGCGACTCCTGCGGCTTCACCTGCCCGTCGGCGTTCGGGATGGGGTCGCCGTGCGGATCGACCTCGGGACGTCCCAGCATCTCGTCCATCCGGTCGATGAGCCGATCCGAGACGACGTGCTCGAGCTGTTCGGCTTCGTCGTGCACTTCGTCCCAGCCGTAGCCCATCACGCGTACGAGGAACAGCTCGACGAGGCGGTGACGCCGCAGCACCAGCGCGGCCAGCTTGTGGCCGGCGGGAGTGAGCGCTACGCCGGAATAGGGTTCGTACTCGACGAGGCCCGACTCGGCGAGCGCCTTGACCATCGTCGTCGCCGTGCCCGGCACGACGCCCAGCGCTGCCGCCAGGTGCCCCATCGGCAGCAGCCGCTGGGGCGGGGTCAACGTGCTCGCGCCCTGATAAATCGCCTTGAGGTAGTTCTCCACCGTGCTCGACGGGAGCATTTGAGTCGAGTGTAACTTGACTTTTGAACGTAGAACAATATAATTTTGAACAATCAAAATGTCGTTGGAGTCAGAGGTTTCCGGACAGGGCGGGTGGCGCAGCGCCCCGGACGCCCCCAGCCTCCGTGAAGTCCACGGGTCGATCGCGGTCCCGACGGACGCCGGCTTCTGGCGCAAGCTCCTGGCGTTTGCCGGCCCCGGCTACCTGGTAGCCGTCGGCTACATGGACCCGGGAAACTGGGCGACCGACCTCGCCGGCGGCGCCCGCTACGGTTACACCCTTCTCAGCGTCATCCTCATCTCCAACCTGATGGCGATCCTGCTGCAGGCGCTCGCAGTGCGCCTGGGCATCGGCAGCGGGCGTGACCTGGCGCAGGCCTGCCGCGACAGCTACTCGCGGCCGACGACGCTCGTGCTGTGGGTGCTGTGCGAGATCGCCATCGCGGCGTGCGACCTGGCCGAGGTGATTGGCGCCGCCATCGCGCTCAACCTGCTCTTCGGCCTGCCGCTGATCTGGGGCGTGTGCATCACCGCGTTCGACGTGCTCATCGTGCTCTATCTGCAGAACAAGGGCTTCCGCTACGTGGAGGCGCTGGTCGTGGGGCTCATCGTCGGCATCGCCGTGTGCTTTGCGGTGGAACTGTGGTTGTCAAAGCCCTCCATGTCCGCGGTGGCGGCGGGATTCGTGCCGAGCCCGCAGATCCTTCGCGATCCCGCGATGCTCTACATCGCCGTCGGCATCCTGGGGGCGACGGTGATGCCGCACAACCTGTATCTGCACTCCTCGATCGTGCAGACCCGGAAATACGTCGACACGCAGCCGAGCAAGCTCGAAGCGATCCGGTTCGCGTCGATCGATTCGTCGATCGCGCTGATGTCGGCGCTCTTCATCAACGCCGCGATCCTCATCGTGGCGGCGGCCGTCTTCAACGGCACCGGCTACGAGGAAGTGGCCGACATCTCCGACGCCTACAAACTGCTGTCGCCCCTGCTCGGTGCCGGCGCCGCGAGCACGCTGTTCGCCGTGGCGCTGCTGTTTGCCGGGCAGAACGCCACCCTCACCGGCACCCTGGCCGGCCAGATCGTGATGGAGGGGTTCGTCAACATCCGGCTGCGCCCATGGCTGCGGCGCCTGATCACACGCCTCGTGGCCATCGTTCCCGCCATCATCGTCGTGATGCTTTACGGCGAGCGCGGTGCCGGTTCGCTGCTCATCCTGAGCCAGGTGATTCTGAGCCTGCAGCTCCCGTTCGCGGTGTTTCCGCTCGTGAGCTTCACCGGCAATCGGCGCAAGATGGGCGCGTTCGTGGCGCCGGTCTGGATGCGGACTCTCGCCTGGGTCGTCGCGGTTATCATTGCGGCGCTGAACGTCTGGATGCTGTACCAAATCTTCACGGGCTGAGCCGCGAGCCATGTATCGCCGCATCCTCGTTGCCGTCGAGAACTCAGCGGCCGATCGCACCATCCTCGATCACGTGCGGCAGCTCGCCATGCTGACCAATGCCGAGATCCTGCTCGTCCACGTCGCCGACGGCTGGGCGGCGCGTCACTTCAACGATCTGCAGCTGCGCGAGTCCGAGGAGATCAAAGCCGATCGCGCCTATCTCGAGAGCCTGGTCAGAAGCCTGCCGGGACTGCGTGTGTCCACCGAGCTGGCGATGGGCGACCCGGCCGATGAACTGATTCGGCTGGTCGAGGAACGGCAGGCGGACCTGCTCGCGATGTCCACGCACGGCCACCGCTTCCTGAACGACCTGATTCGGGGTACGACGGTCAGCAAGGTGCGGCACCTGGTGAAGGTGCCCGTGCTGCTGCTGAGAGCCCAGTAGTCCTATCTTTCAAGCCAAGGTTCGAGCGCACGGACCAGGAAGTCGAGCACGTCTTCCTCGGTCAGCTCTTCGATCGGGGTTCCCGGCTTCACCGGCACCACCTCGTCGACGGTGCGCGAACCACGGCTGAGGCTGATCCGGCCAGCGGCCTGAGGAATCTCGCCCGAGGCATCGAGGACGAACTCGATGAAGTCGTCGCGGCCGCGGTCGGCGGCCAGGCGAAGCCCCCCGCCGGGCGTGCCCAGCGTGAAGCCGATGCCGGCCACTTTCAGCGCGTTCGCCACCTGGCGAGCGACCGGCGTGGCAAGGGTCTCGAGGAAGACCCCATACGCCTTTTCCGCCGAGGCGGCCGTCTGCCGGCGCGTCTGAGCCCGGGCACGGGCCCGTTCGATCGCGATCGTGACCCGTTTGTTGACCTGCGAAACTTCCATCAGGCCATTCTAGTAGGCTGGAAGGCGCAACTCTCCGGCGCGATCGAACGTCTGACCAGTTGCACATGAAGAAGGAGGCCTTCATGCTCCGCGTGGGCTCGGCGCTCGTATTCCTGTCCCTGTTCGCGGCCGCGCCCCTGAGCGCGCAGGCTCCGGCTCCCTCCGCCTCCCAGGAGCCGGTGGTCGTCACCTCCGGCGAAGGTCTGGTGCAGGCCACCCCCGACCGGGCGTGGATCATGGTGAGCGCCGAATCGCGGGCACCCAGTCCGCGCGAGGCCCAGCGCCGCACCGGGGAGCTGATGCGCCCGGTGTTCGAAGCGCTGCGCGCGGCGAAGATCCCCGACGAAGCCGTCCGCACCACCGGCTACGACCTGCAGCAGGAGTTCGACTTCACCAACGGCAAGCGAGTGCCTCGCGGCTATGTCGCCCGCAATTCGATCGAAGTGCGAGTAGACGACGTGGGGCGCGTCGGCGAACTGCTCGAAGCGGTGGTCAATCAGGGGGCCACGTCGGTGAGCGGGTTGAGGTTCGACGTGAAGGACGAGGGCAAGCTCGAACGGGAGGCCGTTCGCCGGGCAGTGACGAATGCCCGTCTGAAGGCCGAAGCGGCCGCGGCGGGTGCGGGGCGAACCCTGGATCGGCTGGTGCGGATCGAAGAGGCCGGCGTCCGGCCGCCGGCGCCGGTGCCGTTCGCGCGCGCCGTGGTGGCCGACGCCGGGGGCGGCGCGCCGCCGGTGGCGGCGGGCCAGGTCGAGGTCCGCGCGCAAGTGACGGTGACCTTCAGCCTGAAATAGGATCGCTGCGGATTCGCGCCCTCTGATGACGACCGACTATGCTCGCGCACGCCGGCACCTGGCCCGGCGCGATCCGGTGATTCGCGACCTGATGAGGGTGCACGGCCAGTGTGGTCTGGCGGACGCGCAGCACGGCGAGCCGTTCGGTGCGTTGATGAAGGCCATCGTGTCGCAGCAGCTGTCCACCAAGGCGGCCCACACGATCTTCACGCGGCTGATGGCGCTCTTCGACGGCGCGCCCACGCCGGGGGCGCTGGCTGCGCTCACCGACGCGCAGCTGCGCGGTGTCGGCCTGAGCGGCCAGAAGCTGCGCTACATGCGCGACCTGGGCGGCAAGGTGCAAGACGGGTCGCTGCCGCTGCGGACGCTCGACGCGATGGCGGACGAAGAGGTCATCGTGGCGCTGACGCAGGTAAAAGGCATCGGCCGCTGGACCGCCGAGATGTTCCTGATGTTCCGCCTGCACCGCCCCGACGTGCTGCCGGTGGACGACCTTGGCATCGTGAAGGCGGTGCAGAAGGCCTACAAGCTTCGCAAGACGCCCTCCGCGGATCGCCTGAACCAGATCGGCGACGCGTGGCGTCCCTATCGTTCGGTTGCGTGCTGGTATCTCTGGAGAAGTCTCAACAATGACTAGACCTGTCCGCCGCTCGATGTCGATCGCGCTTCTCGTCGTTGCCGGCCTTGCTCTCGCCACCGCCCAGCCGAGCACGCAGGCGCCGCGCCCGTCGGATATCCCGCAACTCGCGTTCGAGAAGATCACGCTGCCGAACGGGCTCGACGTGATCCTCAGCCCGAAACGCGGGCTCCCGATGGTGGCGGTGAACCTTTGGTACCACGTGGGCCCCGCGTTCGAAGCGAAGGGGCGCACGGGGTTCGCGCACCTCTTCGAGCACATGATGTTCCAGAGCTCGCTGCACACGCCCGAGGATTCGCACTTCAAGCTGCTCGAATCCGCGGGCGCCAGCGACATCAACGGGACCACCGACTTCGACCGCACCAACTACTTCGAGACGGTGCCGGCGAATCAGCTGGAGCTTGCGCTGTGGCTCGAGTCCGATCGGATGGGGTACCTGCTCGAGAAGGTGACCCAGGCGTCGCTGTCGAACCAGCAGGACGTCGTGCGCAACGAGCGGCGTCAGAGCTACGAGAACCAGCCGTACGGGCTCGCGGATGAAGCAGCGGTCCAGATCCTTTTCCCGAAGGATCATCCCTATTACGGCAACGTCATCGGCTCGCACGAAGACATCCAGGCGGTGAAGCTCGAGGACGTGCACTCGTTCTTCCGCCAGTACTACGCGCCCAACAACGCCAGCCTCGCGATCGTCGGCGACTTCGACGTGGCGCAGGCCAAGGCGCTCGTCACCAAGTACTTCGGCACGTTCAAGCCCGGCCCCGCCGTGCCGCCAGCCAAGGCCGACACGCCGAAGATCACGAGCGAGCGGCGGCAGACGGTGCAGGCGCGCGTCCAGCTGCCGCGCGTCACGATGGCGTGGATCACGCCGCCGATCTTCCAGCCGGGCGACGCCGACGCCGATGTGGCGGCGCAGGTGCTGGGGGGCGGTCGTTCGAGCCGCTTGTACAAGAAGCTGGTCTACGAGAAGCAGATCGCGCAGAACGTCACCGCGGGCCAGTACTCGTTGATGCTCGGCTCGATGTTCCAGGTTGAAGCCACCGCGCGCCCCGGTCACACGGCCGAGGAACTGGAGAAGGCGATCGACGAGGAGCTGACCGCTTTCCGCGCCAGCCCGCCGACGGCAGCCGAGCTCGAGCGCGCGCGCAACACCATCGAGACCAACATCATCGGCGGCCTCGAGCGGCTGGGCGGCTTCGGCGGCATCGCCGACCGCCTGAACTCGTACAACCATTTCCTGCGGCAGCCCGGCTATCTCACACAGGACATTCAGCGCTATCGCGCGGTGACGCCAGCCAGCGTGCTCGCCTTCGCCAACGCCAACCTGACGCCGAACGCGCGCGGAGTGATCTACGCGGTGCCGGGTACGCCAGCGGCGCCGCCGAACCCGCCCGCGCCGCCGGCGCCGTCGGCCGCGGGGCAGAAGCCGGGTCCCTCGATCAACGCGGACGAGCCGTGGCGCAACACGCAGCCCAAGCCGGGAGCGACCAAGCCGCTGCAGCTGGCGACGCCGACCACGGCCACGCTGCCGAACGGCCTCACGTTGATCCTGAGCGAGAAGCACGAAGTGCCGATCGTGGCCGCCAACCTGGTGTTCCGCGGCGGCAGCGATTCGAACCCCGCCGACAAGCCGGGGCTCGCCAACTTCACGGCCGCGATGCTCGACGAGGGCACGTCGACGCGTAACGCGCTGGCGATTGCCGACGAGCTCGCGCGGCTCGGCGCGTCGCTCGGCACGGGCAGCTCGATGGACTCGATGACGGTGTCGGCGCGGTCGCTCGCGAAGAACTTCCCGGCGGCGCTGGACCTCGTGGCCGACGTGACGCTGCGCCCCTCGTTCCCCGCCGACGAGATCGACCGGCAGCGCGCGCAGCGGCTCGGGCAGCTGGTGCAGCAGCGGGACAATCCGGCCGCGCTCGTCGGGACCGTGGCGATGCAGGCGGCTTATGGCACGCGGCATCCGTACGGCTTCGCCGAGATCGGCACCGAGGCGTCGGTGAAAGCGATCTCGCGCGCCGACATGCAGGCGTTCTGGAAGGAGCGCTTCGTGCCGAACAACGCCGCGCTCGTGGTGGCCGGCGACATCACGATGCCCGAGCTGCGCGTGCTGGCCGACAAGGCGTTCGGCACGTGGGAGCGCGGCTCCGCGTCGCGGCCGCAGCTCGGCGCGCCGCAGATGACGGAGGCGCGGGTGGTCATCGTGGACAAGCCCGCGAGCCCGCAGACGCAGCTGCGCGTCGTCGGCATCGGCGCGGAGCGCTCGTCGCCCGACTTCCGCCCCCTGCAGGTGATGAACATGACGCTCGGCGGGCTCTTCTCGAGCCGCATCAACATGAACCTGCGCGAGGCGCACGGCTACACGTATGGCGCCAGCTCGCAGTTCACGTTCCGACGGGCGCCGGGTCCGTTCCAGGTGGCCGCCGGCATTCGCACCGACGTCACGGCGCCTGCCGTCGCCGAGGTGTTCAAGGAAATCCTCAGCATGGCGCAAAAGCCGATGACCGCCGACGAGCTGCAGCGGGCAAAGGACTCGATGGCCTACTCGCTGCCGGGCGCCTTCGAGTCGAGCGCCAACGCCGTGGGCAATTTCTCGAATGTGTTCGTCTACGACCTCGGTCTGGACTACTACTCGCGCTACGCCGCCCAGGTGAACGCCGTCACCGTCGACCAGGCGGCGGCGGTGGCCCGTAAGTACCTGGTTTCAGAAAAGATGGTGGTGATCGCCGTGGGCGACCGTTCCAAGATCGAAATGCCTCTGCGCGAGCTCGGTCTGGGCCCGGTCGAGATCTGGGACGCGGACGGGAAGAAGGTGAACTGAGAAGGCCTGAGGCCTTTCGGATATAATTTCCGACTGGAACAGTCGGATATGGCGGTCGTCACCCCAGGGCAGGCCCCGAGCGTCTCGTCGGTCGTCGATCTGATCGGAAACACCCCGCTCATCCGGCTGTCGAGTTTCGAGACGGGTCTCCGCAACGTCGAGCTCTACGCCAAGGCGGAGTGGCGCAACCCGGGCGGGTCGGTGAAGGACCGCGCGGCGGCGCGGATGATTGCCGACGGCGAGAAGTCGGGCGCCCTGACCCGCGACAAGATCCTGCTCGACGCCACCTCCGGCAACACCGGCATCGCCTACGCGATGATCGGCGCCGCGCGCGGCTACCGCGTGCGGTTGTGCGTGCCCGAGAACGTGACGCCCGAACGGAAGCGGATTCTGAAGGCGTTTGGCGCCGAAGTGGTGTTTACCGATCCGATGGAAGGCTCCGACGGCGCCATCATCAAGGCGAAGGCGATGTACGCGGAAAAGCCGGAGCTGTATTTCTATCCGGACCAGTACAACAACCCCGGGAACTGGCGCGCGCACTACGACACCACGGCGCCCGAGATCCTCGAACAGACGCAGGGGCGCATCACGCACTTCGTCGCGGGGCTGGGCACGAGCGGGACGTTCATGGGCGCCGGCCGCCGGTTCCGCGAGGTCAAGCCGGCGATTCGCCTCACGTCGGTGCAGCCGGACTCGCCGCTGCACGGGCTCGAGGGGCTGAAGCACATGGAGACCGCCATCGTGCCGGGAATCTACGATCCGGGTCTGGCCGACGAGGACCTCGGCGTCGGCACCGAGGAGGCGTTCGACTACACCCGTCAGCTGGCGAAGCAGGGGCTGTTCGTGGGGATTTCGAGCGGAGCCAACCTGGCGGGCGCTTTGAACGTGGCCCGGCGGGCGCAGGACGCGGTGGTGGTGGTGATTTTCTGTGATGGCGGCGAGAAGTATCTGTCCGAGCGCTTCTGGGACGAGACGGGCGACGGCGCTGCTGCGGGTGGACGGCGCTGATGGGACTGCTGCTCGAAAATGGTGTGGCCGATGCGATTCGCGCCCACGGCGTGGAAACCTATCCCAACGAATGCTGCGGCGCGCTCTACGGGCGCGAGGGCGTCGTCACGGCCACGTATGCGCTGCCGAATACCACCGAAGAAGGGCCGCGCCGGCGCTTCCTGGTCCGTCCGCAGGACTATCGTGAAGCCGAGAAACGCGCCAGCTCGCTCGGCATCGAACTACTGGGGTTCTATCATTCGCATCCCGATCACCCCGCACGGCCGTCGCAATACGACCTCGATCACGCGTGGCCGTTCTTCTCGTACGTCATCGTGTCCGTGAAAGCGGGCGTTCCCGAGGACATGACCTCGTGGCGCCTGCAGGAAGACCGCTCAGCCTTCGATCAGGAAAACTTGACTCATGCCTAACACGATTCACATCCCGACGCCGTTGCGGCCGTTCACCGACAAGAAGGAGTCGGTGGAGGTGTCCGGAGCCACCGTCGGCGAGCTGCTCAAGGACCTCACCACCCGCCACGACGGCCTGAAGAAGCACCTCTATACCGACGAGGGGCGGCTGCGGAACTTCGTCAACGTGTATCTGAACGACGAGGACATCCGCTACCTGCAGAAGGAGCAGACGCCGGTGAAGCCGGGCGATCAGCTGAGCATCGTGCCGAGCGTCGCTGGGGGATGGTCATGAGCACCGCCACCGAAACCGAGCTCCCGACGCTGAACGCCGAGGAGATCAAGCGCTACAGCCGCCACCTGATCATGCCCGAGGTCGGCATGGACGGGCAGCGCCGCATCAAGCAGGGGAGCGTCCTCTGCATCGGTGCCGGCGGGCTCGGGTCGCCGGCGGCGATGTATCTCGCGGCGGCGGGCGTGGGGCGGATCGGCATCGTCGATTTCGACGTCGTGGACTACAGCAACCTGCAGCGGCAGCTGCTGCACACGACCAACGACGTCGGCCGGACCAAGCTCGAGTCGGCGAAGAGCAAGATCAACGCGCTCAACCCGCACGTGCAGGTGGAGACCTACGAAGAGGCGCTGTCGTCGGACAACGCCATGCGGCTGTTCAAGGGCTACGACGTCATCCTCGACGGCACCGACAACTTTCCGACGCGGTACCTGGTGAACGACGCCTGCGTGCTGATGGGCATTCCCAACGCCTACGGCAGCATCTTCCGCTTCGAAGGCCAGGCGTCGGTGTTCGCCACCAAGGACGGCCCGTGCTACCGCTGCCTCTATCCCGAGCCGCCGCCTCCTGGCCTCGTGCCGAGCTGCGCCGAGGGGGGCGTGCTGGGCGTGCTGCCGGGCATCATTGGCGTCATCCAGGCCACCGAGAGCCTCAAGCTGCTGACCGGCATCGGCCAGCCGCTCATCGGGCGCTTCCTGATCTACGACGCGCTCAACATGAAATTCCGCGAGCTGAAACTCCGGAAGGATCCGGACTGCCCGGTGTGCGGCACCCATCCGACCGTGACCAAGCTCATCGACTACGACCAGTTCTGCGGCATCGTGCAGCCGGCACAGGACCACTCGTCAGGAGCCACCGTGAGTGCAACCGAAATTACCCCGGTCGAGCTGAAAGCCAAGCTCGACGCCGGCGAGACCCCGTTCATCCTCGACGTGCGCGAGCCCAACGAGTACCAGATCAACAAGATCCCGGGCTCGACGCTCATCCCGCTCGGCGAGCTGCCGCGGCGCTACCAGGAACTGCCGAAAGACCGCCAGATCGTCACCCAGTGCAAGATGGGCGGCCGCAGCGCCAAGGCGCAGGACTTCCTGAAGACCGTTGGTTTCACCGACGTCCTGAACCTCAAGGGCGGGATTCTGGAGTGGATCGACAAGGTCGATCCGAGCCAGCCCAAGTACTGAGTCCGACGGGGAACTCCGACCAATCTTGACGGAGTTCGCCCAGGCGGACTAGAATTGCGACTGTAAGAGTCGGATTTAGAAAAATTCCCCATGCTGCGCCTCTCCAAGAAGGCCGACTACGCGCTGATTGCGATGAAGCACCTGGCCATCAACCGGGACGGGGCGGTGTCGGTGAGCGCGCGCGAGATTGCCGAGCAGTACGACATTCCGATCGAGCTCATGGCCAAGGTGCTGCAGCGGCTGGTGCGAAGCGGGCTGCTGGTGTCCACGCAGGGGACGCGGGGCGGCTACACGCTGCGACGGCCGGCAGCGTCGATCAGCGTGTCCGACGTCATTCAGGCGATCGACGGGCCGTTCAGCGTGACGGCGTGCTCGACCGAGAACAGCGGTTGCGACCAGTACAGCAAGTGCAGCGTCCGCGATCCGCTGTGGCAGATTCGCGAGCGCATTGCCGCGGCGCTCGCCACCGTGTCGGTGGCGGAACTGGCCGCCGACCAGATCAAGGGCGAAGGGCTGCGGCCCGACGCCGAAACCGTTTCAGCGCCCGTCGCCATCATGCGGCGGGCCATTAGTACGTAGAGGGCGGTCTTTAGACCGCCCTGGAGTAGGAACGATGAAGCTGCCGATCTACATGGACTACCACGCGACGACGCCGGTGGACCCGCGCGTCGTGGACGCGATGCTGCCGTACTTCACGCAGCACTTCGGCAACCCCGCCAGCCGCAACCACTCGTTCGGCTGGGAGGCGGAGGAAGCCGTCGAGACCGCGCGCAAGCAGGTGGCCGATCTGATTGGCGCCAACGCCAAGGAGATCATCTTCACGAGCGGCGCCACCGAGGCGAACAACCTCGCGATCAAGGGCGCGGCCGAGATGTATCGCGAGAAGGGCAACCACATCATCACCTGCGTCACCGAGCACAAGGCCGTGATCGACACGTGCAAGAAGCTCGAGAAGCAGGGCGCGCGCGTCACCTATCTGCCGGTGCAGAAGGACGGGCGCATCAGCCTCGACGAGCTGCAGGCCGCGATCACCGACAAGACGATCCTGATCACGATCATGGCCGCCAACAACGAGATTGGCGTGCTGCAGCCGATTGCCGAGATCGGCGCGATCGCGAAGGCCAAGGGCATCCTGTTCCACACCGACGCCGTGCAGGCGGCGGGCAAGGTGCCGTTCGACGTCACCCAGAACAAGGTGGACCTGGTGTCGCTCAGCGGCCACAAGTTCTACGGCCCGAAGGGCGTCGGCGCGCTCTACGTGCGGCGCCGCAACCCGCGCGTGCTGCTGGCCGAGCAGATCAGCGGCGGCGGCCACGAGCGCGGCATGCGGTCGGGCACGCTGAACGTGCCGGGCATCGTCGGGCTGGGCGCGGCGGCCGCGCTGGCGAAGGCCGAGATGGCCACCGAGAGCGCGCGTCTCGGCGCCATGCGCGATCGTCTCAACAAGAAGCTGCACGACAACCTCGACGAGATCTACATCAACGGGTCGATGGAGCACCGGCTGCCCCACAACCTGAACATCTCGTTCGCATACGTCGAGGGCGAGTCGCTGCTGATGGGGATCAACGACGTGGCTGTTTCGTCGGGGTCTGCCTGCACGTCGGCCAGTCTCGAGCCGTCGTACGTGTTGAAGGCGCTTGGCGCCGGCGACGACCTGGCGCACTCGTCGATCCGGTTCGGCCTCGGCCGGTGGACCAGCGACGAGGAAGTGGATTACGTGGTGGAGAAGCTGACGAGCGTGGTGCGGCGGCTCCGCGAGATGTCGCCCCTCTACGAGATGGTGAAAGAGGGCGTCGATCTCTCGAAGATGCAGTGGGTGACCCACTAGGCAGACGTAGGGGCCGCCTTCAGGCGGCCCGTGAAGCGGAGAAAACAAATGGCTTACTCGAACAAAGTGATCGACCACTACGAGAACCCGCGCAATGTCGGGTCGCTGCCGAAAGACGACGCGAACGTCGGCACGGGGCTCGTGGGCGCGCCGGAGTGCGGCGACGTGATGAAGCTGCAGGTCAAGGTCAACCCCGAGACCGGCGTCATCGACGACGCGAAGTTCAAGACGTTCGGCTGCGGATCGGCGATTGCCAGCTCGAGCCTCGCCACCGAGTGGCTCAAGGGCAAGACCGTCGATCAGGCGCTGGCGATCAAGAACACCGACATCGTGGCCGAACTGGCGCTGCCGCCGGTGAAGATCCACTGCTCGGTGCTGGCCGAAGACGCGATCAAGGCGGCGATCGCCGACTACAAGAAGAAGCAGGACGAGAAGACGGGAGCGGTGCAGCCGGCCGCGCAGCCAACGGCCTGATGCAGGGGCCACCTCGAGGTGGCCCGTTGACGACCATGATTGAGATTACCGACGTCGCCGCGAAGAAGATCCAGTCGCTGATGGCCAAGCAGGGCATCAGCGAGGGCGGTCTTCGTGTGGGCGTCAAGGGCGGCGGGTGCTCGGGCCTCAGCTACACGTTCGCGTGGGAGAAGCAGGCGCGCCTCGGCGACGAGGTGTTCGAGGGCTATGGCGCCAAGATCTTCGTGGACAAGAAGAGTCTGTTGTTCCTGAACGGCACGGTGCTCGACTACGACACGGCCCTGCTGGGCAAAGGCTTCGTGTTCAACAACCCCAACGCGAAGCAGTCGTGCGGGTGCGGTAGTTCATTCGGCGCCTGAGCGCCGTCATCGCTTTCACCGAGTTATGAGCGCGCAGCCGCTGACCGTCCGTTCTGCCACGCCTCCGGAGTGCCGGAGCTGCAACACCAGCGTGCCGGTGGACGAGCACTTCTGCCCGAACTGCAGCCGCATCCAGTCGCTCGGCCGGCACGGGGACTACTTCGCGTTCCTCGGCCTGCCGCGTGCGCTGACGATCGACGCGCAGGACCTCGACCGACGCTTCCGCGACTTGAGCCGCAAGTTCCATCCGGACTTCTACTACAACGCGACGCCGGCGGAGCGGCTCGCCAGCCTCGAGCGCTCGTCGTATCTCAACGACGCCTACCGCGCGTTGAAGCAGCCGGTGTCGCGCATCGAGCACCTGCTGACGATCGAAGGGCTGCCGATGGGCAAGTCGGAGGAGGGCGCCGCGAAGGTGCCGCCCGGCCTGCTGGAAGAGGTATTCGCGCTCAACGAGGAGCTCGACGAGATTCGCGATCTGCGTGAGGCCGGCGCCGACGCTGCCGTGCTGGCGGCGCGGCTCGCCACGGCACGCAAGCCGATCGAGGCCAAGCGCGACGAGCACGAGCGCGCGCTCCTCGAGGCCAGCGAGCAGTGGGACCGCCAGGCAGGCGCACCGGCCGACGCGAGGCGCGCGACGCTGGAAACGCTGCGCCAGCTCCTGCTCGAGCGCAATTACATCACCAACCTGCTCGGCACCATCGAGCGGGAGGCGGCCGCGCATGGGTAAGGTGGTCGGCATCGATCTCGGCACCACCAACAGCCTCGTCTCCTACGTGACGGATCGGGGGCCGGTTGTCATCCGCGACGCCAACGGCGACGCGCTGGTGCCGTCCATCGTGTCGGTGGACGCGGCCGGCACCGTGTTCGTCGGCCGCGAGGCGCAGCGGCGGCTGCTGACCGACTCCTCGCGCACGGTGTATTCGGTCAAGCGCTTCATGGGCCGCGGCATCGACGACGTCAAGGACGAGGCGCACCTGCTGCCGTTCCGCGTCGGCGGCGAGCCGGGCGGCGTCGTGCGCATCGGTGTCGGCGACCGGGAGTTCACGCCGCCGGAAATCTCGGCGTTCGTGCTGCGCGAGCTGAAGCGGCGCGCCGAGGATCACTTCCGCGAGCAGGGCGAGTTCGACTTCGAGGTCGATCGCGCCGTCATTACCGTGCCGGCCTACTTCAACGACGCGCAGCGCACCGCCACCCGCGACGCCGGCCGGCTGGCCGGGCTCGAAGTGCTGCGCATCATCAACGAGCCGACGGCCGCGTCGCTGGCCTATGGCCTCGATCGGAAGAATCGCGGCACCATTGCCGTCTACGACCTCGGCGGCGGCACGTTCGACATCTCGATCCTCAAGGTCGAGGACGGCGTGTTCCAGGTGCTCTCCACCAACGGCGACACGCACCTGGGCGGCGACGACATCGACCGGCTGCTCACCGAGCTGGTGCTCGCCGAGCTCGGTACGGGCGGGCACGGGTTGCCGGCCGAAACCGTGCAGGCCATTCGCAAGGCAGCCATCCAGGCCAAGATCGATCTGTCGTCGGCGGACGAGGCCGTGCTCGCGGTCGACCGGTCGCCAGCCCTGCCCGATGGCTTCACGCGGCGTATCACACGCGACGAGTTCGAGACGATCATCCGACCGCTGGTCGAACGCACACTGGCGCCGGTGCGCCAGGCGCTCGAAGACGCCGGGCTCGAGCCGGGCGAAGTGGACGAGGTGGTGCTGGTCGGCGGCTCCACGCGGGTGCCGCTGGTGCGTGGTCTGGTCGAGGGTCTCTTCGGACGCACACCGCACAGCGACCTCAACCCGGACGAGGTGGTGGCGGTCGGCGCCGCCGTCCAGGCCGACATTCTGATTTCCGGCCGCCGCGAGATGCTGTTGCTCGACGTGACGCCGCTGTCGCTCGGCATCGAGACGCTGGGCGGCGTGACGTCGAAGATCATCCTGCGCAATTCCACGATCCCGGCGAGCGGCCGCGAGATGTTCACCACCGGTGTGGACGGCCAGACCGCGGTGGACGTGCACGTACTGCAGGGCGAGCGCGAGCTCGCCGCCGACTGCCGCTCGCTGGCGCGGTTCCGTCTGCGCGGGATTCCGCCGATGCCGGCTGGACTGCCGCGCATCGAAGTCCGTTTCCAGATCGACGCCAACGGCATCCTGAGCGTGAGCGCCAAGGAGCTGCGCACCGACATCGAGCAGGCGATCGACGTGAAGCCGTCGTACGGTCTGACCGACGCCGAGGTGGAGCGCATGCTCATCGACTCGTTCGAGCATGCCGAAGCCGACTTCGAGGCGCGCCTGCTGATCGATGCGCGCAACGAGGCCGAGAGCATCGTGCTCGCCACCGAGAAGTCGCTGCGCCGCCCCGACTTCGCGCAGCTCGCCGGCCGCGAGGTGTCCCCCTCGGAGGTCGCGGCCATCGAACGGGCAGTCGCGGCACTGCGAACGGCGATTGCCGGCACGGACCGAGAAGTGATTCACGGCGCGACTCACGCGCTGAACGACGCGACCCGTCACCTGGCGGAAGTGATGATGAACAACAGCGTGCGCGAGGCGCTCGCCGGGAAGAGCGTCGACGACGTCTAGAGACAAGAAGGAGCGATGCCAAAGGTCACCTTCATCAAGGACGGCAAGGAAACGACCGTCGAATTCGAGCCCGGTCAGATGCCGTACGAGCACCACGGGCTGCCCGAGTCGTTCCTCGACCTCGCCATGAACAAAGGCATCGCTCTCGAGCATGCCTGCGGCGGCAGCTGCGCCTGCACGACCTGCCACCTGATTGTCCGCAAGGGCATGGAGAACCTGAGCGAGATGTCGGACGCCGAAGCCGACCGGCTCGACACCGCCTGGGACCTCACCACGACCTCGCGCCTCGGCTGCCAGGCGGTCATTCAGGGGGATGTGACGGTGGAGTTCCCGATGTATACGCGTAACTACGTGCAGGAGGGCGGCGCCATCCAGCTTGGCAAGTCCGACCAGAAGGACGAGCAGAAAGCCGAGGCGCGGCCATGAACTGGATCGACGCCGAGGACATCGGGATCGCGTTGTTCGAAGCGTTTCCGGCCGTCGATCCGTTGACGGTGCGCTTTACCGACCTGCGCGAGAAGGTGCTGGCGCTCAAGGGCTTCGAGGGCGATCCAAAGGCGTCGAACGAGCCCAAGCTCGAGGCCATCCAGATGGCCTGGTACGAAGAGTGGAAAGACAACCAGTAGGCAGGTAGGCAGGTGGGCAGGTAGGTTAGAGCCCACATGCGGCTTCTCCTCGTCGCGGCCACCGATCTCGAAATCGCTCCGCTCGTGGCCCGGCTCACGCCCGTCTCCCACTCGTTGGAACGCTGGGCATCGTTCGCCTACGGTCCGCGGGCATCGTTTGCCCACGGTCCACATGACGTCGACATTCTCGTGACCGGTGTCGGCATGACGGCAACCGCCGCGTGGAGCGCGCGCGTGCTGGCGAAGCAGTCGTACGATCTCGCCGTCAATCTCGGCGTGTGCGGGAGCTTCGACCCGGCGTATCCGCCGGGCACGGTCGTCAACGTGATGACGGACTGCTTCCCCGAGCTCGGCGCCGAGGACGGCGAGCAGTTCCTCACGCTCCAGGAGCTTGGCCTGCTGCGACCGGACGATCCGTCGGACGGACGGTTGGTGAACCGGTTCATCCCACCTCATACCGCCATTGGGATATTGCCCAGAGTGAATGGCGTTACTGTGAACACGGTCCACGGCAACGAGGACTCGATTGCGCGGGTGGTCGAGCGCGTGAAGCCGGATGTTGAAAGCATGGAAGGCGCCGCGTTCATGTACGCCTGTCTCGTCTCAGGTGTTCGCTTCGCCCAGGTACGCGCCGTGTCCAACATGGTGGAGAAGCGCAATCGCGCGGCCTGGAAGCTGGCGGAGGCCGTGGCCGCGCTCAACGATGTCGCTCTCCGGATCATCGAACAGGCATGACGCTGACCCTCGCCTATTCGCCGTGCCCGAACGACTGCTTCATGTTCGACGCGATGGTGCACGGCCGCATCGACACCGAAGGGCTCGAGTTCGACGTCCGGCTGCTCGACATCGACGCGCTGAACGCGGCGGCGCTTGCCGGCGAGTGCGACGCCACCAAACTGAGCTTCCACGCGTATCCGTACTGTGCCGACGCGTACGTGCTCCTGGATGCGGGAAGCGCGCTCGGCAACAACTGCGGGCCGCTGCTGATCTCGAAGCGCGAGATACCGCGCGCCGAGGTGGCGGCGGGCGGCGTCCGCATCGCGATTCCAGGCCTTCTCACCACCGCCAACTTCCTCTGTGGCCTGGCGTTTCCGCAAGCCCAGG
>Ga0207689_10000645_pt1 | contig 33188 bp, 28 predicted proteins | sample KBSMisM52_FD_184312 | JGI IMG/M metagenome (GOLD analysis project Ga0207689, IMG submission 184312) | Miscanthus rhizosphere microbial communities from Kellogg Biological Station, Michigan, USA - KBS Miscanthus M5-2 (SPAdes) (version 2) | ecosystem: Host-associated > Plants > Roots >...
CTTGACTTGAGAGTCGACCAGCGAAGTCACCATCTCTACGAAATTCTGCCACGGGCCAGGCACACCGCTGGTGGCGCGGCGCGCCGCCAGCCACATCCCCCCGAATACGAGGAAACCCAGCACACCGGAAACAATCAGGGTGTCGAGATGAAAGGTCCAGAACCCGTGACCAACATGCAGATTGGTCAGGTGGTGCACGATGTATTCGGTCGTGGTCGGTGCGGCGTGCTCTGCGGTACTCATTGCGGATTCACCTGAAAACTATGAGCGCTGCCCAGTATGACGCCAGCGTCAGCAAATACGCAGCGAACAGCGGCAACGCGGACAATTCCTTCACCCACGCGAACACAGCTCCGAACAGAAGCAACGTGCAACCAAGCTTGCTGAACTCCCCAAGATAATGGCGGCTCAATACCGTCCGGGGCGGGCCGAACTTATGTCTCGCCACAACCAAACCGTAGATGGCGCTCGGAACAAACCCGATGGCCCCACCGAGTACTGCCGACTTTGCGGCTACCGCCCCTGCCACCCACAGCGCTGCCAGTGCCACAAGGACCGTTGTTCCGACCTGTAGGCCAATGATGCCCACGATGGCTCTGGGCAGGGGCCTTGAAAAGGCATCGGATTTTAGTTGCTGCAGCCGCACAGTGTCAACGCCCAACGACGCTAAATGGCGGTAATCGCCGCGTCAAGCTCGCAATTTTGTAAGAAGCTCCTCGAGCTGATCGAGACTGCCGTAGTCGATCGCAAGACGGCCACGACCTTTTGGCTTTGACTGAATCATTACCCGCGTGCCCAACCGGTCGGATAGCTCTTCCTCGAGCGCTGCGACATCGCGGTCGCGGGGCGGTGACATTCGCGCTTTGCTTGGCGACAACTCTTGCCGAACAAGGTCCTCCGCTTGGCGCACCGAATAATTTTTCGCCACGATGAGGTTGGCCAATTCGATTTGGCGCACACCTGGTAACGGAAGTAGAGCGCGGCCGTGACCCATGTCCAATTTACCCTGAAGCACCAGGTCCTGAATCGGTTTGGGCAGCGCGAGCAGCCGGAGCAGGTTAGTCACTCCGCTCCGTGAGCGCCCTACGGCCGCAGCCGCGACATCATGCGTCATTCCGAATTCTGAGATCAGGCGCTGAACGCCTTGCGCTTCCTCGATCGGGTTGAGGTCCTCGCGCTGGATGTTTTCGATCAAGGCCATGGCCAGTGCCATGTTGTCCGGTACTTCCCGAACGAGCACCGGCACGCTCTCCAATCCCGCGAGCTTGGATGCGCGCCAGCGGCGCTCTCCCGCGATGATTTCGTACTGACCGTCGCCGGTGGACCGGGCCAGGATGGGCTGAATCACACCCTGCTCTTTGATCGAATCGGCGAGCTCAGCAATGCCTTCCGAACCCATTTGCGTCCGCGGCTGATAGCGACCAGGCCGAAGACGCGAAACGGGCAGTTCCAGAAGTTGATCGGGTGATGCGTCTTCTTCCTCCTCGCCGCCAAGCAGCGCATCGAGCCCGCGTCCAAGACCTTTTAGTTTTGCCATCGTCATAGTCCCTGATCACACACCCTTAGAGAGCATTTCACCCGCCAACGCCAGATACGCAAGCGCGCCTTTGGATTGGCGATCCAGCGTCATCACCGGCACCCCGTGGCTGGGCGCTTCCGCCACTCTGATGTTGCGGGGAATAATGGTCCGATAGACCTTCTCTCCGAAGTGTTGCTGAAGTTGTTCCGAGACTTGCTGCGCCAGCATATTGCGGGGGTCGTACATGGTGCGAAGCAGTCCTTCGATTTCCAGAGAGGGATTCAAATGTACCCGCACCTTCTTGATGGTTTGGACCAGATCCGACAGCCCTTCCAGGGCGTAGTACTCGCATTGCATCGGAATCATCACAGAGTCCGCTGCACAGAGCCCATTGACCGTAAGCAGATTGAGAGCAGGCGGACAATCGATCAGGATGAAGTCGTACTCACCATCCACTTCGCCTAATGCCTGCTTGAGGCGGGTCTCCCGCTCCGGGAGATCGACCAGCTCAACCTCTGCACCGGCGAGCTCGCGATTTGCAGGGACAAGATCATATTGCGCGCTTGCTTTGACGCGAACCGCGGATAGGAGCTGCGTGCCAAGCAACACGTCATACACCGATGCTTTGATGCCACGTTTGTCCACGCCGCTGCCCATGGTGGCATTGCCCTGAGGATCGAGATCGATGAGCAGCACACGGCGTCCAGCCATAGTGAGACTGGCTGCCAAGTTGATGCTCGTGGTGGTCTTGCCTACGCCACCCTTTTGATTCGTGACAGCAAGGATGCGGGTCACGCGCGACGCTCGATCATTTGCTCGAACCTCACTCGAATCTCATTGGGCGGCGCGCAGCATCACCAGATGTCGCGAGCCTCGCAATCCGGGCACTTGCAAGCGAATGACGGACTCCAATTTCACGTCGGACGGCAACTGCTCGATTTCCTCGTCGGGATACACACCTTTCATCGCGGCGAATGCTCCCCCGGGTTGAATCGCATGTCGAACAGCATCCACGAAACCGGCGAGATCGGAAAACGCACGTGATATTGCGATGTCCACTCGCTTCACTGGATGCCAATTTTCCGATCGCTCTATGCATACCGTTACGTTAGGCAATCCAAGTTCAATCACGGCCTGTTTGAGAAAGGTGCCCTTCTTGTGATTGCTCTCGAGAAGGATCAATTCCCATTGAGGCCGGGCAATCGCCAACGGAATACCTGGCAGACCCGCCCCGCTGCCAACGTCTACGATGGAGCCGCAGGATAAGTGCGGTACGACCGCAAGACTATCCAACAGATGGTAGCTGACCAGGCGAGTCTGCTCTCGGATAGCCGTCAGGTTGTATACGCGGTTCCACTTCTGCAACAAGCCCAGATATGCGATCAGCTTGGCACGGTCCGACTGTGGTATCGCCAGTCCGAGATCGGCAACTCCTCGGTCAAGCTGTTGTTCCAAACCCACGTGCAATCAGCTCAAGCAGCAGCACGGCCGCAATTCGTCGAATCGCTGCCGGACGAATCTGTTTTCGTCGCTACGTCGTTCTCGTCCGAGGAATCCGCAACGGCTTGAGCAGACCCGCGCCGTTTTAAGTGCACTAGAAGGAGCGAAATTGCGGCTGGCGTAATCCCCGAAATTCTCGACGCTTGGCCGAGCGTCTCCGGGCGATGCAAGTTGAGTTTTTGCTGCACCTCTATGGACAAGCCGCGCACTTCCCGATAGTCCAGGTCGATCGGGAGCCGCGTCGTTTCATGCGCCAACTGACGCTCAACCTCGAGTCGCTGGCGCTCGATATATCCCTGATATTTAGCCTGAATTTGTACTTGCTCGGCGACTTGCGGATCCTCCACGGCGGGCCCTGCGCCATTCACACCCATCAAGGAATCGTAGGTAATCCCGGGACGTCGTAGGAGTTCTTCCAGCGTGTAATCTCGCTCGAGTGTCTGGCCAAAAATCGCTTCCTGCTGTTCAGCCGAAATCAAACGTGGGTTCACCCAACTGTGCCGGAGCCGTTCCCGCTCCCGCTCGATAGCGTCCCGTTTACGGCTGAACGCCGCAAATCGAGCTTCCGGCACTACACCCATACGATAGCCAATCTCCGTCAGTCGCAGGTCGGCATTGTCCTCCCGGAGACTAAGCCGATATTCGGCCCGGCTAGTGAACATCCGATAGGGCTCCGTAACACCACGAGTTATCAAGTCGTCGACCAGAACTCCGAGATAGGCCTCGTCGCGACGAGGGCACCACGCTTCGTGGCCCTTTGTGCGCAGCGCAGCATTGATCCCAGCCAGGAGCCCCTGGGCCGCGGCTTCCTCGTAACCGGTGGTTCCATTGATCTGACCAGCAAAGAACAACCCTTTGATTGCCTTGGTTTCCAGAGAGTGCTTGAGGCCTCTCGGATCGAAATAGTCATACTCGATCGCGTAGCCTGGTCGAGTGATGTGAGCGCTCTCCAAGCCTCGAATCGAGTGGACTATTTGCACTTGCACATCGAATGGAAGGCTGGTCGAGATCCCATTTGGATAGACCTCATGGGTCGTCAGACCCTCCGGCTCAAGAAAGATCTGATGGCTTTCCTTGCCCGCAAACCGAGTAATCTTATCTTCAATCGACGGGCAATATCGCGGACCAATACCTTCAATTAAGCCGGTATACATCGGGGAGCGATCGAGACCTCCCCGAATGACGCTGTGTGTCTGTGAATTTGTGTGGGTAATCCAACATGAGACTTGGGCTGGATGACTGCTCGCTCTACCGAGAAATGAAAACACTGGCAAAGGTTGGTCGCCCGGTTGCTCCACCATGACCAAATAGTCAATGGTCCGCCCATCGAGGCGAGGCGGCGTGCCGGTTTTTAACCGCCCAACAGGCAGCTTCAATTCCCGCAAACGTTGAGCAAGGGTTACCGAGGGAGGTTCCCCTGCTCGCCCTGCCTGATAATTCGAAAGCCCAACATGTACCAGCCCAGCGAGAAAAGTCCCTGTAGTGAGGACCACTGCGGAGGCCCCGAAACGCAGGCCAAGTTGCGTGACCACACCTACAACCCGATCTTGTTCCAGCAGGAGATCATCCACAGCCTGTTGAAACAACATGAGATTTGGCTGATTCTCCAACCGTCGGCGAATTCCCTGTTTATACAAAACACGGTCTGCCTGTGCTCTGGTGGCACGCACAGCCGAACCCTTGCTCGAGTTGAGAATTCGAAATTGGATGCCGGCTTCGTCCGTCGCAGACGCCATTGCACCCCCGAGGGCGTCTACTTCTTTGACCAAATGCCCCTTACCGATGCCGCCAATCGAGGGATTGCACGACATCTGGCCGAGAGTTTCGATGCTGTGGGTTAGCAGCAACGTCCTTTGCCCCATACGCGCAGCAGCGAGCGCCGCCTCGGTCCCGGCGTGACCACCCCCCACTACGATTACATCGAATGTATCAACGAACGTCATTTCGCGACCGATTTGGAAGGGGGGCAATAATACGCCGGATGCAATGGAGTGGCAAAGACCGTGTGAGTGATCCGGCCTAATGTTCCACGTGAAGCCTAATGTTCCACGTGAAACCATGTTCCAAACTTTGCTGGATGGTTTCACGTGGAACATTGTACTGAGGTAACTACTTCCCGATACAGAACCTTCCAAAGATCTCACCGAGAAGGTCGTCAGCTGAGAACTCCCCGGTAATCTCATTCAAACTGGACTGCGCCAAGCGAAGCTCTTCCGCAAACAGTTCCAGTTGAGAGATCGCCGATCTCGCCTGAACAAGATGCAACTCTGCTTTTCCTAGGGCATCTAGGTGTCGTGCGCGTGCAAGAAAAACCCCCTCCTCCCCCGGATGCCACCCTATTGCTTTTAAGATCTCACCGCGCAACAGATCAATGCCCGCTCCGGAAAGGGCCGAAATGCGCACCTCCACCTGATTGCCATGGTGGGATACAGCAGCGGGAAGGTCAGTAAGATCAATCTTGTTAGCCACAACGATCGATGTGGTTTCACTGGGTAACCTCTTGAGGGTCTCTACATCCTCACCGGATATACCGGCTGTCACATCAATTAGCAACAATGCCACATCGGCTTTATCCAACACTTCCCAGGTGCGAGCCATTCCAATCTGCTCCACTGGATCGCTGGTCTGACGCAAACCCGCAGTGTCCACGATATGAATGGGGACACCATCCATCACGAGATGCTGCCGGATTGCATCACGCGTTGTCCCCGGCACAGCCGTCACGATCGCGACGTCTTCACCCGCCAACTTATTCAGTAGACTCGACTTCCCCACATTTGGCCGGCCAATCAGGGCTACATGCGCACCCTCTCGGAGGAGACTTCCGGACATCGCTGCTTCCTTGATCCTTTTTATCGACTCGGTAAGGTCACGTAGCTGAGCCGATGCGACCTCCTCGGCCAAAGTATCTATTTCCTCCTCGGGAAAATCGATGCCTGCTTCCGCCCAGGCCCTCAAGTCGACAAGTACATGCACCAGCCTTTGTATTTGCTGAGAGAATTCGCCCTTAAGGGATCGCATCGCCGAACGCGCAGCGCGCTCTGAGCTAGCGTCTATCAGATCGGCGACACTCTCCGCCTGAGCTAAATCGAGCTTGCCACTGAGGAATGCACGGCGTGTAAATTCGCCCGGCTGCGCGAGTCGCGCCCCCAGCTCAAGACATCGCGCCAATACAAGGCTGATTACCGCTGATCCGCCGTGACCCTGCAGTTCAAGGACATCCTCGCCAGTATAGGAATGGGGGCGAGGGAAATAGAGCGCGATGCCAGTGTCGATGGGTGTCCCATGCCGATCCAAAAAATCCGTGAGAGTCGCACGGCGGGGCATCGGCCCGCAGCCCAGTAACGGCTGAAGATATGAGCCGAGGCTCACCCCAGACAGGCGCACCACCCCGACTGCGGAACGGCCAGCGGCAGTGGCTACTGCAACAATTACGTCAGCTGGCTCCATGAGCGGGCTTCGACCGCTCGAGGCTGCGCGTAATCTGCCACTGCTGAGCGATGGACAGGATGTTGTTGACCAGCCAGTAAAGCACCAAGCCCGCAGGGAAGAAGAAGAAAAATACGCTAAACGCCACGGGCATGATCTTCATGAGCTTCGCCTGCATCGGGTCGGGCGGAGCTGGATTCAACCAGCTTTGAATGAACATCGTAGCACCCATGAGCACCGGGAGGATGTAGTAGGGATCGGGCGCGGAAAGATCGTGGATCCAAAGTACGAATGGCGCGTGTCGGAGCTCCACACTCAGCAATAGAGTCCAGTAAAGCGCAATAAAAACGGGGATCTGGACCACGATCGGCAGACAGCCACCGAGCGGATTGATCTTCTCGGTTTTATATAGCTCGATCATCGCCTCATGCATCTTTTGGCGATCATCCCCGAAACGCTCCTTGAGACGCTGCAGCTTGGGGGCGAGCAGCTTCATCCGCGCCATCGACTTATAGCTTGCCGCCGACAACGGATAGAAGATCAGCTTGATGATGATTGTGAGAATGATGATCGCGACCCCCCAGTTTCCGACCACCTCGTGGATCTTGTTGAGAACCCAGAACAAAGGCACCGCCAAGACCCGCAACCAACCGTAGTCCACGGTAAGCTCTAAACCGGGTGCAAGCACCTTGAGCTGATCCTGTTCCTGAGGACCAACATACAGCTGTGCCTCCGAGATGGCCGTTTGGCCGGGCGCAATGGAACCGACAGGCACGATCACACCTGCAGAGAGCAACCCATTGCCGATCGGTTTTAGAAAGAATTCCCGAGAAACACCCGCCTTTGGCAGCCAGGCCGTAAGAAAGTAGTGTTGTACCAGAGCGACCCAGCCATCGCCCGCACTCTTTGGATAGCTCCCTTTGTTCGCCTCAATATCGGAGAACGTCACTTTTTGAAGCTTGTCCTTCTCGGTGTACACCTCCGCACCGCTGTAAGTCGGGACCATTTTCGAATCGCCCGCCGGCGGCTTCGAGTCTCTCAGCAACTGGAAGTAGGCGTAGGGATCGATCGCTGTAGACGTCTGATTCGTAATCTGAAAACTCACATCGATTACGTAGCTGGCGCGATGGAAGGTGAAGGTCTTCGTGACCTTCACGTTGCTGGTATCGACTGGCGTCAACTTGACCACAACGCTGTCCTGACCCTGCGCAAGCTCATAGCGAGCACTCGCTGCCGAGTAATGCGTATTGTGGCTCGGTAACCCATTCCCGATCAGTCCACTCTGGGCAATATAGGTCTGATCTGCTGTACTTTGCAGCAATACAAAGTTCTTGCCGGTGTCGGTTCGATCTCGATGCTGCAGCAACTCGACTCGACGTAAATCTCCTCCTAGAGTATCGATGTCGGCTACTAAATAGTCAGTGTGTACTTCCACACGCTCGCCCGTACCAAGAGGGCCAGGTCCTGTCTGCGCAACTGGGCCGGCCGCTTTGGGCGCTGTTTGACCGGCCACGGGATTACTCTGTGTCGGGCCTCCGACAGTCGGAATCGGCGGAGGCGTCTGCTGCGCCCCGGATTGCACGGTGGGAGAAGGGGGCGGTTTGGGAGGAGTTGCGTGATCACGCACCCAAGCGTCCGCAAGCAGAAAAACCGAGATGGCGAACACCACCCCGACGAACAACCGATAGGTATCCATGAACTAGTTTAGTAGGGACTTCCCGCTCAAGGCAGCGGGTCGATGCCACCAGGATGCCACGGGTGGCAGCGAGCTAATCGCCGAGCCGCGAGCCACAACCCGCGGCCAGCACCGTATTTCAATACCGCATCCCTCGCATATACAGAGCAGCTCGGATGAAATCTGCAAGCAGGCGCCAGAAGCGGACTAATTGCTACTTGATAGCTTCGGATCAATCCTGCTAATAGCCACTTCATACGCCAGCGACCCTCAGCAGTTTCGACAACTCGAGTGGTAGGCGGTCAAGATCGACCAACGCCAACTTACCCTGCGCTTGCACGACGATATCCAACGGCGGCAATTGCGCCGCGACCTTGCGGAACTGCTCCCGCACCAGCCGCTTGAATCGATTTCGGTCGACGGCACGCGGCAAGGCTTTTCGGCCGACCACTACGCCTAAGCGCGCGTGACCGTGCTGATTCGGCACCATAATCACCAGGAATCCGGTGCCTCTTTCCCTTCGACGACTTCGCAGCGCAGTTTTGAAATCTGCTGCTTGCAGTAGCCGCTTCTGCCGTGAAAACCGTTCATCCGCGGCCGCCGGCAGCACCCGGAGGCTTAGACGGCGAGCCGCTTGCGGCCCTTGGCACGTCGCGCATTGATTACTTTGCGGCCGCCAAGGGTCTTCATGCGAGCGCGGAAGCCATGTGTTCTGGCTCTGCGGACTTTCGACGGCTGATATGTGCGCTTCATCTCTTGGCTCCAGCACTTATTAACATGGCACAGAAGAAAAGCCGGCTATTACAACGCCCTGGTCAACGCTTGTCAACTGAAGGCTGTACGGAGCCCTGTTCAGCTCTGTGGATAACTTCGCTTGTGGCTGTTAGAATGACGCACTTTTCTGCGGTCGCAAAATGTTGTTTCGATCGCTTGTCGTCCTTCCCCCGATGCCGCCCCTATGGATTCCTTCTGGAGTCGCTGCCTTCAGCATTTTGAGCGCTCCCTGCCTCAGCAGCAGTTCAAGACCTGGATCCAGCCTCTGCGTGCACAAGTGAACGGCAAAACGTTGGTTCTGCAAGCACCTAATCGCTTTGTGCTGCAATGGGTAAAAGACCGATTTCTCCCCGTCATAGAGCAGCTCGCGCGGGAAGATTCGCAGGAAGATGCACACGTCAGCGTATCCCTGGAACTGGGCAATCACACTGTCGCCGTACCATCAATCAGCGCCCCGACTCACGTGATTGCGTCGGCCCCGGAGCAGAGTAAACCAAAGCTACGCGATAGCAGCCGCCTGAATCCCGGCTTTACTTTCAATTCTTTTGTTACGGGCAAGGCGAATCAGCTTGCCCGTGCGGCCGCTCTGCAAGTCGCGGAACACCCGGGAACCGCATACAACCCGCTGTTCATCTATGGTGGCGTGGGACTGGGGAAGACGCATTTGCTGCAGGCGATCGGGAACCTGGTCCAGGAGCGCAGCACACCAGCGAAGATCCGTTATATCCATGCAGAACAGTATGTGTCCGATGTCGTGAGGGCCTACCAACACAAAGCCTTTGACGGATTCAAGAAGTATTACCACTCCCTGGATCTGCTCCTTATCGACGATATCCAGTTCTTCAGCGGAAAGAATCGCACTCAGGAAGAATTTTTCTATGCCTTCAACGCGCTGATCGAAGCGCACAAACAGGTGATCATTACTTGCGATACCTATCCCAAGGAAATTAGCGGAATGGAAGATCGTCTCATTTCGCGTTTCGGCTGGGGCCTCACAGTCGCCATCGAACCACCCGAATTGGAGATGCGCGTAGCGATCTTGCTCAAGAAGGCCGAGGCCGACGGTCTTGCCTTGTCTGAGGATGTCGCCTTCTTCATCGCAAAGCACATTCAGTCCAATGTGCGTGAGCTGGAGGGAGCCCTCAAGCGGATCATCGCCTACTCCAATTTCGCGGGACAACCCATAACGGTCGAACTCTCTCGTGAGGCTCTCAAAGACCTGCTCGCAATCCAGTATCGTCAGATATCCATCGACAACATCCAACGTACAGTAGCGGATTACTACAAGATCAAGGTCTCTGAGATGTACTCCAAGAAGCGCACCCGCAACGTTGCACGTCCGCGCCAGATGGCCATGGCGTTGGCGAAGGAACTCACGCAGCTAAGTCTGCCCGACATTGGCGAAGCATTCGGCGGCCGTGATCACACGACCGTTTTGCATGCCTGCCGAAAGATCGCAGAACTCAAGACCGAGAGTCCCGATTTGAACCGGGATTTCGAGGCTTTGCTCCAGGTACTGAGGAGCTGAATAGCCTGGGGACAGAAACTGGATAACTCCGCAAATGAAGTGGTCGCCAAAAACCATCCACAAACTATCCGCTACGTATACAGCTTTGTTGCGTGTAGTTGGTTTTCTTCGCAAGCCCCGCCGGTTGGGGCATGCGGGATTCATCCACAGCCGGCTTCCGTCCTTATGATCTATTACTAGGAAGAAAAAATGACATCAATAACCGTACAACGGGATGTAGTTCTGCTTCCGCTGCAATCCGTAAGCGGTGTTGTCGAACGCCGTCACACGCTTCCAATTCTTTCCAATGTGCTGTTGGAACTTACTGGCGGCAAATTGGCGCTCACCGCTACGGATCTCGAGATCCAAGTAGCCTCGCGCACAGATGCGGAAGCAGGTGCCGCGGAGCAGTCCACCACGGTATCGGCTCGAAAGCTCCAAGACATTCTTCGGGCGCTGCCGGAGGGCTCTACGCTATTGCTGGACTTGCAGGATAAGCGTTTGCAGATTCGCGCAGGTAAGAGCAAGTTCAGCTTGCAGACGCTCCCTGCGGCCGATTTTCCCAAACTCGCACCCGCTGGAGCTGCCACCGCCACCTTCGAAATAGCCCAGAAGGACCTGCGCAGGTTATTGGGGCTGGTGCAGTATTCGATGGCGCAGCAGGATATTCGTTATTACCTGAACGGATTGCTGTTTGCCTTGGCGCCCAGCGGCTTGACGCTCGTAGCGACAGATGGCCACCGGCTGGCCCTCGCGGCAATGGCCACCGAGCTGAATGTCCCCAAGGTTGATGTAATCCTGCCGCGAAAAGCAGCCCTGGAATTGTCCAAGCTTCTGAGCGAGGGTGACGCACAAGTGCGCGTGGAGATCAGGGACAATCAGCTGTCCTTTGCTTTTGGCTCCATCGAGTTTGTCAGCAAATTGGTCGACGGGAAATTCCCCGACTATCAGAAGGTGGTACCCTCCGGCTACAAGAAGCATTTCCGCCTGGACAGATTGCAACTCCAGCAGGCGTTGCAACGCGCGGCCATCCTATCCAATGAGAAGTTCCGTGGCGTGCGGTGGGTGCTCACCGAGAACAGCCTCCACATCGTTTCGAATAACACCGAGCAGGAAGAGGCCGAGGAAGAACTCGAAGTTTCCTATACGGCCGAGGCTCTCGACGTAGGGTTCAACGTGAGCTACTTGCTCGATATCCTTGCAAACGTGACGTCCAGCGAAGTGGAGTGCTCGCTCGGAGATGCCAACAGCAGCATGCTGATAACCCTGCCGGATACGCCGAACTTCAAGTACGTCGTCATGCCGATGCGTATCTAGGTCCAATTGAGCCAAGCCCCCATGCAGCAACCCGCATCCGACTACAACGCCGACAGCATCAAGGTCCTGAAAGGGCTGGAGGCTGTTCGGAAGCGCCCCGGTATGTACATCGGCGATACCAGCGATGGGACCGGCTTGCATCACATGGTGTTTGAAGTCGTCGACAATGCAGTCGACGAAGCACTGGCTGGCTATTGCAACGACATCAAAGTCATCATCCATTCTGACAACTCCGTCAGCGTCATCGACAATGGTCGTGGAATCCCCGTCGAGATCCATCCGGAAGACGAGCTGGGCCGATCCACTGCGGAAATCGTCATGACAGTGCTGCACGCAGGCGGCAAGTTCGACAGCAATTCCTACAAGATCTCCGGTGGCTTGCATGGGGTGGGGGTTTCGGTGGTAAACGCCCTGTCCGAGTGGCTGCGCTTGACTATTCGTCGCGACGGCCATGTACACCAGATGGAATTCCGCGATGGCGTGCCGGTCGCTCCACTCAAGGAATCTGGAACGACCGAGCGACGCGGTACGGAAGTGCATTTCATGCCCAGCGCCGAAGTATTCGGCCTCGTCGAGTACCACTACGATATTCTCGCCAAACGGCTGCGGGAGCTTTCCTTCCTCAACAATGGTGTGCGTATCGAACTGGTCGATCAACGCAACGACAAGGGTGAGGTGTTTCAGTTCGCGGGCGGCATCAAGGCCTTCGTGGAATTTATCAACCGCACCAAGACGGTGTTGCACCCGAATATTTTTCACGCGGTGCGTGAGCGAGATGGCATCGGCGTGGAAATCGCCATGCAGTGGAACGATTCGTATCAGGAAGCTGTATTGTGTTTCACCAACAACATCCCGCAGCGCGATGGCGGGACGCATTTGACTGCCTTGCGGGCTGCGATGACGCGCACGCTAAACCAGTACATCGAGCAGAACGATTTCGCCAAGCGGGCGAAGGTCGAGACGACCGGCGACGACATGCGCGAAGGCCTCACGTGCGTGCTCTCGGTCAAGCTGCCCGATCCCAAGTTCTCCTCGCAGACCAAGGATAAACTGGTGTCCTCCGAGGTTCGACCGATGGTCGAGGACGCGGTGTCGGAAGCATTGATGGCGTTCCTGCTGGAGAAACCGCAGGAGGCGCGCATCATCGTGGGCAAGATCATCGAGGCGGCGCGGGCAAGAGAAGCCGCGCGCAAAGCGCGCGAAATGACGCGTCGCAAAGGTGTGCTCGATGGGTTTGGCCTGCCGGGAAAATTGGCCGATTGCCAGGAAAAAGACCCTGCTCGCTCGGAGTTGTACCTGGTGGAAGGAGATTCGGCCGGCGGTTCCGCCAAGCAGGGTCGAGATCGCAAGTTCCAGGCGATTCTGCCGCTCAAAGGCAAGATCCTCAATGTCGAGAAGGCGCGCTTCGACAAGCTCATCTCGTCACAGGAAATCGCCGCGCTGATCATCGCGCTGGGAACAGGTATAGGCAAAGAAGAATACCGTCCCGAAAAGCTGCGCTATCACCGCATCATCATCATGACGGACGCGGACGTCGACGGATCGCATATCCGCACGTTGCTGTTGACCTTCTTCTACCGCCAGATGCCGGAACTGGTGGAGCGCGGCCACATCTACATCGCGCAACCACCGCTTTACAAGGTGAAGCACGGCCGCGACGAGCGCTATCTCAAAGACGATCATGAGCTCAAGGAGTATCTGCTCAAACTTGCCCTGAAGGACGCCCAACTGTATCCGGCCGTGGGTCAGGAACCCTTGAGCGGCGATACGCTGGCGGAAATCGCGCGCGAATACATTCTCGCCGAGGCCGTTGTGGAACGGTTGTCCCGTCGAGTAGATCCCTCCGTCATGCATGCATTGCTGCGAGGGGTTGCTGTCGATCTTTCGGATATGGAGACGGCGCAGAGCAGTGCACAGGTCTTGGCGGCAGCCCTGGTGGGTGAAGAGGTCACGCTCGAGGCGAAATTCGACCAACGCACCGAATCGCCGCGGCTGCTAATCAAACGGTTGTTGCATGGTAACTTGCGCACCTCGGTTGTCGACAAGGATTTCATCGACAGCGGAGACTACGCTCAGATTCGCAAGACCGCCGGTTTGCTGCAGGGTCTACTGAGTGCTGATGCGCGCGTGCAACGCGGAGACCACACGATGCCCGTGACCGAGTTCGGCCAGGCCGTCCAGTGGTTGGAAGAGCAGGTCAAGAGCGGCTTGACGCTGCAGCGCTACAAGGGGCTCGGCGAGATGAATCCGGAGCAGCTATGGGAGACCACCATGGACCCGGGCTCGCGTCGCTTGCTGCGCGCGCAGATCGAAGACGCAATCGCGGCGGACGAAATTTTCACCACCCTGATGGGCGATGTGGTCGAACCACGGCGAGCGTTCATCGAAGCTAACGCATTGGGTGTGCGCAATCTCGACGTTTGAGCGTGCAGTCGGCGGAGCGGGAACTCTGCCGACCATTCGCTGCTTGTCCCGTCCCGAACGCAGAGCGCGCTGAATCGCCTAGACCGGTCGCCGCCTTGCGGCTGGTCGCCCCCCGGCTCGTTGCGGAGACCGGCCGCCACGGTCGCGAGATGGGGGATCGCCCGCAGAGACTGGCCGATTGTTGTTATTGCTTGGCTGGCCACCACGGGACACCGCACCTTGATTCCCCCCTGGGCGTTTCCCCTGAGACGAGTTGGGACGTTTGCCCGGACCGGCATTCGGGCGCTGTTTTCCAACGCCGCCACGCGGCGGTCCGCCGGGGCGCCGATGCTGTGGTTCGGTCTTGATTGGCCGTGCTGCGGTACTGCCAGTTTTTGCCAGTTCCTTGGCTGCCTTCGCTGCGAGCAGGTCGACGGCATCATCGAGCGTCAATGTGGCGACTTCGACATCCGTAGGCACGGTTGCGTTGACGTTTCCATGTTTGATGTAGGGGCCGTAACGCCCATCCATCAACACCACCGCCTTTTGATCGATCGGGTGCGGGCCTAAATTGCGCCCTCCGCTAGATGGCCCGGTCTTGGGCGCGGCCAATAATTCGACCGCGCGCGCCAGCGTAATGTCGTACACGCTCTCGCTCTTGGGCACGGACTTGAACGCTCCATCGTGCTTCACGTAGGGTCCGAAACGCCCAACATTGGCTTCAATGTGCTTTCCCGTGTCGGGATGTGTCCCCAACACTCGAGGCAGCGATAGCACCTTGAGCGCCGTGGGGAGGTCTGCCGTTTCGATCGGAATATTCTTCGGCCACGAAGCTCGCCGAGGTTTGGTCTTCGCCCCCTCGACCGTGGGACCGAGTTGAGCGTAGTAGCCATACGGACCCCGCATCAACAGAACGTCCAAGTCGGTCTCCGGGTCTTTGCCTAATTCGATGGGGCCTTCGGGCAGATCACCCCAGGGTCGCGTGAAATCGCACTTGGGGTAGGCGCTGCAGCCGACGAACAGACCGCGACTGCTGTTTTGCAGAAGCAGGGTGCTGCCGCACTTGGGACATTCCTCCGCGAGCTTACCGGCCTCCTGCCACTCGGGATCGAGCAGGCGCGTGGAGTACTCCTTCCAACTATTCACCGGCGGCTGAGAGCGCGGCAGCGGAGTACCGCGGTCGACCTTTGCCTTGAGTTCGACTTCGTTGGCAAATTCACCCCAGAACTCCCGCAGCACATCGATCCAATCGAGGCTGCCGTTGGAGATCTCGTCCAGCTCCTCCTCCAGATTGGCGGTGAAGCCATAGTCGACGTAGTGATGGAAATGCGAGGTGAGGAATCCGTTTACCAGCCTGCCGATGTTGGATGGAACGAAACGCTTCTTGTCCAACACCGCATAGCCGCGATCCTGCAACGTCGAGATGATCGTGGCGTAAGTAGAGGGGCGGCCGATGCCATATTCCTCCAGTTTCTTGACCAGGCTGGCTTCCGTGTAGCGCGGCGGCGGCAGCGTGAAGTGCTGCTGCCCGAATATGCGATCCACCGGGATCTGTTCACCCTCTTCCAGATTCGGCAGCTTCTCCTCCCCTTCCTCGGCGCTGTCGTCGGCCCCCTCCTGATACACGGCGATAAAGCCGGGAAACACCAGCGTCTGTCCTGTCGCGCGGAACACCGTATTTTTTTCGCCGACGCTGATATCTAGGCCGGTCGTGTCGTAGCGAGCCGGTGACATCTGGCAAGCCAGTGTGCGCTTCCAGATCATCTCGTACAGGCGCGCCTGGTCGGGTGCGAGGTGACCCTTCAGGGATTCAGGCGTGCGGAAAATGGACGTCGGTCGGATCGCCTCGTGTGCTTCCTGCGCGTTCTTGGATTTGCTGCGGTACTCGACGGGGCTGCTCGGCAGATACGGTGCGCTGAAGTTCTTCGAGACGTAGTCGCGGATCTCGCGCACGGCCTCGTCGGCCAAATTGGTGGAGTCGGTCCGCATATAGGTGATCAGGCCGATGCTACCCTCGCCGATGTCGACACCTTCGTACAATTCCTGTGCGGTGCGCATGGCGCGCTGCGCTGTCATGCCCAGTTTGCGTACCGCTTCCTGCTGGAGTGTGGACGTAATGAACGGCGCCGCGGGAAATCGAGTCTTGGGTTTCTTCTCGACTTTTTCCACTGTTCCGACACCGCCAGCTGCCTTGGTGATGGCGGACACCATCTCTTCCTGCTGGCTGGCGTTGGTGACGCTGAACTGCTCGATCTTCTCGCCACGATATTGACTGAGGCGCGCGCTGAATTTGTCCTTCTCCTTGTGGCTGTCGAGATGGATCGTCCAGTATTCCTGGCTAGCAAACGCCTCGATCTCCTGCTCACGTTCGACGATCAACCGCAGCGCCGGACTCTGAACTCGGCCCGCAGACAGGCTTGGTCCGATCTTGCGCCAAAGCAGCGGAGACAAATTGAAGCCGACGAGATGGTCCAGGGCGCGCCGTGCCTGCTGGGCATTGACCAGCGGCATGGAGATGTCTCGTGGATGATCCACGCCTTCCTTTACTGCTGATTCGGTGATCTCATAGAAAACGACGCGCTTGACCGGTCTGCTCTTGAGACTCTTCTTTCCCTTGAGAATCTCGGACAAATGCCAGGCGATCGCCTCCCCCTCGCGGTCCGGATCGGTCGCGAGCAGGATGCGCTCGGCGCCTTCAGCGGCTCGGCCGATCGCGTCGACGTGTTTCTTGTTCCTCTCCACCAACGCATAGCGCATGTGGAATTCTTGTTCCGGATCGACCGCGCCCTCTTTCGCTTCGAGGTCGCGTACGTGTCCATAGGAAGCTAGGACCTCGAAGTCGTTGCCCAGATATTTCTTGAGCGTCTTCGCTTTGGATGGGGATTCGACTATGAGTAGATTGCGTGCCATGTATGGGCCTGGCAAAAAAGTGAGCGGCAGATGATAGAAAGTTAACCTCGGCTGTGCAAGCAACGCGCCGAGAAAGCGGGTTGAAGCCCGCAGAACTACGGTCAGTGCAGCGGACCGGTCCGCTCGGTGGCAAGCAGTTCGTCGACGATAAGCGTATCCAGCGGCAGCCCCTGATTCCAAAGAACCATGAGGACAATCAGCTTGATCTGCTCGACGCGAACTTCAGTGTCGTCCAGCGCCATTGCGCGGTCTATGACAACTTCGCGTTGGGCTGCTCCGAGCACTCCGGTGGATTCGAGAAACTGCAGCAAGCCCCTGGCTTCGGGACCGATTCTGCGCTGCTCAGCGTCGATGTAATGACGCACCGGTGGCATCACCACCTTAGCCCTGGCGCGTTCCTCGGATACCACGTGAGACGGCGCGTCCTGCTCCAGCCCGGACAGCCAGTCTAGCGCTTCGTGGATGTCATCCGGTTCAAAACCCGCCGCTGCCAATTGTCGGGAGAGTGTCTGCGCATCGGGATAGCTTCCGAGCACGAAATAGCGCTCTACCAGGTAGGCGAGGATGTCAAACACGTGTGGCTACGACTTTCGAAATGCCTCCCGGCGCGTGTAGAGCTTCGCAATGCTCGGAGCAAACCGAGCGCGACTGGGGACCCTTAACGCAGTCTCTGAAAGAGTCCTCCAGGCAGACGGCTCATGTAGCCTTCCAGTTCCAGCTTTAACAGCATGGCCGAAGCGGCATCGGGCGTCAAGCCACCGCGTATGCAGATCGTGTCGAGATCGACTGGAGCAAACCCCGCTACAGCAAGCATGGCCGCCTCTTCCACAGAGACAGGAAGCGGCGCCTGCGCCTTTGCTTCCACGCTCGATACTGTGCCTGGATCGAGCTCCTCCAGGACATCTTGAGCAGACTCTACCAGCTTGGCGCCTTGCTTGATCAGCCAGTGGCACCCTTTGGCCAAGGGCGAGTGGATCGATCCCGGTATAGCGAAGACATCGCGTCCTTGTTCCAATGCTTGTTTCGCCGTGATCAGGGAACCGCTGTGAAGCGCTGCTTCCACCACGAGGCATCCACGGGCCAGGCCGCTGATGATGCGATTACGGCGCGGAAAATTCGAAGCGATGGCAGGCGTACCCAGGGCGAACTCGGAAATCAGCAGTCCATGCTGCGCGATTTCGTGTGCGAGATCGCGATGGCGTGCAGGGTAGACGCGATCAAGTCCGGTACCGAGCACCGCGATCGTCGACGAGGGGCCGCGCAGCCCGCCCCGATGCGCGGCTGCATCGATGCCCAAAGCGAGTCCACTTACGATCGTGAGGCCGGCGTGACTGAGGGCTTCGGCGAAAGCCTCAGCATCTGCCAATCCGCCTGGCGTAGGATTACGACTCCCTACCACGGCCAGCGCGGGATGCTGCAGCAGATCTAACCGGCCGCGGACATACAGGACGACAGGCGGATCTGCGGTTTGAAGGAGGGATTGCGGATACTCGTCGTCCGCCAGAGTAAGGAGGCGATGGCCAGGCTGTCGGAGCCACGCGAGTGCAGCGTCGAGACGCTGTGGATCGGGGCCCCGCTTGATCGCTGCGGCCGTATCGCGTCCGATGGCGGACTCGAGTGCTGACAGCCGCGCATCGAGTGCTTCCTGGGGAGTGCCAAACTGTGTGAGCAACCTCCGCAGGGCTGCCCCACCGAGCCCAGCGACAAGGCAAAGGCGGAGCCAGACCGTCGCGTCGGTAAGATGTGGACTGTTGCTCGATTCCGAGTCAGAACGCCGTCCCGCCTCTGCCATCGGGCGATAGTGACATTGCTGGCGTGGCTCATCAAGGATTTCGCACGTGATCCAGTACGTTGACCGGCCGACTCGAGTTCATTACGAGGCCAAATGACATTTTTTCGAACACGCGGAACACCAAAAGAATGCCATAGCGCTGCTCAGGCATACGGATGACCTTGTTGGGACCCAGAGGAATCTGACCCTCGGAATGGAACAGACCGAGGACCTGACCGACTTCCACTCCATTGCGCGCGCCGCGGTTGAGCATCACGACGGAAAAAGTACCCAGTTCAAAAACTGAACTATCCGAACCTGCTATCACCTGGCCGTCGATCATCTTGTCAGGCGCGTGGGGCATGTACGACATGTTTTGCATGGGTGGGGCGAGGGCTAGGCGGTCGCCCAACGCGATCTCCTGGCGCGCACTCGCAATATGCACGGTGCTAATGGCGCCGAAACCCATTACGTCGGCGTCGCCAAGATAGACGGCCTGGAATCCAAGAATCTCCCGCGTCTGGGGATCTTGAAATTGACGTCCCGGGCGGAACACCTGCCAGTGTTCGCCCTTCTTGTCGTTTAGTCCGCGCACGTAGGTGGTATCACCGGCTGATATCACTACTCGCTGGTCATTGTTCGCGACGATCGTCGGAGCATTCACCAACTGCCCAGGTTCCATGATCAATGAGCGCGTCAGGAAGGGGTCGATGGCCTTGGCGGGAATCATTGGTATTGGAGTCGTCGTCGCAGCCTGCGAGCGGATCTGCGGGTGCAGTTCAGTGACCTGCAGCTGCGATCCGTACCACCGCGACGTACCGCCATCCGGCGCACCCTCCAGGCGCAATCGAGGTGTCGCTCCGGTCAAATCCAGTATGAGAACGTCACCCGGGTAGATCCAATGCGGGTTGTGTACCAGATCTTTATTGATCCCCCATAGCTCGGGCCACTTCCAAGGGTTCTTCAAATAGCGGGAGGAAATCCCCCATAGCGTGTCGCCCTTGACGACCACATAGCGCGGCGGGACGTTTTCTTGCATCGCCATCGGTTCAGTTTTCGGCTCCCCTTCAGGCGTGGCGTTGGGCGCGGGCGCCATCGGCTCCGCAGGCTCAGCTGGCTGATCCTCGGCACCCAACAGCGCGGCTGGCAGGGCCAAACCAATCAGCAGGGGGATAACCGATATAATCTTGGTCATGTGAAGCTCCTAATCACCTTGCACGAGCGCGCCTGTCATGGTCACTACCGGACCACCCGGATTGGCACAACTTGGAAAGGATGTTAGCTCGTAAAGTCAAGTACTTCTGGTAGATTTTGCGCGTACCTTGTTAAATACGCAAGCGGTCATGGCATTGCTACCTATCCTGCGTTACCCCGACGAACGCCTGCACAAGATTGCGTCCCCCGTGGAGGTTGTTAACGACGAGATTCGTCGATTAGTTGAGGACATGGCGCACACGATGTACGCCGCGCCCGGCATCGGGTTGGCTGCCACCCAGGTGGATGTCCACAAGCGAATCATCGTCATCGATACCTCTGAAACGCACGATCGGCTGCAAGTCTTCATCAATCCGCAGCTGCTTGAGGTGCGCGGCCAGGCCGAGTGCGAAGAAGGCTGCCTGTCGGTGCCCGGAATCTACGAACTGGTAACCCGAGCCGAATGGATTAGAGTGCGCGCACTCGGTACGGATGGAAAGTCCTTCGACCTCGAGGCCAGCGGGTTGTTGGCAGTTTGCGTCCAGCACGAAATGGACCATCTCGAGGGCAAGGTCTTCGTCGAGTATCTGTCGCGCCTGAAGCAATCGCGCATCGTTGCCAAGCTGAAAAAACAGCAGCGCCAGGCCATGTGATGCGCCTGGTCTTCGCAGGCACTCCCGGGTTTGCTCGGACCATACTGCAGGCCCTTCTGGATGCCGGCCACGACATCGCTCTGGTGTTGACGCAACCCGATAGACCTGCCGGGCGCGGCCTCAAACTCAAACCCTCCGAAGTCAAAGTCCTCGCCCTGGATCGGAATCTACCGGTACACCAGCCCGAATCGCTTAAAACACCCGGGGCTAGAGACGCAATTGCGGCGGCTCGAGCGCAGGCAATGGTGGTGGCCGCTTATGGGCTGATCCTGCCGCAGGCGGTCCTCGACTCTGTGTCGCTTGGATGCATCAATGTGCATGCTTCGCTGCTGCCACGGTGGCGTGGCGCGGCGCCGATTCAACGTGCGATTCAGGCAGGTGATCCGGAGACAGGCATCAGCATCATGCGCATGGAGGCGGGCCTGGATACCGGGCCGATATATCTGCGCGCCTCCATCCGCATCGGACCCGATGACAGCGCCCATTCGCTGCACGATAAGCTCGCGCACCTGGGAGGGCTATGCATCGTCCGGGCACTGACTGGCATCGAAGCCGGAACGCTCGAACCCATTGCTCAGGCATTGGATGGGATCACCTACGCGAGCAAGATTTCCAAAGACGAAGCCGAACTAAACTGGCGGTTAGGCGCAGTCGAGCTCGATCGCCAAGTACGGGCCTTCGATTCCTTTCCTGTCGCTCAGACGCATTTGCGCGGCGAAATCGTACGCGTTTGGCGCAGCCATCCACTGGATCGTCCACCGGGGTCGCCGGCCGCTGCTGCGGGGGTCGTGGCGTCGGTCACCGACGCTCGCATTCTTGTTCACTGTGGAACCGGCTACCTGGCATTGGACGAACTTCAACGCTCGGGCGGCAAGCGGCTGCCGGTTCACGAGTTCCTGCGCGGCTGTCCTGTTGCCCAAGGAGAGCAGTTGGGTCCACCTATTTTGTGATCGAGATCCAGCGCCAGGCTGCGCGTGCAGTCGCCGAGGTGCTCCAGGGTCATAGTCTGAGCCGCCTGCTTCCGGTACTGTGGAAACGCAGCCCGGCGCTCGCGAGCAATGAGCGCGCGGCCATTCAAGATCTGTCTTTTGGGACCTGCCGGTGGTTGGGAACACTGCGCGCGGTGCTGGGGATGCTGCTCAAGCGACCGCCGGCAGACCGCGAGGTCGAAACGCTGCTGCTGGTTGCTATCTATCAGCTTGAGTGGACGCGCGCCGCGCCCCATGCTGTGGTTGACTTCGCAGTGCGCACTTGTGCGGCGCTCGGCAAGACTTCCGCCAAGGGCTTGGTCAATGCTGTATTGCGAAATTTCTTGCGCGACCGTGAAGTCCTGCTCGCGCGCGCACGTGCCACCGAAGCAGGACGCTATTCATACCCTCAGTGGTGGATCGACGAAGTCGCCCGTGCATGGCCTGCAGAATATGCAACGGTGTTGGCGACGGGAAACGCACATCCGCCTATGACGCTGCGGGTGAATCGTCGCTTCGTAAGCACGGAACGATATCTGATGACATTGCAGGAGGCGGGCCTGCCGGCCCAGCAGATCGGACCCTGTGCCTTGCTGTTGGATCGGCCAATTGCCGTGGAGTCTCTGCCGGGATTCGCGCAGGGTTTGGTTTCAGTGCAGGATCTGGCGGCACAGTACGCCGCTCCTTTGTTGGATCTGCGTGAGGGCATGCGAGTGCTGGACGCTTGCGCGGCCCCAGGTGGAAAGACTGCACATCTGTTGGAACTCGCCGATATACAACTCATCTGTCTCGATCGAGACGCCCAGCGTTTGCAGCGAGTGCGGGAAAATCTTGCACGGCTACGTTTGTCGGCCGCCACGTTAGCGGACGCGGACGCGGGCAACCTTTCCGCCTGGTGGGACGGGCAAGTGTTCGACCGCATCCTGCTCGATGTGCCCTGCAGCGCGTCCGGCGTGGTTCGGCGTCATCCCGACATGAAGTGGCTGCGCAAGGCCGACGACCTGCCGCGACTGGCATGCGAACAGGCGAGATTACTCGACACGTTATGGCACACCCTCGCCGCTGGTGGTAAATTGCTCTATGTGACCTGCTCGGTATTTCCGGCAGAAAATCAGGCGCAGATCGCCGCCTTCCTCGGGACACACCGCGACGCGGATGTTGTGCCCCTCACACCGTTTCCGCACACGATGGGCCAGCTGCTCCCGGACTCCCGGCACGATGGTTTCTTCTACGCGCTGCTGCACAAACTTCCAGCCACAGCGGGTTAACCGCACCTGGCTGGTCGCGGCCGTGCTGTCTTGGCTCCTGATGTGGGCCAACGCAGCGCGGGGCGAGGGCGCGCATATCAAGTCCGCCGAACTGATTCCCACGGAAGCAGGTTACTCGCTGGAAGCAAACTACGACATCACGCTGACGCACACGCTGGAGGAAGCGCTGGTGCGCGGCCTTCCCCTGGTGTTCGTCACTGAGTTCGAGCTGCTTTACCCGCGCTGGTGGACGCTCAACCTTTGGAACCGCATCATCTCGGAGTTTCGCACGCAGCACCGGCTGTCCTACAACGCGTTGACGCGTCAGTACCGTGTCTCGTTCGGCACGCTAAATCAGAATTTCGATACATTGGATGAAGCGCTCGCGGTGATTGGTCGGGTGCGCTACTCGCCCGCCGTGCGCTATCAGGAGATTGAACCCGAGGATGTCTACCTGGCTGTATTGCGATTGCGGTTGGACACTTCGCAGTTGCCCAAGCCCCTGCAGATAGACGCGCTTGGTTCGTCGGACTGGAGCCTGTCGTCCGACTGGTACCGCTGGACTTTCAAGCCATGATCCGCTCGGTGCGCACGGTCCGCAGTTCCCTGCTGTCACGCGGGATGAAATATCTCATCGCGGGGATCCTGCTGCTGGGCGCGATCATGCTGTATCTGCTGTCGAGCGCCAACTCAAACACGCCGATGTTCGCCCGCAGCCTGCCACTGCTGTTGTTCTTTGGCGTTGCACTGTTGCTCGGCCTGATGGTGCTGGTCGGCTATCAGCTGCTCGCCTTGAAGCGAAGGCTGAAAGCTCGACTGTTCGGTTCCAAGCTCACGCTGCGCTTGGTTCTGCTTTTTTCCCTGGTGGCCGTGTTGCCTGGCGTGCTGGTGTACGCGGTTTCCGTTCAGTTTCTCAACAAGAGTATCGAGTCCTGGTTCGACGTGCGGGTGGACAAAGCACTCGAAGGGGGCCTGAGCCTGGGTCGAACGATATTGGAGAACATGCTGCGAGACCTGACTCGCAAGGCGGATTCGATGGTGGTGTCGGTCAGCGATGCGTCTCCGGCGCAATTGGTCGCTCTGCTCAACACCATGCGCGAGCAGGCTGCCGTGCAAGAGGCGACTGTCTTTCATCCGGATGGCAGCATCATTGCCTTTTCCATCAGCGAAGGTTACGGGCTGATGCCGACGATGCTGCCGGCAGCCGTGGCGCGGAAGGTGCGGCTGCAACAGCCCTATCGTGCAGTGGAATCGGAGCCCGGAGTGGGCCTGCGCTTGCGCGTGGTGGTGCCGATCAACAAACTCTCGGGGGAGGTCGCGCTGCTGCAATTGGTGCAGGCGGTGCCGGGCCAGCTTGCGCGCGATGCCGAAACGGTCCAGGCGATGTATCAGGATTACCAGGAATTGTCGCTCTCCCGCGGCGGCCTCAAGCGCCTTTATGGTCTGTCGCTAACTCTTTCGCTGCTGCTGGCTCTGCTGTCCGCGCTGGTGTTGGCCATACTTTTCAGCGAGCGCCTCTCCGCGCCGCTGGTCTTGCTCGCAGCCGGCACGCGCGCGGTGGCACAAGGAGATTTCAGTCTGCGCCATCCTGTGCGTAGTTACGATGAGCTTGGCATATTGACCGAATCCTTCAACACCATGACCACGCAACTTTCGGAAGCGCGTGCGGCCGCCTTGGGCAATCAGGAACAGCTCGAATCCGCCAAAGCCTATCTGGAGAGCATATTGGCCAAACTATCGGCGGGCGTGCTCTCCTTCGACAGCGAGCGGTGCCTGCGTTCCGCCAATCCGAGTGCGGTGCAGATCCTGGGAGTGGATCTGCAGCCCCTCATTGGCGTGCATCTCGACGACTGGTTGGCACACGATGCACGTCTTGCCGAGATAAGTGCCGCAGTGCTCGAGGCGATCGCTTCAGGGGGTTCGGATACCTGGGAGCGGCAGCTCGAGGTCGCGGCGCGCAGCAAAGTGCTGCTGTTGCGTGGATCCGCGCTTCAGACCGGTGTGGAAGGTGGCTTCGTGGTTGTGTTCGATGACATTACGCGCTTGCTGCAGGCACAGCGCTACGCAGCCTGGGGTGAGGTGGCGCGCCGCCTTGCGCACGAGATCAGGAATCCGCTCACACCGATCCGGCTGTCCGCAGAGCGCCTAGAGCATCGCTTGTCGGAAAAGCTGGAGCGCCCTGACGCCGAGATGCTCCGCCGTTCCACGCAGACCATCGTCAAACAGGTCACCCAGTTAAAAGGCCTGGTGGATGCATTCAATCAATATGCGCGCACGCCGGAGACCCAGCTCCAGCCGCTCGATCTGAACGCGCTATTGCGCGAGGTGCTGGCGCTATACGAAGCGCACAAACTGGTCATCGTTACGGAATTGGCAGACAGTCTCTCCCTCGTGCAGGGCGATCCCGCACGGCTGCGCCAAGTCTTCCACAATCTATTGCAGAATGCGGAGCACGCAGTTGTGGACCGTGCCGATCCTCGAATCGTGGTGCGCACGAGGGAGGTCGAGGGTGCAGCCAAGTTGGATGTGCTGGACAACGGCCCGGGATTTCTGCCCGAGATCCTGGCGCGCGCGTTCGAGCCCTATGTAACTACCAAATCCAAGGGGACGGGTCTGGGTTTGGCGATCGTCAAGAAGATCGTCGAAGAGCACAACGGCAGTATCCAGATTGCCAACATCGCCGGCGGTGGCGCCGAGGTCAGCATCTTGCTGCCGCTCGCCAAGCCGCAGGTCCAGGTGCAACGACTTTCCGCGAGCATGAAGTTCGGTTAAAACTATGAGCCAAATACTGGTGGTGGATGACGAGATGGGGATCCGTGAGTTGTTGTCGGAGATCCTGCGTGACGAGGGCCATCAGGTGCGGCTGGCGGAAAACGCCAACGAAGCGCGCGCAGCCCGCAGCCGGGCACGACCGGATCTGGTTCTACTGGACATCTGGATGCCGGACATGGATGGGATCACCCTGCTCAAGGAGTGGGCGACCAGCGGCCAGCTCACCATGCCCGTGGTGATGATGTCAGGCCACGGAACCATCGACACAGCGGTGGAGGCTACCCGAATCGGCGCCTATAGCTTCCTGGAAAAGCCCATCGCGTTGCAGAAGCTGCTATCGACCGTTGGGCATGCTTTGCGCGAACCGCCACCCGCGCAGCAGCCGTCCTTGTCTCTGGCCTACCTGGGTCGAGCCCCCATCATCAACGAGTTCAAACAGCGCCTGGAGACGCTGAAGACGCTTAAAACTCCCGTTCTGATTACCGGCGAGCCGGGCTGCGGCAAGAGCTTGTGCGCGCGCTACCTGCACCAGGCCAATACGCCCTGGGTTGCGCCGGAGAACTTCCAGATCCTGGACGACCCCAATACCAACGTCGTCGGGCAGGCCGCGGAAGGCACTTTGTTCCTGCACGAAGTGGCTGACCTCACGCCAGTGCAGCAACGCCATTTGTTCGCGCATACGGCCAGACACGAGCGCTACCACACTCGTTTGCTGTGTTCGACTTCTCGACCCCTACCACGGATGGTTGCGGACGGTGAATTCGACTCGCGCTTGTATGCCACCATCAGCCAGGTACAACTGCGTGTGCCGAGCTTGCGTGAACATCCCGATGACATCCCCGATATCGCGCGCTTGATTCTGACGCGACTGGTGGAGTCGCGTGAAGTGACGCCGCACAGCTTCAACACCGCGGCACTGAATGCGTTGAGGGTGTACGACTGGCCGGGTAACCTAACCCAGCTGGAGAGCGTGGTGAAATCCACAGCGCTGCTCGCCTCGAGTCCCGAGATCGGATTGCTTGATGTCAACAGTGCCTTGTCCCAGCTCGACGCGCCCTTCGCTGGCGCGCTGTCCGCGTTGCCGCTCGACGTTCAGTTACGTGAGGCGCGCGACGCTTTCGAGCGTCTATACCTCGAGTACCACATCGCTCGCGAGGGCGCCAACATGAGCAAGGTGGCGGACCGTGTCGGGCTCGAGCGCACGCATCTTTATCGCAAGCTCAAGCAACTCGGCATCAAGATAGGTCGCCGCGACCCATAGTGAGGGCTCGCCTAGGGATCGCGTCGGTGCTCTTCTGCATCGTGGAGCCCGCGGGGATTCCCATATAATGAAGGCACGAACAACCGACACGGTGGCCAGCGCAAGTTGGCCGCTCACCGTTCGGCACCGCACCAGCTTTGACTCGAGATCAGAATCGATGGCTACCCGACAGGATCTTGCCAACGCGATACGCGCGCTGGCCATGGACGCCGTGCAGCAGGCAAATTCTGGCCATCCCGGCATGCCCATGGGGATGGCGGAGATCGCGGAGGTTCTGTGGAACCATTATCTGCGCTTCAATCCCGCCAATCCGCATTGGCCGGACCGCGACCGCTTCGTATTGTCGAACGGGCACGGATCGATGCTGTTGTATGCGCTGCTGCACTTGACCGGCTTCGACCTGCCGATGAACGAGTTGCAGCGCTTTCGCCAACTGCACTCGAAGACACCCGGACATCCTGAATACGGCGTGACGCCTGGCGTGGAGACCACCACCGGCCCGCTCGGTCAAGGCTTGGCCAACGCCGTCGGTATGGCGATTGCCGAGCGTACGCTGGCTGCCGAATTCAATCGTCCCGGGTTCGAGATCATCGACCATTACACCTATGTCTTTCTGGGTGACGGCTGTCTGATGGAAGGTATTTCCCACGAGGTCTGTTCCCTTGCCGGCACTCTCGGATTGGGCAAGCTCATCGCTTTGTATGACGACAACGGCATCTCGATCGATGGACACGTCAAAGGTTGGTTTACCGATGACACTCCGAAGCGCTTCGAGGCCTACGGCTGGCACGTCGTTGCGCAAGTCGATGGTCATAGCTTCGACGCAGTGGACAAAGCGATCAAGCAGGCGCACGCCGTTACCGACCGACCCAGCCTGATCTGCTGCAAGACCACTATAGGAAAAGGCGCGCCGACCAAGGCCGACAGCCACGATGCGCACGGCTCGCCGCTGGGCGATAAGGAAATTGCCGCGACACGTAGCAATATCGGTTGGTCCTATCCGCCTTTCGAGATACCTGCCGACGTCTACGCGGGCTGGGATGCGCGGGCGAGAGGGTCGAAGCTAGAGCAATCCTGGAATGAACGGTTCACTGCATATCAGGGCGCACACCCGGAGTTGGCCACCGAGTTCAAGCGCCGAATCAACGGCAATCTTCCCCCAGACTGGAAACAACACGCCAGAGCTTTTGTCGCGAAGACTTTGGAAAAAGCCGAGACGATTGCAACGCGCAAAGCTTCGCAGAACGCTTTGGACGGACTCGCGCCGAAGCTGCCCGAATTGATCGGCGGGTCGGCGGACCTTGCGGGGTCCAATCTCACCATCTGGTCGGGCTCGCACTCGCAAGGTCGCGGCGAGGCAGGCAACTACATCCACTACGGGGTGCGCGAGTTCGGCATGTCGGCCATCATGAACGGACTGAGCGTGCATGGCGGGTTGATCCCGTATGGCGGTACCTTCCTGACTTTCTCGGACTACGCTCGAAACGCACTGCGCATGGCCGCGCTTATGAAGGTGCGCAGCGTTTTGGTCTATACGCACGACTCCATCGGCCTGGGCGAGGATGGTCCGACCCATCAGTCCATCGAGCATGCGGCCAGCCTGCGCCTCATCCCGAACATGGACGTCTGGCGACCCTGCGACACTACTGAAACGGCGATCGCCTGGATTGTCGCGATCGAACGCAGCGATGGCCCGACTTCGCTGCTGCTTTCGCGACAGAACTTGCCGTTCGTCAAACGCTCCGCCGAGCAAGTCGAAGCGATAGCATTGGGTGGATACGTGCTCTCGGAGGCAGCCGGTGGTTCGCCCAAAATTATCTTGATCGCGACTGGGTCGGAAGTTGCGCTGGCGCTGGAATCGCAAAGAGCGCTGGTTGAGCAAGGTATCCCTACGCGCGTGGTATCGATGCCATGCACGTCGTTGTTCGACCGGCAGACAGCTACCTATCGCGACGCGGTGCTGCTCCAAGGCGTGAAGCGAGTGGCGATCGAGGCGGGCGTCACCGATAGTTGGCGCAAATACGTCGGTCTCGAGGGCGGCGTGGTTGGCATCGATCGTTACGGCGAATCCGCACCAGCCGGAGAGCTGTTCAAGTATTTCGGTTTTACCGTGAGCAACGTCGTCGATACCACGCGGCGCGTTCTACGCGACTAGTACGGTTGCGCACATATGAGTTCATCACCGCGGAACGCCGACAGATTGCTCGCCGATATCGGCGGGACCAATGTGCGGTTCGCGTTGCTGGCACCCGGTAGTGACGAGCCTCGACAGGAAACCAATCTAGTCTGTGCAGAGTTCGAAGGTCTGGAACAAGCCGCGCGTCACTACCTCATTGGTGCCGGCAGTCCCGTCGTGCGCGAGGCTGCGATCGATGTGGCTACAGCCGTGACTAGCGATATCGTCAAACTCACCAACAGCCCCTGGAGTTTTTCTATCGAGCAGACACGGCACGCTCTAGAACTGGATCGTCTGCTGGTTCTGAACGATTTTACTGCGCTGGCTTTATCGCTCCCCCTGTTGCAACCAAGCGAACGAAGGCAGGTAGGTCGTGGCGAAGGCCTCGAAGGCGCGCCCATTGCGTTGATCGGCGCCGGTACCGGATTAGGTGTTTCGGGCCTGTTGCGACACGGCGGCCAGTGGGTGCCGCTCGAGGGCGAGGGTGGTCATACCGCCTTCAGTCCACTGGACGAGCGCGAGGATGGTGTTCTGAGGGTATTGCGCGAGCGCTTCGGTCACGTTTCGACTGAACGCCTGGCGAGTGGCCCGGGGCTCGTCAACATCTACGAGTCGTTGTGCCAAATGGACAACGTAGCGGCGCGTTCCCTCGAACCGCATCATGTCACCGAAGCGGGCCTCGACGCTCGTGATCCGCAGTGCACCGAGGCGCTCGCGATGTTCTGCGGAATTCTCGGAACAGCAGCGGCGAATCTCGTCGTCACGCTCGGCGCACGCGGCGGCCTCTACCTCGGTGGCGGCATTGTCCCTAGGCTTGGCGCTTATTTCGATCGCTCCCCTTTTCGATCTCGGTTCGAGCGCAAGGGCCGTTTCTCCAGCTATGTAGCTGCTGTACCAAGCTATGTGATTCTGGCCGACTATCCGGCATTACGCGGGTTGGCAGTGGCGATCAATAGTGGGCGCTAAGCTGCGTTCTTCGGGACGCTAGTGCGGATGTCCCTTGCCATCGAAACCTTCGGCATGATCGCCGGGACGCTCACCACGATCGCGTTCGTTCCGCAGGTCCTCAAGATCTATCAGACCAAATCCGCCAAGGATGTCTCGTATCTGATGTTCTCGATCTTCAGCACAGGCATCGTCTTCTGGCTGATCTACGGCATTCTGATCCGCTCGACTCCTATCATCGCGGCCAACGTCGTAACCCTGACGTTATCGGTGATCATCATCGTGCTGAAGATCAGGTACCACCGATAGATTCAGACTCGAAGCGAGGGGCGACCCGAGACGGCTATCAGGAGATGCGCCTTTCGCTCTGCGGGTCGAAGAAGACGAGCTTCGACAGATCGAACATTAAGGACATCTGCTTGCCAGGTTGGGGGCCGGCTTCAGGGTGAACGCGACAGTTCACCGGCGTGCCGTTCAGATGGATCAACACCAAGGTGTCCGGCCCAGTGGGCTGCACGACTTCGATCTTCGCGGATCGCGAAAGAACATGCGGATTGTCCCCGCTCCAAGGTGATCGGTCGGTGATTTGTTCCGGGCGGATGCCCATGATTACTTCCTTGCCAATCCACTGCTTCAGGGCATTCTGTGTGCTGTCCGGCGCGTGGAACGAGAATTTCTGACCGCCCCCTTCGAGCAGAACGCCTGCGCGGCCGCTCTCCTCGGTGACTGGACAGCGGATGAAGTTCATGGACGGCGAGCCGATGAAGCCGGCGACGAACAGATCTGCTGGGTTGTCGTAGACTTCCTGCGGATGTGCTAGTTGACGGACCACGCCGTCCTTCATCACTGCTATGCGGTCACCTAGCGTCATCGCCTCGATCTGATCGTGGGTGACGTAGACGATCGTGGTCTTCATGCGCTCGTGCAAGAGTTTGATCTCCGTGCGCATTTCCACTCGCAGCTTGGCGTCGAGATTGGATAGCGGCTCGTCGAACAGGAACAGCGCAGGGTCGCGCGCCAGTGCCCGCCCCATTGCCACGCGCTGGCGTTGACCGCCGGAAAGCTGCGAAGGCATGCGGCTGAGCAGCGGCTCCATCTGCAGTGTCTTGGCCACCCGTCGCACGATCTCGTCCTGTTTGTCCTTTGGAACTTTGCGGATCTTCAATCCGAATGAAATGTTGTCTCGCACGGACATATTCGGATACAGGGCGTAGGACTGGAACACCATCGCGATATCGCGGTCCTTCGGCGAGAGATCGTTGACGAGCCGCCCGCCGATAGCGATTTCCCCGCTGCTGATCGTGTCCAGTCCTGCGATCATGTTGAGCAGGGTGGATTTGCCGCAGCCCGAGGGGCCGACCAGAATCAAGAACTCGCCGTCGTCGACATCGATGTTGATTCCCTTGAGCACCTCCACAGAACCGAAGCGCTTGATCACGTTCCTGATCGAAAGTGCACCCATGTTGTCAGCCTTTGACGGCGCCGGCAGTCAGCCCGCGCAGGAAATATTTTCCGGCGACGATGTAGACGAACAAGGTCGGCAGAGCGGCGATGATGGCTGCGGCCATGTCTACGTTGTATTCCTTGACACCGGTGGAGGTGTTCACCAGGTTGTTCAGGGCCACGGTGATCGGCTGACGCTGGCCGGAGGAGAACACCACGCCGAACAGGAAGTCGTTCCAGATCTGGGTGAACTGCCATATCACGCAGACGACGATGATGGGCGGCGACAGCGGGAGAATAATCCGCCAGAAAATCGTGAAGAAACCCGCGCCGTCGATGCGGGCAGCCTTGGTGAGCTCGGCCGGTACCGTTATGTAAAAGTTTCGGAAGAACAGCGTGGTGAAGGCCAGGCCATAGACGACGTGCACGAAAATCAATCCCACCACCGAGTTGGCGATGCCCATGTATCCGAGTGTCTGCGCCATCGGCAGCAGCACCACTTGAAATGGAATGAAGCAGCCGATCAGCAGCAGCGTGAAGAGCAAGTCGCTGCCACGGAAGCGCCACTGGGTCAGGACATAGCCGTTGAAGGCGCCGATCAGCGTGGAGATCAGCACCGCGGGGAGCACGAAGCTCACTGAGTTCTTGAAGTTACCCTTGAGGCCGTCGCATTCCACTCCGGTGCATGCAGTGCCCCAGGCCTTCGCCCATGCGCCGAAGGTGATCTCTTTTGGGAGCGACAACAGGTTACCCGCACGAATATCGTCCAGTGTCTTGAGCGATGTCGTGAGCATTACGAAAAGCGGCATCAGGTAGTACAGAGCAAATACCGCCAGCAGCGCGTAGATCAGGACGCGGCCGAGACGCTGACCGCCTGCGGTCTGGGTGCGATGGGGCTCAGCCACGGTTGTGCCTGCGCAGTTCCGAATACATCATCGGGACGATGATGGCCACGACGGTCGCCAGCATCATCATGGCGCTAGCCGCACCCAGCCCGATCTGGTTCCGGTTGAAGGCAAAGGTATACATGAAGGTCGCGGGCAAATCCGAGGAAAAGCCCGGCCCGCCGCCCGTCAAGGCCATCACCAGATCGAAACTCTTGATGGCGATATGACCCAGGATGATGATCGCGCTGAAGAACACCGGGCGCAGGGACGGGATGATGATGCTCGTATAGATGCGCACCGCCCCGGCACCATCCACTTGCGCCGCTTTGATGATGGAGTCGTCGATGCCGCGTAGTCCCGCCAGAAACAACGCCATGACGAAGCCGGACGACTGCCAGGCTCCCGCGATCACTACCGCGTAGATGGACATCCCAGGCGTGGTGATCCACTCGAAGGTGAAATTAGGGAAGCCCATCTCTCGAACGAGGTGCTGAAAACCCAGCCCGGGATTCAGAATCCATTTCCATGCCGTACCCGTCACGATGAACGACAACGCCATAGGGTACAAATAGATCGCGCGCAGAAAGCCCTCCGCTCGAATCCGCTGATCCAAGAGAATCGCCAGAAACAAACCGGTGCCGAGACAGAGCACGATGAACAGACTGCCGAAGATGCCCAGGTTCTTCAGGGCGATCCACCAGCGGTCGTTGTTGAAGAGCGCAATGTACTGCACGATGCCGGCGAACTCGTAGCGCGGCAGCAGGCGGGATTCGGTGAAGGACAGCCAGGCTGTCCAGAGGATGAAGCCGTAGACGAATATCAGCGCGCAGATCAGCG
>Ga0207689_10000646_pt1 | contig 33158 bp, 33 predicted proteins | sample KBSMisM52_FD_184312 | JGI IMG/M metagenome (GOLD analysis project Ga0207689, IMG submission 184312) | Miscanthus rhizosphere microbial communities from Kellogg Biological Station, Michigan, USA - KBS Miscanthus M5-2 (SPAdes) (version 2) | ecosystem: Host-associated > Plants > Roots >...
GGCCAGGCCCTGCGGCGCGGTGCAGCGTACCCCCGCCAGGGCACCGGCCAGGCGGGCCACGTCGTCCATCTCCACAAGTACACGCTTCCCTGCCTGCGCCGGGGCAATCACGGTTGCGAGAGCGCCAGGACATACTCCGCTACCCGCGACGGCGGCCCCACCGCGCACAGCGCGTGCACCGTCCGCCGACCGGGGCAGCGCCGCACGGCAGTCCCCACGCTGGGCTGATGTGCCGTTGGTCCGGATCTAGCCGGACCAACGGCACATCGACTCCGTACGGCAGGGCCAGCTTAAGGTGAGGGTACTGTCCGGGAAAGCTGATCAGGAGGCCAGGTGACGCATCCGCTGCCGCCGCTGGTCGCGGAGCGCCTGCGGGCACTGCGCGAGCGTCCCGCCGAGCCGACCGACAAGGGTTTCGGCTATCCGATGCTCACCCTGCGCGAGTCGGCGCTGGCGGGCAACCTGGCGGCGATGGCCGCCTACTGCGCCGGGGCCGGGGTGGAGCTGGCGCCGCACGGCAAGACCGCGATGTCGCCCGAGCTCGCCGCCCGCCAGCTGGCCAGCGGAGCCTGGGGCATCACCGTGGCCACCATCGGCCAGCTGCGGATGTACCGGGCCTTCGGCTTCTCTCGGCTGCTGCTGGCCAACGAGCTGGTGGACGAGCGGGGCATCGCCTGGCTGGCGGGCGAGCTGGCCGCCGATCCCGGCTTCGCGGCGTATTGCTATGTCGACAGCACCGACGGCGTGGCCATCCTGGACCGGGTCCTGACGGCGCATCCGGCTGGGCGCAGGCTGCCGGTCCTGGTGGAGATCGGCCTGGGACGGACCGGCTGCCGGACCGATGACCAGGCTCTGACGGTGACCAAGGCGGCCGCCGCGACCGGCACCCTGACGGTGGCCGGGGTCGCCGGGTACGAGGGCACGATCAGCGGCACTGACGCGCGGGCCCTCGATACCGCCGCGTCGTTCTGCCGTCGGCTGGCGAACCTGGCCGGCACCGTGGCGGAGGTGGCCGGGGTCACAGGCGAATTCATCGCTACGGCCGGCGGAAGCGTGTACTTCGACGTGGTGGCCCGCGAGCTGACCGCGGCCGGATCAGGGTCCCCGGACGGGATGACCGTGGTCCTGCGCAGCGGCGGGTACCTCTTCCACGATCACGGGATCTACCAGGCGTCGACTCCGGCCGCTCGTGGCGTGGCCGGGGCGCCCGTGTTCCGGCCCGCCCTGGAGCTGTGGGCGCAGGTGGTGTCGCGGCCCGAGCCGGAGCTGGCGCTGCTCAGCGCGGGCCGCCGCGACGTCGGCTTCGACGCGGGCCTGCCGGTGCCCTTGCGGGCGCGCCGCCGGGACGGGAGCACGCCTCGGCTGGCCGGCGCCAAGGTGACCGGCCTCAACGACCAGCACGCCTACCTGCGGCTGGACCCCGGGACCGCGCTGGCGCCCGGCGACGTGGTGTGCCTCGGTATCTCCCACCCCTGCACCACGCTGGACAAATGGCGCCTGATCACGGTGCTGGACGACGAGGACAACGTCATCGACACCGTGCACACCTTCTTCTAGCCCGACGGCGCCTGAGCCAACGGGCCGGTCCGGTGTACGTTCGGTACGTGCAGGGGACCACGTTTCTCTCCGTTCTGCGCCAGCTAGCCGCGGCCGAACCGGACCGGCCGGCGCTGACCTATAACGACCAGACGCTGACCCGGGCCGAGTTCACCGACCGGGTCGAGCGTCTCGCCGCGCTGTTCGCCAGCCGCGGCGTCACCGAGGGCTCGACGGTCACGATCGGGCTGCCGAACTCGATCGGGTTCGTGGAGAGCCTGTTCGCGGCGTGGGCCGTGGGCGCGGTGCCGCAGCCGATCTCCGACCGTCTCCCGGCCCTGGAACGCGACGCCATCGTGGACCTGGCCGACCCCGCGCTCGTGGTCGGGGCCCCGCCGTCTGAGGGACAGGCGCGACCGATCCTGGAGTCGGTGCCGCGGGACCTTCCGGCTGGGCCGTTCACCCTCGGCGTCTCGCCCGAGTGGAAGCTCATGACCAGCGGGGGCAGCACCGGCCGGCCGAAGCTGATCGGTGCCACCCAGCCCGCGTTGTTCGAGCTCGTGGGACCGGCCGGCGCCCTGGTGCACCTGCGCCGCGATGGCTGCGTCCTGATGACCGGGCCGCTCGCCCACAACGGCCCGTTCGTCGCCACCACCTGCGCGATGCTGCTCGGCAACCACGTCGTGCTGATGCCGCGCTTCAACGCGGCCGAGACGCTGCGCCTGGTCGAGAAGCACCGGGTGACCTGGATGCTCCTGGTGCCGACGATGATGCTGCGGATCTGGCGGCTGCCGGAGGAGGTCCGGCTGGCCACCGACGTGTCCAGCCTGGAGGTGGCGTTCCACCTGGCCGCGCCGTGCCCGGCGTGGCTCAAGCAGGCCTGGATCGAGTGGCTCGGCCCGGAGAAGGTGATCGAGCTGTACGGCGGCACCGAACTCCAGGCCGTGACGGTGCTCAGCGGCACCGAATGGCTCGCGCACCCGGGGTCGGTCGGCCGGGCCGTGCTCGGCGAGATCGAGATACGCGACCCGGATGGCCGCCCCGTTCCGGCCGGCCGGGAGGGGGAGATCTGGATGCGCCGGGGGCCGGACGCCGCGTCGCCGTACCGCTACGTCGGCGCCACCGCGCGCAGCGCCGCCGACGGCTGGGAGTCGCTCGGCGACATCGGCAAGGTGGACGCGGACGGGTACGTGTACATCACCGACCGCCTCGCGGACATGATCCTGGTCGGCGGGGCGAACGTGTACCCGGCGGAGATCGAGGCCGCGCTGGACGAGCACCCGGCCGTGCAGTCCTGCTGCGTCATCGGCCTGCCCGACGAGGACCTGGGCAACATCCCCTACGCGATCGTCGAGCTGTCCGGCCCCGCCTCCGACGAGGACCTGATGGCGCACCTGCGCCGGCGGCTCGCCCCGTACAAGCTGCCCCGGGTCATCGAGCGCGCGACCACGCCGCTGCGCGACGACGCCGGGAAGGTGCGCCGCTCAGCGCTGCGGGCCGAGCGGATCGCCCGCTGAAGCCCCGTCTCCGGAAGAGTCCTTGAGCTGCTCGGCGATCACCTTGGCCATCCGCTCCATGGAGTCTTCCAGATCCTTCGTCGTGACCACGTCGGACAGCGCGAGGCGGACGGCGGCGAGTTCGCGGGCGAGGAACTCGGTGTCCGCCTGGGTCCGCGCCGCCACCTCCCTGTCCCGCTCGATGTTGGCCCGGTCCCGGTCGTCCTGCCGGTTCTGCGCCAGCAGGATCAGCGGCGCGGCGTAGGCCGCCTGGGTCGAGAAGGCCAGGTTGAGCAGGATGAACGGGTACGGGTCCCAGTGGTTGACGAGGCCGATGGTGTTGAGCACGATCCAGCCGATGACGAGCACCGTCTGGCCGACCAGGAACCGCCCGGTGCCCAGGAACCTGGCGATCGCCTCGGAGAACCGGCCGAACGCGTCGGCGTCGTACCGCGCGCCCATCCGCGGGGTGACGCCGCGCGGGACGGACAGGTCGTTCCGCTCGGCCAGGCGGCTGGCCAACCGTGCCATCTCAGCCTCCCGTCTTCCGCCAGTCCACTGGCAGCAGGTGGTCCAGCACGTCGTCCACGGTAACCGCGCCGAGCAGGCGGCTGTCCTCGTCGCACACCGCCACGCTGACCAGGTTGTAGGCGGCGAGCCTAGCCGCGAGCTCGTGCTCGGGCAGGTCAGGCCGGACGAAGACGCTCGCCTCGACACAGTCGCCGACCGGGGTGGCGGGCGGCCGTCGCAGCAGCCGCTGGAACCCGACGCTGCCCAGGTAGCGGCCGGTCGGCGTGATCACCGGCGGCTCGCACACGTAGACCTGCACGGCCGCGGTGACCGGCGTTTCCGGGTCCCTGACCCGGGCCAGCACCTCCGCGACCGACACGTCCGGGGTCACGATCAGGGGTTGCGGCGTCATCAGGCCGCCGGCCGTCGTGGCGTCGTAAAGCAGCAGCCGCCGCAGCTCGGCGGCCGGGACGGCCTCCATCGCGGTCAGCAGCCGCTCGCGCTGCTCGGGCGGCATCTCGGCGAGCAGGTCCGCGGCGTCGTCGGGCTCCATCTCCTCGACCACGTCGGCGCTGCGTTCCAGCTCCAGGCTGTCCAGCAGCCGGACCTGGTCCTGTTCCGGCATCTCCTCCAGCAGGTCGGCCAGTTCCTCGTCGTCGAGCGCGGCCGCGAGCTGGTTGCGCCGGCTGGGGGACATGCCCTCCACGGCCTGGGCGAGGTCGGCCGGCTGCAGTTCACGCAGGCCGACCAGTTGGTCGGCCATCGGGCCGGCCCGGAACAGCTCCGGGTACTTGTCCCACGGCACGATCGTGGTACGACGGTGCCGCAGGCCCCGGCCGTGCACCACGGCGAGCGTGCTGACCTCCCAGCCGACCCGCCGCTGCTCGCGCGGGATGATGGCGACGTCGACGACCGTCCCGTCCTGGGTCTGCTTGCCGTACAGCTCCGAGGCGAGGATCTCCCCGGTCCGCCGGGTGAAGCGGTCCAGGTCGACGGTCCCGCCGCGCAGGTGCGCGCCGTCGACGGATATCTCCGTGATCGCGCCGAGGTTGACGAAGATACGGCGCCGCTGCAACGTCACGACCAGCCCGAGCGCGCGCGGCGGCTCGGTCCCGGCGGCGGGCAGGAGCACCACGTCGCGGATCCGGCCGATGGTCAGGCCGTCGCTGTCCAGCAGCGGACGGCCCCTCAGCCGGGACGTGAACACCTGGGGTGCGGTCACGGTCTGTCCATCACCTCCCGAGCGCGAGCCGAGCAGCACCATTATCGTTTCCGCCGGCCGTGCCGGCGTCACCGGCACGGCCGGGACCCTGGCGCGGTCATGCCCGGCCGGCGATGCTGGTCAATAGCAGACGCGCCAGGAGGACAGCAGATGACGTCCGGTTATCTCCCTAGCACCGTCGGCGGGGGCGACCTAGTGGCCGAACTCGCTTCGATAGCTACCCAGGCCGGCCCGAATACCGGCCTTTGGCCTGGGCTGACGATCTACCGGTTTACCGCGCCGGCCGGGCCGACGTGGGAGGAGATTCAGTCGCTGTCCCTGTGCGTCGTGGCCCAGGGCCGCAAAGCCGTGACGGTCGGCGGCGAGACCTATATGTACGACCCGTTCCGTTACCTGGTCCTGTCTAGTCACCTGCACTTCCAGGCCGAGATTCTCGAGGCCACCATCGGCCGGCCGTTCCTGTCCCTCGTCCTGCAGATCGAGCCGGACCTGGTCCGCCAGGTGTCCAGCGACATGCTGGAACGGCGCACCACCGTATTCCGGTCGCGCGAGGCCGAGGCCGGGGCCGGGCCGCCCGATGCCTGCGTCTCCGCGCTGGATCAGGAGCTGCTCGGGGTGGTGCTGCGGTTCCTGCGGGCCGTCAAGACCACCGCCGACCGGAGGGTTCTCGCCCCGCTCTACCTGCAGGAACTGGTCTACAGAGTCCTGCAGCGCGAGCAGTACGCGCGGCTGCTCGCCCTCGCCGCGGCCCAGTCCGCCAGCAACCCGGTGTCGGCGGTGCTCGAGTACATGAGGGCGCACCTGTACGAGTCACTGACCGTGGCCGACCTGGCGGACCTGGTCAGCCTGAGCCCGTCGGCGTTCGCGCACCTGTTCCGCGACGTCACCGGCCGGTCGCCGTACCAGTTCCTGAAGGAGATGCGCCTGGACCGCGCCCGCGAACTGCTCGTCGACGGCCACCTGACGGTGGCGCGGATCTCCAAGGAGGTCGGCTACGCCAGCGTCTCGCACTTCATCAGCGAGTTCCGCGGCCGCTTCGGCGTGACGCCGCGCGCCTACTACGACGCGCAGGCCCTGCACCGCGAGCTGGACACGCAGCGCGCGCGCGATGACACCGGGGCCACGCTGGCCTGAACCGGAATGGGCAACAGTTCAGCAGGAAGCTGGCATCTCTGCCGCTAGCTGTCGCGCCGCTGCAATGGCACAGTAACCATCACGAAATGACTGTACCGACAGCGGAGGGCGGCGGCATGATCCGCATTGCGTACCTCGTCACCAGCGCGCGCGAGATGACGCTCGCCGACGGAACGGCCCACCCGACGGGCTATTTCGCCGAGGAAGCGCTCAAGCCCTACGAGCGGTTCACCGACGCGGGATTCGACGTCACGGTCATCACGCCGGACGGGAATCCGCCGTACGCCGACCCGTACGGGCTGTCGTGGTTCTTCCACTATCCCGACGAGGACAAGGATTACCTGGCCTCGGTGGTGCGCACCTTCGCGCGCGACGTCGACGACATCCGGCTGACCCTGCACCAGAACACCGAGCTCGGCCTGGCCGCGGCCCGCCGCGTGGCCACGCTGCTCCAGCAGCAGGGCCGCACCGCCGCCGAGGCCCACCGGGTCGTCAGCGCCGCCGCGAGGACGGCCTGGCGACAGGACCGGCAGTTCGCCGACGTGCTAGCCGAGGACGGCTCGCTCGGGCTGACCAGGGAGCAGATCCAGGCCGAGGTCGACGCGCAGCGGGCCGACAGCGAGCGGCTGGCCGACGAGCGGCACCGCAAGCTGCTCCAGATCCCCGGCTTCCAGGACCCGGTCGCGCTGTCCTCGCTGAGCGACGCGCAGCTCGGCGAGTTCGACGCGGTCTTCGCTCCGGGCGGCCACGGGCCGATGGTGGACCTGGCGGACAACCCCGACGTGGGCCGCCTGCTCACGGCGCTGCAGGCCAGGCGGGCGCCGATCGCCGCGCTCTGCCACGGCCCGGCGATCTTGCTGTCGGCGCCCGAACGGGCCGACGGCCTGTGGCTGTTCGACGGGTACCGGATGACCTCCTTCACCGACGAGGAGGAGGACCAGACCGAGGCTGGCCGGCTCGGCATGGCATGGCTGCTGGACGTGGCGCTGAAGAACGCGGGCGCCGTCTTCGACGACGGTCCGTCGGCGTGGATCTCGCACGTCGTCGTCGACCGGAACCTGATCACCGGGCAGAACCCGGGATCGACCGAGGCGGCCGCCGATGCGGTCATCAAGAAGCTAGCCGCCCCCGCCAGCCAGGCTGCCTGAGCCGCCACGCCAAGGAGTATCGGCATGACCATGACACCCACGCAGACCGTGCAGGCGTTCCTGGATGCATTCGCCCGGCATGACGTCGACGCCGCTATCGCCGTGGTTGATCCGCAGGTGTCGGTGACCGTCCATCCGTTCGGCCTCGAAAGCAGCGGTGCGGACGTGCTGCGGGGCGTCCTCGCCGACCTGGTGCGCGGCTTCCCCGACCTGATGATCACCGTCGGCCGGGTGATCACCACCGGCGACGTGGTCACCGCGCTGTTCAAGGCGGAGGGAACCCAGGCCGCCGGCTACGCCGGCGCCATCAACCAGGAGAAGCACCTGGATATCGATCAGGCCTGGCGGTTCGTGACCGGCGGCGGGCTGATCACCGAGGTCACCGCCTACTGGTGCCAAGCCCAGCTGTACCGGCGCCTGGCCGTGAAGCGCTACGACGAGATCGCGATCGCCTGAGACCAGGAGAGGCCACCATGACCGAAGTAAGCCAGCGTCCGCGCACCGCCGAATCCGCGGCCGCGGTCGTGACCGAGTTCTTCGACCGGTACCGCGCGCATGACGTCGACGGCATGACCGACCTGTGCTCGATCAACGCCGACTTCTCCTACGTCCCGGTCGAGATCTGGGGCAAGCAGCGGGTGCTGCGCGGCGACGGGAAGGTCTGCACCGTCGGCAAGCCGCTGTGGACCGGGCTGATCGCGTCGTTCCCGAACCTGTCCAACACGGTGCACAGCGTCACCAGCAACGACGAGGGAGACGTGGTCGCCCAGGTCGACGTCGAGGGCACCCAGCAGCTGGCCTGGGGTCTTATCGCCCCGGCGGGCCGGCACTACTGCGAGCCGCACCTGTTCATCTTCCACGTCGGCGCGGACCTGCTCATCGACAGCATCGCCGCCTACTGGAACGACGCGGGCATCAGCCAGCAACTCGGCCACAACGAAGTCGACTGACGAGGAGGACCACCGATGGCACTGCTCAAGCGGGAAGAGTGGCAGGGCTTCGTCCGGGACGTGGACTGGTCCTACAGCTACGTCGACGACGAGGCCGTCTACCCGGAGTGGCACAGCGGCACCGGTAAGGTGCCCCGGCAGGCCTGGCAGGCCTGGGAGGAGAGCTACAAGGTCAGCTACCCGGAGTACGTCGCGACCCAGCGGGAAAAGGAGGCGGCGGTGTACGCGGTGAAGGCCGCGCTGCAGCGCTCGTCCGCGTTCGACAGCCTGTCCGAGGGCTGGAAGTCCGCGACCAAGATGCACTTCGGTGGCGTCGCCCTGGTCGAGTACGCCGCGGTGCTGGCCGAGCTCAAGATGGCGCGCTTCGGGCTGAACGGCTCGTGGCGGAACATGGCCACCTTCGGCCAGCTCGACGAGCTGCGGCACGCCGCGGTCACCACGTTCTTCGGGCACGAGTTCATCGGCAAGGACGCGCAGTACGACTGGACGCAGAAGACGTTCCACACCAACGACTGGGTGGCGATCTCGCTGCGTAACCTGTTCGACGCCATGATGACCTCGGCGAACGTGGTGGACATCGCCATCGAGCTGCCGCTGACCTTCGAGACCGGGTTCACGAACCTGCAGTTCGTGGCGCTGGCCGCGGACGCGCTGGCGTCCGGCGACGTCAACTTCGCCAACATGATCTCCTCGATCCAGACCGACGAGGCGCGGCACTCCCAGCAGGGCGGCCCGACCCTGGAGATCCTGGTCGAGCACGACCCGGTCCGGGCCCAGTGGGTGGTCGACAAGGCCTTCTGGGGATCGGCCCGTGCGTTCGCCGCGCTGACCGGGCCCGCCATGGACTACTACACCCCGCTGGAGCACCGCAAGCAGTCCTACCGGGAGTTCATGGAGGAGTGGATCATCGACCAGTTCGTGCACACGCTCGAGCAGTACGGGCTGAAGAAGCCGTGGTACTGGGACGAGTTCCTGCGCGGGCTGGACATCTGGCACCACGGGCTGCACATGGGCCTGTGGTTCTGGCGGCCGACGATCTGGTGGCGGCCGATGGCCGCGGTCAGCAAGGACGAGCGCGCCTGGCTGACGGAGAAGTACCCGAACTGGGAGCAGGTCTTCGGCGACAAGTGGGACGTGATCATCGACAACGTCAACTCCAACAACATGGAGGCGACCCTGCCGGAGACGCTGCCCTGGCTGTGCAGCACCTGTCACCTGCCCGCCTGCAACGCCACCCAGTCCAGGAACGGGACCTGGCGGGTCCGCGACGTACAGCTGGAGTACGACGGCCGGATTTACCATTTCTGCACCAACGGCTGCCGGCAGATCTTCTGGAAGGACCGGGACAACGTCAACCACGAGACGGTGATCGACCGGTTCCTGGCCGGGCAGATCCAGCCGATGGACGTCGGCGGCATCCTGGGTTACATGGGCCTGACACCGGACGTGATGGGCGACGATCCGGACTACGAGGCCTGGACCAGGGACTACGCCGGCCGAGTGGCGGCCCGGCCGGGAGCAGCGTCATGAGCGAACCTCAGCTGGTCCCGCTGAACGCCATCTTCGCCACCGACTTCGTGCAGATCCTCGTCCCGGTCACCACCGCGAACACCATGGCCGAGGTGGCGGCCGCGGTGGCCCACCACGTCGAGGGCAAGCGCGTGCGGGCGCTGCCCTACGACAAGGTCGTCATCTACCAGGGCGAACGGCTTCCGGCCGACATGACCGTCGCCGCCGCCGGAATCAAGCCGCTCGACCACGTCACGGTCGAATACGACATCCCGGAGGCGTCATGAAGAACCCGGTGGGCCCGGTGCTGCGGATGGGCGACGAGGTCGAGATGATCATCGCCGCGATCGAGGACGACAACCCCGGCACCGACATCGAGGTCATCGACCGCGGCGCCTACGTCCGGGTGCAGGGCGAGGACCAGATCACGGTGACGGAGGAGACGCTGCGGCGCTACCTCGGCGCCGACTACGAGATCAGGTCGTTCGGCGGGATCATGTCCGCGTTCAGCGGACGGGTGATCAACACCAGCGACGCCATCACCTGGCAGAGCGTGGCCCTGGGCAAGAAGGTGACCAGATGACCGAGACACCCGCGCGCAAGCCCCGCCCGCGCCGGACCTTCAGCGCGTTCGGCGACGTACGCCGGATGCCGAGCGAGTACGAGATCGTCACCCACGCGCAGAACTGGACGCTGCGGCAGAACCGGGCCGCGACGTTCGAGCAGAATCCGTCCTCGGCGCCCAACCTGTGGTTCCTGACCTACCGGGACAACACGCCGCTGAAGGCCGCGGACTGGGACGCCTTCCGCGACCCGGACGCGCTGACCTACAAGGCCTACGTCAACCTGCAGGCCGACGCGGAGACCAGGGTGCGCGGCGTGCTGGAGGCACACGCCGAGGACGGCGCGGACGCGAACCTCGATCCGGCGGCGGTAACGCTGCTCGGCCGCCTGTTCACCCCCTCGCGGTACCTGTGCCACGGGTTCCAGCAGGTAGAGGCGTACATCGGGTACATGGCCCCGAGTTCCTACATCACCAACGCGGCCGCCTTCGCCACCGCGGACTTCCTGCGCCGGGTCACCACCATCGCCTACCGCACCAGGGAGCTGCAGATCGCCCGGCCGGACTCGGGCATCGGCTCGGCCGAACGGTCGGTGTGGGAGGGGCACGAAGGCTGGCAGCCGGCCCGCAAGGCGGTCGAGTACGCGCTGGTCAGCTACGACTTCGGCGAGGCGTTCACCGCCCTCAACCTGGTCCTCGGCCCGACACTGGACGACGTGCTGCTGACCCAGCTCGGCCGGGCCGCCAAGGGCCGCGGCGACGACCTGACCTGGCTGCTCACCTCGTTCCTGGCCGAGGACTCCCGGCGTCGCGGCCGGTGGAGCCGGGCCCTGGCCGACCTGGCCGTGGCCCAGCGCCCGGACAACCGGGACGTGCTGGCCAAGTGGGTCGGCCGCTGGGCCGCGCGGGCCGACGAGGCCGCGCTGGGCCTGGGCACGCTCCTGGAGGCCGCCGCCGGGGTTCCCGCGGCAGAGGTCGCCGCCCACGCCAGAACCGCGAGGGAACAGTTCCTCGCCGGATTGCTCGAGACCGGCGGCGCCAACGGCGCGGCGCAAGCCGGCTGACCATGGAGACCGCACGCTGGCGGGACACGATCAACCTCGATGACCTGTGGGAAGGCGACATGGCCGCGGTCACGGTCGACGGCGAGACCGTACTCCTGGTTAACGTGGACGGTACCGTCCGGGCCTACTCCAACCGGTGCCCGCACCAGGCGTCGGCCCTGGACGAGGGTGACCTGGACGGGGAGACGCTGACCTGCGCCAAGCACCTGTGGGAGTTCAACGCCGTCACCGGCGGCGGCATCAACCCGGATGACGCCAGGCTGACGAGCTATGGCTGCCAGGTGGGCGACGACGGCACGATCTACGTGGATATCGGCCGGTGAGGCGGCCCCGGATCGTGGTCATCGGCGGCGGGGCGGGCAGCGCCGCCGCAGTGGCCGAACTGCGCAAGCAGGGCTTCGACGGCTCTCTCACGCTGGTCAGCGCCGAGAACACGGTGCCCTACGAGCGTCCGCCACTGTCCAAGGGGTTCCTGCTCGGCACGTCGGGGCAGGTACCGGTCAAGGACGCCGCCTGGTACGAGCAGGCGTCGGTCGAGCTGATCCTCGGCTCGCGGGCCACCCGGCTCGACCTGGCGGCCAGGACCGTCACCCTGTCCGGCGGCGCGGTCCTCGGCTACGACCAGCTGCTGCTCGCCACCGGAGTCCGGCCGCGCGTCCTGCCCGGCCTCGACGGCGACGGCGTGTGCTATCTGCGGACCAGCGAGGACGCCGCCGCGCTGCGCGACAGGATGACCGCGGCCGGGCACGTCGCGGTGCTCGGCGGCGGGTTCATCGGCTGTGAGGTAGCCGCCGCGGCCATCAGGCTGGGCAAGCGCGCTACGATCCTGGAGGCGCTGCCCACCCTCTTGCACCGGGCCCTCGGCCCGGAGCTCGGCGACGTCGTGGCCGGCATTCACCGGGACGAAGGCGTCGACGTCCGCACCGGGCAGCAGGTGCTCGGGATCAGGCCGCGCCGCGGCGGCGTGCGGATCAGCACCGCGGCCGGCGACGTCGACGCTGACGTCCTCGTCGTCGGCGTGGGCACCGTGCCCAACACTGAGCTCGCCGAGCAAGCCGGACTGCCGGCCGGCCACGGCATCGAGGTGGACGAGTGCTTCGCCACCGCAGCCCCCGGCATCTACGCCATCGGGGACGTCGCGGCCCAGCACCTGCCGGGGCATGGGCGGCGCGTCCGGGTCGAGCACCACGACACCGCCGTCCGGCACGGCCGCGTCGCGGCCCGCAACATGGCGGGCCAGCGCGAGCCGTTCGCCGACGTCCACTGGTTCTGGTCCGATCAATATGACCACACCATCTCCAGCGCGGGGCTCATCCCGGGATCCGACGGCCCCGGGGAGCTGGTCATCCGCGGCTCGCTCGAGCAGCGCAACTTCTCCGCGTTCAGCCTGGACGGCGACCGCGTGCGCGCGGTGATCTCGCTGAACCGGCCCCGGGACGTGCTCGACGCCCGCCGCCTGATCGCCCGCGACCACAGCGCCACCGCGGCCCAGCTCTGCGACGAGTCGCTGCCGCTCAAGCGGCTCGCCGCCCCGGCCGTCACCGCGACCTGAGAGGGGACCGCGCATGAGCACGACGCTCGCCGCCGAATGGCACGTGGACGAGCCGCAGCTCCGGGTCACCGAGAGCGATGCCCGGTCCGCGCTGCGCGCGGTGACCGGCAAACCGGTCATCCCGGCCCGGGCCCGGCTGCGGTTCGGCCCGGGCCGTACCTGCGAGGCGATCGCCCGGCTGCTCGACCGCGCCATCGTGCGCGCCGAGTCAGCCGGCCTGGACCCGCAGCTGCTGGTCGTGGCCGACGGCAGCGCGGAGGCGGGGGAGGACATCGTCCGGGTGCGGCGTAAGGCCCACGGCGTGGCGGACTGGATTCACAGCCCGACGTGCCGGGTCCGCATCGTCCTGCGCCCGGCCGGGCTGCACACGGCCGGGCGGGCCGCAACGCCGTCCAGGCCGCCCGCGGATCTAGTGGCGCCAGTCCCCGCCGCCGAACCTTCGGGGGATGCCGCCATCGTGCGTGACGCGCTGGCCGAGGTCATCGACCCCGACCTGGGCGTGAACATCGTGGACCTCGGATTCGTCCGCGGCGTCGTCCTCGACGGTCGGATCGCGGTCATCACCATGACGCTCACCTCGGCGGCCTGCCCGCTCACCGGCGTGCTGGAAGACCAGATCCGCGCCGGACTCGTCCCGCTCGGCTGCGTCGACGACTTCCGCGTCGACTGGCAATGGATACCGGCCTGGCGGCCCGCCGACATCACCGACAGCGGCCGCGAACAGCTGCGCGCCATCGGCTTCACCGTCTGATCAGGACCTCAGAGTCGCTCGCCCGCGCTGACCGGGGCGGCGATGGTGTTCCCCGGCGGGGCCAGCGGGCACTGCCACGCGTCGTTGTACCGGCAGGACGGGTGATACAGGAAGTTCAGGTCGACGACCAGGCTGCCGTCCGATCCGCCCAGGTCCGCGCCCTTGGCGGTGTCCAGCGCGTACCGGCCGCCGCCGTAGCTGGACTGGCCCGCGGTGCCGTCGCGCAGCGGCAGCAGCAGGCCGCCGGCGTACTGGCGCAGCCACCAGACGTCGATGACGGCGTCCAGCGGCGCGGGCAGCCGCAGGCAGCCGATGCGGTCCATCGGGATCACCCCGTCGCTGGTCGGCACCGACAGCGACAGCTCGCGTTCGGCCGGGAGCAGCGGCAGCTCGAAACGCAGCCCGGAGTCGTAGGGCCAGTACGGCAGGCCCGTCGCACGCAGCGGATCGCCCGGCGGCAGCGGGCTCTGCGGATGCGACCGGAACAGCTCGTCCCGGCCCTGCCGCCACAGCTCATGGGCCCGCTTGGGATCGTCTTCGGCGCGCACCGCCGCGTAGAGTTCGCTGACGGTGCGCCGATAGTCGGTCAGCTCAAGCTCTCCGCTCGTCATGCTCCGAGTCTGCCTGTTCGGTCAAGTTGCCGCGGAACCGGGCTGATCTGCGAGACTGGCGGGATCGGCAGGGGGTGGTGTGGGAGTGCTGATCCCGCTGGTGGCGCGCGCCGGGGTGCTGGCCGAGGCCGGCTCGGTGCTGACCGCCGCGCGCGCCGGGCGGGGAGCGCTGCTGACGGTCACCGGCGAACCCGGTATCGGCAAGACCCGGCTGGCCGAGGAGGCCGCCGAACGAGCCGGGGAATTCGAGGTCGTCTGGACATGGGGCGCCGCGGCGGGTGGCGCCGCGCTGGGCCCGTGGTCGCGTGTAGTGCGAGTCCTGGCGGGCCGCCACGCGGTGGTGGCCCGGCTGATCGCGGACTCGCCGTTCCTGGCCGGGCTGACCGACCCCGCCCGGGCCGGAGGCGGTCGTGACCCCGGGGGCGCGCGCTCCCAGCTGTCCTTCGACCTGGCCGAGGTCATCGCGGCCGCCGCGGCCGCGCGGCCTGTACTGGTGGTGTTCGACGACGCACACCAGGCGGACACGTCCTCGCTGCGGCTGCTAGCCGAGCTGGCTCCCGCCCTGCGCACGATGCCCGCCGCCGTGCTGGTCACCGCGCGGGACGGCGACCGGGACTGGCACGGGCGCCTGGACATGCGAACCGCGCTGCTGCGCTCGGGTGACGTCATCTCGCTGCAGCCGCTCGCCGAAGGCGACGTCGCCGCCGTGGTGGCCGGCGTGACCGGAGCCCCGGCAGGCCCGGACCTGGTGGGGGTCATCGCCGAGCGCAGCGCGGGAAACCCGTTCCTGGTGACCGAGCTCGCCCGGCAGCTGACCGGCCGGAACGCCGAACCCGCGGCGGCCCGCGCGATCGTGCCCGACTCGGTACGGGCGCTGGCCGGCGCCCGGGTCGGCGAGCTGACCGGGACGGCAAGGGACGTTGTCCTGGCCGCGTCCGTCCTGGGCACGCGCTTCCGCCGCGACGTCCTGGCCGGGCTGGCCGGGCTCGAGCCTGGTGAGCTGGCCGGCGCGCTCGCGGCCGGACGTGACACAAGCCTGCTCCAGCTCGCCGAGCCCGGCGAGGACCGGTTCCGGCACGACCTGGTCCGCGACGCCATCTACGACTCCATCCCGGCGGACGCCCGCGAGGACCTGCACACCAGGGCCGGCCGTGTCCTGGCCTCGCTGGCCGATCGGGGCCGGGACGTCGATGACGCCGAGGTCGCCTACCACCTGGCGCGGGCCGGGACCGCGGCGGCAGGGCCAGCCGCCGAGTACGCCCGCCGCGCCGGGGACCGGGCGCTGGCCGCCCTGGCCTTCGAGGACGCGGTGCACTGGTACGAGCGCGCCGCGTCCAGCCTCGCGGCCCTGCGGGCCAGCGACGACGAGCAGGCCCGCGCCGCGCTGCGGCTGGGGACCGCCCGGCTCGCAGCCGGCGACCTGGACGGCGGCCGGGCCGGGTTCCGCCAGGCGGCCGAGCGCGCCCGCCGGGCACGGCGGCCCGACCTGCTCGCCCGCGCCGCGCTCGGCCTCGGCGGCGGGCCCGCCGGATTCGAAGTCGGGCTGCTCGACGGCGAGCAGATCAGCCTGCTCGAGGAGGCCAGGTCCGTGCTGCCTGACGGGCAGGGCACGCTGATCGCGCTGGTCACCGCCAGGCTGTCGATCGCCTCGACGCTGCTCCTCCCGGAGGCCCGGCGGCTCGAGCTGGCTACCGAGGCGGTTCGCCAGGCCCGTTCGGCCGGTGACGACGCGACCCTCGCGGCCACCCTGGCCGCACTGTGCGACGCCATCGCCGGCCCGGACCACTGCGCCGCGCGGCGTGCTCACGCCACCGAGATCATCGACATCGCGGCCCGCCTGCGTGATCCCGTCCTCGGCCTGCTCGGGCGGAGGCTGCGGCTCGTCGCCCTGCTGGAGACGGGTGCCATCGCGGACTGGGAGGCGGATGCGCTGGCCTACCGGGCCGCGGCCGAGGCGCTGCGTCATCCGCTGTACCTGTGGTACGTCCCGCTGTGGCGGGGGATGCGCGCCCTGGCCGCGGGCCGGGCCGGCGAGTGCCGGGCCGCGCTGGCCGAGGCCGCCGCCGTCGGCGAGCGGGCGGCCAGCGGCAACGCCATCATGCTCGTGCAGACCCAGCTGTGGTGCCTGCGCGCCGAGGAAGGCGACACCGCTGGCCTGCTGAGCATGCTGCCTGGGCTGGAGACGGTCGCGGTTCCCGCTCCCTGGCTCCAGGTCACCCGGGCGCTCGTGCTGGCCCAGGCCGGCCGGACCGAGGACGCCCGCGCTCATCTGGAGGCGGTGGTGCCGCTGCTGCCCGCGATGGCCAGGGACTCGGAGTGGCTGCCCTCGATGGCACAGGTCGCCGAGACCATCGCGCTGATCGGCCCGCACCCGGTGGCGCGCTGGGCCTACGATGCCCTGTCGCCCTACGCCGGGCTGATCGTGGTGGAAGGGATCTGCGCGGCCATCCGCGGGCCCGTGGACCATCACCTGGCCCTGCTGGCCGACGCGCTCGGCGAGCACGAAGCCGCGGCGCGGCACCGGGCCGCGGCGGTGGCCGCCGCCCGCGTGGTGGGCGCGCTGGCGCTGGCCGCCCGCATCGAGGGGGAGGCCGCGCCCGTTCCGGTTCCACGAGCCGACCATGCGTTCCACCGGGACGGGGAGATGTGGACGCTGGCCTACCGCGGACGCGAGATCCGGATGAGGGACAGCAAGGGCCTGCGCGACCTGCACGCCCTGCTCGCCAGGCCCGGTACCGCGGTGGCCGCGCTCGACCTGGCTGCCGCTCCGGGCGGCCGACAGGTCGGCGCCTCGGCCGGACCGGACGTGCTGCACCCGCCGTCGGACACCGGCGAGGTCATCGACGCGCAGGCCCGCGCCGCCTACCGGCAGCGGCTGCGCGAACTGGACGAGGCTGCCGCCGAAGCCGACGCGGCCGCGGACATCGAGCGCAGCGCGCGCATCGCCGCCGAACGGGACGCCCTGATCGCGGCGCTGACCGAGGCATACGGCCTGGGCGGCCGGGTCCGCCGGTCCGGTTCGGTGGCCGAACGGGCCCGCACCGCGGTGACCGCGCGGATCAGGGATGCGATCCGGCGGATCAGCGAGGCGCATCCCGAACTCGGCCGGCACCTGGCCCGTTCGGTGCGCACCGGCACCTTCTGCGTCTACGAACCCGACCAGCCGGTGCGCTGGTCGCTGTGAGGCCTGGTCTCACATCGTGCGGCCCGATCTCACGCCCTCCAGGTAACGCAGATACCTGGAGGGAAGGAGCCGGAAATGCCGCGGATGAGCAAAGCTGACGCCGCCGTCTCGCTGGACGAGCCCGAGATCGAGGGCCGGTACGCCGAACTGGGCGAGTACACGGTGGCATTCGAGACCCACAAGGCCGACATGGACCCGGCGCCGTTTTTCCGGGGCCTGCCGGACGACCGGTGCCAGTGCCCGCACTGGGGCGTGGTGCAGGCCGGCCGGATCATCTTCCGCTACGCCGATCACGACGAGGTTTTTACGGCCGGGGACGCGTATTACGGCGCACCCGGGCACCTGCCGCTCCTGTTCGCCGGGACCGAACTCGTCGAGTTCAGCCCGACCGCCGCGCTGACCGAGACGATGGGCGTGATCGGGAAGAACCTCGAGGCGGCGCGGGCGGCAGGCCTGGCGGGCGGTGCCTGACATGGCTGTGCCTGACATGGACGTGGCCGTCGTGCATGACCTCAGCGAAAAGCTGATCCGGTTCCTGGAGACCGGGGATGTGCCCGAGGGGCTGTTCCGGCCGGACGTGTTCCTGGACCTGACCATGCCGACCTGGCGGGTGCAGGCCGCGAGCGCCGAGGATCTGATCGCGGAGCGCAAGCAGGGCCACCCCGGCTCCGGCCGCGTGACCCGCTGGCGCGCCGACCCGACGCCATCCGGGTTCGTCCTCGAGTTCGAGGAACGCTGGAACAGCGAGGGGCAGCAGTGGTACGCACGGGAGATGATGCGGATCGAGGTGGCCGAGGGCGCGATAGCCGAGGTCACCGTCTACTGCACCGGTGACTGGGATCAGGCCAGGCAGGCCGAGCACGCCGCGGCCGTCACGCTGATCCGGCCCTAGGAGCCTAGCTGCCGAGCTGGAGCAGGGCCTCGCGTTGCTCCCGCTCGGCAGCCTGCTGGGTCAGCGCTACGAACGCGTCCGCCGCCGGGATGCGGTACCGGTCCCGGTGCCAGGCGATGCCGACGATGCGGGGGCTGACCTTGGCCAGCCGCTTGAGCCGCAGGCCGGGGCGGTGCGGGTCGACGGACAGCCACGAGATGATGGCGGCGCCGACGCCCGCGGCCGCCAGGCCCAGGATGGTGGCGTTGTCGTGGGACCTGAAGGCGATCTGGTCCCGCAGCCGCGGCCGGCCGAGCCGGTTCTCGATGGAGTGGACCTCGCGCATCTGCGCGTAGGTGATCAGCGGCACCCCGGTCAGGTGCCGCAGCGAGACCGGCGACGGCCGGCGGGCTAGCTCGGAATCCTCCGGCACCGCCAGCACGTAGGGGTCCTCGAGCAGCTCGACCGCCTCGAACGGGCCCGCGGTCAGCGGGAAGACCACGAAGGTGAGGTCCAGCCTGCCCCCCTCCAGGTCGGCGAGCAGCTCGCCGTCGTCCTGGGTCTCGCTGAGCTGCACCTCGACCCCCGGCCAGGCGGCGGTGAACTCGCGCAGCACCGGGGGCAGCAGCCGCGCGCCGACGCTCTGGTAGCAGCCGACCCGCAGCAGCCCGGCCGTGCCGCTGGCCAGCGCGTCGAGATCGGCGGCCGCGCTGGCCAGCCGGGCGCCGATGGCCTCGGCGTGCCCGGCCAGCAGGCGCCCCGCGGGGGTGAGCGACACCGGCCTGGGGCCGCCGGGCCGCTCGACCAGGCGGGTGCCGGTGATGTGCTCGAGCCGGGAGATCTGCTGGCTGACCGCCGACTGGGTGTAGCCCAGGGCGTCCGCGGCCCGGCTGAACGACGACTCGCGCCCGACCGCGGCCAGCGTGACCAGATAGCGCAGCTCCAGCCCGGTCCAGCGATCCCGCACTAGATGAGCATAAGGAATGCTGATGGAATCTACCAGTAACTGGAATTGTCCTAATGGACCGTCCGCTGCGATGATCGGGACATGACCACCACCAGCCAGCCACAGCAGTATGCGGACGTCGTCGACCTGGGCCGCTACCCGATCAACGAGGCGGCCAGCCAGGGCTGCCGCGACCTGGTCCGAGACTGCCAGGACCAGCTTCGTGACCACGGGGTGGCCCAGCTGCCCGGCTTCCTCACCCCGGGCGCGGTCAGCCAGATGACCGCGGAGGCGGACCGGCTGGCCGGCCGGGCCTGGGCGAGCGACCAGAGCCACACGGTCTACTTCGAGCCGCCCGATGAGTCCGCGGGCGCCGACCACCCGCGCGCGCTGCTGCAGCACTCGGCCAAGAAGGCCATCGCCTACGACCTGATCCCGGACGCCGCGCCCATCAGGCGGCTGTACGAGTCGGCCGACCTGACCGCGTTCGTCGCCGCCGTGCTGGGCAAGCAGGTGCTCTACCGCAGCGCCGACCCGCTGGACGCCCTGGAGATCGCGATCTTCGGCGACGGCGACGAGCTCGGCTGGCACTTCGACAACAGCGAGTTCTCCGTGACCGTGATGTACGCCGAGTCCGAGGCGGGCGGTCACTTCGACTATTACCCCCGGCTGCGCGACGAGCGCGACGAGAACTACCCCGGCGTCCGGAAGGTCCTGCTGGGCGACCCGGGCGGAGTGGTCAGGCTGCCCAGCAGCCCGGGCACGCTCGCGGTCTTCCGCGGCCAGCACGCCCTGCACCGGGTCACCCCGGTCAGCGGCCCACGGCCGCGGATCAACTCGGTGCTGACCTACGGCGAGCGCCCGGGCATGAAGCTGAACCGGCTCACCCAGGAACTGTTCTACGGCCGCACCGCCTGAATGGTGTTGCCGGGAACCATCAATTCTGCTCACTTTGACGTGAATGTTCACCCTTGACATAGCGCCCGGCGGGAGAAAGGGTGACAATACGCCTGGTCAAGGGCGGGGGAATGGGGACGCCGGATATTTAGGCGGGGGGAGCAGGTATGAACAGCTTGCTGGAGCGGCTGGGCGGGTTCGCGGCCAGGCGGCATTGGATCGTCATAATCGCCTGGCTGGTAATCCTGGGCGGCACGCTGTGGGCGCGGCAGGCATCCGGCGGTGAGTTCGTCAACAACTACACCGTATCCGGCAGCGGCTCCGCGCTCGGCCTGGACCGGCTGAACCAGGACTTCCCGCAGCAGGGCGGATACGCGGGCCAGATCGTCTTCCACGCCAAGACCGGCAAGGTCTCTGACAACCAGTCCGCGGTGAACCAGGCCACCAGCAACGTGGCCAAGCTGCCCGACGTGATCAAGGCGGTGAGCCCGTTCGCGTCGCCCAGTTCGGGCGCGGTGTCCAAGGATGGCACGATCGCTTACTCCAGCGTGTCCTGGAACGTCAACCCGAACTCCCTGGACACTGACTACCTGAACCGCCTGGACCAGGCGGTCGCGCCGGCCAGGTCGGCCGGCCTGCAGGTCGAGTACGGCGGAGGAGCCGGGCAGATCGGCCAGGTGACTAAGGACCTGAAGTCGGAGGTCATCGGCCTGGCCTGCGCGCTGATCCTGCTGCTGTTCATGTTCGGCTCGCTGATCGCGGCGGCGATCCCGCTGCTGTCGGCGATCTTCAGCGTCGGTGCCGGGCTGTCGCTGCTCGGACTGCTCGCCGCGGCGAGCACCTTCCCGACCACGGCGCCTACCATCGCCACGCTGCTCGGGCTGGGCGTGGCGGTGGACTACGGGCTGTTCCTGATGGCCAGGCACCGGGAGCAGATGGACACCGGGATGGACCTGATCACCTCGGCGGCACGCGCCGAGGGAACCTCCGGCGCCGCCATCGTGGTGGCGGGTGGCACGGTCGTGGTGTCGATCCTGGGCCTGTACGTGTCCGGGGTGGCGTTCGTGGGGGCGCTCGGCCTGGCCGCCGCGATCGTGGTGGCTGTCACGATGCTGGCCGCGCTGACCCTGGTGCCCGCGTTCATGGGCGTGGCCGGAAGCAACGTGCGGTCGCTGTCGGCCCGGTTCCGTGCGCGCAAGGCCGGTATCTCCGCGCAGGAGCAGGCCGCGCGCAGCGCCGCCGCCACCCAGGAGCAGCACGAGCACAGCGCCTTCGCCCGCTGGGGCCGCAAGGTCAGCGAGCGCCCGTGGCCGTGGGCGGTGGCCAGCGTCGCGGTCCTGATCATCCTGGCCATCCCGTTGTTCTCGATCACGCTCGGGCAGCCCGACAACGGCACGAACCCCACGTCGGAAAGCAGCCGCCGGGCCTACGACCTGATCTCCCAGGGCTTCGGGCCTGGAGCCAACGGGCCACTCGCGGTGGTGGTGCAACTGCCGAAGCAGTCCTCCTCGGACAACCAGTCGCTGCTGAACCAGATGACCAAGGACGTCGCGGCCACCTCCGGGGTCGCCTCCGTCAGCCCGGCGACGGTGAACCAGGACGGCAATACGGCGGTGTTCAGCGTGGTCCCGACCACCCGCCCCCAGGCCTCGCAGACCGAGGACCTGGTCAGCCGGCTGCGCACCGACGTCCTGCCCAAGGAGCACGTGACCAGTTACGTCACCGGGACGACGGCAGGCACGGTCGACTTCACCGAGCAGATCACCGGCCGGATGGTGTGGCTGATCCTGGCCGTGGTGGTGATCGCCTTCATCCTGCTGACCATGGCGTTCCGGTCCGTGGTCATCGCGACCAAGGCCGCGATCTTGAACCTGCTGTCCATCGGCGCCGCCTACGGCGTGATCGTGGCGATCTTCCAGTGGGGCTGGGGGGCGAGCCTGATCGGCGTGCACACCACGCTGCCGATCCCGGCCTACGTCCCGATGCTCGTCTTCGCCATCGTGTTCGGCCTGTCCATGGACTACGAGGTCTTCCTGCTGTCCCGGGTGCACGAGGCGTGGATCGAGACGGGCGACCCGCACCGCGCCGTCGCGGTCGGCATCGGGGCCACCGCCCGGGTCATCACCACCGCGGCGGCGATCATGGTCGTGGTCTTCGCGAGCTTCGTCTTGTCCACCGACCCCACGGTGAAGATGCTCGCCATCGGGATGGCCTTCGCCGTCTTGATCGACGCCTCCCTGGTCCGGATGATCCTGGTGCCCTCGATCATGGCCTTGCTGGACGCGCGGGCCTGGTGGATGCCGCGCTGGATGGAGCCGATCGTCCCGCAACTGCAGCTCGAGGGCAGCACCGCGCCCGCCGGGTCAGCCGCGCCCGTCGCACCGGCGCCTGCCGCACCGGCACCCGCCGGCGCAGCCCAGACCGCGGCCGCGACGGATACCGAGGCTGAGACGGAAACCGAGGCTGAGACGGCGACCGCGGCTGCGACGGAAACCGCGGCCCAGGCGGTACCGGCCGAGGCGGAAACCGCGGCCGAGAGGGAAACCGCGGCCGAGACGGCGACCGAAGCTACGACGGAGACCGAGGCCGAGACGGCGACCGCGTCCGGAGTGCGGCGCCCGCCGTCCGCGAAGTAAGCCGCGCGGGCCCGGCTCGGCCCACGGGAAGCAGCCGGGCCCGGCCGCGGAATGGGCTGAACCCCGGGCCGCCGCGGACGGACGCCAGGGCCATTGATGCGAACGCGGTCACTACGTAGGATGCATTCTGCATCGGTCCTCGCCGTAGGAGGGGTTTATGTCTCGTCGCGATCTCATCGACCCGGATGCCCGCCAACCTCTGGACCTGCTGCAACAGGCGATTCCTGGCGGCTTCAACACCATTCCCGACATCGTGGAGCGACGGGCGACGGTGAGCGGGTTGCTGGCCGGTATGGAGGTCCCGCCCAACCCCAACGTCACCTCCGAGGACCGGTCGGTTCCCGGGCCGGACGGCGCGCCGGACATCAAGGTGCGGATCTACCGGCCGGTGGACGCGACCGGGACGCTGCCCGGGATCTACTACATCCACGGCGGCGGCATGATCCTGGGCGACCTCGACGGCGAGGACGCGGTCGCCGCGTCGATCTGCGAGCACGCGGACACGGTGGTCGTCTCCGTCGAGTACCGGCTGGCTCCCGAGCACCCCTACCCGGCGCCGGTCGAGGACTGCTACGCCGGCCTGGTCTGGATGGCGGCCCACGCCGCTGAGCTCGGCTTCGATCCGGACCGCCTCGCCGTCTACGGCGGCAGCGCGGGCGGCGGCCTGACCATCGCCATCACCATGCTCGCCCGCGACCGCGGCGGCCCGGCGATCCGCTTCCAGATGCCGATCTACCCCATGATCGACGACAGGAACGAGACCCCGTCGAGCCACGAGATCACCGACGTCGGACTGTGGGATCGCGCGGGCAACATCGAGGCCTGGAAATGGTACCTAGGCGACGAGAAGGCCGATCAGTACGCCGCCCCGGCCCGCGCGGAGAATCTGGCCGGCCTGCCGCCGACCTTCATCGACGTCGGCACGGTCGACCTGTTCCGGGACGAGGACATCGCGTTCGCGCAGCGGCTCATGCAAGCCGGCGTGCCGACCGAGCTGCACGTCAATCCGGGTTCCTATCACGCGGCGGAAGTGTTCGCGCCTGACTGCGCGCTATCGCAGCGGATCTGGACACGCCGCTTCGAGGCCCTGCGCCGCGGCCTCGCCTGACTCCAGGTCGGCCCGTACCTCGGCGTAGATCCGCCGGTAGCGGGCGATCGCGGCCTGAGCGTCACCGTGTTCCAGCAGCACGAGGACCTCGGTGTACCCGTCGATCCACGGCCGCCAGTGATTGCTCTGCGGGGTCAGCCCCAGCAGCCGCCGCATCCGGGTGACCACCAGGTCCACGTGGGTCTGCAACTCCCGGTTCCCGCTGGCCGAGATCATGATGGTGCTGAAGTCAGCGCCCGCGGAGGTCGCGGTGGCGACGTCGCCGGACCGCAGGCTGGCCAGCATCTCATCCAGGCGCTGGCGCATCCGGGCCAGGTCGGCGCCGGTCAGGTTCGGCACGCCCCACTCGACGCCCGCGCAGGCCAGCACGCACATGACGTCGATCAGCTCGAGCGCGTTCTTCTGCGAGACATCGGTGACCCGCCGGGTCCGGTTCGGCGAGATGTCGATCAGGCCCTCGGCGGACAGCAGCACGATGGCCTCCCGGACGGGCGTGATGCTGACCCCGAGCCGGTCGGCGAGTTCCGCGTCCTTGATCACCGTGCCCGGGCCGAGTTGCCCGGCCACGATCTCCTCGCGCAGATGCCGCGCGATGGCCTCGCTGCGAGTCAGCGGAAGAGAGTATGACACCGGATCACTTTAGTGCCGGGTCAGCACCAGGCCTTCGTAGCCCTTTCCCGCGATGTCCTGGCAGATGGCGCAGAACGGGCCCGCGCGCATGACGTGATGCCCGCGGCGGTCGTGCCGGCCCGGGTAGCCGGGGGCTGGGGCACCCAACCCCCGCAAGACGGGGGCAGGGGCACACGACCCCCGTACCGCCCGCGGACGGCAGCGACCAGTGGTGCTGCGAGGCAGGTGAGGTGATCCTTACCACATGACCGTCGGCTTCGCCGCCAGCGTGCCGACGGCGTGCTTCCCGGCTAGGCGAGGTCGTGCCGTAGGGTCGTCATCGCATGTCGTCGCCGTCGCGAGAGGTGAGCCCGCGTGGAGATCATCAGGTACACCACGAGCGATTCCCCGGCTCCGCTGGCTGGCGTGCGCGACGAGGGGCAGGTGTTCGGCCTGCCGGGCGTGCCGTCGCTGGCCGCCCTGTGGGCGCTGCCGCTGGCCGAGATCAGGCAGCGGGTGCGGGACCGCGAGGCCGTCCCGGCCGGGGACGTCACCCTGCTGCCGCCCGTCGACGGCCGGACCGAGGTCTGGGCGGCCGGGGTCACGTACGTCACGTCCCGCGAGGCGCGGGTCGAGGAGAGCGAGCGCTCGGCCGACGTCTACCAGCAGGTCTATGAGGCCGAACGGCCGGAGCTTTTCTTCAAGTCGGCAGCGTGGCGAGTCATCGGCGACGGGCAGACCATCGCGGTGCGTACCGACTCCGACCTCGACGTGCCGGAACCCGAGGTCGCCTTGGTGATCAACCGCTTCGGCGAGATCGCGGGCTACACCGCGTGCAACGACGTGTCGTCCCGGTCGATCGAGGGCGAGAACCCGCTCTACCTGCCGCAGGCCAAGGTGTACCTGGGCGGGTGCGCAGTCGGCCCGGCGATCCGCCCCTCCTGGGAGATCACCGACCCCTATGACCTCGGCATCGAGCTGACGATCCGGCGCGACGGCGCGGTCGCCTGGCACGGCCAGGCCAGCACCGCCTCGCTGCGCCGCAGGTTCGACGACCTCGTCGGCTACCTGATGCGCGCCGACATCCACCCCGACGGCGTCGTGCTGGCCACCGGGACCTGCCTGGTACCGCCCGTGCCGTTCAGCCTGGCGGACGGCGACGTCGTCACGGTGGCCGTGGCCGGCGTCGGCACGCTGACCACCGGCGTCGTCCGCGGCCTGGACCGCATGCGCGAGGCCTTCGGACCGTGAGCGGGTGCCGGAATTGGCTGTTCAGGCGGGTGCCGGGATTTAATGGCTGGTGTGCTGATCGAGCGGGCGGGCTTCCTGGCGTCGCTGGAGGGATTGCTCGGCGAGGCGCTTGACGGCAGCGGCCGGCTGGTGTTCCTCGGCGGCGAGGCCGGCGTCGGCAAGACGGCGCTCGCCGCGGCCCTCGCCGAAGCCGCCAGTGTGGCGGTGCGGCGCGGCTCCTGCGACAACGTTACGACCGCCGAGGCGCTGGGCCCGATCCTGGATGCCTTGCCCGAGCTGATCGCGGCGGTGGACGACGAGGCGGGTGTGAGCAGGCTCCGGCTGTTCAGGAACGTGCGCGAGGCGCTGTCCGGGTCCCCGATGCTGCTCCTGCTCGAGGACGTCCACTGGGCCGACGAGGCGACCCTGGACATCCTGCGCTACCTGGGCCGCCGCCTGGCCGGGGTCCGGCTGATGATCCTGGCCACGTTCCGCTCCGAGGAGGTGGGCCGCGATCACCCGCTGACCGTGGTGATGGGCGATCTGGCCGGGCTGTCCGGCGTCGTCCGGATGCAGCTGCCCCCGCTGACCGCCACGGGCGTGCGGCAGCTCCTGGACGCAGCGGGCTCGGCCCTGGACGCCGACGCGATATTCCAGCGCACCGGCGGGAACCCGTTCTACCTGACCGAGGTGCTCGCGGCCGGGGCCGAACAGGTACCGGCCACCGTGCGCGATGCCGTGCTCGCCCGCGTGGCCCGGCTCTCGCAGGCCGGCCGGGACGCCGCCGCGGCGGCGTCGGTGCTCGGCCGGCGGGCCGAGGTGGGCTTCCTCGCCGCCGTGTCGGGGCAGCCGCTGACCGCGATCGACGAGTGCCTGGACCGCGGCGTGCTGGTGTCGGACGGTGACGCCGTGGGATTCCGGCACGACCTGGCCCGGCTCGCCGTCGAGGGATCACTGTCCGCGGCTCAGCGGGCCGGTGTCCACGCACGGGCATTGGCGCATCTGACCGCGCGGGGCTCGCAGGACCACCGGTGGCTGGCGTACCACGCTGCGGGCTGCGGCGACAGCGCCGCGGTGCTGCGGCACGCCCCGCTCGCCGCGGCCCGGGCTGCCCGCCTCGGCGCGCACCGCGAGGCCGCGGAGCAGTTCCGGCTGGCCCTGCGGCATCACCAACCGCCGGACCGGCAGCGGGCGGCCCTGCTCGAGCGGCTGTCGTACGAGTGTTACCTGACCGACCGGCTGGTGCGGGCCCGTGACAGCCTGCTGGAGGCGCTGGCCATCTACGAACGGGAAGGGGACGCACGCTCCGTCGGCACGTCGCAGCGGTGGCTGTCGCGGCTGTCCTGGGTTCTCGGGCAGAACGCCGACAGCGAGCGCTACGCCGCCGCCGCGGTGAGCACGCTGGAGCCGCTCGAGCCGGGTCCCGAACTCGCCATGGCCTACAGCAACATGGGCCAGCTGCGCATGCTGTCCGATGACAATGCGGCGGCGCTGGACTGGGGCAGGAAGGCGATCGTGCTGGCCCGTGAGGTCGGCGACACCGAGACCGAGATACACGCCCTCAACAACGTGGGCACGACGCTGGCGACGGCCGGAGATCTGATCGAGGGCCAGGCACGGCTGACCCAGAGCCTGGACCTTGCCCTCGCCCGTGACGCCCACGAGCACGCGGCCCGGGCCTTCACCAACCTCGGCAGTATCAACATCATCAACTGGTCGCTCGCCGATGCCGACCGCCACCTGCACGCCGGCATCACGTACTGCGCCGACCGCGACCTCGACACCTGGCGGCTGTACATGACCGCCTGGCTGGCCCGCTCGCTGGCCGAGCAGGGCCAGTACGACGCGGCGCAACGGCACGTCGCCGACGTCACGCGGCGCCCGCACCTATCGCCGATCACCCAGGTCAGCGTCCTGCCCGTGGCCGGCGTGCTCGCCGCCAGGCGCGGCCGCGACGGAACAAGGGAGCTGGACGAAGCCCTCGCGATCGCCGTCCGGACGGGCGAGGCCCTGCGGCTGATCCCGGTGACCGCGGCGTACGCCGAAGCGTTCTGGATCGCCGGCCGCACCCGCGAACTGGTCGCCGCCGTCGACCGCGCCTGGCCCGTCGCCGTCGAGCACCCGCACCCGTGGGGACTCGGCGAGCTCAGCTGGTGGCTGCGCCTCGCCGGCGACGGCCGGCCGGCCATCGCGCCCCTGGCGCGGCCCTTCGCGCTCATGCTGGCGGACGAGCACCGGGCGGCCGCGGCCGCGTGGGAGGCCCTGGGCTGCCCGCTGTGGTCGGCCTACGCGCTGGCCTTCTCGCCGGAGATGCGGGACGCGCAGCAGTGCCTGGACATCCTGGACAAGCTGGGCGCCACGGCCGTGCGCCACGCCGTGCTGCGCGACCGGCACGCCCGCGGCCTCGCGGTGCCGCGCGGCCCGCGGACCGCGAGCCGCGCCAACCCGGCGGGGCTGACCGCCCGCGAAGCCGAGGTGCTCCAGCTCCTCGCGGACGGGCTGTCCTACGCCGAGGTCGCCGAGCGGCTCGTCCTGTCCGAGAAGACCGTGGGCCACCACGTCTCGGCCGTGCTCCGCAAGCTGGGGGAGCCGACCCGGTCCCGGGCGGTCGCCGCGGCAGTGCGGCTCGGGGTCGTCGCGCCAAGATAGGGAACATGCCCCATGCGCGTCCCGGTCCGTCTCGGGTTTCCTGGGCAGGCAGGCAACGAGCCTGCTCAGTAACTCGGGAAAGGAATCAACCATGGCTTTGTTCATGGACGCGCACTCGCTGGGTGGCCCGGTCACCCTGGACGACGTGGCGAAGGCGCACGCCGCCGACCTGCAGACCCAGGACGCTCACGGCGTCCACTACCTCCGGTACTGGGTCGACCAGGCGAACGGCAAGATCTTCTGCCTGGTGGACGCGCCGGACGCCGACGCGGCGGCCACGGTGCACCGCGAGGCGCACGGGCTCGTCGCCGACGAGATCTACCCGGTCGCCGAGGGCGCCTGACCGCAGGCCGCAACTTCATGGCATCTCCACGCGGCTCCCGCCTGTCTTGCACAGGCGGGACCGATGCTGGTCTCGTCGCCGGCGAACGCCGGGGCGGCACGAGACGAGAGGACGTCGCCATGATGTACGGCAGGCTTACGGTGAACCCGATCCACGCCGCGTGGAACACCGTAGCCCGGTTCGATGACTACGGGTCCGCCCAGCGGGCGGTCGACCGGCTCTCCGACGACGGGTTCCCGGTCGAGAAGCTCGACATCGTCGGGTCCGACCTGCAGCTGGTGGAACGGGTGACCGGGCGGCTGACCAAATGGCGGGCCGCGGCCGCGGGCGCGCTCAGCGGCATGTGGGCCGGACTGCTGATCGGCATCTTGTTCGGCCTGTTCACCACCGGGCACGCCTGGCTGGCCGTGGTGGCGGCGGCTATCGGCTTCGGCGTGCTGTGGGGCGCGATCTTCGGGTTCGTGAAGCATCTCGCCACCCGCGGCGAGCGCGACTTCAGCTCGCTGCGCGGACTCTCGGCGGCCCGCTACGACCTGATCGCGCGCGAGGGCGGCGCCGAGCAGGCCCGCACCGCACTGGAGCGGGCCGGGTTGCTGCCCGCCGAGGCCCCGCTGACCTGACCCCGCGCGGAAGTGATCCGCCGGGTCCGCGGGCGACGAACCCAGGGCAGAGGGGGGCGCTCGAGGGAGCGTCCTGAAGGTGACAACCGCAAGGAGTCCCGATGCCAGAAGCACTGATCCTGGAGTTCACCGGCGTGAGCGAGGCCGAGTACGCCGCCGTCAACAAGCACCTCGGCATCGACATGCAGACCGGCCAGGGGGACTGGCCCGCCGGGCTGCTCTCGCACGCCGCCGGGGAGGCGGACGACGGCACGTTCATCGTGTCGGAGGTGTGGTCGTCGCGGGCCGACCAGGACGCGTTCATGACGTCGCGGCTCGGCGCGGCGCTCGCGGCCGGCGGTGTGACCGCCCCGCCCCGGGTCCGCTGGGTGCCGCTGGTGGCCTTCCACCAGCCGGGCGCCTGAGGATTCCCGGCGGGCGAGCCTGCCGAGATGAAAGCCGGCGTGGCGGGGCTGAGCGGGACGCTGGCCCTGGTGCTGCTGCTCCCGATGGAAGCGGGCGTGCCGATCCCGGTGCCCGCCGACCTGGTCATGTTCGCGGTGGGGGAGAGGGTCGCGGCGGGAAAGTTCCCGCTGTGGCTGGCCGTGACCGGTTTCGAGGTCATAGCCATCCTCGGCACGACCGCGCTCTTCCTGGCGTGCCGGGGCCCCGCCCAGCGAATCATCACGCGGTTCGGGCCGCGCCTCGGGCTCACCGAGGCGCGGCTGCGCCGCGCCGCTGACTTCGCGGAGACCCGGGGACGCCCCGGGCTGGCACTGGGGCGCGGGACCCCGGGGCTGCGGACGCTCACGGTCATCGCCGCGGGCGTATCGGGGCTGAACGGACGGCGCGCGCTGCCCGCCCTCATCGTCGGGAGCAGCGTGTTCCTCCAGCTCCACCTGGTTCTCGGCCTGCTGCTCGGGCCGCTGGCCGACCAGGCCTTCGACCGGGCCAAGGGCCCGGCCCTGGTCGCGGCGGCCGTGCTGGTCGTCGCCGTGGTGGTCTTCTGGCGGATCAGGAGGCGGAGACGGGCGGCGGCGCCCGCCGCCTGGATGGAGGCGAGCTGCCCGGCGTGCATCGGCGTGAGCCTGCTGGCCGACCGCGTGCCCGCCCTGGCCGGGCTGACCGCGCCGGATCCGGTCCGCCCGGAACCAGGTGACGAGCAGAGAGTCCTGGTGAGCTAGGGCTAGCCGCCGCCTGCGGCCCGGATCGACGCCCGGATCGCGTCCTCGAGCCCTTCGAGCGGGAACTTCCCGTCGATGCGCTCGCCGTCGACGTAGAACTTCGGGGTCGCGTTGACGCCGTTCCTGAAGCCTTCGCGCACGTCAGCCTCTATCTTGGCGGCGTAGGCACGGCCGGTGACCTCCCGCCGGAACCGCTCGATGTCCAGGCCCAGGTCCCGGGCGTGAGACACCAGGGAGTCGAGGTCGAGGCTGGACGAGGGCCGCAGCAGGAGCTCGTACATCTCCCAGAACTTGCCCTGGGCGGCGGCCGCCTCGGCCGCCTCGGCGGCCTGCTCGGCGTGCGGGTGCAGCTGCTGGATCGGGAAGTTCCGGAACGCGAACAGGATCGAGCCCGGGTACAGGTCGAGCATCCGGTGCACGTCCCGGTACGCGCCCCGGCAGAACGGGCACTCGTAGTCGCCGTACTCCAGGACCGTGACCGGCGCTCCGGCCGGCCCGAGCGTGTGGTCGTCGGCGGTGACTTCCGGCACCGCGAAATCCTCCAACGCTGGCTCCTTCCTTTAGTTGGGCGGGAACTCCGACCGTTCGGGTCCATCGTGACCGAAATCACACTAAATCACGATCTGTGTCCTTATCTGAACACCCTGCCGCGCGTCCTAAAGACACGACGTATTCAGGCGCTGGAAATGGGGGGCCGTCATGACCGGGCTCATCCGCGGTGCGGGACTTGTGATCATAGCGGTGGCACTGGCCGGATGCGGTTCAAATGCGGCTGGCTCAGCGGGGGCGGCCGGATCGCCCGGCCCGGCCAGCAGCAGCGCGGCACCGCAGACCGCGGCGACCGTGTCGCCGGCCGCGCAGCCGGCTGACGTCTCCCGCGCCTGCCAGCAGCCAGGGAAATACCTGACCGCGGTCAGGACGGCCGAGCACGCCGGCTACGACCGGGTGGTGTTCCAGTTCTCCGGCGGTCGCCCGGCCGTTACCGCCGAACGGGTCACGGCGGTCTACGCTGACCCGAAGGGAACGAAGATCCCCCTGCCCGGTCATTCCTTCCTGCATGTCGTCTTCCGCGGGGCCAGCGGGTCCTGCCCGCAGCCGGCCCACCGGACCTGGACCGGGCCGAACGTGCTGACTCCGCGCTACCCGCAGCTGCTCGCGGTCGCGGCGGCGGGCGACTTCGAGGGCTACCTGAGCTTCGGCCTCGGCCTGTCCGCCCGGGGGCCGTATCACGTCTCCACGCTGACCGGCCCGGACCGGATAGTGATCGACGTCAGCCACGTCACGTCCAAGTGACAGGTGAGCGCGGCGTGTCCGTTGTGACTACAGCCGAGATTCCCTTCCTGTCCCTCCCGGCCCTGCCGCGCGGAGTGCCGGTCTCCGGTCGCCTCCTGAGGACCTCGCCACTCCCGTCCGCCTCTTCTGTATCTCTCTTGCTAACCAGTTCGATCGCCGAGACTATTAGCGTGGTGGATTCGGGCTTAATGGTTGATTAGGGGGTCTATAGTGCACCAAATCAACCCCAAAGCCCCGATCAACCACGATCTTTGTAGTCGGTCGCCTCACGAGTCCCGCAGGGATCACTCATTCCAGTTCGGCCTGCAGCGACGACATTGCCTGGGCGGCGTGGTCTCGCACGGCGGCCATGCTCATGCCGGTCGCCGCGGCGATCTCGGCCTCGGACAGGTCCGCGAAGTACCGCAGGACCACCACCTCGCGCTGGCGGGGGGAGAGCGCCCGCAGCGCCGACATGACAGCCGAGCCCGGCTCGCCAGTACCCGCGGTCGGCTCGCCGGTGCCCGCGGCCGGCTCTCCGAGCGGTGGCACCGACCGCGACCGGTGGACCACCGACCAGCGCAGGTAGGCCAGCGCGGCGTCGGCGTCTGGCTGCACATGCCACCGGCCGTGCACGGCGGCGAAGGCGTCCTGCACGATGTCTTCCGCGGTGGCGAGATCCGGTATCAGCAGGGCCGCGAGCCGGACCAGTGCCGGGTAGTGCACCTGGTAGAGCGCCGCCACCGCGTGGCTGGCGTCCTCCGTCGAGGCGTCATGCTCGGCCGAGGTGCCGTGCTCCGCTGAGGCGTCCTGTCCGTCTCGTGCGGTCGCGATGCGGTCCACCTCCCAGGTCCTGGCGCTCGTCGGCTCGCGGCCAGGCCTGATCTTCATGGTCCGCATGATCGTTCTCTCCGGGGCACGCGACGGCGTCAGGGGCGGGTCCCCGACGCTCGCTTGTATGAGCGGACCCGGCCCGCAGCGCCAACAACTTTCCGGGGCCCAATCACCGTTCCCGCCGGGCCCGCGGCGCTTACCGCCGGGCCTGAGGCCGCGTCAACTGGGGTACTTGCGGTCCAGGTAGGCGTGGGCGATGGCCGCGTCGATGGTCCCGGGAACCGGCACCACGCAGCTGGTGGCGTCGACGCTGCGCCGGGCGACCGCCTCCAGGCAGCGGGCCTGCAGGGCGAAGCCGAGGTCCATCGACTCGATGGAGTTCCCTAGCGGCCGCGGGCCGGCCAGGTTGAACATGTGCCCGCGGGCCAGCAGGTGGACCCGGCGGCCGTCGCGGAGCCCGAGCGTGAGCAGGTCGTCAGCGTACTCCGTGGTGTCCGCTACCTCGGCCGCGCCGATCAGGCCCGCCGCGTCGATCTCGGCCGGGAAGTGCCCGGCGTTGGCCAGGATGACACCGTCGCGCAGCAGCGGGAGATCGGCGGCGGTCAGCACGTTCCTGGCGCCGGTGACGGTGACGATGATGTCCGCGTCGGCGACGGCGGTATCGCGCGGCGGCGTGCTGAACCCGTCCAGGTGCGCCCGGAGCCTGGTCACCGGGTCGACCTCGACGACCGACACCCGGGCGTAGGCGCCG
>Ga0207689_10000647_pt1 | contig 33154 bp, 19 predicted proteins | sample KBSMisM52_FD_184312 | JGI IMG/M metagenome (GOLD analysis project Ga0207689, IMG submission 184312) | Miscanthus rhizosphere microbial communities from Kellogg Biological Station, Michigan, USA - KBS Miscanthus M5-2 (SPAdes) (version 2) | ecosystem: Host-associated > Plants > Roots >...
CCCACCAAGGCACTGAAGGAAAAGCAAAAATCATCTATCGCTATTGGTTTCCATTTGCTGGCTTCCGGCAAAACGGATGCGTTTATAAGTGCTGGTAATACCGGCGCAATGCTTGTTGGCGCCCTGTTCAGCATTAAAGCACTTGAAGGCGTCCTGCGGCCTACTATTTCCACTATTATTCCAAAAGAAAACGGCGGTACCGGGTTGTTGCTGGATGTTGGACTCAATGCAGATTGCAAGCCCGAACAACTCAACCAGTTTGCAATCATGGGATCGGTGTATGCCCAGATGATGCTGGGTATTGAAAACCCCCGCGTTGGCTTATTAAATGTTGGTGAAGAAGAAGGAAAAGGGAATATCCTGGCACAGGCAACTTACCCATTGCTGAAGGATAATAAACATATAAATTTTGTAGGCAACGTGGAAGGCAGGGATATATTGATTGACAAAGCAGATGTAATGGTTTGTGAAGGCTTCACAGGCAATATTATCCTGAAGATGGCAGAAACGCTCTATGAGATCACCAGCCGGAAACAAATCCATCACGAATATTTCGGTCGCTTCAATTTTGAAATTTACGGCGGCACCCCTGTATTAGGTGTTGCAAAACCTGTTATTATTGGTCATGGTATTTCCCATGCCACCGCTTTTAAAAACATGATCCTGGAAGCGCAAAAAATGATTTCCAAAGACGTACTTGCAAAAATGAAAGAAGAATTAGAAAACTGACCCCACAGCTTGCGCAATTACCTCATATTTATTATTTTACCGGTTTAGATTAACGAATCCAATAGATGCAGAAATTAGTATTGTTTTTTTCAGGCCTCATAATTTGTACGATATGCTTTGGACAAAAGCAAAAAGTGCTGACAAAAGTTACTTCTACCTATAAACTAAAGCAAACGGAAACATCATACTGGTTGGGCAACCGGAATATCGGTGTTGTTATTTACAAATACAACAATAACCCCAACATTGTTATGATCAATGTGCATGATGATGAAGCAACCTCGGTGGAAGTATCCAAACAGGTTCTACGCAAAACCGGCGGCACGCTGATAAAACTGAGAAATGATTCAATGCGATTGGTAAAGTTTAAAATAAACGGGGCTGTGTATACATTCGATCCGAACAGGATGTTTTCAGAGAAAGGTATTGAAGCATCACTCCGTTTGTACAACTGTTACTCTCCCATTGCTGTAAAACAGATCAAAGGATTTGCGGCATTTATTTTAAATAAAATACCAAAGACCAACGCCACACTGATTGCATTGCACAATAATCATTTTGGCGATTACTCGATAAATACATATGACAGCGCCGGCAACCTTTCTACTGACAGCAGGGCTACTTATATTGACAGTATCCGCGGGACTGACGATTTTTTCCTGACAACTGACGAGATAATTTATAATAAAATCAGAAGCTACGGTTACAATGTATCGCTTCAGAATAATTTTGCCGCTGTTGATGACGGATCACTAAGTGTTTATTACGGTAAACGGAACAAGAGTTATGTGAACGTAGAAACCGAGCACGGAAAACCTGAAGTGCAATTTAATATGCTGATGACCGTTATAAATTCACCAAAAAAGAAATCGCTTAATTCATTTGTGTATAATTACGAGATCGGGGATTCTGTAGAAGAAAAAGCAATACGAAACGCCAAAATATATTTCAGCAATAAGAATGTCGGTAATTTTATTTCAGCCTATTATGCACAGGCGTACAGGAAAGTGATTGGTCAGTTGGAAATTGATAATAATTTTAAGATCTTTTCGAATACAGACCTGTTTCTCTTTTTAAAAAACAATGGTCCCCAGATGGAAATCAGGATTGATCCTACGCGGGAAAGAAAATCATTTGACAGGTTGAGAGAAACAATTAATGTTATTGTAAGAAATTAATATCATTCTGCAAGATCGCAATGAAAATGAAATACCAGGTAATCCGACCCTGCTCTATAACTCCCTGAGCAGTTCGGGTATTTCTTCAAAATCATTTGATTTATCGAGGTAGCCGGCAGAGCCGAATTTTTCGCATTGAAGGCGGTATGCTTTTTTCGTCTCGTTTGTCAGCATAATTACTTTACACTTCCATCCTGAAAGGTGTATTACTTTGAGCAGATCTATACCACACCTGTTGTGCAGATGCACATCGAGAAATACTACATCTGGCTTGTTTCCTATAATGCAGCCAAGTACTTCATCGTACCTGTCTTCAGTGATAATTTCGTCGATGCCGCCTGACTCCATAAGTAACAACGCAAGGCGGTTCATAAAAATCCTGTTATCATCAACAATCAATATTTTCTGCCCTTCTTTTTTCATAATTCTATATATGCAAAAGAACTAAATCCCGAAAAAGAAAAACATAGCCAAGGCTCCATATCTTGAGTAATAAGAAAATAAAAGGGCTTGTAGAAGCCTGACTACGTAAACCCCTTCTGTAATAAGGATGCAAAAGAATTCCAGTTATTTAAATGATCCTGAATTCAGCAGCATAAAGTGTGAGCTCTGCATTTGATTTCATATTCATTTTTTCAAGTATCCGGCTGCGGTACGTGCTGACTGTGCTTGGATTAACTGACAGGGAAGCAGCGATATCGGCGATAGAAAAACCCGATGCTAATTGTTTGAATACCTCGAACTCCCTTTCGCTAAGCGAGGCGTGTAAAGGAACATCTTGTGCGGTTGCTGATAATGATCGGGATTTCTCAAGTATACTATCTGGAAAATATCTTTTTCCGGACAGGATCTTATTAACGGCCTTTATCAATTCATCTCCGGCTGCATCCTTATTGAGGTAGCCTGAACCACCCGCGTTCATCACCCGCAATGCATATTGTTCTTCCGGGTAGATGCTTAAAATAAGTACTGGCAAATCCGGGTTAATTTCTTTTATTTTTTTTAAAGCTGTAATACCGCCACCTCCCGGCATAGCAAGATCAGAAATCACAATGTCCCATTTTCCTGAAACAGCCTTATTGACCAGTTCTGTCGCGTCGCCGGCCTCTGCAATCTCAGCAAATGAAAACTCTTCCAGCAGTGTTCTCTTCAAACCATGCCGCACGATTTCATGATCGTCTGCTATTAAGATTTTCATCATCCTGACAGGAGTATTTGGCATCCAATATGCGCAAGACAGGACACAAAGTATGTAGCCAAAAAAATGTTGCATTTGTAGTAATCATACTACTTCGCCGCAAGAGAAAGAAAATTATTAAATAATACCGGTTTCCAGGGCATATCGGGTAAGGTCCGCATTAGATTTCATCCCTAATTTTTCGAGTACACGGCTCCGGTAGGTGCTCACTGTAGTAACACTCAATGAAAGCTTTGTCGCTATTTCTGAAACCTGCATGCCGGCAGCGAGCAGGCGGAATACTTCAAACTCGCGGTCTGAAAGTTTTTCGTGCATAGATTTATCATTGTCGGTATTAAGTGCATTCGCCAATTTTTCAGCTACCGACGGGGTAATAAATTTTTTACCCAATAAAACAGTTTGCACTGCTTTTATAAGATCATTATGTACTGTATCCTTACCAATATAACCGGATGCACCGGCCTTTAATACCCGTAATGCGTATTGGTCTTCCGGGTGCATACTTATAATCAATACGGGAAGCCTTGGAGAAGCTTGCTTTATCTGGGTCAGCGCATCCAAACCGCTGCGGCCGGGCATACTTAAATCACAGATAACAACATCCCATTCACTATTTACAGACTTAAAAATAAGGCTTTCCGCATCCGTTACTTCTTCAATAACGGCGGTGGGATACTCTTCAAGCAATAAATGTTTTAATCCCTTACGGACAATAGCATGGTCGTCAGCAATCAGAATACGAATCATATTAATTCGCTTTTTTTTGATAAATATTGAAAAGATGGTACTTCTATAGATACGATGGTTCCTTCACCAGGTTTACCATTTACAATATACTTTCCACCGATCATAGCCGCTATTTCTTTCATACCGGTAATCCCTACTGTTCTTTTACCCGAATTATTTTCAGCATCATATCCCATTCCATCATCTTTTATTGTAAGGGTAATTCGTTCCACATCTTCTTTCAGGGTTACTGTGACTAATTTGGCGCCTGCGTGACGGGCCACATTCGTCAGAGATTCCTGCAAAATCCTGAAAAGACAGGTATTTATTGAATCCGTTAACTCAAGTTCATATTTTGGCAAATTAAATATTATATCAATACCAGTTCTCTGCTTAAAATCATTTAAATACCATTCCATAGCCGCCACTAATCCGGGATCATCCAGTAAACCGGGCCTCAAATGGACTGATATTTTACGCACTGTATTGACAGTTTCATTAGTTGTATAGGCTAACTGCTTTGTTTTATCAAGCATACTACCACCGGCAAGCATGAAACAAAATGCTGTATTCAGAGCCATATTGGCGGGAAGATTATTTACGATGTCTGCATGGAATTTATCAGGAAAAAGAATTCTGTCAATTGCAAAATCTGAAAGACCTGCAATAGCTATGAGGTTTAATAAAGAAACAATAATTGAAACGAGTGCAAGGGCGTAACCGGTTAACTTTTGTACGGCTGATTTCTTTTTTGCCGCCACAAATAAAAAAGAAATGGCTGTACTTAAAAATAAAGCAGCCGTTACCGGGTTCATAGGCACTAAACGAGGGAATGGCTGCCTGAAAAAAACAATATCGAATTGCCAACCGGCAAGCACTACGCATGAAACAGCCACTATGCCAATAGCCAGATAAGATGACCATCGCACCAAAACTGAAGCCTGGTTTGTTTGTGAAACATCTTGCATATACCCCTGTCTAAAACTTATAACTATTTTTCAAAACAATACGACACTCCCACGCAAATTGCTTTGCAGAAATTTTAAAAATGTTTTGTAACTCCTTTCAGAAGATGTGCACAATGACGAACAGTTTCACGCGGCAATTAAACACTCTCAATTATCACTAAAGTTGATATTTTCAACTTTTCCCGCTTTATTAAAAAAACAGCCATTAGTTTCAATTGCGACAGGCGGCCATTCCGAATACCTCCCGCAAAAAAGCATTGATTTTTTCCATAGGAAGAATAAGATGTAACAGACAAATGAATTATAGTTACACAATCTTACAAAAGTTACATATAATTTTTAAAAAAAATTTAAAACCTTTGATCTAGTTTTAATTTTTCAGTGGTATGGAAATTGTCTATAGGTAGTTTCTCTTACAAAAGAAGTGTGCTTTGTTGTCCGGCGGAGCCAATAAAGGTTCTCCAATGTCATTAATCCTACAGGTCAATTAAAGAAGGATATGCTGCCATCAAAGCCTTATATACCGCATTGTCGCCGATTCATTTGTCAGCTTGTTTGTAAAAGACATTCCGCGGTTCAATTGAGGAAGGTCCATAGATGACGAAACAAATGAGCTTGTATAAGCCATTTTTTCGTTTATCCCGGTAATGGCGGCCGTATAATTTTCGTAATCAGGTATCCCTGAACTCCGATGTTATTTTCCCTGTTGGGAACCGGAAAACATGTATCGCAAAACTCTGGTGATGATAGTTAACAGATACGATCTTTGAGAACGTAAAATTACCATCCATGCCAACCAGTTTCAGACGATCATAACTCAAAACTCATTAATGTTATAGGAAGCGGGGTGAACGTAATTGCATAAGAAACGGTCCGGCTGTTGACGTCGAACCCGTTATTATTGCATCCTATTTATGGATTTTACTGACAAATACATAAATATATCTTCTTAAATTATCAAAACGCAATTTTGATTTTTAATCTTTTGAATAAGAAAAGCTTCCGATGCTTTTCTTAAAATTGAAAACACAGAAGGAAGGATAACGGGCTTCTACTCATTCTTAAAACCTACTAAAAGTAAATACTTACTTCTTTCACCACGCTGGACTTTTAACGATACAATTTGAGATTGCTGAGGTATACACTACGTAAAAAGACGGATAGATTTGTCGTAAGCATTTAAGGACTTAACCTAAAAAAACTAAGTAAGTCTTTCACACAATATCCTGGAAACTCCGACTCTATATCCTTTGAATGACTGATGATTTAATTCGTTCACCTAAATTCTTCTCTATGAAACAAGCGTTAGCTTATTACCTTTCGTGCATTGTATTTATTATTACATGCACTGCTTCATCAGCCCAGCAAAATAATTCCGGTAGTTTACCAGCTAAAGTCAGTTCAGAAAACAAAATTCTGAATGATTACTGGTATTCAAATGCCGTTTCAAACCTGAAACAATCAGAGTATAATTTTTATTCTTCTGACAAAAAAGGGTCGTTTAAAGTCATTAACCCCAAAAATCGCATTGCAGGTATACTGAAATACGATCATTATACGATCAGCAATACAGGTATTTCGGGTAATGAAAAGAATTGGAGTGTTGACTTCCATATTAAAGGAGCAGGAAGACATAATTCAGTTACTAAGCTGAGGAATAATTTTACCTTGATTAAAAATAGTGGTACACTTTCCTTTGTTTCGCCGGACATAAACATTGAGTACATAAATAATGAAGAGGGTATTCGCCAAAACTTTATGATCAATAAAAAACCGGGCGGTAATGGCTGGTTGAAAGTAAGTATGCAAATTAACAGTAGCCTTTCTGCAAGCCTGAAGAACAACAAACTGAGTTTTTCTGAAAAAGAAAATACATTAAAGACTACACTTGTTTATACAGATCTTAAAGTATGGGATGCAAATCATAAAAGTCTGCCAGCCCATATGGAATACAATGACTCAACCTCCGAATTGAATATTTTAGTAGATGATTCAAACGCGGTTTTTCCTGTATTAATTGACCCGATTAATCAAACGCCGGAGTGGAGTACATCAGCAGACGGGCTTCTCTCTGGATTAATAAGTAATGCGGATTTACTAACTTCTTTATATGGATTTACAGTAACCTCGTTGGGAGATGTAAGCGGAGATGGTATCGGTGATGTTGCAATCAGCGCACCCGCGGTAGCAAATGTTTTCAGCGGCAGCGGTACTTTAGCAGCAGTAGGTGCAGTTTATGTTTATTATGGTACTGATACCGGCTTACATACTGTGCCCGATAATATCTTACAGCCAAATACTGCTGTTGCAGGAGCCTTATTCGGTTTCAGCGTTGCGTCGGGAGATGTAACCGGTGATGGTAGAAAGGATATTATCATTGGCGCTCCAATGGATAAATATACGGTACATGTAAAAACAGCGTTACTCGGTGGCCCACCATTGGGAACAGGTCCTCTGTATGCTGACGTATCGGTTACTGCCGGCAAGGTCTATATCTTTAAAGGAGATGATTTACCTGCCGCGCCAAACCCTTCCTCTTTTTTAGAAATAAAATTAAACGCTAACTTTTTTTCGCCCGGGATATTGGGACTACTGGGTAATAATATCGGTGTAAAATCATTGTTTGGCTTTTCTGTAGCAGCAACTGATGATTTAAACAATGATGGTAAGGCCGACCTTGTTATCGGGTCACCGTCCTATCTCGGTATAAATCTATTGGAAGTTCAAAATGGAGCCGCATTCGTATATTATTCTAATAACCTTAACACCACAACTCCAGACCAACTGCAAGTCCCTTCTCCGTCATTATTAGGTTTAGTTTCGTTGCCGGTAATAAACAGCAGCGGCCTGCTATTTGGTTACAGCGTTGATGGTGTTGGAGATTACAACAACGATGGATATTCAGATATAGTCGTCGGTGCACCCGCAGGTATTGACTTATCTTCTTTAGGAGGAATATTTTCTGGCCAATTCCTCGGCGGGAGCGCCTATATATATTATGGTAAAAGCGTTGGTGTCAATACTTCAATAGGCGCTAAGCTCCAAGCCTCCTCAACCGGGTTACTTGGAAACGCAGCGAATTTGTTTGGGTATAAAGTAAAAGGTATGAAAAATCTTAGTGGCGCACTAAATGGAAATATCATCATAGGTGCACCACTCGGCGGATTGATTCCTAATGTTCTTAGTCTTTCTATACAAACGGGAAATATTCAGCTCTTTCTTAAAAAACCCGCATCACCTGCTGGCGTAGTGATCGCTGACCAGATAATAGAATCACCCCGTTCTTCAAGCGTTCTGCAGGTTTTAAATACCTTGAACCTGAATGTACTCTTCGGTACCTCATTTGATAACGCCTACGATATTAACTGTGATAGTTACCCTGACCTTGTTGTAGGGGAACCGTTATCATCGGGTACAAATCTTTCACAGTTACAGGTGAATGCAATCGGCGGGTCGGCTTACATTTTCTATGGTACATCTGCGGGCTCATACAATCCTAACCCTGTCTATACTGCATCGGCCACCTATGGTACTGATTTTCTAAGTGTGAATGCCACCGCCTTATTTGGTTTTAGTGTTGCAGGTATTCAAAAAGTTAAAAACTCATCACCATCTCCGAGAATACTGGTAGGATCACCGTCAGGCGCACTTGATTTCAGCAGCAGCTTGCTCAATCTTGGCTCTACATTAAATGTCTTATTCAGCTTTTTAGCAACAGATAATGGGTTAGGAAAAGCGTACACGTTTAATCCGGATTTGTGCGGCTCATTTCATACTCTGCCCGTGGAATCAATACAGTTAAAAGGACAAAAACAAACAGCAGCAATTCACCTTGACTGGCTGGCAACAGATGAAAAAAATATAAGCGAATATGTGCTTGAAAAAAGTACCGATGGAACTTATTTCAGCACGATGGCATATGTATTCGCAAAGGGAAATGAAACACAGAATACGTATGCGATGATTGATTATCATCCTGAAATGATAAATTACTACAGGCTACGCATTACACACAAGGATAAAAGCTATGTATATTCAACTGTTGTGAAAATAAAGTTTGAAGAACAATCTTTAGCTGAAATTGTGATTGCACCCAATCCTGTAATAAATGATTATAAATTAAAACTTACCGGTCTTGAAAATGGGGTATACGTGGTCGAGATAAGAAATTCTATAGGCCTGCTCCAGCAGAAAAAGAATATTACGATCAATCAATATGATCATACTGAGAGTATGACAAGAAATAACACAATGGCTACAGGGGTTTATTATTTAAATGTATATGACAAAAATAACAAGCAATTGAAAGCTATAAAGTTTCTCGTTAAATAAGGGGTGAACGGATGTTTTACAGTAAAAAAAAGGTCGCCGATGCGGCCTTTTTTTATTACCATATTGTACGCCTTATATCGTCCGCTGCAGGATAATTGAAGGATTAGGTTTAATTTTAAAATAAAAGCATGGAAGAAATTGTTACAATAGAAAAAATCACACAGGTAACCCATAACGTAAAATCATTTCAACTAACAAAACCCGACGGATACCGGTTTGAACCGGGACAAGCCACTGAAGTTTCAGTCAATAAAGACAAATGGAAAGATGAACGCCGTCCTTTTACATTCACCAGTCTTAACGCATGGCCTTATCTCCAGTTTACTATAAAAATATATGACGATCACAATGGCGTTACTAATCAATTAGGCAAATTGAAAGAAGGAGACGAACTTATCATCCGGGATGTGTGGGGCGCCATTGCTTACAAGAGCGAAGGATATTTTATTGCAGGTGGAGCGGGCATTACGCCATTCATTGCTATATTAAGACAATTAAACAATGATAACCTCATAAAATCGAACCAGCTTTTTTTCTCGAATAAAACTTCAAACGATATTATTCTTCATAAAGAATTGGACGGTATCCTGGGAGCAAATGCCCATTATATAATTACCCAGGAAAAAAATACAGTGTTTGAAAAAGGATATATTAACAAGGAATATCTCATACGTCATGTTACTGATTTTACAAAGCCATTCTACATTTGCGGCCCTGATAAAATGGTCAGCGAATTATCACAACTACTTTCCGACCTTGGTGCAACCCCCGACCAGGTAGTATTTGAAAAATAATATGAGAATAAAATAGTTGATTGCATATGCTTAAGAGTATAACCTTATTACTCTTTATATTTATTTAGTAAGTCCGTATTATTCCCTCGGATAGTTCCGTAATTATACAACTACACGTAAATACTATATACTCTATTTTATCTTTTCCCGGTTAGATGTTTCTTTGTTTCCAAATCAGGAACTAATATTGAGAAGAGTTTACATGATTTTTTTTATTGCATACTATGAAAGCCCGTTTTTAATCCAACCTTTTGAAAAATCACCCTATGAAAGCTAACCGAGTATGATGAAGCAAACGAAAAATAAAAAAGAAACCCTGGCGCCTGAATTATCCTTACAGCATATCGTTCAGTCGTTAGTTTTAAACTATCAGAATGTAGCTGTAACGCAAAACAGTTTCTTTGTAAACGAGGTGCCACCTACGTTATGTATATCGGCAGATAAAGGATTAGTAACAACCCTGCTGGGAAATCTTTTTTCCCTGGTCGCTAATTATTGCAAGGATACCTGCATAAAAATTTCTGCCAAAGCGTATCATGATGTGATTGTAATGCATATAAAAGATACCAGCACATTTAATAACTATGTTCTCACTTCGCAACTGCAAAACCTGCAGATTGGCGCCGATAAGATCGGGGGCTTTGTTGAAATAACAAGTCAGCGAAAGAAAGAAACAACAATCGCATTCAGTTTTATAAACCAACCACCGGTACAGCACATTTCGCACTAAGCCTACTGTTATATTTTTGATGTCGTGCGGGAACAATATACGGTACCGCAATAACGAATAAGCCTCAGCGAAAACGACCAGTTACGTTTAAAAGAAAATCACAAAGAATGTTTCTGCCCCGCATATAACGCTTTCGCAGTTTCAAATCCTTTTTGAGTGATGCAAACTACAAGACGTTCCATTTTTCTAAATACAATCATATCTTCATTTGCCAATGCATCCAGATGTTCCTGCTGCCAGCCACCCTGGTGCCGGAGAATGATTTCGCGGGTGCTGCATAGATAGTTCAGGGGATGAGGGTCATGTCTTACAATCTCGAAAATCGTATGTAAGGTTCGGTAGTGGTCCTGCATTTATTAAAAGTATATTGAAATATTGTGGCAAAACAAGGAATTTATTAACATTCTGTTTATATTTTTCCACTTTACAAACTCTCCCACCCAAGTTAATATGGATGAAAACCAAAACCTGAACAGGCTTTCCAATGAACCAGGATAAATCTGCAAATAATATTATCATAAAGCCGCAGACCGCAAGCAAAACAAATTTCTCATGTCTGATAAATCAATAGCTAAAGCCAGGTGCTGGAATAAGAAACATTTTAAAAACTTCCTGCCAGTCAGGTTGATCAGCGGCAACAAATGATAATCGCCAGGAAAAAAAATGTTCAAATTATTTTTCATCGACTACCTTTAATCATCAGATGATATGATGATATGATAATTACCCCTATCAAAAAAGTCTCCCTGAGTGAAGAAGTGGCAAAGCAATTACAGCAACAGATCGCTTCAGGAAAATACACACTTGGGCAAAAATTACCCTGCGAACCAAAGTTGATGGAGGAATTTGGTGTTGGCCGTTCAAGCATACGTGAAGCCGTAAGAGTATTGGCAAATGCAGGTATTGTAAGAGTACAACAGGGACTCGGTACTTTTGTGGAGTTTAAGAATGGGGCAACCGTCCCCTGGTATGAGCGGCTTCGTGATGCAAAAGGTTACGAACTCAATGAAGTAAGACAATTGCTGGAATTAAAAATCGCGGAAAAAGCAGCGTTAAACCGTACTTCAAAAGATATTGTGACTTTAAAAAAACTATTGCAGAACAGGTATGACGCCGTGATAAAAAATGATATCGAAGCATGCATTGAAGCCGATATCCGTTTTCATGTGGCCATTGCGGAAGCAGCGAAAAATGATATTCTTGCCGATCTGTACAAAACAATAGCAGCGCAGATAAAAAGATCTTTCAAAGAAGTATACCATGATACCCATGTTTTTTTATCAAGACATGCAGAGCATACGGCGCTTTTAAAAAGCATTATTGATAAAAATCCCAAAAAGGCATGGCAATGTGTAGCTAAAATTACCGGGCAGTCAATATGAACAAATTAAACAATACACGATTTTATTTTTCCCTGTTTATAACAGCTGTTTTTTGTTTAACGAACGAAGCATATCTCTTTGCTCAACAACCCTTGCTTCTTTCTGATGCGATCAAATCAGGATTACAGAATTACCAGAGTATTGAAGCGAAAAGAAATTTTATTAAATCATCCCAGTCACTGGTAAAGAATACAAAAAATGAATACCTGCCGAATGTCGTTGCGTCTCTGCAACAGGATTATGGCACGGTCAATGGGCAGTTTGGACCTTTTTCCGGCTATGGTGCGGCCGGTGTTGCATCGGCAGGACCGGTTTACAATAGCCAGACCTGGAATGCAGGATTCGGCTCTGCCTATGTATTAAATACAAACTGGGAAGTATTTACATTCGGAAGGCTCAGTTCCAAAATACTTTTATCAGAAGCACAGGTAAAAAGAGATTCGGCGGATTTTGTACAGGAAGAATTTGTTCAAAGCGTTAAAATATCAGGCGCTTATCTGAATCTTCTCATCGCACAGAAATTGATTGAAAATGCGAATGCAAATTTGAGCCGGGCAATATCCCTGCAGAAAGTTGTGCAGGCCCGCACATTATCTGGTTTAAATGCCGGGGTCGATTCCTCTATTGCCAATGCAGAGGTATCCGCGGCCAGGCTATCACAAATCAATGCAATGGATAATGAATTGCAAATACGAAATCAATTGGCTCAGTTGCTAAATGCGAACCCCTCCTCCGCATTCCTGTTAGATAGCAGTTATTTCAAGAATATACCCCTTGAGTTCAACACGGGCACGGATGTATCACAAAACCCCCAGGTGAAATATTACCAGGCACTCATTGAACAAAGTAATAAAGCAACGAACTATATTAAAAAAAGTGTGTTACCCGGTGTAAACCTGTTTGGAGTTTTCCAATCAAGAGGCTCGGGGTTTGGTTATGATTATAATCCGGCAAATAGCGATAGCTATTCTAAAAAATATACAGACGGTATTAATCCAACACGCAGTAACTATGCCGCGGGCTTATCTCTTGCATGGAATATTCTCAGTATAAAAAAAATAAAGGAACAGGCAAATGCCCAAAAATATATTACGGAAGCCTACAAAAACCAATATGATCTTATCAGCACCCAGTTGAAAGATCAGCTGATATTATCAGATCAGCGTATCGCAAATACGTTATTGAGTTATAGAGAAGTGCCTGTTCAATATAAGGCTGCTGCTGACGCTTATTTGCAAAAAAGTGTTTTGTATAAAAACGGGCTAACAAATATTGTGGACCTGCAACAGGCATTATACGCACTAAACAAAGCAGAAACCGACCTGGGTGTAGCGTATATACAGGTATGGCAGGCATTGTTGCTGAAAGCCGCGGCTTCAGGTGATTTTGATTTGTTTTTAAAACAGGTTCATTAATTGATTTAACGACGGATATGAATTTAATAAGATTCGCACTTCGCAAACCCATCAGCATTCTTGTTTTGGTAGCAGGTTTATTTTTCTTTGGTATAAAGGCGGTGCGTACAATCAAGATTGACATTTTTCCCAATATAGATTTACCGGTTATTTATTTATCACATCCATACGGTGGCTTTACACCTGACCAGATGGAAGCCTATTTCGGTAAAGCCTATGTTAACCTGATGCTCTATGTCGGCGGTGTGAAAAGTATTGAAACAAAAAATATACAGGGGCTAACGTTGATGAAGCTTACCTTTTATGAAGGCACCAACATGGCCCAGGCTGCCGCGGAAGTAACAGCTTTCAGCGGACGTGCACAGGCGATATTTCCATCGGGCAGTAACCCGCCTTTCATTATACGTTTTGATGCTTCTACCTTGCCCGTCGGTCAGCTTATCCTGAGCAGCAAAGAAAGAAGTAACAATGAATTACAGGATCTTGCCAATGTATACGTACGCTCCGGTTTCACTTCTATTCCGGGCCTTGTTTCTCCGGCTCCTTTTGGAGGTAATGCACGCACGATTGTAATAAAAGCAGATCCGGAACTGCTTCGTTCGCATAATCTCAGTCCTGATCAATTAGTAGCCGCATTGCGTATCAACAACCAGGCAACTCCCGCGGGCACAGTTCGCATCGGGGACAAAAATTATTTTACGCCCGCAAATACAAATATGAAAGCAATAAAGGATTTTGAAAATATTCCTTTATTTACCGGCGGAGTACAGAATATTTACCTGAGAGATGTAGCAACAGTAGAAGATGGAGCCGATATAACTTCAGGCTATGTCCTGGTAAATGGCAAACGCTCCGTTTATCTTCCCATTACAAAATCCGCATCCGCATCTACCTGGGAGGTAGTACAAAATCTGAAAAAGGCCATTCCGCGTTTCCAATCATTACTTCCCGAGGACGTAAACCTGACTTATGAGTTTGATCAATCAGTATATGTTATCAATTCTGTAAAGAGCCTTTTAACGGAAGGGGCCATAGGCGCTATACTTACCGGCTTAATGGTCTTATTATTCTTAGGTGATGCTCGGGGCGCATTAATAGTTATCATCACTATTCCAACCTGTATTATTTCCGGTGTTTTGTTTTTATCACTCTTTCACCAGACCATTAATATCATGACCCTGAGCGGCCTTTCATTGGCAATCGGTATTCTTGTTGATGAATCGACGGTGACGATAGAAAATATACATCAGCATATGGATATGGGTAAGCCGAAGGCATTAGCCATATGGGATGCCTGTAAAGAAATCGCGTTTTCAAAGCTGCTTATTCTTTTCTGTATCCTGGCTGTATTTGCGCCTGCATTTACAATGGGTGGCATACCAGGCTCATTATTTCTTCCATTATCTCTTGCCATTGCTTTTTCAATGATCACTTCGTACCTGATGGCGCAAACACTCGTACCTGTGTTATCGAACTGGATCATGAAAGAACACAATGAATTAAAAAATGGAGGATCCAAAAAAATATCCGGGAAAAGAAAATTGAAGGACGCCAGAATCTTTTCACAATCCGGCATTAACCCTGAAACTGAAAAGAATACATGGCAGCAAAGAGACCTTCCGGAGAACCAACCTGAAAAAACAAAACCGAAAACATCACGTTTTAACCGGTTCAGGATACGGTTTGTTCTTTTAATAAACAGGATGCTGCCTTATAAAAAACCAATCGTAATCTTCTATATTCTCAGTGCAATTGGCATATCTGTGTTTCTTTTTAATCTTATCGGCCGGGATGTTTTACCAAAATCAGATTCAGGGCAATTCCAGGTGCGTATCCGCGATGTTGATGGAACCCGTATTGAAAAAACGGAGCGGGATGTTTTAAAGACACTGGCTGTACTGGATAGTTTAGTTGGTAAGGAAAATGTTTCCATAACCTCTGCAATGGTGGGTATGCACGGGGGTAATTTTTCAACCAACCCTATTTATCTTTTTATGGCTGGCCCGCATGAGGCTGTTTTGCAGGTAGCATTAAAAGAAGATTATGAAACAAACATGGATGAACTGAAAGATAAGTTCAGGGCAAAAATGAAAGAAGCGATACCTGACGTAAAACTTTCCTTTGAACCTATTGAACTGACTGACAAAATTCTGAGCCAGGGTTCGCCCACGCCAATAGAAGTAAAGATCATAGGAAAAAATAAAAAACAAAATGAATTATACGTCGAAAAAGTAATCGAAAAGTTGAAGCAGATCTCTTACCTGCGGGACGTGCAACTGGGCCAGTCTACGCACAGTCCTGCCGTAAGCATTGATATAGATCGGGTAAGGGCGTCACAATTAGGCACAAACGTAAATGATATAAGCCGTTCGCTCATTGCAGCTACATCATCTTCCCGGTATACCGAAAAAAATGTATGGCTTGACCCCAAAGTTGGCCTGGGCTATAGCGTACAGGTGCAGATTCCGGAAAATGAGATGACCAGTATTGCTGACATCAACGAAATACCGGTAACACCAAATGCATCAAGGCCTGTGCTGGGGGATGTTGCAACAATCAAACCCGATACGATTTACGGTGAGAATGATATTATCGGCGCTATTCCTGTATTATCTGTTACAGCTAATTTGTATAAAAAAGATCTCGGCACAGCAGCAAAAGATGTGGATGCAGCTATAAAATCAATCGGCGAACTGCCGCGTGGTTTAACAATTGAAACACGGGGATTAACTACTGTGTTGACTGAGACATTGGACAGCCTGCAATCGGGTTTGATCGTAGCGATTGTTGTTATCTTCCTCATGTTGGCTGCGAACTTTCAATCGTTTAAAGTAGCATTGACAGTACTATGCACAGTACCCGCTGTTCTTGGAGGTTCCCTTGCCCTGTTAATGCTGACAGGCTCCACGTTAAATTTGCAGTCCTATATGGGTATGATCATGTCTGTCGGAGTATCCATTTCCAATTGTGTATTGATGATTACCAATGCGGAAGAATTAAGATTAAAAAATGGAAACGCCACTTTATCAGCAAAAGAAGCGGCTTCGGTGAGGCTGCGTCCTATATTGATGACAAGCGTAGCCATGGTGGCCGGCATGATCCCGATGGCTGCAGGCATCGGTGAAGGCGGCGACCAGGCGGCACCGTTAGGTATCGCGGTAATCGGAGGGTTAATCGCTTCAACTGTTGCTGCTTTATTGGTCCTTCCCCTGGTTTTTGCCTGGGTACAGAATAAAACGACAACAGATTCCGTATCGCTTGATCCTGAAGACCGGGAAAGCAAACATTTTATTCCTCAACTACCAAAAACAAAATGATGAAGACATATATCCGAAATATATTTATTACTTCAGCATTAACAAGTGCGTTAGCCTCCTGCTCTTCCGGTAATGAAAAAAAACAGGAAGCGGAGAAACCAGTAGTAAAAGAAGAAAAAGCAGCCATTGCAACCATCTCGCCTGAGAAGGGTATCCTTTCGTCATCATTACAAATTCCGGGAGAACTCGTAGCATTTCAGCAGGTTGATATTTATGCAAAAGTAAACAGCTTCGTAAAAAAATTATATGCCGATGTCGGATCTGAAATAAAGAAAGGTCAATTACTGGCAACGATGGAAGCACCTGAAATAAACTCACAACTTTCCGGCGCTGAATCAAAACTCCAATCCATTCAAGCTCTGTATATAGCCAGTAAAGCAAATTATGAACGATTATTGGAGACGAGTAAAACGCCGGGAACTATTTCTCCTAATGACCTGGATATTGCTGACGCAAAGCAAAAATCTGACTATGCACAGCTATTATCCGCAAAAGCGGCATATAAAGAAATAACTGACAACAGAAATTACCTGGAAATAAGGGCGCCTTTCAGTGGCGTAATCAGTGCAAGAAATGTAAGTGCCGGCGCTTATGTGGGACCATCCGGCAAAGGATCTGAAATGCCCTTGTTTACTCTGCAGGAGCAGGAGCATCTTCGGTTAGCCGTAGCCGTTCCGGAAGCGTATACAAGTTATCTTACCGATAAAAGCAAAGTTGAATTTTCTGTACGGTCATTGCGCAATGAAAAATTTACTGCGGTTATAAGCCGCCGTGCCGGCGCATTGGACAACCGCTATCGTGCGGAACGTGTGGAAATGGATGTCATCAATAAAGATAAACGCTTGTTGCCGGGAATGGTCGCGGAGATCAACATCTCTTTGCCCGGTCGGGATAGTGCATTTATTGTTCCCAAAACAGCAATCGTTAATTCAAGCGAAAAAGTATTTGTAATAAAGATTGAGGATGGTAAAGCGAAATGGGTTACAATAAAAAAAGGCCGCGAAGTGAATGATAAAGTAGAAGTGTACGGTGATCTTTCTGTAAAAGACATTCTTTTGAAATCAGCCAGCGAAGAAATCAGGGATGATTCGCAGGTGAAGCTATAGTGCTTCATTTGGGGCCCGGGGTTTACAAAAGGTGTTTTTTGCAAAATAATGAGCATAACAGGTCATTATTAAATAGGCATTTAACACTATACAATCAGTATATTGCGGGGGCTAAAAAAAGCCTGAATGTATCTTGCTAATGTGAATAAAACAGTCAGTTTTCTGATGACTGTACCGGTGATCGCAACAATACTCATTTCCTGTAATTCATCCCCCACCCTTTTCAAAAAAATTTTACCGGAAAAATCCGGGATACATTTTAATAATGTGGTTGTTGAAAATGACTCCATTAACCCGCTTGACATGGAATACCTGTATAATGGCGGTGGGGTCGGCGTAGGCGACTTTAACAATGACGGCTTACCTGATTTATACTTTACAGCGAGCACTACTTCAAATAAATTCTATCTCAACAAAGGCAATTTCGTTTTTTCAGATGTCACTGATGAAGCCAAAGTAAAAGGTGATAGCGAATGGTTCAACGCGGTCTCTGTGATCGATATTAATAATGACGGATGGAAAGACATCTATCTCTCTGCAAGCATCAGTAGAAACCCGGATAAGCGCAGGAATCTTCTTTATATAAACCAGGGCCTGGATGCAAACAAAGTTCCCGTATTTAAAGAAATGGCTGCTGAGTACGGACTGGCCGATACGAGTTTTTCTGTACACGCAGCATTCTTTGATTATGATAATGATGGCGATCTGGATATGTACCTCGTTACTACAAAACTTGCACGCAGAGAGGCGAACACTTTCAGCAGTAACAAAAAAGATACAAGCCATGTTGACTATGATAAACTTTTCCGGAATGATTGGAGCGATTCTTTAAAGCATCCCGTTTATACCGATGTTTCAAAAGAAGCAGGAATACAGCATCCCGGATATGGGCTTGGCATTGCAATCGCGGATATTAATAAAGACGGATGGAAAGATATTTATGTAACCAATGATTTCTTCAGCAGCGACTTGTTGTATATCAATAATAAGAACGGTACATTTTCCGAAAAAGCGAAAGAATGTTTAAAGCATACTTCGCAGAGCGCAATGGGTAATGATGTTGCTGATATTAACAACGATGGCCTCGCTGATATTATCGCGGTAGATATGGCTGCTGAAGACAATTATCGCCGGAAAAAAAATATGAGTGGCAATAATTACAATATCTATATGAATATGCTGCGTCAAAACCTGATGCTGCAATATGCACGAAATACTTTACAGCTAAACATGGGGCCGCATGTAAATAGTGGAGATTCAACAGGCGACCCTGTATTTGCTGATATCGGTTTTTATGCGGGGGTAGCGGAAACAGATTGGAGCTGGACGCCTTCACTGGCAGACTTCGACAATGATGGGTACAGGGACCTGCTCGTAACAAACGGATATCCGAAAGATGTAACCGATCATGACTTCATGGCATTTCGCAATGAAAACGGCAATATTGCATCCAAAGATTTCCTGTTAAAAGAAATACCCAGCATAAAAGTTCCAAACTATGCATTCAGAAATACAGCCAGCCTTCAATTTGAAAATGTAACTGAACAATGGGGGCTAACTGAACCTTCCTTTTCCAGCGGAGCGGTGTATGTGGATCTTGATAATGATGGCGATCTTGATTATGTAATCAATAATATCAATGAGGAAGCGACAGTGTATGAAAATACGCTTAATAAAACAGGGGAAATAAAGGCAAATTATATATCCATACAGTTTGAAGGGGCTCCACAAAACCGGAATGGTCTTGGCGCCTGGGCTGAAATTTATTATGATAGCAGCAAAATGCAGGTATATGAAAACTCACCCTATAGAGGCTATCTGTCCAGTGTAGACGATAAAGCCTATTTCGGTCTTGGTAAAATAAAGACTATTGATTCTATAATAATACGCTGGCCAAATTTTACCAAACAGACTATTACAAATGTTCCGGTAAACCAGGCCCTTAAAGTAAATATTAAAAATGCAGTAACACCGGACTCCTGGAATATTCCCGGCAAATCAACTCAATCTTTTTTTGCAGATATTACCGCGGCTGCCGGTATCAACTATAGCCACCAGGAAATGGACTATATTGATTTCAACGTTGAACGGCTTCTTCCCCATAAACTATCTCAATATGGACCGGGGCTTGCCGCCGCCGATATAGATAAAAACGGGCTCGACGATATCTTCATCGGCGGTAATGGAGATGTTCCGGGAAGGTTTTTTCTTCAGCAACCGGATGGAAAGTTTATTTCAAAAGACTTACCTGTTCTAACCTATCCAAACATGCGGAAACCGGAGAATATGGGGCTTTTGTTTTTTGATGCGGATAATGATGGCGATCCTGATTTATATTGCGCCAGTGGCAGCAATGAATTCACCGCGAATACGAAAAGCTACCAGGACATTTTATATGTAAACGATGGCAACGGAAATTTTTTACCAGATACAACGGCATTACCTGTAAACTTTACCAGTAAAAGCTGTGTAAAAGCGGCTGATATAGATAATGATGGCGATCTTGATTTATTTGTAGGCGGAAGAGTACTGCCAGGAAGCTATCCCAAACCCGTTAGTTCTTATATATTCAGAAACGATTCAAAGGACGGCAAAATCATATTTACAGATATTACGGACCAGGTAGCGAAAGGATTAAAAGATATCGGGCTTGTATGTGATGCGATATGGACTGACTTTGACAATGATGGATACACAGACCTTATATTGGCCGGTGAATGGATGCCGGTGACGTTCTTTAAAAACAAAAGCGGCCACTTTGAGAATGTTACGGCGCAATCAGGAATAAGCAATCAGACCGGATGGTGGAACAGTATTGCTGCAGGTGATTTTGACAATGACGGCGATATAGATTATATCGTTGGTAATCTCGGGAAAAATTCCTTCTACCGTGCTTCAGGCGAATACCCGGTTCGCATTTACGGAAAAGATATTGATAACAATAAAAGTTTTGACGCCATACCAACCGTATACCTGAAAGATCAACAAGGAATAAAAAAAGAATATACTGCTCAAAACAGGGACGATATCATTGAGCAATTGCCCGGAACAAGGAAGAAATTTCTTACCTACAAATCATTCGGAGAGGCCACATTTAAAGATATTTTTTCAAAAGAACAATTAGATGGTGCTTTGGAACTGCAGGTAAATAATTTTAATAGTTGCTTAATTAAAAATATGGGTGATGGCAGATTTGAACTGAGCCCATTGCCGGTACCAGCTCAACTTGCGCCTTTGTATGGGATGGTAATTGATGATTTTAACGATGATGGCAACCTGGATGCGGCAATCTGTGGTAATGATTTCGGGACAGAGGTAACCGATGGCAGGTATGATGCAATGGATGGTTTATTATTACTTGGAGACGGAAAAGGGAATTTTAAATCCCAAACAATCCTGGAAAGTGGTTTATATATTCCCGGGGACGCAAAAGCATTGATTAAATTGAGAGGAGCTAATGGAGATTATTTGCTTGCTGCATCTCAAAACCGGGGTCCGCTAAAAATTTTTACTACCAAAACACCAGGTAAAAAAATCATCCCGCTGAAGCCAAACGATAAAACAATAACAATTACATTATCGAATGGCAAAACAAGAAAAGAGGAGGTTTACCATGGCAGCTCCTTTCTTTCGCAATCTTCCTTGTTTATTAACATGAACCATTCAGTAAAGAAGATTGAAATAACAAATAGTAAAGGAGAAAAGAGAATAGTTCAATAAGCCAGTTACTATTTAAACTCTGCCTGGAAATTATATTCCCCTGATCTGGTTTCAATAACGGCATATCCGTTTTCATACCGGGAGATGGCAATTGGCTTTCCGCTTTCCGTTACGATTGCTTTTTCTTTTGCCGGAATAAAAATATCTGCGGTGGTATTTACCGGTATTGATACACTCATTTTTATATTATTCCCCTCTATCTTCCACTCACTCTTTATGTCTCCGTGTATAGATAAATAGCTTCCTCTTGCCCATGTTAAATCGCCTGCAGGCTGAGGTTTGATAGTTATTTTTTTAAAACCGGGAGCAGCAGCATTTATACCCAACAACGATCTGTAAAACCATTCATCTATTGAACCGAACATGGGATGGTTTTGAGAAGGGAAATTATCGGGATATTCCCAGGTTTCCCATAAAGTTGTTGCGCCATGATCCAGCATATGGCCCCAGCCAGGAAACGTTTTTTGATTGGCGACCGAATAAGCAAAGTCTTGCATGTTATTTTCACGAAACACGTCAAACATCATCTTCGTCGAAAAAATACCGGTAGCTACATGGTCGTTATGTCTTGCAAATTCATTTCTTAATATTTTAAAAGTGGAATCTTTATTTTCAGTAAAACCATACCATAACGCAAATAACTGTGCGCTTTGTGTAGCATTATCAAAGCGACCTGTTTTGCCAACCTGGAAATGGTTGATAATGGCATCCTTTACTTTTGAAGCAAGCTTACTATAGCTTATGGAATCCTCTTTGTTATTCAGAATACCAGCAAATTCAGATGCAATTACCGCATGATGATAATAAAAAGCAGAAGCAGTGAATGCTTCGGGTTTTGTATCCAATGCTTCGTGATCACTGATATCCCAATAAAATAAATTATCAACCGCTTTTGATTGCAGAAAATTCATTTGTCGTTTTAATCCCTCATAATTCTCTTCAATAATCCGCCGGTCCCCATAATACTCATACAATTGTTTTTGCAAATAAGGATACACCAATTCCCAGCCCAAAGGTCCTGACTCGCCGCCGTATCCTTTATCAGCAATACCAGTGTACGGTGCTATTTCTGTTATTCCGCCATCGGGTTGCTGATCATTGGCATAGTCACGGATTGTTTTTGCATAAAATTGTGACATATCATAGTTGTACATAAATGAGTTCGCCGTTACGACGATGTCTGCCCCATATCCCATTTTCTCTCTGCCAGGGCAATCGGATTGTACGCTAAATATGTTACTGAGGAAAGTCCATTGAATTGCTTCATGCAATTGATTGAATAATTTATTGGAACACTCAAAACTACCTGCAGGCTGCACATCACTATTCATCCTTAAACCTTCTATATCATTCAGCGTTGGTTTTCCCGGCCAGCCTGTTATTTCTATATACCTGAATCCATGAAATGTAAACCGCGGCGACCATGTTTCAACATTACCTCCCTTCAATATATAATCATCTTCCTGCCATGCTATTTGTGGTGAACCGGGACCGCCATTCCCCCATTTCAATTGTGTACAAACTGTTGTCATAAAATTCAATGACCCGTCTTTGTAAATATCTTCTCCATAACGCAAATGAACCTTTGTACCCACGGGTCCTTTCACTTTTATTTTTGCAACGCCTGCAAAATTTTGTCCCATATCGACAATAAATGTATCAGGCTTTACTTCTGTAATTTTTATTGGTCTGACAACTTTTGTTATCCGTATCGCCGGAAGCATTTGCACAGATAATTCTCCATCCGGCCCACTTTCGATCACGGCATTTTTCCAGGCTGGTTTTTCAGCATTGGTATTGTTCCAGTTTTTAATTTCCAATCTTGCATCGTATTGCTCGCCGAGGTAAACGTTATTTCTTATAACCGGGCCAGGCGCAGTTTGCCAGGTTTCATCAGTATCTACGATATCCTTACTTCCATCAGTATATTGAATGCGTAATTCAGCTTTCACGGAGGGCCTGCCTGTCTGCTGATGTTTTCTTAGCTCAAAACGGCCAAATAATTTTAAAGGCAAAGGATTCCACCAGCCATTGCCAAGCATAATACCCGCTGTATTTTTTCCCTTTTTAATCATCGTTGTTATATCGTACACACTGTATAAAACCTGTTTTTTCCAGGTTGTAAATCCAGGTTGCAGTAAATCATTGCCGATTTTATTTCCATTCAGGTATGCTTCGTAATAGCCGACTCCACTTATATATAACCGTGCTGAAGCAATTCTCTTATTTGCAGAAAAATCTTTTCTGAACAACGGCATAGGATCATCTTTATAATAATCCTCATCACGACCGGGAAACTTGCTCCCATCTCCTATCCATTTCGCTTTCCATTCAGAAACATTTAACATGGCTGTTTCAAATGAATTAACAGCACTCCAGGAAGATGTCTCACTACTTCCGTCGTATACTTTTACACGCCAGTAATATTTGGTAAAGGATTGTAATTCCTTACCGGCAAATTCAACCTGTATACTTTGAGATGAATTTACTTTTCCTGTCTGCCATACATTTCCATTTCCTTTTTGAATATCCGTGAGATTATCACTTACAATCAACTCATAGCCGGATTGAAATTGGTTTCTTTCTTTACTTTCAAATTGCCAGGAAAACCTGGGTTTCCTTGAATCAATTCCCAGTGGATTAGTGGTATACTCGCAGGTTAATTTTACCGGCAGCAGAGGAGAGACAGCAAAAGCAATATTCACTATTAAAATCGTAAATATAAAAGCACATCTTTTATTAAACCGCTTTTTATTCTTCATAAATCATTTTTATTTTTCTTTTAACCATCCGTTAGCATCCAGCCAGTTCAAACATCTTTCTATCCATTTATCCTTTGTCGTTTTATTATTCAACCCATACCCGTGGCCTCCTCCCTGGTATAAATGCATTTCTGCAGGCACGTTATTTTTTACCAGCGCTTCATAAAATAAAATGCTGTTTGCTACGGGCAATCCATCATCGGTGGACTGAACTATAAATGTAGCAGGTGTTTCGCTGGTTACTTGTTTTTCGGCGGAAAAATCATCCAGCAATCCAGGGCTTGCATTCTTCCCCAGCAATTTATCAGATAACCCTTTTTTATTTATTGCTGTATCGGTCGTAATACCAGGATAACCTAAAATCAAAAAAGAAGGTCGCACTGAAATAGTCTGCGGATCGTCTACTAAAACATTTTTAAAATGAGTTCCCAGTGTTGCAGCCAGGTGACCGCCTGCTGAAAAGCCCATTACGCCAACCTTTGAAGTATCGATATTCCATTCTTTTGAATGCGAACGTACAATAACCATGGCACGTTGTGCATCCTGCAAAGGCCCGATACTTGTATTATTCATATACGCTTCGTCAGGAATTCTGTATTTTAGTACAAATGCCGCGACGCCTTTTTTTGCAAACAACTCTGCGATATCTGTGCCTTCATGCTTAATCGCATTTACATAATATCCTCCCCCGGGAAATATAATAACCGCTGTTCCGTTCGCTATATTTTTTGGCGGCAGAAAAATGGTAAGCGTTGGCTTTGAAATCTTACTGATGATAATAAATCCATTCTGATCTTTACTTTCTTTTTCTTCATCCGGCGCCGGCTTGCTATTTGGAATTGGCCCGTCATACAGCGGGATTACCTTTTGGCTTTTTGCAGGAAAAGCAAACACCAATACAGCCGCAGTTAAAACGATAAATGACTTCATGGTAACATGTTTATGATAAACTGGAAATAATTCAATATTCAAGGTAATAGGTATGCCCGGCCGTCGTTTTAAATGAATAAATATGGAAGGCTGTTTCTTTCACATCAATTTTTTTACCATTCTCAAAAACAGAAACCGGTTTAAGATGTCTTACCATACAATCATTTCCCGATTTTGACATGATGGCGACATTTTTCAACTTCTTGCCCTTCCATTCAAAGCTGATAACAAAATTCCCTCTTGCGCGTAAACCATTTGCGTTTCCATGCGCGAAAATGGTTGGCAGCGCAGGTAGTAAGTCAATAACTCCTGTCTGCGATTGCAACAGCATTTCCGTGAGCACCGCGGTTGCACAACCATTTCCATTCATTATTACGTCCGGTCCATCCGAATTAAAAAGATTCGGAAATAATCCGTAATTATTAAATGATGATTTGCTTTCCGGGTCTACATAGCGCAACTGGTATTGCCAGGTTTGCCACGCACTATCGGCCTCGCCTAACCGGGCCCAGCAAGCAGCCTTCCAGGCAAAGCCCCAACTGCAGTTCGTTTTCTCCCGTAGTGATAAAGCCACTTTTGCTGCATTCACTAAATGACGATCCGTATTAACAGATATTTCGTTACCGGGAAACACAGGATACATATGCGATAAATGCCGGTGTGACGGGTCAACAGGCTGCCATTCGTTCCCCCACTCGAGTAACTGACCTTTTGAACCAATAGAATAAGGCATTAATTTTTTCAATGCTATTTTTAATTTCCCTGTAAATTCCTGGTCAATCTTTAAGATATCATCCGCCGCTACGCAATTGCTGAATAATTCTTTGATCAATGCAATATCCGAAGTCGTATTCAAACTGATTTGCGCGGTATCCCCTTTCTCTGTGATAAAAGTATTCTCAGGCGACACAGAAGGCACTGAAATCAATTTTCCTTCTTTTGTTTCTATCAACCAATCTAAACAAAATTCTGCAGCTCCTTTCATTACAGGCCATGCTTTATCTTTTAAAAATTTTTTATCCCCGGTAAAAAGATAATGATCATACAGATGCGCCGATAACCAGGCACATGACATATTCCACGTTGCCCAATGAGGGTTCCCTTCACCCCAATTTCCCACCGGGGCTGTCTGCCGCCATATATCTGCGTTATGATGAGCGCACCAGCCATGCATGCCATAATTAATTTCCGCTGTTTTCTTCCCGTTTTCTGCAAGCCCCCTTATAAAGTCAAGAAAAGGCAAATGCATTTCAGGAAGATTTGTCGTTTCAACAGCATAATAAAACATTTGTGCATCATGATCAATGCACCAGTTGGAACTGTATTCGGGTCGCAAGCGGTCGTTCCATATTCCTTTTAAATTAACGGGTTGTCCTCCCGGTCTTGACCCTGCAATTAAAATATACCGGCCATATTGCGTTATCAAAGCCACCAGTTCGGGATCAGTATAGCTACTCATTAATTTTAAGCGCTCATCAGTTGGCAAATTCTTGTTCCCGCTTTCCCCCAGATAAAAATGAACACGCCGGAATATCGGCTGATAATCCTGCACATGTCTTTTTAGTAAATCATTGTATGATTTCAAAGATGCATTTGCAAGAAATTTACCGGCATCAACAGACGGATCTTTTCCCTGCCATCCCGGCGATTTTGTAAAACCATTATAACTGGTAGCTGCGGAAATTATAATCGTGGCAGCATCTGCATTTATGATTGTGATATTTTTATCATCGGCGACTATTGTTCCTCCTTCATTTTTTATCAATACATGAACCTCGAAAGTCATTCCCTCAGCCGGTTCGCTATCGGGATATTGCACCGCTTCTTTTTCTTTTATTTTCCATAAATATGCAGGTTCTACATGCGTCGGACATTTTCCTTTCAATACAAGATGATTTTGGGAAACTGCATGAATAGTGTAATGCAGTTTACTTGTAAGTGCTGCAGAAAAGGATATTTTCCTTTTTTTGTCTGATGATTGGCGGAGAACAATTACCTGGTCGGGGAAGCTTGAAAATACAGTGCGGGTATAGATTATATTTTCACCGCTGAACACAACTTTATTAACAGCGCTATCCAGGCTCAACGATCGTTTATATGATAACGAATCAGTAGTGCCGTCGTAAGTGATAAATAAATCCGCCATTGGTAAATATGATTCCGTATACGGGCCCTGCATAAATTTTGAAAGGCTATCCGCTTTTTTATAATCACCGCTTAATGCTGCCTGCCGTACCCATGGCAAATATTTTTTTGCTTCGGGGTTATTCCAGTTGCGCGGTCCGCCCGACCATAGTGTTTGTTCATTTAACTGGATATGTTCGGTTTTTACCCCGCCATAAATCATAGCGCCCAACCGCCCATTGCCAATGGGTAATGCTTCATTCCAGTTAACAGCAGGATGACTATACCAAAGCGTTGAAGCATAACTGTTATCAATCCTTTTGGCAGTTTGCGAATCGCTGTTTTGAAATAAAAAAATAAACATAAGAAAGAGCAAAACCAGCCTTTGCCTGCGGTGAGTGATGTGGTACTGAGCAATGATCAACGTTAATGAATTACTATTAAATAATCAGGGTTTCGCGTATTGTTTTGCTGCATCATCTAATACCAGTACCCAATCCTGTCCATATCCTGATGAAGGCGGGGTGAACTCACGCATATCCTTATTCATTACTGTACCTATATCAGTGCTCTTTCCATTACGCGGATTATACCAGTAAGCCTGTAATTCATTTCCCTGTATCTTACCCATTACAACATGAAATGATTTGCCTGCAGTTGTATAGACGAACAAATAATCCTTGCCCCGTGTTGCCTGTATCCGTTCCGCAGGAACATAATCTGCTTCTTTAATCAAAGACTGATCGGGAACACGATCCAGGAACGAATGCGATTCAATTAACCTCTTTGCAAAAATCATTTGATTGGCCCCGGGCAATTCAAGCGCTTCCTGCCAGTAAACATGCGGACCATTTACAGCTTCCCGTTTTGGCGAATACATTTGCCATATGTCATGACAACCATAGGTGTGACCAAAGGCGCCGGCAAATAAATCAAGGTAAGCAGAGCGCCGTACATCAAACGCATTTGATGTGCCGAGATCTTTTACATTAAAACAAACCGGATGATCTTCATAAATCGGCTCACCATCTAAAACAGGTTTCGTTGATGGCAAATTATAAGCGGCTTGTATTCTGTCATAGACCGGCGTTTCGCGGCAATGACCTGTTTGAAACATATTAAAGGCAAGCCAATCATCTTTATGAAACCATTCGGCAGAACCGAGATTGTTTGGTTGCGGATGAAAACTGATGATTGCTTTATTACCGGTTGCTTTCATAATTGCCTTTCCCATAGCCCGCCATACTGCAATATCCTTTTCACCACGAGGTATACGATCACCACCCAGAAGCCAGATCACATTCGTTTTATCCTTGTACCGTTTTGCCAGCCATTCTGCATATACGGACGCATTTTGCTCAGTAAAAATTTCCGGGCCTGTCCCCCAACGATCTTTAAATACTTTATCGCCCCATGTTGGCAAAACAGCGATAGTAATATTATACGATGCTGCCTTATCAATGATATAATCTACATGCTCAAAATATTTTTCATTGGGCTTTGCAGGATCGTCGTCAATTAAAGGTATATCGCCATTTGCATTGGGTGTATGCAAGCCATCAAATTCCGCAAGTACTACTGCCTGTATAACAGTAAATCCCTGCTCACTTCTGCGTTTTAAGTATTGATCGGCTTCTTCGCGTGTAAGACGGTGAAACAATTCCCAACCCGTATCACCGAGCCAGAAAAAAGGTTTGCCATTCTTTAATAGAAACCGTTTATTCTGGCTGACACTAAATTGCGGAAATGCATCTATGAATAAACCTAAAAAGAAGAATATATTTATCACTTTTTTCATAAACAAGCCTTTTCTCAAATATCAGCTATTACTATGTAAAAACTATACTGGTATTTACGCTGACGAAATTGTATTTTCTTACCTTTCATAAACGAGGCCCCTTAAAGAATTAAGGGGCCGTGACTAAATGCTTATGCTTACTTGCCATTTAAACTATCCCGTATACAATTAATAACCCTGGTTCTGAACGATGTTTGGATTTTTGCTTGTTTCTCCGTCCGGAATAGGGAAGTACAAAAAATGAGGATCGTATGTCATCCTTGTCGGTACTTCTGAGCTAAAGAAAGTATCATCCAGGGTTATATATCCTGCCATATTCCAGCGCCGCAGATCAAACCAACGATGACCTTCAGCAGCCAATTCTCTTAATCTTTCATCCATGATCCATTGCATAATACTATTTTTATCCGTTTCTGCCGTACTTAAATCCGCAGGAATCGTACCGCCACCGACCATGTTCCGGGCTCTTGCACGCACTTCATTAATCAAACCGATCGCTTCGGTGGTACTGCCTCCTGATTGTAAAACAGCTTCAGCTTTTAATAAAAGAACATCGGCCAGGCGTAAAACGCGATGGTTATTTAATGAAACAACACCTCCATCGGTTACATCGCCACCCACTATATACTTTACAATCTGGGAACTATCGGCGCTTAACGTAAATTCAAAACGCGGATCGCCCACTTCAAAAATGTTTTTCAATTTATTCGTCGGCAAATACCGGCCGTCCGACATATATGTTGCGGCACCATCATAAAACATCTGGTAATAAGCACCGGCTACGCCGCAATCACACGCATCGTTCGCCAGCCAGGGGTTTTGAAAACCAGAAATATTGTAGCCTGCCTGGAACTCAAACAATGACTCACTTCCATTCTCATGATCAGCCGAAAAATTATCACCAAAGTTGGTTACCAACGACACCCCGGTTATTTTATTAAATGCGGCTATAGCTGACTGGTAGTCTGCGGCACTTTTGGTCGCTGAAGCACGAAAAACCAACACTTTTCCCAGCATCCCATACGCCGCATTTGCAGTTACCCTTCCCGTATTTTTTGCATCCCATGCTGTCGCGGGTAATAATTCCGCTGCACGTGTTAAATCCTCTATTGATTGATCCAGCAACTGAGTACCACTTGAACTTGGTGGATTGAATTGAGAGGTGGACTCAACAACAATAGTATCAACAGGCGCTGTTCCAAACACATTCCATAGCATGAAATGTGCAAACCCGCGCAGGAAAAGCATTTCACCTTCATTATAGTTTTTCAGGTTTGGTGTAGTATATACACCATCTTTAACTGTAGCTATTTTTTGTAATACTTTATTCGCTCTTCCGATCATTACATAGGCGCTTTTGAAAAACTGGTTGAGTTTACCATCCGATGGGTTTAATCCATTGAAGAATTCAAAAGATTGTGAACCATTCTGGCTTAAATCATCACCCGGCAAAAACCATAGTTCCAATACAGCACTGCCGCCAGAACCGGAATTAGCGCTGGAATAGAAATCTGTGAGTGATGAATATGCGCCTATGATGGCGGTCCTGAATTCACTTTCTGAAGTAAAAAAAGAGCTTTCGCTTTGTGTCGGGGGTGGAATATTCAATGCTTTCTTATTACATGCCACATATATAAAAGCAGAAATAAGAAAAACAACTCCCGATAATTTTATGGCTATCCGACTCATAGTATAGTATTTTTAGAATATTATTAAAATGAAGCCCTTATACCGGCCAGGAATTGTCTTGTACTCGGGAAAAGATCATTTTCCGGATCAAGTCCTGAATACTTTGTTACAGTAAACAGGTTAATACCGGTTACGTATAGCCGTAGATTCTGTATAACTGAACCTGCAGGTCCGAGAACCTTTTTTGGAAAATTATAGCCAATCTGCAGATTTTGTAACCGCAGATATCCTGCTTTCTCCACCCACCGGTCAGACATACGGGTATTTCCATTGGGATCGTTGTACACAGCCCGCGGCATTGACGTGGAATGATTCTCTGCTGTCCATGCATTTAATACGGAGGAAAGAACATTTCTTCCATAGCCATTCATTCCTTCACCGGCCATTCTTACATAATTAACCGCCTGCACATCGCCTCTTCCCTGGAAGAATGCGGAGATATCGAAATTCATAAACGTCGCCCCCAATGTAAATCCATAGAAATAACCGGGAATTGTTTTTCCGAGATAAGTCTGGTCATTTTCATTCACTACACTATCTTTTGCAGGATTATGCAACGTGCTGCCCGCCGTTGGCGCCCCATACAAATCCTGGAAATAGATATCACCCGGCTTTTGTTCTTTCGATAAGGCATCACTCACCGAAAGATTATGTTTATCTATTTCTCCCTGGTCCTGGAATATGCCTCCCGTTTTATAACCATATATAAACCCGATAGGTAATCCTTCTTCAAGTCCTGCTCCCCTATCGGCAATACCTCCGTAAAGTTTAAGTATTTCATTATGCTGCGTAGTAAAATTGGCAGTTGCATTCACACCTACTTTACCAAATGTCTTATTATAACCTACCTGGAACTCAATACCACGGTTAAGCACATCCGCAACATTCAAGTCGGCATTTGTTGAAATGCCTGTAGTGGGTGTTAACGCAACACTTTGTATGATTCCTTTATTAACCTTATTATAATAATCAACAGTAACGGTTATGGTATTCTTAAACAATACCGCATCAAAACCAATATTAGTCGATCTTAATTTTTCCCATGTTATTTCCTGGTTCGGAAAAGTAGTATATGCTATACCGACTGAATTTGCATTTGGACTTCCCAGGCTATAAGAAGGAGGAACCACACCTGCGACGGAAAGATAGGCCCAGCCGCCTGTTGTTTGTTCGTTCCCCAACAAACCATAACCACCACGTATTTTCAAATCGTTGATAAATGAAATTCCATTCATGAAACTTTCCTGGGAGATACGCCAGGCCAGCGAACCGGATGGGAATGTACCCCACTGGCGACCAGGTGCAAAACGGGATGAGCCATCCCTTCTTACTACTGCTTCTGCATAATATTTTCCTTTATAATTGTATGTAACACGTCCCAGGTATCCGATCAGTGCATATTTTGCACGCAACTCTGAGTATCCTCTTTCGTTGCCTGTTGTACTGAAATAACGAAGCGATGGATCGTTGCTGTTAATATAGCGGCTAGCTCCATTACCCGTCCATGAATACTCCTGTTGTGAAGCATCCAATGTTACATTGATATTATGGTTGCCAAAGTTTTTGAGGTAATCTATATTCAGCGACTTCGTTATACTCGTTGTAATATTGTTTCCTACACCCACATATCCCGGCTTTGTTCCTTCAACAGGATCTTTTACTCCGCTATAGGGATTGCCTGGATTTTCTCCAAACCACCATGTATCAAATGAAGTCCATGCTTTATTGGTAATTGTGGTCTGCTGTGCGCTGAACGTTCCTTTTATCCGTAAGCCTGCTATCGGTTGTACCTGTATATACCCATTACCTATACCGGTTTGGTCCGTAAATGTATTTTGATTACCAGTTGCCAGTGTCCCTAAAACATTACTGTACGCTACATACTGCTGACCGTACAAAGTAGTCACATCAAATGTTGAAGGTGTAATGGGCTGGTTCAATTTCCATAGTGGAGCGTATCCATAAGGTCCACCCGGATCGTATATCGCTTGCCACGGCGCAGCTTTCCAGATATCAAGGTTAACATCGACCGGGTTTTGTGTTGTTTGCTGTACACCACGAAGGTTTACTCCCGCTTCAATATATTTGCCGATTTTGGTAATAACATTTGTAGAAATACTGTAACGATCTGCCTTATACCCAACAAATGCCCCATCATTCTTTGCATAGCCAACAGAAAAATTATACGTCGTATTATCAGAGCCTCCGCTTGCCCTGATATTATAGTTCTGGTTTTTTGAATTATGATTAATGATG
>Ga0207689_10000649_pt1 | contig 33128 bp, 30 predicted proteins | sample KBSMisM52_FD_184312 | JGI IMG/M metagenome (GOLD analysis project Ga0207689, IMG submission 184312) | Miscanthus rhizosphere microbial communities from Kellogg Biological Station, Michigan, USA - KBS Miscanthus M5-2 (SPAdes) (version 2) | ecosystem: Host-associated > Plants > Roots >...
GCGCGGCCGCACCTTCCTCAACAAGTTCGTGATCATCGACGAGGCGCAGAACCTGACGCCCAAGCAGATGAAGACGCTGATCACGCGCGCCGGCCCGGGGACGAAGATCGTCTGCCTCGGCAACCTCGCGCAGATCGACACGCCGTACCTCACCGAAGGCAGCTCGGGCCTGACCTACGCGGTCGACCGCTTCAAGGGCTGGGCGCACTCGGGCCACGTCACCCTGGCGCGCGGCGAGCGCTCGCGGCTCGCCGACTTCGCGAGCGAAGTGCTCTGAGGCTCGCGCGCCGCGGCCTCGCGCCGGGTCAGGCGCCCGACTCGACCTGCTCGCGGATCTGCTGCAGCGCCGCCGGATCCTCGATCGTCGTCAGGTCGCCGACGTCGCGCCCTTCGCAGATCGCCTGGATCGCGCGGCGCAACAGCTTCCCGGAGCGCGTCTTCGGCAGCAGCGTCACAAACCGGACGCGCGCCGGCCGCGCGACCGAGCCGAGCTGCCCATCGACCGTCTTCATGATGTCGCCTTCGAGGCGCAGCCGCGCGTTCGCGTCGCCGAGCGCGCTGGTGTCGCGCGGCACGACGAACGCCATCGCGACCTGCCCTTTCATCTGGTCGGCGACACCGACGACCGCGACCTCGGCGACGTTGGCGTGGCTCGAGATGCTCTCCTCGATCTCCCGCGTGCCGAGGCGATGGCCGGCGACGTTGATGACGTCGTCGGTGCGGCCGAGGATGAACCAGTAGCCGTCGGCGTCGCGGATGCCCCAGTCGAAGGTGTTGTAGAGCTGGCGGCCGGCGATGCTCGTCCAGTACGTCTCGACGAAGCGCTTGTCGTCGCGCCACACCGTCTGCATGAATCCCGGCGGCGTCGGCCCGGCGATCGCGACGATGCCCTTCCTGCCCGGCTCGACGATGTCCTTGCCGGTGGTCTCGTCGACGAGGCGGATGTCGTAGCCGTACATCGCGACGCCGGGGCTGCCGTAGCGCGTCGGCAACTCGGCGACGCCCTTGGCAACGGTGAGGATCGGCCAGCCGCTCTCGGTCTGCCAGTAATTGTCGATCACCGGCTTGCCGATGCCGTCGGCGATCCACGTTGCGGTCGGCTCGTCGAGCGGCTCGCCGGCGAGAAAGAGCAGACGCAGGCTCGACAGGTCGTGGGCGCGCAGGTAGCTCGGGTCCTGCTTCTTCAGCACCCGGATCGCGGTCGGCGCGCTGAACATCGACGTCACCTGGTACTTCTCGACCAGCTTCCACCAGATGCCGGCGTCGGGACGGATCGGCAGGCCTTCGTAGAGGATCGTCGCCATGCCGGCGATGAGCGGCCCGTAGACGATGTAGCTGTGGCCGACCACCCAGCCGATGTCGCTGGTCGAGAAGTACGTCTCTCCGGCGTTGCCGCGAAAAATGTGCCTCATGCTCGCCGCCAGCGCGACCGCGTAGCCGCCGGTGTCGCGTTGCACCCCCTTCGGCCGCCCCGTCGTTCCGCTCGTGTAGAGCGTGTAGCTCGGCGCGGTCGACTCGACCCAGGTGCACGGCACGACGTCGTCCAGGTGCCGCTCGCGCAGCATCGCGTAGTCCTCGTCTCGCCCGACCTCGCGCGCCATCGGCGCGAGGCCGCGGTCGACGAGCAGCACCTTCGGCGGCTTGTGGCGCGCAAGGCGGATCGCCTCGTCGAGGAGCGGCTTGTAGGCGATGACCTTGCCGGCGCGGCTGCCGGCGTCGGCGCTGACGACGACCTTCGGCTCGGCGTCGTCGATCCGGTTGGCGAGGCTCACGCTCGCGAAGCCGCCGAAGACGACCGAATGGATCGCGCCGATGCGCGCGCACGCGAGCATCGCGAACACCGCCTCGGGAACCATCGGCATGTAGATCAGGACGCGGTCGCCGGTGCCGACGCCGAGCGCGAGCAGCGCCGCGGCCATCCGCTGCACCTCGGCGTGCAGCTCGGCGAACGTGTAGACGCGCTCCTGGTCGGTCTCGGTCGAAACGTAGATCAGCGCGCGCTGGCTAGCGCGATCGGCGAGGTGCCGGTCGACGGCGTTGTGGCACAGGTTCGTCGTCCCGCCGACGAACCAGCGCACGAACGGCGGCCGGCTGGCATCGCAGACGGTCGTGAACGGCGCCTTCCAGTCGATCAGCTTCGCCTGCTCGCGCCAGAACGCGTCGCGGTCCTCGAGCGAGCGGCGGTGGAACTCGGCGTAGGTCGCGGCGGCATCGGTCACGGCGTGCTCTCCTTGCGTTTCGCGGGCAGCGCGACCATCGTCGTCGGGCTCGGCGGCGTGCAGCCGGTCGCGCAGCACTTGCCCGGCTGGCGCTCACCGGCGATCTTGCGGCCCGGACGGTCGACGACATTGCGCTCGAGCAAACGCGCGATCAGCTCGGTCTTGTCGCCGACGGGGTAGTTGCGCCAGATCTCGCGCCGCATCGCTTCCGGCGAGCCGCCGCCATGCAGGCTGATCACCGAGTACCAGCCGCCCTGGTACGACGCCGTCAGGTCCTCGACCAAGCGCGCCGCGGCGATTCGCCGGTCGTACGGCACGTCGGGGTTGGCGCGCAGGACGTCGGCGAGACGCGCAGCGGTCTCCGGGTTGTGATCCTCGTCGGGCCCCGGGAGCGCGACGATGAGGCCGCCCGAGACCTCGTGCGCGATCCGGTGCATGTCGTAGATCTGGGTCGCGAGCAGGAGCTTGCCGATGTTGGAGAAGACCGGGTCGGGCATGACCACGCCCGAGGGCTCGTCGACCTGTGCATAGACGCTCGCCGCGACGCCGCACGCGTAGAAGCCCTCGACGAGCGTGATCAGCTCGACCATCCGCTCGCGCAGGTGCGGCTCGGCGCCGGGATCGAAGCCGTTCGCCTCGCACATCATCGCGCCGGCACCGATCAGGAGATCGCCGAAGCCGGCGCGCGCCGCGATGCAGGTGTGGCGATGGTGCGTCGCGTAGCTGTACGTGAGGTGCGCGGAGTGCCGCCATTCGCCGGCGAGAAAGACGCGCTCCCAGGGGACGAGCACGCGGTCGAACAGCACCACCGCGGTCGACTGGCCGTAGGTGTTCGAGAAGAGCGCCGCCTTTTCGCCCGGACGCCCGGCAGGCCGGGCGACGATCGTCACGCCTTCGGCGTCGCACGGCACCGCGCAGCAGACCGCGAACGCGGCGTCCGCCTCGACCATCGCACGCGACGGCATGACGAGGAGCTCGTGCATGTACGGCGCGCCGGTGACGATCGCCTTGGTGCCCGAGATCACGATCCCCTTCGCGTTGCGTTCGACGACGTGGACGTAGGTGTCGACGTTGGCCTGCTCGTGCGGCCGCTTGCTGCGGTCGCCCTTCGCGTCGGTCATCGCGATGCCGACCGCGAGGTCGCTGTCCTGGAAGTCGTGCAGCCACGCCGTGAAGCGCTCGCCGTAGCGCGTCCCGCGGTCGGCATCGATGCGCGCGGTCGCCTGCACGATCGCGCTGAACGCATCGTGCGCGAGATAGCGCTGACCGCAGCCGGTGTCCTGGCACAGCACGCGCACCGCCTCGAGCTTGTTGAGCAGGTCGCCGCTCGAGCGGTCGACGTGGAGCATGCGGTTGACGGTCTTGCCGCTCGATGCCTGCTCGGCGAGCATGATCGGCGCCAGCTCGTCGCGCAGCGCGAGGTCGTAGCTGACCCCGACGGCGTTGATCCCGGGCGCGAGCTCGGGCGCGTCGGCGACGCTTTCGATGCGCGCGCCGTCGACGAAGACGCGCGGCGCCAAACGACGCAGCGATTCCCGGTACTCGGCGGAGCTCATCAGCATCGGTCTCTCCCGAAGAGGCGGCGATCGATTGTGCCGACCGCGATCGCGTTGACCCACAATGTGCCATCCGAGGGAGGCGGTCGATGACGATTCTCTGCAACCCCCAAGACAGCACGCTGCTCGTGGTCGACACGCAGACCCGGCTGATGCCGTCGATCCACGAGGGCGAGAACGTGGTCCGCCGCTGCGTGATGCTCGCGACCGCGGCGCACGAGCTCGGCGTCCACGTCATCGGCACCGAGGAGAATCCCGAGGGGCTCGGTCCGCTCGTTCCCGAGGTCGCGGCGCTCTGCGACACGACGCTCGCCAAGTTCCACTTCTCGGCGCCGCGCGAGGAAGGGTTCCTCCGCCGCCTGCCCGCCGGCCGCGACACGATGGTCGTCGCCGGCTGCGAAGCGCATGTCTGCGTGCTGCAGACGGTCGCCGGACTGCTCGAGGCCGGTCACTCGGTGAAGTGGGTCGCCGATGCGGTCGGCTCGCGCCGACCGCACGACCGCCTCGCGGCGACCGAGCGTGCGCGCCGGCTCGGTGCCGACGTCGTGACGACCGAGATGGTGATCTTCGAATGGCTGGGGACGAGCCAGCATCCGAAGTTCAAGCGGCTGCTGCAGCTGATCCGCTGACCGCGCGAGCCGCCGCTCAGATCGCGACGACGACGCGACCGCGGACGCGGCCGGCGAGCAGATCGCCCGCCTTCGCGATCGCATCACCGAGGGTGATCTCCTCGGCGACGACGTCGAGCAGCTTCGGGTCGAGATCGCGCGCGAGGCGTTGCCACGCCTGCTCGCGCAGCGCGAGCGGCGCCATCACGCTGTCGATGCCGGCGAGCGTCACGCCGCGCAGGATGAAGGGCATCACCGTCGACGGCAGGTCGGCGCCCTGCGCGAGCCCGCACGCGGCGACGATGCCGCCGTAGCGCGTTTGCGCGAGCGCGTTGGCGAGCGTGTGGCTGCCGACGGCGTCGATCACCGCTGCCCAGCGCTCCTTCTGCAGCGGCTTGCCGGGCGCGCTCAGCGTCGCGCGGTCGACGACGTCGGCAGCGCCGAGCTCGCGCAGATAAGCGCCTTCGTTCGCCTTTCCGGTGGCGGCGACGACGCGGTGGCCGCTCTTGGCGAGCAACGCGACCGCGATGCTGCCGACGCCGCCGGTCGCTCCGGTGACGAGGACGTCTCCGGCGTCCGGACGGACGCCGTGCCGCTCGAGCGCGAGCACGCTCAGCATCGCCGTGTAGCCCGCGGTCCCGATCGCCATCGCCTGTCGTGTCGTCATCGACGGCGGCAGCGCGACGAGCCACCCGCCTTGCAGACGCGCGCGCTCGCCGAGACATCCCCAGCGCGTTTCGCCGACGCCCCAGCCGTTGTGGACGACGCGGTCGCCCTTCTTCCAGCGCGCGTTCGTCGATTCGACGACCGTTCCCGCGCCGTCGATCCCGGCCACCATCGGCCACGAGCGGACGATCGGACCCTTGTCGGTGATCGCGAGCGCGTCCTTGTAGTTGAGCGTCGAGTGTTCGATGCGCACGACCACGTCGCCTTCGGGAAGCGCTGCGTCGTCGACGCTCTTCACGGCGGCACGAAAGCCCGCGTCGTCCTTCTCGAGCAACAGGGCCTTGAACATGCGCGTCTCCTCCGCTGCGACCTTGCGCCGAACGATAGCGCAGCGACCGCGGACGAGCCGGGTGCGGTCGTCGTGGCCGATGTCATGCCAGGGCGTAAGGCAACGTTTCGGCGATTGACGCGTTCGCGGCGGCTCGCCTATGCTGCGCGCCGATGCGAACTCCCCCCGCCTCCGCCGGCCGCGCCTTTTCCCGTGCCGCGGCCGCGCTGACGGTGGCGCTCGCGGCAGGCGGCGCGCCCGCCTTCGCCGCCCCCGACGACGTCGAGCCACCCGTCGCTGTCGCGCCGCCCGCCGCCAAGGTCGTCGCCGACGCGCCGCCGGCCGGGCCGGGCGCTCCCTTGTCGCTGCTGCGGCAGCTGCACGAGCGGACCAGCGAGATGGCGGTCGCAGCGATGGACTTCGTCGGCATCCGCTATCGCCGCGGCGGCGAATCGACCGAGACCGGATTCGACTGCAGCGGCTTCACGCGCCACGTCTTCGCGATGAGTCTCGGCATGATGCTGCCGCGCCGTGCCGACGAGCAGGCCACAGCGCCGGGCTTCGTCGCGGTCCGGCGCGACGACCTGCAACCGGGCGATCTCGTCTTCTTCAACACGCTCAGGCGGTCGTTCTCGCACGTCGGCATCTACATCGGCGCGAACCGGTTCATCCACGCGCCGCGCACCGGCGCCAGCATCCGCACCGAGGACATGAGCTTTGCGTACTGGGCGAAGCGCTACAACGGCGCCAGGCGCCTGACGAGCGCCGCGGCGGCGGCGAAGGCATTCGAGCCTCCTCAAGGCATCGCCGCAGGCGGCGAGTAGCCCCTTTCGCCCGCGAGGGCGGCCGCCAGAGGCCAGAGGCACAATCCCGGGCATGGCCGAGAAGATCATCGCCATCGCCGACCAGCGCTACCGCGCGAGCGCACCGATCGTGCCCGATCGCCTCGTGCCGCCGACCGGGGCGCTGCACGACCGCCTCGAGCGGCCGCTCCGCGACCTGCGGATCTCGGTCACCGATCGCTGCAACTTTCGCTGCGGCTACTGCATGCCGCGCGAGGTCTTCGACAAGCACTACGCGTTTCTGCCGCACTCTTCGCTGCTCACGTTCGAGGAGATCGTCCGCGTCGCGCGTCTCTTCGTCGCCCACGGCGTGCGCAAGGTCCGCCTGACCGGCGGCGAGCCGCTGCTGCGCCGCGACGTCGAGCGCCTCGTCGCGATGCTCGCCGAGCTGACGTGCGTCGGCGGCTCGCCGCTCGAGCTGACGCTGACGACGAACGGGTCGCTGCTCGAGCGCAAGGCTGCGGCGCTGAAGGCCGCCGGGCTCCACCGCGTGACGGTGAGCCTCGACGCGATCGACGACGCGATCTTCAGGCGCATGAACGACGCCGACTTCCCCGTCGCCGAGGTGCTGCGGGGGATCGACGCCGCCGAGCGCGCGGGGCTCGGGCCGGTCAAGGTCAACATGGTCGTCAAGCGCGGCACCAACGACGACCAGATCGTGCCGATGGCGCGCCACTTTCGCGGCCGCGACCTCGCGCTTCGCTTCATCGAGTACATGGACGTCGGCGCGACCAACGGCTGGAAGATGGACGAGGTGCTGCCCTCGAGCGAGGTCATCCGCCGCATCGGCGAGGTCTTCGCGCTCGAGCCGCTGCCGCCGTCCGCGCCAGGCGAGACGGCCGAGCGCTGGCGCTACGTCGAGCGTGGCGTCGCCGGCGAGATCGGGACCATCTCGAGCGTCACGCACGCGTTCTGCAGCGACTGCAACCGCGCCCGCCTGTCGACCGAAGGCAAGCTCTTTCTCTGCCTCTTCGCGAGCCGCGGCCACGATCTGCGCGCGCTCGTCCGCGGCGGCGCGAGCGACGCCGAGATCGCAGCGGCGATCGGCCTCGTCTGGGAGCAGCGCAGCGACCGCTATTCGGAGTTGCGCGGCCGCGCCGAGGCCGGCAGCGGCGAGCGGCGCGTCGAGATGCACTACATCGGCGGGTGAACGCGGCGCCGCAGATCCGTCCGCTCGGCGCCGCCGATCTCGCGGACTACAAGCGGCTGCGCGACGACATGCTCGCGCTGCACCCCGAGGCGTTCACCTCCGACGCCGAGAGCGAGGCGGCGAAGGACGCCGCCGATTACCTGCCGCGGCTCGGCCTCGACCGCGTCGAGGGCGGCCAATTCGTGCTCGGTGCGTGGCGCGGTCGCCGGCTCGTCGGCGCGATCGGCTGCGAGCGCGAGACGCGCCTCAAGGTGCGCCATATCGGCCACGTCATCGGCATGATGGTCCGACCCGAGTCGCGCGGGCGGGGAATCGGCGCGATGCTGCTCGAGTCGTGCATCGCCGAGGCGCGCCGCGCCGGCCTCGAAATGCTGACGCTCACCGTCACCGCCGAGAACGAAGCTGCGGTCCGCCTCTACCAGCGGCACCGTTTCATCGCTTACGGAACGCTCGAGCGCGCGCTCAAGATCGGCAGCCGCTACCACGACAAGCTGCACATGGCGCTGACGCTCTGACGCCGCGCCATGGCAGCAGCGATCAGAGGACCGCGCGGCGCTGCGCGAGCCGCTTCCACGACTCGACGACGCTGTCCGGGTTGAGCGAGATCGAGGCGATCCCCTCGTCGGCGAGCCAGTCGGCGAAGTCGGGATGGTCGCTCGGCCCCTGGCCGCAGATGCCGATGTACTTGCCGGTCGCGCGGCATGCAGCGATCGCGCGCGAGATCAGCGCCTTGACGGCGGGGTCGCGCTCGTCGAAGTCGCGCGCGAGCAGCTCGAGCCCGGAGTCGCGGTCGAGGCCGAGCGTCAGCTGCGTGAGGTCGTTCGAGCCGATCGACATGCCGTCGAAGTGCTCGAGGAACGCCTCGGCGAGGACGGCGTTGCTCGGCACCTCGCACATCATGATGACGCGCAGGCCGTCGCTGCCGCCGGCGGAAGCGCGCTTCAGGCCGTGCTCGGCGAGCATCGCGACGACGCGCTCGGCCTGGCCGAGCGTGCGCACGAACGGCACCATGACCTCGACGTTCGTGAGGCCCATGTCGCGCCGCACCCGCACCAGCGCCTCGCACTCCATCGCGAACGCCTCGCCGAACGACTCGCTGACGTAGCGGGACGCGCCGCGAAAGCCGAGCATCGGGTTCTCTTCCTCGGGCTCGTAGCGCGAGCCGCCGATCAGCTTCTTGTACTCGTTGCTCTTGAAGTCCGACAGCCGCACGATCACCGGCTTCGGCCAGAACGCCGCCGCGATCGTCGCGATGCCCTCGACGAGCTTGTCGACGTAGAACGCGCGCGGCGACGCGTGGCCGCGGGCGACGCTCTCGACCGCCTTCTTGAGGTCGCTGTCGATGTTCGGATAGTCGAGGATCGCGCGCGGGTGCACGCCGATGTTGTTGTTGATGATGAACTCGAGCCGCGCGAGGCCGACGCCGGAGTTCGGCATCTGCGCGAAGTCGAACGCCATCTGCGGATTGCCGACGTTCATCATGATCTTGACCGGGCAGTACGGCAGCTCGCCGCGCTCGACCTCGGTGATCTCGGTCTCGAGCAGGCCGTCGTAGACGTAGCCGGTGTCGCCCTCGGAGCACGCGACGGTGACGAGCGCGCCGTCCTTCAGCACGGTCGTCGCGTTGCCGCAGCCGACGACCGCCGGGATGCCGAGCTCGCGCGCGATGATCGCGGCGTGGCAGGTGCGGCCACCGCGGTTGGTGACGATCGCGCTCGCCCGCTTCATCACCGGCTCCCAGTTCGGGTCGGTCATGTCGGTGACGAGGACATCGCCGGCCTGGACGCGGTCCATGTCGGCGACCGACTCGGCGAGGCGCACCGGCCCGGTGCCGATCTTCTGCCCGATCGCGCGGCCTTCGACGAGAACGGTGCTGCTGCCCTTCAGGTTGTAGCGCTGCTCTGCGGTGACGCCGGCCTGGCTCTTCACCGTCTCTGGCCGCGCCTGCAGGATATAGAGCTTGCCGTCGACGCCGTCCTTGCCCCACTCGATGTCCATCGGCCGGCCGTAGTGCTGCTCGATGACGAGCGCGTAGCGGGCGAGCTCGGCGACGTCGGCGTCGCTCAGCGAATAGCGGTTGCGCAGCTCGGTCGCGGTGTCGAGCGTCGTCACGAGCTTGCCGCTCGCGGCGTGCTCCTCCGGGGTCGCGAACGTCATCCGCACCAGCTTCGAGCCGAGGTTCCTGCGGATGATCGCCTGCTTGCCGTTCCTGAGCGCCGGCTTGTGGACGTAGAACTCGTCGGGGTTGACGGCGCCCTGCACGACCGTCTCGCCGAGGCCGTAGCTCGAGGTGATGAAGACGACGTCGGGAAAGCCGCTCTCGGTGTCGATCGTGAACATCACGCCGGCCGAGGCGAGGTCGCTGCGCACCATGCGCTGGACGCCGACCGAGAGCGCGACGTCGCCGTGCGCGTAGCCCTTGTGGACGCGGTAGCTGATCGCGCGGTCGTTGTAGAGGCTGGCGAAGACCTCGCGCAGCTTGACGAGGACGTCGTCGATCCCGGCGACGTTGAGGAAGGTTTCCTGCTGGCCCGCGAACGACGCGTCGGGCAGGTCCTCGGCGGTGGCCGACGAGCGCACCGCGAAGGTCGCACCCGGAGCCGCGGCGACAAGCCTGTCGAATTCGCGCCGCACCTCGGCTTCGAACGCGGGCGGCAGCGGCTGCGCCGCGATCCAGCGCCGGATCTCGGCGCCGGCGTCGGCGAGCGCACGGACGTCGTCGACGTCGAGCGACGCGAGCCGCGAGGCGATGCGCGATGCCAGGCCGTCGGCGGCGAGGAAGGTGCGAAACGCGTGCGCTGTCGTCGCGAAGCCGCCGGGCACGCGCACGCCCGATTCGCTCAGCTGGCTGATCATTTCGCCGAGGGAGGCGTTCTTGCCGCCGACCGCCTCGACGTCGGTCATTCTCAGGGTGTCGAAAGGAGCGACGAAGGCGGTCGCCAGAGAGGTGGATGCCATGGGAAGACTCGGGGCTCGTGAAAAACCTGCGTCTCCCGACCCTTGCATGCGTCTTGACCGGTGGGGTGCGGCGGCCCGGCGCGGCGCGCAAGCAGGCCTGCCCTACGGCAGCAGGCGGCGAAGCGGCGGAACGGGGCGGCGGCGGGCATGCGAAGGGATCGAAAAGCTGCTTCGATTCTACGAGCGCACCGCGTCGGCCGTGCTGCCTATCATCGGCCGATGGACGCACCCGCATCGCCCGCCGCCACGCTCGCCACCGCGCTGCCGCGGCCGACCGTCTTCTTCATCTCCGACGGCACCGGCATCACCGCCGAGACGTTCGGCAACTCGATCCTGTCGCAGTTCGCGATCAAGCCGCGCCACCTGCGCCGCCCGTTCATCGACACGCCCGACAAGGCGCACCAGGTCGTTCGCGAGATCAACCACACCGCCGAGCACGACGGCCGCCGGCCGATCGTCTTCGTCACCCTCGTCAACACCGAGATCCTGCTGATCGTCAAGGATCACTCGCACGGCCTCGTGCTCGACATGTTCAACACCTTCATCGAGCCGCTCGAGGCCGAGTTCGGCATCACGTCGAACCACCGCATCGGGCGCTTCTCCGACGTCTCGGAGAGCCAGGAGTACAGCGACCGCATCGAGGCGATCAACTTCGCGCTCGCCCACGACGACGGCCAGTCGGCGAAGAGCCTCGCCGAGGCCGACGTGATCCTGGTGGGCGTCAGCCGCAGCGGCAAGACGCCGACCTCGCTCTATCTCGCGATGCAGCACGGCATCAAGGCGGCGAACTATCCGCTCATCCCCGAGGACTTCGAGCGCGGCAAGCTGCCGTCGACGCTGGTGCCGTTCAAGACGAAGTGCTTCGGCCTGACGATCGACCCCGACCGCCTGGCGCGCATCCGCACCGAGCGGCGGCCGAACAGCAAGTACGCGTCGCTCGAGAACTGCCGCTACGAGGTGCGCGAGGGCGAGACGATGATGAAGCGCGAGGGCATCGCGTGGCTGTCGTCGACGCACAAGTCGATCGAGGAGATCGCGACCACGATCCTGCGCGACCTCCGCCCCGACCGACTGACGTATTGAGCGATCAGTACAGCGCCTTCTCGATGTCGGCGAAGCTGCGCGCGACCTCGACCATGTCGATCACGGTGCCGAGCTGGCGCTCGACCTGCGCGCGCGAGACGACGCCGCGCACGCGCAGCTGCTCGACGCTGCGCAAGCCCGGCGGCTTGCCGAGGCTCTCGACGATGAGCAGGTGGTTGCGGCCCTGCTGCTTGAGCGTGGCGACGACGTTGCGAACGGTCGCCTGCTGCATCTGTGCGAAGTCGATCGCCTCGAGCGCAGCGACGTCGACCATCACGTCGGCGACGGTGATCTCGTCGTAGCGGACGTTGCGCTGCTGGACGATCCGCAGCGTCCGGTCGCCGTAGAGGTCGTTGGTCGTGATCAGCCCGACCAGGCTCGGCATCTCGGTGACGACGAAGAGCATCCGAACGCCTTGGTAGATCATCATCTGCTCGGCCTGCCTGAGCGTCGTCCGCGGGCTCGCCGTCGCCGCCTTGACCTGGGTCAGGTCGGTCATCACCGCGAGCGCTTGGGAGTCGAGCGTCACGGGGTCGCTTCGCCAGGGCTGCGCCTGCGCGATCGAAGTGGTGCGCTGCAACCGCCTCGTCGGCAGGGGTCCTTCTGGATGCATCGCCATCTCTCCTTGCCGTCGACGGACGGCCGCCAGGATCGACGCTACGCGCATTCGACGCGCCGTGCCAGACCGGGCGTCGAGCGCCCCGACGCCAGCAAGGCCGTCGCCGGTCGCTACCATGGCCCGCGGGAAGGCCACCATGACGACGCTGCTGCGCCTGCTCGCCGACTACGGCCTCGCGGTCGCCTTCTTCAACGTCCTGCTGGCCCAGCTCGGCGTGCCGCTTCCCGCGTATCCGATCCTGATCGTGACCGGCGCACTGAGCGTGCAAGGGCGCTTCCCGACGCCGGCGCTGTTCGCGACCGCGGTCGCGGCTGCACTGATTGCCGATCTCGCCTGGTACGCCGGCGGACGCCGCTTCGGCGGTCGCGTCGTGCGGGCGGTCTGCCGCGTCTCGATCTCGCCCGATTCGTGCGTGCGCCAGACCGAGTCGCTCTTCGCGCGCTGGGGCGCGCGCTCGCTCATGGTCGCCAAGTTCATCCCGGGGTTCGCGGCGATCGCGACTTCGCTCGCCGGCAACATGCGGTTGCCGATCGCGCGCTTCCTCCTCTACGACGCGATCGGCGCCGGGCTCTGGGCCGGGGTCGCGATCGCGCTCGGCATCGTCTTTCGCAACGCGGTCACCGACATCCTGCTCGTGCTCGAGGAGATGGGGCGGATCGGCCTGGTCGTCGTCGCGGCCGCGCTCGCGCTCTTCATCGCCTTCAAGGTCTGGCAGCGCCAGCGCCTGATTCGCGAAGTTCGGATGGCGCGGATCGACATCGACGAGCTGACGCGGCTGATCGACGGCGGCGAAGCGCCCGCGATCATCGATGTCCGCGACCAGCCGGCGCGGCTGCGCGACGGCAGCATTCCGGGCGCGCTGCATCTGCCGCTCGACGCCGTCGACGACGTCCTCCCCGACCTGCCGCGCGACCGCGACGTCGTCGTCTACTGCGCGTGCCCGAACGAGATCTCGGCGGCGCGCGTCGCCAAGCGGCTGCAGCGTGCCGGTTTCAAGCGCGTGCGGCCGCTCCTCGGCGGCATCGACGCGTGGGAGCGCGCCGGGCGGCCGATCGAGCGCATCGACGACGCCGAGCGATCGGAGGCGGCCGCATCGACATGACGGGCTCTCAGGGGCTCCGCTCGCGCTCGCGCCGCCACGCCGCCGGCGGCGTGCCGACGAGGCGCTTGAAGGCACGCGAGAACGCGGCCTCGGACTCGTAGCCGACGTCGAACGCGATCGAAGCGATCGTCGCGCGCGTCTCGAGGAGCAGTCGCGACGCGGCCTGCATCCGCCATTGGGCGAGGTACTGCATCGGCGGCGTGCCGATCAGCTCGACGAAGCGCTCGTGCAGCGCCGAGCGCGACAGGCCAACCTCCTGGCCGAGCTCCTCGATCGTCCAGTCGTGCGCCGGGTCTTGGTGGATGAGCCTGAGCGCGTGGCCGACGAAGCGATCCTGCAAGCCGGCGAGCCAGCCCGAGCTTCCCGCCGGCAGCTCGTCGGCGTAGCGACGGACCGCGTCGACGAACATCATCTCGCTCATTCGCGCCAGCATCGCCTCGGCGCCCGGCCGTCGTGCGTGCGACTCGCTCACCGCCTGCTGGGTGAACCCCGCCATCCACGCGTTGCTTTCGCTCGCGCGCAAGTGCAGCAGGCGCGGCAGCGCGCTGAAGAGCGGGTTGAACGGGCGCATGTCGCAGCCGAGAAAGCCGCAGACGAGCGTCGCGTCGGCGTCGGCGTGCGGCGGCGCCGGATACGCGATGCGCTCGCCGGAGTAGGCGACCTGGAGCGGCGCGCCATCGAAGCGCGCGCCGGTCAGCCAGCCGAAGTCGGTGCTGCCGCGCATCCGCGGCGCGCTCGAGACGACATGTCCGTCGCCCTGCGGAAAGAGCACGACGTCGCCTTCGCCGAGCTCCACCCAGGGGCCGTCAGGGATGCCGGCCCAGCAGCTGCCGCGCGAGACGGCGTGGTACTCGATGACGTGCTCGACGCCGGGCATCAGAAGCGGCGCGATCTCCTTCGATGGCGGCGCTTCGGCGGCCCACCTGCTCGTTCCCGTGATGTTGAAGAACACCGCGCCGCGCAGGCGAACAGCGCGCAGAACGTCGGAAAGCGTGTCGTGTCCCATGGCGGCGAGCCCGGCACTCTAGCCTCGTCTGCGCTGCGCGCGCAAATCGCGGACCCGCGGACAAGCCGCGACGACTCCGAGTCAAGCGCAGCACCGATCGCGTTCGAACAATGGGCGCACCTGCCGGCGAAGTCGTTTGCCGCGGTTCACCAAACGGAGCTGTCATGCACTCACTGCCCTACCTCACTCTGGATCGTGACGTCCGGCAACTGCCTCTTGCCGACGTCACCGCGCTCGCCGCGCAGGTCCGCGGCGGCGTGCTCACGGCCGCCGATGCCGGATACGACGAAGCGCGCAAGGTCTGGAACACCACCGTCGACCGCCGACCAGCGGTGATCGTGCGCTGCCTCGGCGAGAGCGACGTCCAGGCCGCCGTCCGTTTCGCCGCGGCGCGGCGGATGCTGCTGAGCGTGCGCGGCGGCGGCCACCACATCGCCGGCAACGCAATCGCCGAGGGGGGTCTCATGGTCGACCTGTCGGCGATGCGCACGGTCGCGGTCGACCCGGCTCGAAGGACGGCGCGCGTCGCCGCCGGCGCGCTGCTTGCCGACGTCGACCGCGCGACGCAGGCGCACGGCCTCGCGGTGCCGCTCGGGATCAACTCGACGACCGGAGTCGCCGGGCTGACGCTCGGTGGCGGCTTCGGCTGGCTGACGCGGCGCCTCGGCATGACGGTCGACAACCTGCTCGGCGTCACGGTCGTCACCGCCGACGGCGCGGTCCGCGCCGTCTCGGCGAGCTCCGAGCCCGAGTTGTTCTGGGCGCTGCGCGGCGGCGGCGGCAACTTCGGCGTCGCGACCTCGTTCGAGTTCAACCTCCACCCGGTCGGCCCCGAGCTCTACGCCGGGCTCGTCGTCTATCCATTCTCGCAGGCACGCCAGGTCCTGCGCGCATGGCGCGACTTCAACGCCGGGGCGCCCGACGAGCTGAGCGTCTGGGCAGTGCTGCGCAAGGCGCCGCCGCTGCCCTTCCTGCCGGCGTCGGCGCACGGCACCGACGTCGTCGTCTTCGCGCTCGTGCACAGCGGCGACGTCGAGGCCGGACAGCGCGCTGCCGCGCCCGTGCTCGGTTTCGGCGAGCCGATTGCGAGCCACCTCGGACCGACGCCGTACGCGGGCTTTCAGACCGCGTTCGACCCGCTGCTGGCGCCGGGCGGCCGCAACTACTGGAAGTCGAACAACTTCAGCGCGCTCGGCGACGCCGCGATCGACGTCGTCATCGCCGCAGCCGCCGCATCGCCGGGACCCGAGTGCGAGATCTTCGTCGCCCAGCTGGGCGGCGCGATGGCGCGCGTCGCGCCCGACGCGACCGCGTTCGTCGGTCGCGACGCGCACTACATCATGAACGTGCACGGCCGCTGGTCCGACCCGCGCGACGACGACAAGGTGCGTGCATGGGCGCGGCGATCGTTCGAGGAGGCGGCGAAGCACGCGACCGGAAGCGGCTACGTCAACTTCCTGACCGAGGACGAAGGCGAGCGCGTCGCCGCGAGCTACGGCACGAACCACGCGCGGCTGCAGGCGCTGAAGAAGCGCTACGACCCGGGCAACCAGTTCCGCATGAACCTCAACATAGTTCCCGCCAACGGCGCGGTCGGCCGCGGATCGTCATGACGACGGTCGACCGGCGCGGATGCGCCATCACCGGCGCGACCCCGGCCGCGCTCGACTCCTACGAGCGCGCGCTTGCCGCCTGGCAGGCCTGGCGCCGCGACGACGACACGGCGCTCCAGGGAGCGAGGCGAGAGGCGCCCGGCTTCGTGATGGCGCATGCGTTCACGGCATGGCAGCTCGCCACCACCCGCGACGTTCGCCGCGTCGCCGCGGCGCGGCCGATCGTCGCCGGTGCGCTGCGTCTGCCCGCCAACGAACGCGAGCGGATGCATCTGGCTGCCCTCTCGGCGGTGCTCGACGACGACTTCGAAGGCGCGAAGGCGCGGCTCGGCCGCCTGCTCGATCGCTGGCCGCGCGACGCGATCGCGCTCGGCGTCGCGCACTCGCTCGACCACGTGACGGGCGACGTCGCGCGCATGCGCCGGCGCGTTGAGCGGGCGATGCCGGCGTGGTCGCGGAACGATCCCGGCTATCACGCGCTGCTCGCGATGCACGCGTTCGCCCTCGCGGAGTCGGGTGCCTACACGCGCGCCGAGGCGGCGGCGCACGCCGCGCTCGAGCTCCATCCGCTCGACGCGCGCGCCTGCCACGCGATGGCGCACGTCTTCGAGATGACCGACCGCTACGCAGCAGGAGTGCGCTGGATGTCCGAGCACGCCGGCGCCTGGGCGATCCGCAGCACGGTGGTCACGCACGGCTGGTGGCACGTCGCCTTGTTCCATCTGTCGGCCCACGAGTCCGAGCGCGCCCTCGCGCTGTACGACACGCACGTTCGCGGCGAGCGGTCGGGCGAGGTGTCGGACCTGATCGATGCTTCCGCGCTTCTGTGGCGGATCGCGTTGGCCGGGCGCAACCCCGGGGCGCGCTGGGGCGAGCTGGCGGACGCGTGGTCGGTCCACATCGACGATGCCTTCTGCAGCTTCAGCGACGTCCACGCGATGCTCGCGTTCGTCGGCGCAAGCGACCGGGATCGTGCGCGCCGGCTGGAGACGGAGCTGTCGCGTCGTCAGTCGTTCGCCACCCGCTACGGCAAGACGACGCGGCAGCTCGGATTGCCGGCCTGTCGCGCGCTGGTGGCATTCGGACGCGGCGACGATGCCGCTGCGATCAAGGGGCTCGCCCGCCTGCCGTCGATCGCGCACCGTCTGGGCGGCAGCCATGCCCAACGCGACGTCCTGCACCTGACGCTGCAGCACGCAGTGCAGCGCGCCCGCCGTCCGTCACGTTGGGGCGCGCCGGTCTTCGCGAGATTCGCCGTGCCGGCCTAGCGACCGTCGCCGGCGCTCGCCGGGCCGAGCAGCGCGGCGTAGCGAGGGAGATCGACATTGCCGCCGCTGATGACGATGCCGACGCGCTGCCCTTTCAGCCCGGAAGCCATCCGCAGCGCCGCAGCGAAGCCGAGCGCCCCGGTCGGCTCGACGACGAGCTTCATCCGCTCGGCGAAGAAGCGCATCGCATCGACGAGCTCGGCGTCGCTCGCGGTGACGACGTCGTCGACGTCGCGGCGGATGATCGGAAACGTCAGCTCGCCGAGGTGGAGCGTCTGCGCGCCGTCGGCGATCGTTCGCGGCGTCGCGATCGTGACGATGCGCCCGCTCCTGAACGACTGCTGGCCGTCGTTGCCGGCCTCCGGCTCGACGCCATAGATGCGGCAGCGCGGTGAGAGAGCGCGCGCAGCGAGCGCCGACCCCGAGAGCAGGCCGCCGCCGCCGAGCGGCACGAAGAGCGCGTCGAGCTCGCCGACCTCCTCGATCAGCTCCTTCACCGCCGTGCCCTGGCCGGCGATGATGTCCGCGTGGTCGTACGGCGGGATCAAGGTCATGCCGCGCTCTTCGGCGAGCTTCCTGCCGATCGCCTCGCGGTCCTCGCGGTAGCGGTCGTAGACGACGACCTCGCCGCCGTAGCCCTGCGTCGCCGCGACCTTGGCGGCCGGCGCATCGTGCGGCATCACGATCACGGCGGGCATGCCGAGCAGCGACGCGGCGAGCGAGACCGCCTGCGCGTGGTTGCCCGACGAGAACGCGACGACGCCGGCGCGGCGCTGCCGCTCGTCGAATCGCGACAGCGCATTGAACGCGCCGCGGAACTTGAACGCGCCCATGCGCTGCAAGTTCTCGCACTTGAAGGCGAAGTGCGCCCCGGTCGCCGCGTCGGCGGTCCGCGACGTCAGCACCGGGGTGCGATGGGCGTGGCCGGCGATGCGCGCCGCGGCGGCGACGACGTCGTCGTAGGTCGGCAGCGCGACCGTCATGGCGTGCGCCGCAGCGTGCCGCGGTCGTTCGGGCGATGCATGGCGAATGTCCTTCGATCGACGCGCTCAGCCGGCGCGCCGACGCGCAGTGTCGTACATGCAGACGGCCGCCGCCGCAGCGACGTTGAGCGACTCGCCGCCGCCAGGCTGGGGAATCGCGACGACCGCGCGGCAGCGCGCGACGACATCGTCGGCGAGCCCCTGGCCTTCGTGGCCGAACGCCCACGCGCACGGCCACGGCAGCACCGCGTCGGCGATCGCGAGCGCGGCGTGCGAGCTGGTGCCGAAGAGCGGCACGGCGAGCGCCGCGATCGACGTCGCCCCGCCCGAGTCGACGAGTCGAAGCGCGAAGTGCGCGCCCATCCCAGCGCGAACGACCTTCGGCGACCAGAGCGATGCCGTGCCCGCGAGCGGGATCGCCTGCGTGAAGCCGAACGAGACGGCGCTGCGCAGCACGCTGCCGACGTTGCCCGGATCCTGGATGCGGTCGAGGACGACCGTCGGCGCGAGGGGATCGATCTCGGCCGGTGGCGGCAGCGGAACGAGAAACGCGATCGGTGGCGGCGACTCGAGCGTGGCGACGCTTGCGAAGGTCGACGCCGCGACGATCGCAATCTCGTCGGCGGCTTCGGCGAGGCGGCGCAGCCGCGGCTCGAGCCACGCCTCGTCGGTGACGATCGCGTGCAGCACTCGCGCGCCGGGGCGCGCCAGCCACGCTTCGCACAAATGCTCGCCTTCGAGAAGCGCGGTCCCGGTGCGCCGCGCCGCAGTACTGTCCCCCGCGAGCTTGCGCAGCCGCGCCAGCAGCGGATTGCTGCGCGACGTGATCCGCGTGACCCTGCCCACGACCTCTTCAGAAGAGGCGATCGCAGACGTCGCGGACGGGAGCGAAGCTCCTGCGGTGGTGCGGACAGGCGCCGTGCTCGCGCAGCGCGCTCAGGTGCTCGGGAGTCGAATAGCCCTTGTGGGCGTCGAAGCCGTACTGCGGATGCTCCTCGTGCAGCTGCATGCAGAGCGCGTCGCGGTACACCTTGGCGACGATCGACGCCGCCGAGATCGCGCGCACCCGCGCGTCGCCGCCGACGACGGTGCGCACCGGCATCGCCAGGGTCGGCCGCTGGTTGCCGTCGACGAGCACGATCTGCGGCTGCTGCGCGAGCCCCTCGACCGCGCGCTGCATCGCGAGCAGCGCGGCGCGCAGGATGTTGAGCGAGTCGATCTCGGCGACGCTCGCGCTGGCGATGCTGACGCAGACCGCGCGCTTGCGGATCTCGCGATCGAGCCGTTCGCGCTCCTCGGCGGTGAGCAGCTTCGAGTCGTTGAGGCCGCGGATCGTCCGCTTCTCCTCGAGGATCACCGCCGCGGCGACGACCGGCCCGGCGAGCGGGCCGCGGCCGACCTCGTCGACCCCCGCGAGGAGGCCTTCGACGTCGACGATGCCGCGCAGCTTGGCGGCGCGAAAGAAGGTCTTGGCGTGCATCGTGTCAGCGTTGCAGGACGGCTTCGATCGCCGCGGTGGCGAGCGCGCCGGTGTCGCGGCGCAGCTCGCGGTGCAGCGCTTCGAAGCGCTGCTGCAATGATCGCACCGCGGCGGGGTCGTCGAGCCAGCGAAACGCCGCCGCGGCGATCTTTTCGGGCGTCGCTGCGTGCTGCAGCAGCTCGGGAACGGCGTGGTCGCGCAGCAGGATGTTGGGCAGCGAGATCCACGGCTGGTAGTGAACGAGCTTGCCGATCTGCCAGCTGAGGATGTGCATGACGTAGACGACGACCATCGGCCGCTTGAAGAGCGCGGTCTCGAGCGTCGCCGTCCCGCTGGCGACGATCGCGACGTCGCACGCCGCGAGCGCCTCGTGGGCGCGGCCGTCGACGAGCGTGATCGCCACGTCGGCCGGCAGCGTCGCGCGCAGCGCTTCGATCGCAGGGCGCAGGCCCGGCACGACGGGAATCACGAAGCGCAACCCCGGCCGCGCGCGATGCATCTCGGCACAGGTCGCGAGCAGGCGCGGCGCGATGTACTTGATCTCCGAGCGGCGACTGCCGGGCAGCACGGCGACGACGGTCTCGTCGTCGTCGAGCCCGAGCGCAGCGCGCGCTGCGGCGCGCGGCACGTCGATCGGAATCGCCGCCGCCATTGGGTGGCCGACGTAGACGGCGTGGATCCCCTTCTTCGCGTAGATCTCGGGTTCGAACGGAAACACGCACAGGACGAGGTCGGTGGCGCGGCCGATCTTGTCGATCCTGCCGCCGCGCCACGCCCAGATCGACGGGCTGATGAAGTGCACCGTCTTCACGCCGACCGCCTTCAGCTTCAGCTCGACGCCGAGGTTGAAGTCGGGCGCATCGACGCCGACGAACGCGTCGGGCCGATCGGCGAGGAGCCGGGCGACGAGCTGGTTGCGGATGCCGAGGATCTCGCGGAAGTGGCCGAGCACCTCGAAGTAGCCGCGCACCGAGAGCTTGTCGTACGGCCACCAGCTGACGAAGCCGTGCTCGATCATCCGCGGCCCGCCGATGCCCCCGGCCGCGAGGTGCGGCCAGCGCGCCCGCAGGCTCGCGAGAAGCGCACCGCCGAGCAGGTCGCCCGACGCCTCGCCCGCGACCATCGCGAAGCGCGGGGGTGCGCTCGTCATCGTCGGCCGCGAAGTCAGCGGGCGATGCCGCGCGCCGCCGCGGCGAGGAACGCCGTCATCATCGCGACGTCTTCGGCGGCCTCAGGCTCGGACGACGCCAGCTCGGCGATCCTGCGCTTGGCGTCCTCGAACGAGAGTCCGTCGCGGTAGAGCAGGCGATGCATCTGCTTGACCGCGGCGATCCGTGCCGGGCCGAAGCCGCGCCGGCGCAAGCCCTCGATGTTGAAGCCGCGCACGCCGAGCGGATTGCCGTCGACCATCATGAACGGCGGGATGTCCTGCGAGACGTGGCTCTGGAAGCCGCACATGCTGTGCGCGCCCATCTTGACGAACTGGTGCAGCCCGCTCTGCGCGCCGACGATCGCCCAATCGCCGAGCACGACGTGGCCGGCGAGCCCGGCGTAGCCGGCGATGATCGTGTGGCTGCCGACGACGCAGTCGTGCGCGATGTGCACGCTGTTCATGATCCAGTTGTCGTCGCCGATCGTCGTCTTGCCGGAGTCCTGAACGGTGCCGGTCGAGATCGTGCAGAACTCGCGGATCGTGTTGCCGTCGCCGATGACGAGCTCGGTGTCCTCGCCGGCGTACTTCTTGTCCTGCGGCGCGCCGCCGATCGAGTTGAACTGCCAGATGCGGTTGTTGCGGCCGATCGTCGTCTTGCCCTCGATCACGCAATGCGGGCCGACGACGCTGCCGGCGCCGATGGTGACGCCGCCGCGGACGATGCTGTAGGCACTGACCTCGACGTCGTCGGCGAGCTCGGCGCCGGGCTCGACGATCGCCGTCGGGTGGACCTTCGCCATTCCCGGGTGGGCCCCTAACCGACGGTGCGCACGGCGCACATCAGGTCGGCCTCGACGGCAAGCTCTCCGCCGACGCTGGCGCGCGCCTGGAACTTGAAGATGCCCGCCTTCATGCGCTCGAGCGTGACGTCGAGGATGATCTGATCGCCCGGCTCGACCGGGCGCTTGAAGCGCGCTGCGTCGATGCCGGCGAAGTAGTAGACCGACTTGTCGTCGGGCTTGGCGTCGGCCGCGTCGTACGCGAGCAGAGCCGCCGCCTGCGCGAGCGCCTCGAGCATCATGACGCCCGGCATCACCGGCCGATGCGGGAAGTGGCCGACGAAGTACGGCTCGTTGATCGTGACGTTCTTGAGGGCGCGGATCCGCTTCTTGTGCTCGAGCTCGATCACCCGGTCGACCATCAGGATCGGGTAGCGGTGCGGCAGGCGCTTGAGGATCTCGTGGATGTCCATCGTCATGGCGACTTCTTCTCGAGCGTCCTCTCGAGCGCCCTCACCCGCTCGCGGAGCGCGTGCAGGTTGCGCAGCGTGGCCGCGTTCTTCTCCCACGACGCATTGTCGTCGAACGGGAACGAGCCGCTGTAGAAGCCCGGCTTGGCGATCGACCGCGAGACTTGCGTCGCGCCGCCGATGACGACGTGGTCGGTGATCGTGACGTGGCCGTTGACGCCCGAGCCGCCGCCGAGCATGCAGTGCGCGCCGATCACAGCACTCCCGGCGATGCCGACGCAGCCGGCGATCGCCGTGTGCTCGCCGATCCTCACGTTGTGGCCGATCATGACCAGATTGTCGATCTTGACGCCGTCAGCGATCACGGTGTCGCCGAGGGCGCCGCGGTCGATGCAGGTGTTGGCGCCGATCTCGACGTCGTCGCCGACGACGACGCGCCCCAGCTGCTCGATCTTCTCCCAGCGGCCGTGGTCGGGAGCGAAGCCGAAGCCGTCGGCGCCGAGCACAGCGCCGGGATGAACGATGCAGCGGGCGCCGATCTGCGTCTGCGCGACGACGGCGACGCGCGCGCCGAGCCGCGTCCCGGCGCCGATCCTGCAGCCCGACTCGACGACCGCGTGCGCCCCGATCGTCGCGCCGTCGCCGATCTCGGCACCGGCGGCGACGACGGCGAACGGGCCGACGGCGACGTCGGCACCGAGCCGCGCCTCCGGATCGACCGCGGCGCGCGCGTCGATGCCGCGGCGCTCGGGCGGACGAGCGCGTTCGGCCCACCACTGCGTCAGGCGGGCGAAGTAGAGATAGGGGTCGGCCGTGACGATCGCCGCGCCGCGCGCCGTGGCAGCGTCGCGAAACGCCGGCGCGACGATGACGCATGCAGCCGTCGTCGCCGCGAGCTGCTTCGCGTACAGCGGATTGGCGAGGAACGAGATCGACGATGGCGTCGCCGATTCGAGCGGGTCGATCGCGTCGATTCGCGTCTCGGGGTCGCCGATCAGTTCACCGCCAAGCCGCTCGATGATGTCGCGAAGCCGGACTTCGCCCACCGCGCGGCGCCTCCTACTTGCCGCCCGCGCTCTGGGCGTTGAGGGCCTTGATCACCTTGTCGGTGATGTCGACCTTCGGGCTCCAGAAGACGGCTTCCTGCAGGATGAGGTCGTACTTTTCGGTCTCGAAGATCTGCTTGATGACGCGGTTCGTCCGCTCGACGACCGTCGCCAGCTCTTCGTTCTTGCGCTGGCTGAGGTCTTCCTGGAACTCGCGGCGACGACGCTGAAGGTCGCGATCCTGGTCGACGAGCTCGCGCTGGCGGCGCGTCCGCTCGGCCTCGCCGAGGGTCGGTGCATCCTTGTCGAGGCGGTCGCTCGCGGCCTTCAGCTTGCTCGCGAGCTCGTTGAGGTCCTTCTCGCGCTTCGAGAACTCGGCCTCGAGCTTGGCCTGGGCGGCCTTCGCGGGCGCGGCGTCGCGCAACACGCGATCGCTGTTGACATAGCCGATCTTCAGCTCCTGCGCAGAAGCTGCCGACGTCGCGCCGGCGACGAGCACGGCGGCGAGCATCGATTTGACGATGTGGCTGTTCATCAGAAGGCAGTCCCGATCTGAAACTGAAGCTTCTGGATTCTATCTTCCGGCTTCTTCTTGATCGGCGTGCCGTAGCTGAGCTTGAGGGGGCCCACCGGCGACACCCAGCTGACGCCCGCGCCCGCCGACGCGCGCAGGCTGTCGAACGTCACCGACTCGTTCTCGCCCCAGACGTTGCCGGCGTCGAGATAGAGAAACATGCGCAGCGTGCGATCGGCGTTGGCGCCCGGCACCGGCAGGTAGAGCTCGTTGTTGATGTTGAGGCGGCGGTTGCCGCCGATGAACGCGCCGGTGACGTCGACCGGGCCGAGCGAGCCCTGGTCGAAGCCGCGCACGGTGCCGAGGCCGCCGCCGTAGAAGTTCTTGAAGATCGGATAGGGCTTGCCGCCGAGGCCCTTGCCGTAGCCGATCTCGGCGTTGAAGCCGTACGAGAACGAGCGGGTGAACGAGATGTACTGCTGGCCCTGCAGGTTGGCGCGGAAGTACTTGGCGTCGCCGAGCGGCGCGTAGTCGAGGTTGACGCGCATGTAGCGCCCCGCGGTCGGCACCAGCGCGCTGTCGCGGTTGTCGCGCGTCCAGCCAACCGTCAGCGGCACCGAGCTGCTCGTCTCGCCGAACGCCTCGCGGTAGAGGAAGTAGCTGTTCGGCAGCGCCTGCGCTCCCTTGATCTCGGTGCGCTCGGCGCCGATGCCGAAGAAAACGGTGTCGTACTCGCTGAACGGCACGCCGAAGCGGAGCGCGACGCCCGGCGTCACCAGCTTGTATTCCTCGCCCTGGCTGTTGATCGGCCGGCTCGTCCGGTAGTAGATGTCGAACGCGCGCGAGATGCCGTCGATCGTGAAGTACGGGTCGACGGTGCTCACCACGAGCGTGCGGTTGTACTTGCTCGTGTTGACCTCGACGCCAAGGTAGTTGCCCGTGCCGAAGATGTTGTCCTGCTTGATCGCCGCCGTCAGCGAGAGCTTGTCGGCCGACGAGAAGCCGGCGCCGAGCGAGAGGTTGCCGGTGGGCTTTTCCTTGATCGTCACCGTCATGTCGACCTGGTCGGCCGAGCCGGGCACCTCGGTCGTGTCGACGCTGACCTCGCTGAAGTAGCCGAGCCGGTCGACCCGGTCGCGCGACAGCTTGATCTTGCGGCCGTCGTACCACGACGACTCGAACTGGCGGAACTCGCGCCGGATGACCTCGTCGCGCGTTCGCGTGTTGCCGGCGATGTTGACGCGGCGCACGTAGACCCGGCGCTGCGGCTCGGCGACGAGGGTGACGACGACGCGGCCGTTGACGCGGTCGATCTCGGGCCGCGAATCGACTTTCGCGAACGCGTAGCCGAAGGTGCCGAAGCGGTCGACGAACGCGCGCGTCGTCTCGGCAATCGCCGAGGCGCGGTACGGATCGCCAGGCCGGATCGTCACCAGCGTGCGGAAGTCGTCTTCTTTGCCGAGGTAGTCGCCTTCGAGCTTGACGCCGGTGACGGTGTACGGCTGGCCTTCCCGGACGTTGATGGTGATCGCGATCTCCTGCTTGTCGGGAGAGATCGCCACCTGCGTCGACTCGACGTCCATCTCGAGGTAGCCGCGGTTCTGGTAGTACGCGCGCAGCGTCTCGAGGTCGGCGTTCAGCTTGGCGCGCGAGTAGCGGTCGCCCTTCAGGTAGAAGTTCAGCCAGCCGCCATCGTTGAGCTCGAACAGGCCCTTCAGCGTCCGCTCCGAGAACGCCTTGTTGCCGACGATGCGAATCTCGCGGATCTTCGCGGGCGAGCCCTCGGTGACCGTGAAGGTGACGTTGACACGGTTGCGCTCCTGCGGCGTCACCGTCGTCACGACCTCGGCACCGTACAGGCTCTTGGTGAGGTACTGGCGCTTCAGCTCCTGCTCGGCGCGGTCGGCGAGCGCGCGGTCGAACGGCAGCCCTTCGCCGATGCCGAAGTCCTTCAGCGACTTCACGAGGGAGTCCTTCTCGAACTCGTGCAGGCCGACGAAATCGATGTTGGCGATCACCGGCCGCTCCTCGACGATGACGACGGCCACGCCGTTGTCGATGTCGATGCGAACGTCCTTGAAGAGACCGGTCGCGAAGAGCGCGCGCAGCGCGGCGGCGCCCTTCTCGTCGGTGTAGGTGTCGCCGATCCGAAACGGCAGCGCGGCGAACACCGTGCCGGCGTCGGAGCGCTGCAGGCCCTCGACGCGGATGTCCTTCAGCACGAACGGCTCGATCGCGAGCGCGGCGCCCGCGTGCAGCGCGAGCGCGATGGCGACCGACAGCGGAGAGAGACGGCGGGAACGCGGACGGAAGGGACAGGTCGGGCGGGCGCTGGGAACGTCGATGAGCATGCCGTCGGTCATTGCAGACCCAGCAGGCGGGCCATGTCGTTGTAGAGCGCCAGGGACATCATCATCAGCATGATGGCAACCCCGCCGCGCTGCAGCCTGTCGAGCCACAGATCGGAGACCTGACGTCCCGTCACGGCCTCGAAAAGATAATACATGAGGTGCCCGCCATCGAGGACCGGCAGCGGCAGCAGGTTGAGGACGCCGAGGCTGACGCTGACGACGGCGAGAAAGCCGAGGTAGTACGCGAGGCCGAGGCGCACCGACTGACCGGCGTAGTCGGCGATCGTCACCGGCCCGCTCAGGTTCTTGAGCGACGCTTGGCCGACGATCATCTTGCCGAGCATCTTGACCGTCAGCACCGACATCTGCCAGGTCTGCGTCGCCGCCGACGTCAGCCCTTCGATCGGGCCGTAGCGCACCGATGTCATCTCCGGCGCCTGACCCGGGAAGAGCTCGAGGCGTCCGATGCGGCTGCCGTTGTCGACGACCACCGCAGGCGTGACGACGAGCTCGATCCGCGAGGCGCCGCGCTCGATCTTCCAGTGCATCGGCTGCGCCACGCCGCTCTTGCCGCTGGCGCGGATCAGCTCGCGCGCCTGGCTGGAGTCGTCGATCGCAACGCCGTCGATCGCGACGATGCGGTCGCCCTGTCGCAATCCCGAAGCGGCGCCGGCGCCGCCGGCCTTGACCTCGCCGAGCACCGGCTCGCTCCATGCGCCGCCGAGTCCGATCTTCTGCATCGTCTTCGCGTCGACGTCGGCGGCGGCGAGCGCGGCGAGCGCGAGATGGACGCGCCGCTGGCCGCGGCCGTCGCGCGCGCTGACGAGCAAATCGATGTCCTCGCCGCGCAGCATCGCCTGCGTCACCTGCCAGCGCAGGTCGGTGAGCGAGCGGACGTCGCGCCATTCCGAGCCTTCCTGCGACCATGCGCGCACCCAGTCGCCGGCGTGCATGCCGGCGCGATCGGCGATGCTTCCTGCGACCGGCGGCCCGAGCACCGGCTTCGGCTCGTCGACGCCGATCCAGTTCGCCGCCGAGTAGAGGACGACCGCGAGCACGAGGTTTGCTGCCGGACCGGCGGCGACGATCGCGGCGCGCTGCCAGAGGGGCTTCCTGTTGAACGCGCGGTCGCGCTCGTTGGGGGGCACGTCGCCTTCGCGCTCGTCGAGCATGCGCACGTAGCCGCCGAACGGCAACACGCAGACGACGAACTCGGTGCTGTCGGGCCGCGGCTGGCGGCGCCAGAGGACGCGGCCGAAGCCGATCGAGAAGCGCAGCACGCGCACCCCGCACGCGACCGCGACGCGGTAGTGCCCCCACTCGTGGACGACGATGAGGACGCCGAGCGTCAGGATGAACGCGAGGATGGTGACCATCATCGGCAACCGGCGGCGGATCGGCGCGCCTGCAGGACGATCCTCATCGGGCGAGCCCTTTCACGAATTCGGCGGCGCGCCGGCGCGCCTCCTGGTCGAGCGCAAGCAGCGACTCGAGCGAATCTGCCGCACCCGGCGAAGGCAACAGCGCCTCGACGGTGCGGCAGTTCACCGTGTGAATCCGATCGAAGCGAATGGTTCCGGCGAGAAACGCTGCGACTGCCTCTTCGTTGGCGGCGTTGAGCACGGCGGTCGCTCCGGGCGGCGCACCGAGCGCATCCCACGCCAGCCCGAGGCCGGGATAAAGACGCAGGTCGGCCGGCTCGAAGGTGAGCGCGGCGAGCGTGCGCCAGTCGATCGCGTCGGCGCCGGAGGCGATCCGGTCGGGCCAAGCGAGGCCGTACGCGATCGGCACGCGCATGTCGGGCGTGCCCAGCTGGGCGAGCACCGACTGGTCGCGGCACACGACCATCGAGTGGATGATGCTCTGCGGATGGATGACGACCTCGATCTGCTCTGGCGCGAGGTCGAACAGGAAATGCGCCTCGATCACTTCGAGCGCCTTGTTCATCATCGTCGCCGAGTCGACCGAGATCTTGCGGCCCATCACCCAGTTGGGATGCGCGCACGCCTGGTCGGGAGTGACGCCGGCGAGCGTCGCCGGCTCGCGGCCGCGAAACGGGCCACCCGACGCGGTGAGGATGATCTTCGCGACGCGCTCGTGCCACGCCGAGCGGTTTTCGGGCAGGCACTGGTAGATCGCCGAGTGCTCGCTGTCGATCGGCAACAGCGTCGCGCCGCCGCGCGCGACCGTGCGCATGAAAAGCGCGCCGCCGACGACGAGCGCTTCCTTGTTGGCGAGCAGCAACCGCTTGCCGGCCGCGGCGGCGGCGAGGCAAGGTGCGAGGCCGGCGGCGCCGACGATCGCCGCCATCACGGTGTCGGCGTCGGGATGCGCAGCGAGCTCGCACAGCGCCCCGGCGCCGCTCGTCACCGCGGTGTCGACTCCGGCGTCGCGCAGCCGTGCCGCGAGCGCGCGCCCTTCGTCGGCGGTCGCGACCGCGGCGTGGCGCGGCCGGAAGCGAACACAGAGCGCGAACAGCTCGTCGAGCCTGCGGTTCGCGGTGAGCGCGAAGACCTCGAAGCGATCGGGATGCGCGGCGATGACGTCGAGCGTCGCGAGGCCGATCGAGCCGGTCGCGCCGAGCACGCAGACGCGTTGCCGCCGATCGTCGGAGTCGCGCGTCGACTTCACAGCATCACCAGCGCGAGCGCGATCGGAAACACGGGCAGCAGGCCGTCGACGCGGTCGAGGATGCCGCCGTGGCCCGGCAGCAGCCTGCTGCTGTCCTTCGCCCCGGCGCTGCGCTTGACGAGCGATTCGCAAAGGTCGCCGACGACGCTCATCGCGACGAGGAAGACGACGACGAGGACGACGCCGACGTAGCCGAAGCGGTTGGCGAGGATCGTGTAGAAGCTCTCGTCGCCGAACTTGGCGGCGGCATCGATCGCGAGCCACGCACAGGCGACGACGAGCGCGCCGATCATCCCGCTCCAGACGCCCTCCCAGCTCTTGCCGGGACTGATCGCCGGCGCGAGCTTGCGCTTGCCGAACGCGCGGCCGCCGAAGTACGCGAAGATGTCGGCCGCCCAGACGAGGACGAACGCCGAGAGGATGAAGTTGAGCCCGATCGCCTTGGCGTTGGCGAGCGCGAGCCACGCGGTCCAGAGCGCGACCAGGCCGATCGCCCAGCGCAGCGCGCGCGGCACGCGCGGCCAGCCGGCGACGCCGCCGCGCAGCACCCAGGCGCCGCCGAGCACCCAGATCGCGAGCGCGATCCACCACGCCAGGCGAGGCGCGGTCGTCGTCCAGCCGGCGTAGAGCGCGGCGGCGCAGGCGGCGCCGAGCAGGAGCGCGAGCGCGACCGCGAACGGGCCGGCGCCGTTGAGCCGCGACCATTCCCAGCCGGCGAGCGCGATCGCGATCATCGTCAGCGCTGCGAACGGCCACACGGCGTGAACGACCAGCACCGGGATCAGCAGGGCCAGCAGCACGAGCGCCGTCACGATCCGCTGCCTGAGCATCGCTCTCGCCTACTCTCCGCTCGCGACCAGCTCGGCGGCGTCGAAGACCGCGCCGAAGCGTCGCTCGCGGCGCGCGTACTGCGCGAGCGCCGAGTCGAGCTCCTCGGTGCCGAACTCGGGCCACAGGCAATCGGTGAAGACGAGCTCGGAGTAGGCGACCTGCCAGAGCAGGAAGTTGCTGATCCTGATCTCGCCGCCGGTGCGGATGAAGAGATCGGGATCGGGCGCGTAGCTGAGCGCCATGAAGCGGTTGAGCGTCGTCTCGTCGAGCTCGTCGGGGCCGACGCCGGCGGCGATCGCCTGGCGGCACGCCTGCACGACGTCCCAGCGGCCACCGTAGTTGAACGCGACCGAGAGCTGGATCTTCGTGTTGTGGCGGGTGCTGTCCTCGGCGTGCTGCCAGGCCTGGCGCAGCTTCTCGGACACCTGCGCACGGTCGCCGATGATGCGCACGCGCACGCCGTCGGCGGCGAGCTTGGCGAGGTACTTCGACACCGCGACGAGGACGAGCCCCATCAGGCCCGAGACTTCCTCGCTCGGCCGCTTCCAGTTCTCCGAGGAGAACGCGAACACGGTCAGGTACTCGATGCCGCGCTCGGCGCAGGCGTGAACGGTGCGGACCAGAGCATCGACGCCCTGCTTGTGGCCGAAGAAGCGCGGCATGTGCCGCTTCTTGGCCCAGCGGCCGTTGCCGTCCATGACGATCGCGACGTGGCGCGGAATGGCCGGCGCCGGCTCGGGGCGCTGGCCCATCAGACGGCCATGATCTCGGCTTCCTTCGCCGAGGTGAGCCGGTCGATCTCGGCGATCGTGCGGTCGGTGAGCTTTTGCAACTCGTCGAGCGAGCGCCGCTCCTCGTCCTCGGTGATCTCCTTGTCCTTCATCAGCCGCTTGGCGTGCTCGTTGGCGTCGCGGCGAAGGTTGCGGACCGCGATCTTCGATTCTTCGGCGGCGTGGCGGACGACCTTGGTCAGGTCGCGGCGGCGTTCTTCGGAAAGCGGCGGCATCGGCACGCGCAGCAGGTCGCCTTGCGACGACGGGTTGAGGCCGAGGTCAGATTCGCGGATCGCCTTCTCGATCTTCGCCCCCATGCCCTTCTCCCACGGCTGCACGCTGATCGTGCGCGCGTCGAGCAGCGTGACGTTGGCGACCTGGCTGATCGGGACGTGCGAGCCGTAGTACTCGACGTGGACCTGGTCGAGGAGGCCGGTGTGCGCGCGGCCGGTGCGGATCTTCTGGAGGTCGCTCTTGAACGCCTCGACCGACCGGCCCATCTTCTGCTCGGCGGTCTTCTTGATGTCTGCAATGGTCATGGGAAGGCCTCCCTACACGTGGACGAGCGTGCCCTCGTCCTCACCCTGCACGACACGCTTCAGCGCGCCGGGCTTGAAGATGCTGAACACGCGGATCGGCAACCGCTGGTCGCGACAGAGCGCGAACGCGGTCGCGTCGAGCACCTGCAGGTGCTTGACGATCGCCTCGTCGAAGCTGATCCGCGAGTAGCGCGTCGCGCCGCGATCCTTGTTCGGGTCGGCGGTGTAGACGCCGTCGACCTTGGTCGCCTTCAGCACGACCTCGGCGCCGATCTCCGCGCCGCGCAGCGCCGCGGCGGTGTCGGTCGTGAAGAACGGGTTGCCGGTGCCGGCGGCGAAGACGACGACCTTGCCTTCCTCGAGGTACTGCAGCGCCTTCGGCCGCACGTACGGCTCGACGACCTGCTCGATGGCGATCGCGGACATGACCCGCGCGACGAGCCCTTCCTGGCGCATCGTGTCGGCGAGCGCGAGCGCGTTCATCACCGTCGCGAGCATGCCCATGTAGTCGGCGGTCGCGCGGTCCATCCCGACCGAGCCGCCGGCGACGCCGCGGAAGATGTTGCCGCCGCCGATGACGACGGCGACCTCGCAGCCGAGTTCGGTGACCTCCTGGACCTCGCGCACGATCCGCACGATCGTCGCCCGATTGATGCCGTACGCGTCATCTCCCATCAACGCTTCGCCGGAAAGCTTGAGCAGGATTCGCTTGTACGCGGCCATGCGGTCGGGCTCCTGGTGCTGATTCGTCAGGCCGGGCTGAAGTCTAGCCGCGGCGAGTGAAGTGCCCTCAGGCGCCCTTGGCCGCCGCGACCTGCGCCGCGACTTCCGCAGCAAAGTCGCCGGTCTTCTTCTCGATGCCTTCGCCGACGACATAGAGCGTGAAGGCGTGGATCCGGGTGCCCTTTTCCTTCAGCATCTGCTCGACGGTCTGCTTGTCGTTCTTGACGAACGCCTGGTTGTGCAGGCTGACTTCCTTCAGGTATTTGGCGACCGAGCCCTCGACGCGCCTGGCGACGATCTCGGGCGACTGCGTCGGCTTGCCTTCGGCCTTGGCCTTCTCGGCGTCCTCGGCCGCCTTCATCGTCGCGATCGAGCGCTCCTTGTCGACGAGCGCCGACGGCACGTCGCCGGCCGAAAGCGCCACCGGCTTCATCGCCGCGACGTGCATCGCGACGTCGCGCGCCGCCGTCTCGTCGCCTTCGTACTGGACGAGAACGCCGATCCGCGTGCCGTGCAGGTAGCTCGCGAGCGTGCCGCCGCCGGCGTAGCGCTGAAAGCGGCGAATCGTCATGTTCTCGCCGATCTTGCCGATCAGCCCGGTGCGCACGTCCTCGACCGTGGGCCCGAAGCCGTCCTGGCTGAGCGGCAGCCGGGCGAGCGCGTCGACATCGGCCGGGTTCTCGTTGGCGACCAGCGTCGCGAGCGAGCGCGCCAGGGCGAGGAAAGACTCGTTCTTGGTGACGAAGTCGGTCTCGCAGTTGACCTCGACCAGCGCGCCGGTGGTGCCGGCGACCGAGGCGGCGACGACGCCCTCGGCGGCGATCCGCGACGCTGCCTTGCCGGCCTTGCTGCCGAGCTTGACGCGCAGCAGCTCCTCGGCGCGGTCCATGTCGCCGTCGGCCTCGGTGAGGGCCTTCTTGCATTCCATCATGGGCGCATCGGTCTTCGCGCGCAGCGCTGCGACCATGCTTGCGGTGATTGCCGCCATCGTCCTGCTCCTTGCTCCGGGTGCGCCTGGAGCCGGCGCACCGGGTTCGTACGGTTCGTGAAAAAGGGGCTGGATCAGCCCCCTTGGCGCGCCCGCCTCACGGCGAGCGAAGGGCCGTGCTCAGACCGCCGCTTCGTCGACTTCGACGAACTCGTCGCCCTGGGCGGCCGACTGCGCAACCTCGTTGGCGGCATTGGCCTTGCCTTCGAGGACCGCGTCGGCGACCGCTTTCGCGTACAGCGCGACCGCCTTCGAGGAGTCGTCGTTGCCCGGGATGACGTAGTCGATTCCGATCGGCGAGTGGTTCGAGTCGACGACGGCGACGATCGGAATGCCGAGCTTCTTCGCCTCGGCGACCGCGATCTTGTGGAAGCCCACGTCGATGACGAACATCGCGTCGGGCAGCGCGTTCATGTCCTGGATGCCGCCGATGTCCTTCTCGAGCTTGGCGAGCTCGCGCTGGAACATCAGCGCTTCCTTCTTGATGCGGATCTCGGTACCGGCCTCGACCTGCGCCTTCATGTCCTTCAGCCGCTTCAGCGACCCCTTCACGGTCTTGAAGTTGGTCAGCATGCCGCCGAGCCAGCGCTGGTCGACGTACGGCATCCCGCAGCGCTTGGCTTCGCGCGCGATCACCTCGCGCGCCTGGCGCTTGGTGCCGATCATCAGGATCGTGCCGCGCCGCGCGGTGAGCTGGCGGACGAACTTCATCGCGTCCTCGAAGAGCGGCTGCGTCTTCTCGAGGTTGATGATGTGGATCTTGTTGCGATGGCCGTAGATGTACGGGGCCATCTTGGGATTCCAGAAGCGCGTCTGGTGTCCGAAATGGACGCCGGCTTCCAGCATTTC
>Ga0207689_10000651_pt1 | contig 33086 bp, 33 predicted proteins | sample KBSMisM52_FD_184312 | JGI IMG/M metagenome (GOLD analysis project Ga0207689, IMG submission 184312) | Miscanthus rhizosphere microbial communities from Kellogg Biological Station, Michigan, USA - KBS Miscanthus M5-2 (SPAdes) (version 2) | ecosystem: Host-associated > Plants > Roots >...
AAGGAGGTCGCCACCGACGTCGCCCGGGCCGGCGCCTACGCGGTGCCGTCCGCGCTCCTGCTCCGTCGCCTCGACCGCGGCTGACCGACCGGCACACGCCGAGCGGGCGGCACCGGCGGACCGGCCGGCCCGGGCTGACCGGCCGGCACCGGCTGACCGGCCGGCCCGGGCTGACCGGCCGGCCCGGGCTGACCGGCCGGCCCGGGCTGACCGGCCGGCCCGGGCTGACCGGCCGGCCCGGGCTGACCGGCCGGCACGGGCGGAATTGTCGTACCTCCTGCTTAGCGTGGCTGGTGTCACCGACCCGGAGGGGGAGTTGTGAACATCGACTGTGACAGCTGCGCGGCCAAGGGTCCGGCGTGCGGTGACTGCGTGGTCACCGTGCTGCTCGGCGCGCCGCCGGAGGGCGTCGAGCTCGACGAGGCGGAGCAGCGGGCGATCGAGGCGCTGGCCGAGAGCGGTCTGATCCCGCCGTTGCGGCTGGTCCCAGAACACCGCCCCGGGCGGCGTCGTCCACACGTGGCGTGAGCGGTAATCAACGAGAGGTGAGAGATCATTACGCCAGAAGGGTGGTTCTTGCGGAAGCACGCATACCGGTTGTGGTGTCGCTGAGAGGCCGACCGTAAGGTTCGCGCGGATCTGACGGCTCCTGTCCCGAATCCCGTGGACACCGTCGGGTTCCCGCCGCTACGGCGCATCCGCGGTTCGCCGCCGATCGTCCGGGGAGGTCGGCGGTCGAGCGACGAGGAGAGCCGCGTCTGTGGCGAGCACGGGACGCACGCAGGTCATCCGCGCCCTCACCGTTCTGGCGCTCGCCGGCGCCGCGGTGGCCGTCCCGGCAGTGAGCGCCGAGGCGGTGCCGGCCCCGAGCACCTGCGCGCAGACCCGGGCCCAGTTCACCGCGAACGGCCAGGCCGCGGAGAAGGTCGCCGAGCAGCTCAACGACGCGAAGATCGCCAAGGCGAAGGCGCAGAAGCAGGTCGCCGCGGCGACCGCCAAGGCCCGCACCGCCGGCGCCGCGTACGGCGAGGCCGCCCGCGACTTCAAGCGGATCGTCTCCGGTGAGCTGAAGAGCGCGCCGGCCGGCCAGTTCGCGGTGTTCTTCACCAGCCGGTCGCCGAAGGAGTTCGCCGACCAGATGGCGCTGATGGACTACGTCGCCGGCCGCAAGGGCCAGCAGATCGACCAGCTCGCCGGTATCCGCGCCGGCGCGCTGAAGGCGCAGGGCGACGTGCAGGCCAAGCTCGCCGCGCAGACCAAGATCGAGCAGACCATGACGGCGAAGTCGGCCGACCTGCGCAAGCGGGCGGCCACGCTGACCGGCCTGCTGCAGAACCTCTGCGCCGACGATCAGCCGGACGTGCAGGCTGCCCGGGCCAGCCGGGACATGCCGCGGGTCGACGTCGGCCCGGCCAGCCCGGCCGCGCAGCAGGCGGTGCAGACTGCGCTGGCCCAGATCGGCGACCCGTACGTGTGGGCCGCGGCCGGTCCGGACTCGTTCGACTGCTCCGGCCTGACCTCGTACGCCTGGGCCTCGGCCGGCGTCTCGCTGCCGCACTCCAGCGCCCAGCAGTACGGCTACGGCACGCACATCTCCCGGTCCCAGGTCCGGGCCGGCGACCTGGTCTTCTTCTACAGCCCGATCAGCCACGTCGGCATCGCGATCAACAACACCCAGATGGTGCACGCGTCGACGTTCGGGGTGCCGGTGAAGGTCGCGAACATCGACAGCTCGCCGTTCGTCGGCGCGACGCGCCTGGGCTGACCCGCGGCCCGGCCCGGGCCGGTCGACCCTAGGATGCCTCGGGTGGCGGAGCGTGGTCGGGAACGGCGGTGGGCGGCCGGCCCGCTGCTCGGCCTGCTCGCCATCGCCGGCATCTGCACGGCGGCGATCCCCGCGCAGGGCGTGCTCTCCGACCGGCCCCGGGCGGCGGCGGTCCGGCCGCTCGCGGTCGACGCCGCCGATCGCGCCGCCGCGGACCGGCTGCGGGCGGTGCGCACGCAGCTCTCGGCCCGGGCGGCCGCGCTGCTCCGGCACGACCGGGCCGGCTGGCTGGCCGGCGTCGACCCGGCCGCCAGCGCGTTCCGGGCCCGGCAGGCGGCGCTGCTGACCGGGATCGCCGCGGTGCCCCTGCGCACCTGGCGCTACACCATCGAGCCCGGCGACGAGGCCGGCCGGACCGAGGCCGGTGGCGCCTGGACGGTGCGGGTCACCCTGCACTACGCGCTGCGCGACGCCGACCCGGCGCCGACCGAGCGGCCGCTGGTGCTCACGTTCGTCTCCCGCGCCGGCCGCTGGCTCGCCGCCGCCGACGACCGGCGTGGCGCGGACGGCGCGACGACCTGGCGCGGGCCGTGGGAGCACGGCCGGCTGGTGGTCCGCGCCGGCACCGCCAGCCTGGTGCTCGCCCACCCGCGCAACGCCGGCCGGCTGGCCCAGCTCGCCGCGACGGCGGACGCGGTGGTGCCGCGGGTGCGGGCGACGGTCGGCGGCCGGCTGCCCCGCCGGGTGGCGGTGATCGTCCCGGACGACCAGCGGGAGATGGCCGCTCTGGTCGGGGAGCGGCTGGTGCTGGGCACGATCGCGGCGGTCGCGGTGGCCGACTCCGTCGACACCGACCGGGACCGGGCCGTGGGCCAGCGGATCGTCATCAACCCGGTCAACATCGACCGGCTCGGCCAGCTGGGCCGGCGGGTGGTGCTCGAGCACGAGATCACCCACCTGGCGACCCGTGGGTTCACCGGACCGCGGACGCCGATCTGGCTCGTCGAAGGGCTGGCCGACTGGGTCGCGTACCGGGACAGCGGGCTGCCGGCCCACCAGGTCGCCGACCAGCTGCACGCGGCGCTGGGCACCGGCCACTGGCCGGCCCGGCTTCCCGGAACGGCCGACTTCAAGGCCGAGTCGCCCCGGCTGGCGCTCGCGTACGAGGAGGCCTGGAGCGCCTGCCGGCTGATCGCCGAGCGGGCCGGGCCGGCCGGGCTGCTCCGGCTCTACCGGGCGGTCGGCACCGCGGACGACCCGGCGGCGACGCTGGACGGGCAGCTGCGCGCGCTGCTCCACGCCAGTACGGCCCAGTTCGCCACGCAGTGGCGGCACAGCGTGCAGGCCGAGTTCCGGTGAGGCGCACCCTCGTCGTCACCAACGACTTCCCGCCCCGGGCCGGTGGCATCCAGGCGTACGTGCACGAGCTGGCGATCCGGCAACCGCCCGGCTCACTGGTGGTGTTCGCGTCCACCTCCCCGGGGGCGGCGGAGTTCGACGCGGCCCAGCCGTTCCCGGTCGTGCGGCACCCGACCTCGATGCTGCTGCCGACGCCGGAGGTGTCCCGCCGGGTCCGTGCGGTGGCTCGGGCCGAAGGCTGCACGGCCGCCTGGTTCGGCGCGTCCGCGCCCCTTGGCCTGCTCGCGCCGGCGCTGCGGGAGGCCGGGGTGGAGCGGATCGTCGCGGCCAGCCACGGGCACGAGGTCGGCTGGGCCGCGCTGCCCGGCAGCCGCCGGCTGCTGCGCCGCATCGGCGACGGCGTGGACGTCGTCACCTATCTCACCGAGTACATGCGGGTCCGCCTGGCCGGCGGGTACGGGCCGCGGCCGCGGTTCGTCCGGCTGCCGCCCGGGGTGGACACGGCCACGTTCCGGCCGGACGTGTCCGGCGCCGAGGTCCGCGACCGGTACGGGCTGGGCGACCGGCCGACCGTGGTGTGCGTGTCCCGGCTGGTGCCGCGCAAGGGTCAGGACACCCTGATCCGGGCCTGGCCGGCGGTCCGCGACCGCGTCCCGGGCGCGGCGCTGCTGGTCGTGGGCCGGGGCCGGGACCTGCCGCGGCTGCGCGCGCTGGTCCGCCGCCGCGGGCTGGACCGGGACGTCGTGTTCACCGGTGGCGTGCCGTGGGCCGAGCTGCCGATGCACTACGCGGCCGGCGACGTGTTCGCGATGCCGTGCCGGACGCGGCGCGCCGGGATGGACGTGGAGGGCCTCGGCATCGTCTACCTGGAGGCCGCCGCGACCGGGCTGCCGGTGGTCGCCGGCGACTCGGGCGGCGCACCGGAGGCGGTGGTCGAGGGCGAGACCGGCTGGGTGGTGCCGGGCCGGTCGGTGACCGCGGTGGCGGCCCGGCTGTCGATGCTGCTGGCCGACCCGGCCGGGGTCCGTGCGGCCGGCGAGAAGGGCCGGGCCTGGGTCGAGCGCGAGTGGCGCTGGGACGGGCTGGCCGCCCGGCTCGGCGGGCTGCTGCAGGAGTGAGCGAGCGCGAGGGCTCGCAGCGCGAGTGGGGAGCGACGAGGGCCGGTCTGCTGGCGCTGGCGCCGGCAGACCTGTCCGAGGAGCGGGCGGAGTGAGCGGGCCGGAGTTCCTCCGTACCAGGCTGACCTGGCTCACCTACGCGCAGCTGGCCGTCTTCGGCTACTTCCTGTACGGCTTCGGCCCGTCGGTACCGCTGCAGCGCGACGACCTGCACGTGTCCAGCGCGATCGGCGGCCTGCACGGGACCGCGCTGGCGACCGGGTCGACGCTGGCCGGGCTCACCTTCGCGCTGCTGAGCCGGCGGGTCGGGCGGACCGGCACGCTGCGGGTCGGGTTGCTCGGGCTGGCCGCCGGGACGCTGCTCTACTGCCTGGTGCCGGAGCTGCCGGTAACCCTGGCCGGGGCGCTGATCTGCGGCCTGTTCGGCTCGTACGTGGTGACCGGCAGCGTGGTGGTGCTGTCCGCGGCACACGGCACGGCCGGGCCGGCGGCGTTCAGCGAGGCGAACGCCGCGGCCGCGGGGGCCGGCCTGGTCGCGCCGCTGCTGCTGGGACTGGGCGTGGCGATGGGCATCGGCTGGCAGCCCGGCCTGCTGGTCGCCGCGCTGGCCGCGGTCACCGTCTGGGTGGTCTCCCGGCGCGAGTCCCGCCAACCGGAGCCGGCCCGGGCGGCGCGGGCGGCCGTCGCCGGGTCGGACGTGCCGGGGCGGCTGCCGGCGGCGTACTGGCTGGCCTGGACCGTCACGCTGCTCTGCATCGGCGTCGAGTTCTGCATGACGTTCTGGGCCGCGGACGAGCTGCGCGAGCGGGCCGGCGCCGGCCCGGCGGCCGCCACCGCGGCGATCACCGCGATCGTCGGCGGCATGTTCGCCGGCCGGCTGCTCGGCGGGCGGCTGGCGCTGCGGTTCCGACCGGGGTGGCTGCTGCTGGCCGCGGTGGCGCTGACGCTGGTCGGGTTCGCCGCCTTCTGGGCCAGCACCGCGCCGATCGCGGCGCTGGCCGGCCTGGTCGTGGTCGGGCTCGGCATCGCGCTGCAGTATCCGCTCGGCACCGTTCGCGCGGTCGCGGCCAGCGGCGGCCGGCCGGACCGGGCCGCCGGTCGGCTGTCGGTCGCGGCCGGGCTGGCCTCCGGCATCGCCCCGTTCGCGCTCGGCGCGCTGGCCGACTCGATCGGCACGCACGCCGCGTTCCTGCTGGTGCCCGCGCTGCTGCTGGCCGCGGCGGCCGGCGTGCTGGTCAGCGGCGACATGCGCCGGCGGCCTCAGGTGTAGATCGCCGCGAGCTCGTCCGCGTACCGCTTGAGCACCTCGGACCGGCGCACCTTCAGCGACGGGGTGAGCTCCCCCCCGGCCACGGTGAAGTCGGCCGGCAGGATCCGGAACGCGCGGATCGACTCGGCCCGCGACACCGCCTGGTTGGCGTCGTCGACCGCCTCCTGGATCGCGGCCCGCAACTCGGGGTCGTCGCGCAGCGCGGCGACGGTCGTGCCGGCCGGCCGCCCGTGCGCGGCCAGCCAGCCGGGCCAGGCGTCCTCGTCGACGGTGACCAGCGCGCCGACGAACGGCTGCCGGTCGCCGACGACCATGCACTGCCCGACCAGCGGGTGCGCCCGCAGCCGGTCCTCGAGCACCGCCGGCGCGACGTTCTTGCCGTTGGCGGTGACGATGAGCTCCTTCTTCCGGCCGGTGACCGTCAGGTAGCCGTCGTCGTCGAGGGTGCCGAGGTCGCCGGTGCGGAACCAGCCGTCGGAGAAGACCTCGTCGGTCGCGTCCCGGTTGTGCCAGTAGCCGCCGAACACGTTCGGCCCGCGCAGCAGGATCTCGCCGTCCTCGCCGATCCGCACCGACCCGCCCGGCACCGGCCGGCCGACGGTGCCGACCCGGATCGCGCCGGGCAGGTTGAGGGTGGCGCCGGCGCTGGTCTCGGTCAGGCCGTAGCCCTCGTAGACGGTGATGCCGGCGCCGCGGAAGAAGTGCCCGAGCCGCTCGCCGAGCGCGGCCCCGCCGGAGATGGCCGCGGTGCACCGGCCACCGAGGGCGGCCCGGATCCGGCCGAACACCAGCCGGTCGAACAGCGCGTGCCGCAGCCGGAGCGCCGGCGGGACCCGGCCGGCCTGCAGCGCCCGGCTGTACGCGATCGCGGTCGCCTCGGCCGCGTCGAAGACCCGCTTCCGGCCGGCCGCGTACGCCGTCTGCCGGGCGGCGTTGTAGACCTTCTCGAACACCCGGGGCACGGCGAGCAGAAACGTCGGGCGGAACGCCTGCAGGTCGGCCGGGAGCGCGCGGACGTCCGCGGTATGGCCGAGCTTGGACCGCTGCAGCACCGAGCCGATCTCGATCACCCGGCCGAACACGTGCGCGAGCGGCAGGAACAGCAGCGTCGAGCCGGTCTCGTCGTAGACCGGCAGGAGCGCCTTGTTCGCGGCCTTGACGTCGGCGAGCAGGTTGCGGTGGGTGAGCATGCAGCCCTTGGGCCGGCCGGTGGTGCCCGAGGTGTAGACGATCGTGGCCAGGTCGTCGGCCCGGACGGCGGTGCGGCGCTGCTCGGCCTCGGCGTCGCTCACCCGGGCGCCGGCCGCGGCCAGCTCGTCCAGCCGGTCGAACGTCCAGAGCAGGTCGGGCGCCGAGGCCGAGGCCTTGACCAGCGCGAGGTGCGCGTCGCTCTCGACGAGCGCGGCGACCGCGCCGGAGTCGGCGAGGATCCAGTCGACCTGCTCGGCGCTGGAGGTCTCGTACACGGGTACGCAGACCGCGCCGGCGGACCAGATCGCGTAGTCCAGTACGGTCCACTCGTACCGGGTGGCCGACATCAGCGCGACCCGGTCGCCGGGCCCGACGCCGGACCCGATCAGACCGCGGGCGGCCGCGGTCACCTCGGTGGCGAAGGTCGCCGCGGTCACGTCGACCCACTCGCCGGCGGGCAGCCGGCGGCCGAACGAGACCAGGTCGGGCACCTCCCGGGCGTTGTCGATCACCATGTCGGTCAGCCGCTCGCCGTCGGCGACGGTCACTTCGGCCGGAACGCTCAGTTCGCGCACGAAACCTCCCGGATGCCGGACCCAACGTAGCCGTACCTGTTGACGCGCGGGAGAGTGCGCGGGTGCCCGAGCTGGATCTGGTCGACGAGACGTTCGTGGTGGCCGCGCCGGCCGCGGTCGCCGCGGTGGTCCGGGACCCGGACCGCTGGCCGGTCTGGTGGCCCGACCTGCGGCTGAGCGTGTTCCAGGACCGCGGCGACGCCGGCGTGCGGTGGAACGTGCGGGGCGCGCTGACCGGCAGCATGGAGGTGTGGCTGGAGCCGTGCCTGGACGGCGTGCTGCTGCACCACTACATGCGCTGCGACCGCGGCGACGGCCGGCCGGTGAGCCGGCGGGAGCGCCGCCGCCGGCAGACCCACGCCAAGGCGATCTTCTGGGCGGTCAAGGACGAGCTGGAGGGGGACCGCCGGCCCGGCGAGCCCCGGACATCCCATTAGCCTGGACGAGTGCGCGTCCACGTGGTGTCCGACGTCCACGGCAGTGCGGACGCGCTGGCCCGGGCGGGCGACGGTGCCGACGCGCTGCTCTGCCTCGGCGACCTCCTGCTGTTCGTCGACTACGCCGACCACGGGGCCGGCGTGCTGGGCGAGCTGTTCGGCGCCGAGGCCGTGGGCCGGTTCGTGGCGCTGCGTACCGCCCGCCGCTACGACGAGGCGCGGACGTTCACCCGGTCGCTGTGGGCCACGCTCGACGACCGGGACGCGACGGTCGCCGCGGCGGTCCGGGAGCAGTACGAGCAGCTGTTCGCGGCGTTCCCCGACCCCACCTACCTCACGTACGGGAACGTGGACCTGCCGCCGGTGTGGGCCGAGTTCGCCCGGCCGGGTGTGCGGGTGCTCGACGGCGAGGTGGTCGACCTGGACGGCTGGCGGTTCGGGTTCGTCGGCGGCGGGTTGCCCTCGCCGATGCGCACGCCGTTCGAGGTGCCGCCGGAGGAGTACGCGGCCAAGGTCGCCGCGCTCGGCCGGGTGGACGTGCTCTGCTCGCACATCCCACCGGCGGTGCCGGAGCTGCTCTACGACACCGTCGCCCGCCGGTTCGAGCGGGGCAGCACCGCGCTGCTCGCGGCGATCCGGGCCACCCAGCCGAGGTACGCCCTGTTCGGGCACGTGCACCAGCCGCTGCAGCAGCGGATCCGGATCGGTCGCACCGAGTGCGTCAACGTCGGCCACTTCCGGGCCACGGGGCGTCCGTGGGTGCTGACCTGGGGGCGGTAGCCTTCCGCCATGGCCGACCAGTCCACCCAGTCGATCACCATCGACGCGCCGCCGGCGGCGATCATGGCGGTCATCGGCGACTTCGCCGCATACCCGGAGTGGGCAGCCTCGGTGAAATCGGCCCAGGTGCTCTCGAGCGGTCCTGACGGCCGGGCCGAGCAGGTGAAGTTCCAGCTCGACGCCGGCCCGGTCAAGGACGAGTACGTGCTGGCCTACACCTGGAAGGGTGACGAGCGGGTCGACTGGAACCTCGTCTCGGCCGGCATGCAGAAGAGCCAGCGCGGGTCGTACGTGCTGGTCCCGCGCGGGCCGTCGACCGAGGTGACCTACTATCTCGCGGTCGACCTGGTGATCCCGATGCTCGGCATGCTCAAGCGCAAGGCCGAGAAGGTCATCATGGATACCGCGCTCAAGGAGCTCAAGAAGCGCGTCGAGGGCTGACGCGTTGCGGGTGCTGCTGTTCGCGGGACAGGGCGGGGTCGGCCGGACCACCGCGGCGGCCGCGACCGCGATGCTGGCCGCGCGGTCGGCCAAGGTGCTGCTGGTCTCGTCCGGAGCGCTCGGCGTGCCGGCAGGGCCGGACCCGGTGCCGGTCGGCGACCTGCAGGTGCTGCACGTGGATGTGCGGGCGAGCGTCGAGGCCCGCTGGCCCGGGTCCGCGGCCGAGCTCGCGCTGCCGCCGGGTGCGGCCGAGCTGCTGACCCTGCTCGAGGCGCGGGACCGCGCGGTGGCCGGGAACTGGGACGCGGTGCTGCTGGACGGGCCACCGCTGGACGGGCTGCTCTCGCTCGGCTCGCTCGCCGGCACGGTCGAGCGGTTGTGGCCGGAGCACACGCGGGTCGTGCACAGGTCAGCGTTCACAGACGTGGTGAGCTCGCTCCAGGCGGCGCTGGCGCTGGCCGGCGACCTGCTCGCGGCCGCCTCGGTACGGCTGGTGATCGACCCGTCCCGGCCCGGCGTGGACGCCACCCGCGCGGCGCTCACCGCACTCGCACTGCACGGATATGCGGTGGACTCCGTGATCGCCAACCGGGTGCTGCCGCCGGAGGCCGGCCGGTCGGCCTGGGCGCGATCGGTGCGGGCCGGCCAGGACGACGCGCTGGCCGCGCTGGACGTCGACGTGCCGGTGCGGCGGGCGCCGTACCTGTCCTCGGCGCCGGTCGAGCCGGCCGCGCTGCTCGCGCTCGGCGAGGCCGTGTACGGGCCGGACGATCCGCTCGCGCCCGGCCCACCCGCGCTCGAGCCCGCGGTCGCGCCGGTCGGACCGGGGTACGAGCTGACCGTGCCGCTGCCGTACGTGCGCAGGTCGGAGGTCAAGCTGGCCCGGTCCGGCGACGAGCTGGTGCTGACCGTCGGCGACCAGCTGCGCCGGCTGGTCCTGCCGCCGGTGCTGCGCCGCTGCATCGCGGTCGGCGCGTCCGCCCGGGACGGCGCCGTCCGGGTCCGGTTCCGGCCCGATCCGGCGCTGTGGCCCCGGGAGGGGGACCGATGAGGCTCCCGATGACCAAGGAAGGTAGCGCCATCAGCGGTCGGGTGCCGCCGGCGGTGGCTACGGCGCTGCTCCGCCTCGTGCCGCAAAGCCGTAGCGCCGCGGGGAGGGACAGGTGACCGGGCCGGGGCACGGACCGGGGCCGGTGGGTGGCCTCGGCGAGGAGGCGCGGGCCCTGGTCGAGGCGGCCCGGGACTGGGTCGTGCGTACCGTTCCGGAGTCGCACTCCGCCGAGTGCCAGTGGTGCCCGGTCTGCCGGACCGTCGCCGCGCTGCGCGACCCGGACGTGGCCGACCGCGTGGCCGCCGCCGTCACCGCGGCGGCGGGCACGCTCGCCTCGGTGCTCGACTCGCTCACCCGGCCGGCGCCGCCGCCACCGCCGCCACCGCGGTCGCCGTCGGCGCACGAGATCCCGGTCGACGAGGACCCGTGAGGCTCGCGATCGGGGTCGACATCGGCGGCACCAAGGTCGCCGCGGGGGTGGTCGACGAGGAGGGCAGCGTGCTGGCGCTGGTCCGCCGCCCCACCCCGGGCGACGTCGCCGGCACCGAGGACGCGATCGCCGGCTGCGTGGACGAGCTGGCCGAGCGGTACGACGTGGTCGCGGTCGGCATCGGCGCCGCCGGCTGGATCGCCAACGACCGGGCTACCGTGCTGTTCTCGCCGCACCTCGCCTGGCGGGACGAGCCGCTGAAGGAGGCGCTGGTCGGCCGCATCGGGCTGCCGGTCACGGTGGAGAACGACGCCAACGCGGCGGCCTGGGCCGAATACCGGTTCGGCGCGGCGCGCGGTGAGCGGGTGGTCTGCATCGTCACGCTCGGCACCGGGATCGGCGGCGGCCTGGTGGTGTCCGGCACGCTCTACCGCGGTGCGTTCGGGGTGGCGGCCGAGTGGGGCCACATGCAGGTGGTGCCGGACGGCCGGCGCTGCGCCTGCGGCAACCGCGGCTGCTGGGAGATGTACGCGTCCGGCACCGCGCTGGCCCGGGACGCGCGCGAGCTGGCCGAGGTCTCGCCGGTCGCCGCGCACCGGCTGCTGGAGCTCGCCGACGGCGATCCGGCCGCGCTGACCGGCACGCTGGTCACCACGGCCGCCCGGGAGGGCGACGTGGCGGCGGTGGAGATCTTCACCGCGATGGGCCGCTGGCTCGGCCGCGGGATCGCCAGCCTGGCCGCGGCGCTGGACCCGAGCGTGGTCGTGATCGGCGGCGGCGTCTCGGAGGCGGGCGAGCTGTTGCTGCGCCCGGCCCAGGAGGAGTTCGCCGGCTCCCTGACCGGGCGCGGGTTCCGGCCGCTCGCGCCGATCCGGCTGGCCGCGCTCGGCCCGGACGCCGGCCTCGTCGGCGCGGCCGATCTCGCCCGCCGCCGGGTATAGGCTGCGGGCGTACCGCACCGGTAGCGGCCCACCGTCCTGCGTACGGAGAAGGGCCTGCCATGTCCGGGATCGAGGTGCGGCCGTTCCGCCGGTCCGACCGCCAGCAGCTGACCGACCTCGTCAACGCGCACGTGCAGGCCGTGGTGCCGGGCGTGTCCGTGTCGGTCAACGCGGTGCTGAGCCAGCTCGAGCGGGAGCCGGGCGAGGTCGTCGTCGACCAGTGGGTGGTCGAGCGGGTCACGCTCGTCGGCGAGCAGCGCGGCCGGTTGGTGGCCGCGGCGCACGTGCTCCGGTACGGGTCGGGGCCGGACGTCGGCCGGGCGCTGCGCGGCGCGGCGGAGATCCGCTGGCTGCTCTGCGCGAGAGACGCGCCGTTCTGGCCGGACGCCTCGGCCGCCGGGCTGGCGGTGGCCGAGGCGGCGGTCGCGCGGATGCGGGCGTGGCGACCGGCCCGCATCGGCGCCGACGGCACGCTGCCGGCACCGGGCGTCTACGGCATCCCCGAGCAGTGGCCGCATGTCGCCGACCTGCTGTCCCGGGTGGGGTTCCGCCGCGGCGGGCGGGCCGAGATCGTGCTGCTCGCCGACGTGGCGGCGTTGGCCCGGCCGGCGCCGCCACCAGGTCTGCGGGTGGTGCGGACGCTCGGCACGGCCGGGACGCGGCTCGCCGCGGTGCGGGGCGAGTGCGAGCTGGGCTTCGTCGAGGTCGACACCGGCATCGGCGGTTCCGGGGCGATCGCCGGGCATCCGGGCTGGGCCGACGTCGGCAACCTCTTGGTGCAGGAGGCCCACCGGGGCCGTGGGGTCGGGTCGTGGCTGCTCGGCGAGGCGGCGGAGTGGCTGCGGCTCGGGCGGGTCGACCGGCTGCTCGGGTACGCGGATCGCGGTGCGCCGGGGTTCCTGGAGCGATCCGGGTTCCGCCGGCTCACCGAGACCGTGCGGGACTGGGAGATGCCCGCGGTCTAGCGTTCGACGACGGTCATCTCGATCGAGTAGGTCTCGGCGTTGTAGACGTGGCTGCCGAGCTCGACCGCGGCGCCGGAACCGTCATAGGTGAGCCGCTCCATCGTCAGCAGCGGCGCTCCCTTGCGCACCTGGAGCAGCCTGGCCTCCGGCGCGGTCGCGCCGCGGGCGGCGATCCGCTGGGTGGCGATGCGCAGGTGCACGCCGGTGCCGCGCATCAGCTCGTACAGCCCGCGGGTCTCCAGCGCCTCGGCGGTGAGCACCGGGGCGAGATCCGCGGGCAGCCAGTTGCGCATCACCGCGAGCGGCTCCTCCCGGGCGCAGCGCAGCCGCTCCAGGTGCAGCACCTGGGTGCCGGCCGGCACGCCGAGCCGCTCGGCGACGGCGGCCGGGGCGGCGACCAGCTCCCGGTCGAGCACCCGGGTGGTCGGCTTCTGGTCGGACCGGGCCAGGTCGTCGAACAGGCTGGTGAGATCCATCGGGCGCTTCACCCGGCCGTGCACGACCTGGGTGCCGATCCCGCGCCGGCGCACCAGCAGGCCCTTGTCGACCAGCTCCTGGATGGCCCGGCGCATCGTCGGACGGGACAGTCCCCACCGGTCGGCCAGGCTGATCTCGTTTTCCAACCGGTCGCCGGGGGCGAGCTGACCGGCATCGATCGCGGCCTCGATCTGCCGTGAGACCTGGAAGTAGAGCGGCACCGGGCTGGACCTGTCCAGGTCAAGCATGAGCTCGGGCATCTGACCCCCCTCGACCGCGCCAAGCGTAGCGCATACGACCTCTCCTCAGGACGGGAGTATGTCTTGACATTCTGACGAACTCTTGACAACAACTCGTCACCTGCGCGACGCTCCACCAACGAGCCGGTCCGACCCCCCGGGAGGTGCTCGTGGAGCCCGGTTACGACGTGGTCACCGTGGGCCGGGCCGGTGTCGACATCTACCCGCTGCAGGTCGGCGTCGGCCTCGAGGACGTCGGCGAGTTCGGCAAGTTCCTCGGCGGCACGGCGGCCAACGTCGCGGTCGCCGCGGCCCGGCACGGGCTCCGGGCCGCCCTGGTCAGCCGGACCGGCGCCGACCCGTTCGGCCGGTTCGTGCACGCGGCGCTGCGCGAGCTCGGCGTCGACGACCGGTACGTCACCGCGGTGGCGGACCTGCCCACGCCGGTGACCTTCTGCGAGATCTTCCCGCCGGACGAGTTCCCGCTGTACTTCTACCGCCGGCCGGCCGCACCGGACATGCAGCTGACCGAGGCCGAGCTGCCGGCCGAGCTGGTCCGCGGCACCCGGGTGTTCTGGACGATCGGGTCCGCCCTGTCCGAGGAGCCGAGCCGGTCGGCGATGCACTCCGCGTACGTGGCCCGCGCGCGGGCGCCGCTGACCGTGCTCGACCTCGACTACCGGCCGATGTTCTGGTCCGACCGGGCGGCCGCGACCGCGGAGCTGGAGTGGGCGCTGGAGCACGTCACGGTCGCGGTCGGCAACCTCGACGAGTGCTACACCGCGGTCGGCGAGCGCGACCCGCACCGGGCCGCGGCCGCGCTGCTGGAGCGCGGGCTCGACCTGGCGGTCGTCAAGCAGGGCCCGCTGGGCGTGCTCGCCGCGACCCGGGACGAGGTGGTCGAGGTGCCACCGGTGCCGGTGGAGGTGGTCAACGGGCTCGGCGCCGGCGACGCGTTCGGCGGTGCGCTGTGCGCGGGCCTGCTGGCCGGGGGTCCGCTGGTCGACACGATCCGGTTCGCCAACGCGGCCGGCGCGATCGTCGCGTCCCGGCTGGAGTGCTCCACCGCCATGCCGACCAGCGCCGAGGTGGAGGCGGCGCTGGCGGACGCGGCGGCCGGCCGCCCCGTGCGCGCGGACGGGCACCCGGCACGCCTGTCATCGGCGAGTGGACCCACGGTCGGGTCCCCGGTCGGATCGGCGGGCGGACCGGGCGGACCCGCGGGCGGACCCGCGGGCGGATCGGCCGGCGGACCGGCGGGCGGACCGGCGGGCGGATCGGGCGGCCCGGCGGGAGGACCGGGCGGCCCGGCGGGCGGATCGGGCGGCCCGGCGGGCGGATCGGCCGGCGGACCGGCGGGCGGACCGGGCGGCCCGGCGGGCGGATCGGTGGCGGCGGAGGTGCGGGCGCGTGGCTGAGGCGGTCACGGTGGGACGGGTGCGGGAGCTGCGTGCCCGCGACCCGCGGGCGGTGGCGCGGGCCGCCGCCCGGCGCCGGCGCCGCCCGCTGCTGCCCGGCGACGGCGGCGGGCTGATGCTCATCGCGGCCGACCACCCGGCCCGCGGCGCGCTCGGCGTGCGGGGCGCGCCGGCCGCGATGGCCGACCGCACCGAGCTGCTGGCGCGGCTTGTGCTCGCGCTGTCCCGGCCCGGCGTCGACGGCGTGCTCGGCACCGCGGACGTGCTGGAGGACCTGCTGCTGCTCGGCGCGCTGGAGGGCAAGGTCGTCATCGGCTCGATGAACCGCGGCGGGTTGGCCGGCGCGAGCTTCGAGCTGGACGACCGGTTCACCGGCTACGACGCCGACACGATCGCCCGGTTCGGCTACGACGGCGGCAAGATGCTCTGCCGGATCGATCTCGCCGACCCGGCGACGGTGTCCACTTTGGAGGCATGTGCCCGGGCGGTCACGGGGCTGTCCGGTCACGGGCTGATGGCCATGGTGGAGCCTTTCATGTCCCACCGCGTCGACGGGCAGGTCCGCAACGACCTGTCCGTCGAGGCGGTGGTGACCTCGGTGGCCATCGCGTCCGGCCTCGGCGCGACGAGCGCGTACAGCTGGCTCAAGCTGCCGGTCGTGCCCGGCATGGACGCGGTGATGGCGGCGACCACGCTGCCGACGCTGCTGCTCGGCGGCGACCCGGACGGCGATCCGGAGGAGACCTACGGCCAGTGGGAGAAGGCGCTCGCGCTGCCGGGCGTGCGCGGTCTCGTCGTCGGCCGGACCCTGCTCTACCCGCCGGACGGCGACGTGGCGGGAGCCGTGGACGTCGCGGCCGGACTGGTGCACCGGAAGGCGGCGGCATGACCGGGCGCGGCACGAGCTTGCACCGTCCGAACGGGACACTCGCCCGGGACGGCTGGGCCTGCGTGGTCGACCCGGAGACCGCCGGCTGGGCATACTCCGGGCTGCGGGTGCTCGACCTGGCGGCTGGCGGGTCGATCTCCTTCGACACCGGGCCGGACGAGATGCTGCTGCTGCCGCTGTCCGGCTCGGCCACCGTGACCTGCGGCGGGTCGGCCGCCGCGCTGGACGGCCGACCGTCCGTCCGGAGTGGACCGACCGACTTCGCCTACCTGCCGGTCGGCTCGGACGTGACGGTGTCCAGTGTGGACGGCGGCCGGTTCGCGCTGCCGGCGGCGCGGGCGTCGCGGCGGCTGGACTTCCGGGTGCAGCCGGCCGGCAAGGTGCCGGTCGAGCTGCGCGGCGCGGGCTCCTGCTCCCGGCAGGTGAACAACTTCTGCACGCCGGAGGCGTTCGAGGCGGACAAGCTGATCGCCTGCGAGGTGCTGACTCCGGCTGGCAACTGGTCCTCCTACCCGCCGCACAAGCACGACGAGGACCGGCCGGGGGAGTCGGTGCTGGAGGAGATCTACTACTACGAAGTCGAGCCGATCGAGGCAGCGCCTGCTCGCGGGGGGGACACGGCGGGCGGAGCACCCCGTGGGTCGGGCTACCAGCAGGTGTACGGGAGCTCGGCCGTGCTGGCCGAGGTGCACACCGGCGACGTGGTGCTCATCCCGGACGGTTGGCACGGCCCGTCGATGGCCGCCCCCGGCTACGACCTCTACTACCTCAACGTGATGGCCGGTCCCGCCGCCGAGCGGGCCTGGCTGATCAGCGACGACCCGGCGCACGCCTGGGTCCGCTCGACCTGGGCCGACCAGGCGATCGATCCGCGGCTACCGTTCGGGAGGGACGCGTGAGGCTCACCGTCGGGCAGGCCGTCGTCCGGTTCCTCGCGGCCCAGCGCAGCGAGCGGGACGGCGTGACCCACCCGTTGTTCGCCGGCTGTTTCGGCATCTTCGGCCACGGCAACGTCGCCGGCGTGGGCCAGGCGCTGCTGGAGGCCGAGCTCCACCCCGACTCGTACGGGAGCTATGCGCGGAGCTCGGCCGTCGGAAGGGATGAGGGCGCAGCTCCACCTGTCGGGGGGCACTCGGGGGGCGGAGCCCCCCGAGGGTTGCCGTACGTGACCGCGCGCAACGAGCAGGGCATGGTGCACGCCGCCGCCGCGTACGCCCGGCACCGCAACCGGCTGACCACCTGGGCCTGCACGGCCTCGATCGGACCCGGCTCGTCGAACATGCTCACCGGCGCGGCGCTGGCCACCGTGAACCGGCTGCCGGTGCTGCTGCTGCCCAGCGACGTGTTCGCGACCCGGGTGTCCGGCCCGGTGCTGCAGGAGCTGGAGTCGCCGGCCGGCCAGGACGTGACCGTCAACGACGCGTTCCGGCCGCTGTCGCGGTTCTTCGACCGGGTGTGGCGGCCGGAGCAGCTGCCGGCCGCCCTGCTCGGGGCGATGCGGGTGCTCACCGACCCGGCCGAGACCGGCGCGGCCACGATCGCGCTGCCGCAGGACGTGCAGGCGCAGGCGTACGACTGGCCGGAGGAGCTGTTCGCCGAGCGGGTCTGGCACGTCGCCCGGCCGGTGCCGGAGCCGGCGGCGCTGGCCCGCGCGGTCGAGGTGATCCGGTCGGCCCGCCAGCCCCTGCTCGTCGCCGGCGGCGGGGTGATCTACAGCGAGGCGACCGCGGCGCTGCGGGCGTTCGCCGAGGCGACCGGCATCCCGGTGGCGGAGACCCAGGCCGGCAAGGGCTCGCTGCCCTACGACCACCCGCTGTCCGTCGGCGCGGTCGGCAGCACCGGCAGCACCGCCGCCAACCGGCTGGCCGCCGACGCGGACGTGGTGATCGGCGTCGGCACCCGGTGGAGCGACTTCACCACCGCGTCCCGGACCGCCTTCGCCGCCGACGGGGTGCGGTTCGTCAACGTCAACGTGGCCGCGGTGGACGGCGCCAAGCAGGCCGGCACCGCGCTGGTCGCCGACGCCAGGGTGGCGCTGGAGGCCCTCACCGCCGCGCTGGCCGGCTGGCAGGTCCCGGCCGCACACCGGGAGCGGGCCGGCCGGCTCGCCGCCGAGTGGGACGCGACCGTGCAGCGCGCGTACGAGCTCGGGCACGGCCCGCTGCCGGCGCAGTCCGAGGTGATCGGCGCGGTGAACGCCGGCACCGGCCCGCGGGACGTGCTGATCTGCGCGGCCGGCTCGATGCCCGGCGACCTGCACAAGCTGTGGCGCACCCGCGACCCCAAGGGCTACCACGTCGAGTACGGCTACTCCTGCATGGGCTACGAGATCGCCGGCGGCCTCGGCGTGGCGCTGGCCATCCGGGACGCCGGCGAGACCGACCGCCGCGCGGTCGTCATGGTCGGCGACGGGTCGTACCTGATGATGGCGCAGGAGCTGGTCACCGCCGTGCAGGAAGGCGTCGACCTGCTGGTGGTGCTGGTGCAGAACCACGGCTTCGCCTCGATCGGCGAGCTGTCCGAGAGCCTCGGCTCGCAGCGGTTCGGCACCCGCTACCGGTTCCGCGCCGCCAGCACCGGCCGGTTGGACGGCGACCTGCTCCCGGTGGACCTGGCGGCCAACGCCGAGAGCCTCGGCGTGCGGGTGCTGCGGGCGGGCGGGATCGAGGACTTCCGGGCCAAGCTCGCGCAGGCCCGCGCGCACACCGGCGGTCCGGTGCTCGTGCACGTCGAGACCGACCCGCTGGTGCCGGCGCCGTCGAGCGAGTCCTGGTGGGACGTGCCGGTGGCCGAGGTGTCCCGGCTCGAGTCGACCACCCAGGCGCGCAAGTCGTACGAGGCCGCGAAGGCCGCCCAGCGCCCCTACCTGGACCCGAGAGGATGACGCGTCGCATGCGGACGATCGAGCACTGGATCGGCGGGGTCGCCACCGCCGGCGCCGGCACCCGCCGCGGACCGGTGTGGAACCCGGCGACGGGCGCGCAGCAGGCCGAGGTCGTGCTGGCCGAACCGGCCGACGTGGACGCCGCGGTGACCGCCGCGGCGGCCGCGTACGAGGGCTGGTCGCAGACGTCGCTGTCCCGCCGGACCAAGGTGCTGTTCGCGTTCCGCGAGCTGGTCAACGCGCGTATCGACGAGCTGGCCGGGATCGTCTCGGACGAGCACGGCAAGGTGCTCTCCGACGCCCGCGGCGAGGTGCAGCGCGGGCTCGAGGTGGTCGAGTTCGCCTGCGGGCTGCCGACCCTGCTCAAGGGCGACTACTCCGACCAGGTCTCCACCGGCGTCGACCTCTACTCGATCCGCGAGCCGCTCGGGGTCTGCGCCGGGATCACTCCGTTCAACTTCCCGATCATGGTGCCGATGTGGATGCACCCGGTCGCGATCGCCTGTGGCAACGCGTTCGTGCTCAAGCCGAGCGAGCGCGACCCGTCGGTGTCGGAGGTCGTCGCCCGGCTGTGGCAGGAGGCCGGACTGCCGGACGGCGTCTTCAACGTCGTGCACGGCGACAAGGTCGCGGTCGACGCGATCCTCGACCATCCCGGCATCGCCGCGGTGTCGTTCGTCGGGTCCACCCCGATCGCCCGCTACATCCACCAGAAGGCCAGTGCCACCGGCAAGCGGGTGCAGGCCCTCGGCGGGGCCAAGAACCACGCGATCGTGCTGCCCGATGCCGACCTCGACTTCGCCTCCGACCACCTCGTCGCGTCGGCCTTCGGCTCGGCCGGCGAGCGCTGCATGGCGATCTCGGCCACCGTCGCGGTCGGGCCGGCCGCCGACGCGCTGGTCGACGTGGTCAGCGAGAAGGCCGGCAAGGTGGCCGTCGGCGCCGGCCGGGAGCCGGGCAGCGAGATGGGCCCGGTCGTCACCGCCGAGGCCAAGCAGCGGATCGAGGGCCTGATCGGCGCCGGCCAGCGGCAGGGCGCCCGGCTCGCGGTGGACGGGCGCGGCCTGGTCGTGCCCGGGTACGAGCAGGGCTTCTTCGTCGGGCCGACCGTGCTCGACGCGGTGACCCCGGAGATGGACGTCTACCGGGAGGAGATCTTCGGCCCGGTGCTCTCGGTGCTGCGGGCCGACTCGGTGGACGAGGCGATCGCGCTGGTCAACGCCAACCCGTACGGCAACGGCACCGCGGTGTTCACCGCCTCCGGCGAGGCGGCGCGGCGGTTCGTCCGCGGCGTCAAGGTCGGGATGGTCGGGGTGAACGTGCCGATCCCGGTGCCGATGGCCTACTACTCCTTCGGCGGCTGGAAGGACTCGCTGTTCGGGGACAAGCACGTGCACGGCCCCGAGGGCGTCTCGTTCTACACCCGCGCGAAGGTCGTCACCTCCCGCTGGCCGCACGTCGAGCACGCCTCGGACGCCAGCTACCACTTCCCGACCGCTCAATAGCGAGCGACGCCCCAACGATCAGGAGGACAGACATGTCCAGGAACACGAGGCTCCGCTGGGCGGCGCTGGTGGCCGGGGTCGCCCTCGTGCTGGCCGGCTGCAGCAGCACCGGCGGCAAGCAGGCGGAGGAGAGCGCGAACAACGCGGTCGGCGCGGGCAAGGCGGACACCCCGAAGATCACGATTGCGATGGTGACGCACGGCGCGCCGGGGGACACCTTCTGGGACATCATCCGCAAGGGCGCGCAGGCAGCCGCGGCGAAGGACAACGTCGACTTCAAGTACTCCTCCGACCCCGACTCCGGCAAGCAGGCGACGCTCATCCAGAGCGCCATCGACAGCAAGGTCGACGGCATCGCGGTCACGCTGCCCGACCCGCCGGCCATCGCCCCCGCCGTGAAGAAGGCCATCGCCGCCGGCATCCCGGTGGTCGCGTTCAACGCCGGCATCGGCCAGTACAGCGAGTCGGGGGCGCTGTCCTACTTCGGCTCGGACGAGAGCCTGGCCGGCCAGACCGGCGGCACGCGCGCCACCCAGGACGGCTTCAAGCACATGCTCTGCGTCGTGCAGTTCCAGGGCCAGGTGCAGCTCGAGGCCCGTTGCGCCGGCGCGCAGTCCACGTTCAAGGGCAAGTACGACAAGATCTACGTCAACGGCTCGGACCTGCCGTCGGTGCGCACCACGATCGCCGCGAAGATGAAGCAGGACCCCAGCATCGACTTCGTGCTCACGCTGGGCGCACCGATCGCGCTGAACGCCATCGACGCGATCAAGGACGCCAACAGCAAGGCGAAGGTCGCCACGTTCGACTTCAACCCGCAGATCCCGCCGAAGATCGAGTCCGGTGACCTCCAGTTCGCCATCGACCAGCAGCCCTACCTGCAGGGCTACGAGGCGATCGACTCGCTCTGGCTCTACAAGGTGAACGGCAACATCCTCGGCGGCGGCAAGCCGACGCTGACCGGGCCGTTCCTCGTCGACAAGGCCAACATCGCCGTCGTCGGCAAGTTCGCGGCCAACGGCACCCGGTAGCCAGCAGGCGGGGAGCCGCCCGGCTCGGCGGTTCCCCGCCCGCCACCACCCAGGACCTCGGAGGTCTTCATGAGTCAGACGCTCGAAGCCGGCGTCGCGCCCCCGCCGGCCTCGCCCGACGAGCGGGTCGCCCGGCGCTCCGCCCTGGCCCGGCTGCTGACCCGGCCCGAGGTCGGGGCACTGCTCGGCGCCATCGTCATCTACCTCGTGTTCTTCTCGGTCGCGCCGCCGTTCCGGGACGTGAACTCGCTCGCGACCATCCTCTACGTCAGCTCCACCTACGGCATCCCGACGGTCGCGGTCGCACTGCTCATGATCGGCGGCGAGTTCGACCTGTCCGCCGGCGTCGCGGTGACCGCCTCGGCACTGTTCGCGTCGATGTTCGCCTTCCAGTTCAGCACCAACATGTGGGTCGGCGTGGCGCTGTCGCTGGTCTTCGCGCTGGTGGTCGGGTTCATCAACGGCTATCTCGTCGTGAAGACCGGGATACCCAGCTTCCTCGTCACCCTCGGCACGTTCTTCATGCTGCGCGGACTGAACCTGGCGATCACCAAGCAGGTCACCGGCAACGTCGGCACCGACGACGTGTCGAACATCCAGGGGTTCGACTCGGCCCGGAAGGTGTTCGCCTCGTCGTTCAGCCTCGGCGGCGTCAACATCCGCATCACGGTCATCTGGTGGATCGTGTTCGTGGCGATCGCGACCTGGGTGCTGCTGCGCACCCACCTCGGCAACTGGATCTTCGCCACCGGCGGCTCGGCGCCGAGCTCGCGTGCCGTCGGCGTCCCGGTGAACCGGGTGAAGATCGGCCTGTTCATGTTCGTGGGCGTGATGGCCTGGTTCACCGGCATGCACATCCTGTTCGCGTTCAACACCGTGCAGTCCGGCATCGGGATCGGCAACGAGTTCATCTACATCGTCGGCGCGGTGGTCGGCGGCTGCCTGCTCACCGGCGGGTACGGCTCGGTGATCGGCGCGGCGATCGGGGCGTTCATCTTCGGCATGACCAACCAGGGCATCGTCTACGCCGGCTGGAACCCCGACTGGTTCTACTTCTTCCTCGGCGCCCTGCTGCTCGGCGCCATCCTGCTCAACGGCTGGGTCCGGCAGCGAGCGGAGGCAATGCGATGACGACGACCACCGCCGGCCCCGGCACCGGGGCCGACCAGACCACGGCCACGCCGCTCGTCCGGCTCGTCGGCGCCGGCAAGCGCTACGGCAACATCATCGCCCTGCGCGGCGTCGACCTCGAGGTCGGCGCGGGCGAGGTGACCTGCGTGCTGGGCGACAACGGGGCCGGCAAGTCCACCCTGATCAAGATCATCGCCGGTCTGCACCAGCACAACGAGGGCACCTACGAGGTCGAGGGCGTGCCGGTGCAGTTCGGCTCGCCCCGGGAGGCCCTCGACCACGGGATCGCGACGGTCTACCAGGACCTGGCCGTCGTTCCGCTGATGCCGGTGTGGCGCAACTTCTTCCTCGGCAACGAGGTGCGCAAGGGCGTCGGGCCGGTGTCCAAGATGGACATCGGGTTCATGCGCCAGACAGCCAAGAAAGAACTGTCCGACATGGGCATCGACCTGCGCGACGTCGAGCAGCCCATCGGCACGCTGTCCGGTGGCGAGCGCCAGTGCGTCGCCATCGCCCGGGCCGTCTACTTCGGAGCGAAGGTGCTCATCCTCGACGAGCCCACCGCGGCGCTCGGGGTCAAGCAGTCCGGCGTCGTGCTGAAATACATCCTCCAGGCGCGCGAGCGTGGCCTCGGGGTCATCTTCATCACCCACAACCCGCACCACGCCTACCCGGTGGGCGACCGCTTCCTGCTGCTCAAGCGTGGTCGGACCCTCGGCTACTACGGCAAGGACGAGATCAGTCGCGAGGAGCTGACCGCCCTGATGGCCGGCGGCAGCGAGCTCGAGGAGCTCAGCCACGAACTGGAGAGCGTCGGCGGCGCCGTCGCCGAGGCCGGCCACACCATGGAGGAGGAGCTCAAGGAGCTCGGCATCGGCGGGAGCCCGGGGGCCACGGCATGACGGTCGACACCCGCCGGCTGGCCCTGGGCAGCTGCCCCGACTCTTGGGGCGTGTGGTTCGCCGACGACCCCCGGCAGCCGCCCTGGCAGCGGTTCCTCGACGAGCTGGCCGGTGTCGGCTACGAGTGGCTGGAGCTGGGCCCGTACGGGTACCTGCCGACGGACCCGGCCCGGCTCTCCGACGAGCTGGACCGGCGCGGGCTGACCGTCGCCGGCGGCACGATGCACGGCGAGAGCGGGCTGCACCGGCGCGGCGACTGGCCGGCGATCGAGGCCAAGACCCGGAAGGTCGCCGAGCTCACCGCGGCCGTCGGCGGCCGGCACCTGGTGTTCGTTCCGGTGCCGGGCTACCGCGACGACACCACCGGGGCCTACCTCGAGCCGGCCGAGCTCACCGGTGAGGAGTGGACGACGATGGTGCGGGCGGCCGACGAGCTCGGCCGGATCGTGGCCGGGGACTACGGCGTGGCCCTGCAGTTCCATCCGCACGCCGACAGTCACGTCGAGACCCAGGACCAGACCGAGCGGTTCCTGGCCGACACCGATCCCCGGTACGTCAACCTGTGCCTCGACACCGGGCACCTGGCGTACCGGGGGGCGGACAGCGTCGAGCTGATCCGCCGCTACCCGGAGCGGATCGGCTACGTACACATCAAGCAGATGGACCCGGACGTGGTGGCGCGGGCCGAGCGGGAGGACCTGGCCTTCGGTCAGGCGGTGGCGCTCGGCGCGTCCTGCGAGCCACCGGCCGGCCTGCCGGACGTGCCGTCCGTCGTGGCCGCACTGTCCGAACTGGACACCGAGATGTTCGTCGTGGTGGAGCAGGACATGTATCCGGTGGACTTCGAGGTGCCGGCCCCGATCGCGGCCCGGACCAGGGACTACCTGCGCACCGTCGGCGTCGGCGGCTGACGGGAGGCTTGGTATGACGGTGCATGTCGGCGTGGTCGGGGTCGGGATGATCGGGCAGGACCACATCCGCCGGTTGACCAGGGTGCTGTCCGGAGTGGACGTCGTCGCGGTGTCCGATGTGGACGGCGAGCGGGCCCGGGCGGTCGCGGACGGGTTGCGAGACGTCGCGGTGCACGCCACCGGCGAGCAGCTGGTGGCCGACGACCGGGTGGACGCGGTCGTGGTCTGCTCGTGGGGCGAGACGCACGAGCAGTACGTGCTGGCCGCGATCGCCGCCGGCAAGCCGGTGTTCTGCGAGAAGCCGCTGGCGACCACGCAGGACGCCTGCCGGCGGATCCTCGCCGCCGAGACCGCGGCCGGCCGGCGGCTGGTCCAGGTCGGCTACATGCGCCGCTACGACGCCGACTACCGGGCGCTGCGGGCGGTGGTGCAGGGCGGTTCGATCGGCCTGCCGCTGCTCATGCACTGCACCCACCGCAACGCCGGCGTGCCCGCGCACTACGTGGCCGAGATGATGGTCAGCGACACCGCGGTGCACGAGATCGACATGGTGCGCTGGATGTTCGGTGAGGAGATCGTCGCCGCGCAGGTGCTCACGCCGCGGCGCAGCCGCAACGGCGGCGAGCTGCGCGACCCGCTCGTCCTGCTGCTGGAGATGGAGTCCGGGATCCTCGTCGACGTCGAGATCTCGGTGAACATCCGGTACGGCTACGACATCCGGGGCGAGGTCGTCGGCGAGGAGGGCACGGCCGAGCTCGGCGAGCCGTCGCCGGTCCGGGTCCGCCGGGCCGGCACGGTCGCCCAGCCGGTGCCGGCCGACTGGCGGGAGCGGTTCGTCCGCGCGTACGACGTCGAGCTGCAGGAGTGGGTCGACGCGGTGGCCGGCGACGGCGAGCTCGGCCCGAGCTCCTGGGACGGCTACGCCGCGACGGCGGTGTCCGACGCCGGCCTGACCGCGCTGCGCACCGGCGAGCGGGTGCCGGTCTCGCTCGGCGACCGCCCGGCCCTGTACGAGAAGTGAGGAGGCCGGCATGAAGCTCGCGCTCGACCCGTACATGCTGCGGACGACGCCGCTGACCGAGCTGCCCGGCGTGGTCGCCGACCTCGGCTACGAGTGGATCGAGCTGTCGCCGCGGCCGGACTTCACCCCGTTCTTCCTGCACCCGCGGGCGAACCGGGACACCGTCCGGCGGTTCAAGGCCGAGCTCGACGCGGCCGGCGTGCGGATCGCCTCGCACCTGCCGCTCTACCGCTGGTCCGGCCCGGACGAGGACGAGCGGCAGGCGGCGGTGCGGTACTGGAAGCGGGCCATCCAGCTCACCGTCGACCTCGACTGCCGGGTGATGAACTCCGAGTTCAACGGCCGGCCCGAGCAGGCGTCCCGGTCCGAGGCGCAGTTCTGGCGCTCGATGGAGGAGCTGCTGCCGGTCTTCGAGCGGGAGGGTGTGCGGCTGCGGCTGGAGCCGCACCCGGACGACTTCGTCGAGGACGGCCGGGTGGCGGTCGACATGATCCGCGGGATCGACTCGGACCTCGTGTCGTTCCTCTACTGCGCACCGCACACGTTCCACCAGACCGAGTGGCCCGGTGGCGACGTCGCCGGGATCATGCGCTACGCGGGCGAGCTGCTCACCCAGGTGCACGTAGCCGACTCGTTCGACTTCCGGGCCTCCAGCGGGCTGCGCTACATCGTCAACCCGCCGGGGTCGCCGGCGCGCATCCACCAGCACCTCGACATCGGCCAGGGGGAGGTCGACTGGGACGAGTTCTTCGGCACGCTCGGCGAGCTCGGCTTCGGGGGCCGGGACGAGACGATCATGACGGTCTGCGTGTTCGCCTGGGAGGAACGGGCGCACGAGTCCGCCCGCGTCAACCGGGAGCGGATCGAGCAGGCGGTCAAGTCCTGGGCCTGACTCTTCCACCCCGCTCGCCCGCGGCCGGTTCCGGCCGCGGGGGTTCGTCGAGAAGGAATCGGAGGTCGCCGGATGCCGAACCGTTCGCTCGGCGTGGCCGTGATCGGGGCCGGCATGGTCGGCCGCGCGCACGCCAACGCCTACCGGCAGGCCGGCACCGTGTACGGGCCGGGACTGCCGGACATCAGGCTGGTGGCGATCGCGGACACGCACGAGCCGTTCGCCGCCGAGACCGCCCGCCGGTTCGGCTACCAGCGGGCGGAGACGAGCTGGCAGGCGGTCGCCGCGGCCGACGACATCGACGTGGTCAGCGTCGCGGTGGCCAACGCCCTGCACCGCGAGGTGGTCGAGGGACTGCTCGCGGCGGGCAAGCACGTGCTCTGCGAGAAGCCGCTGGCGCCGACCGTCGCGGACGGCGCGGCGATGGTGGCTGCGGCTGAGGCGGCCGACCGGGTCAGCGCGATCGGGCTCACCTTCCGCCGGTCGCCGGCGGTCAACGCGATCCGGGACGAGGTCCGCGGCGGCGTGCTCGGCCCGGTGCAGCACTTCACCGGCCGCTACTGGTGTGACTACGGCGCGGACCCGGACGCGCCGATGAGCTGGCGCTACCGCGGTGGCGCCGGCTCCGGCGCGCTCGCGGACATCGGCAGCCACCTGGTCGACCTCGGCGAGTTCTGCTGCGGGCCGGTGGCGTCGGTGGCCGGCAGCACGTTCCTCACGGCGGTGAAGGACCGGCCGGTGCCGCTCGGCGTCGCGGTCGGCCACGCGGCCGGGGTCACGGTGGGGGACGAGCGCGAGCCGGTGCAGAACGAGGACGTGGCCACGTTCACCGCGACGTTCGCCGGCGGTGCGGTCGGCACCTTCGCGGTGTCCCGGATCGCCCACGGGCACGCCAACACGCTCACCTTCGAGGTCGCCTGCGAGCGGGGCGGCGGGTCGTTCACGCTCGACCGGGCCGCCGAGTTCATGCTCGGTGGCACCACCGTCCTCTGTGGACCCTCTCATCCGTACCTCGCCGGCGGCCTGCCGATGGACTTCCCCGGCGTCGGCCACGGGCAGAACGACTTCTTCGTCTACCAGGCCCGGGCGTTCCTCGAGCAGGTCGCCGGCCTGTCCGGGCTGCCGCCCTGCCCGTCCCTGGCCGAGGGCCTGCACAACCTGCGGGTGCTGGCCGCGGTCGCCGAGTCCGCGGCCGCCGGCGGCATCGCCGTGACCGTCCACTGAGGAGAGACGCCCATGAAGCTCGGCGCCTACACCGCCGTCCTGCACGACCGCCCGCTGGCCGACGCGCTCAAGGTGCTCGGCGAGCTCGGCCTGACCGGCGCGGAGATCAACTCCGGCGGGTTCCTGCCGCCGGTGCACATCCCGATGGACGACCTGCTCACCAGCGCCGCGGCCAGGGACGACTACCTCGGTCGCTTCCGCGACGCCGGGATCACGCTGACCGGCCTGAACTGCAACGGCAACCCGCTCAACCCGCTACCGGACATCGGGCCGGCGCACGCGGCCGACCTGCACCGCTCGATCGAGGTCGCCGGCCTGCTCGGGGTGGACCGGGTGGTCACGATGTCCGGCGTGCCGGGCTCCGACCCGGGCGCCGCGTACCCGTCCTGGGTGGTCAACACCTGGGACAGCCAGTACACCGACGTGCAGGACTACCAGTGGGAGCTGGCGGTGCCGTTCTGGCGGGACGTCGACGCCCGGGCCCGGGACGCCGGCGTCAAGGTGTGCATCGAGATGCACCCGCACAACGTCGTGTTCAACCCGCCGACGCTGCGCCGGCTGGTGGAGCGGACCGGCGCCACCAACGTCGGCGCCGAGATGGACCCGAGCCACCTGTTCTGGCAGGGGATCGACCCGGTCGCCGCGGTCGACTGGCTCGGCGAGCTGGTCTTCCACGCGGCGGCCAAGGACACGCTCATCCACGAGGACAACTGCCGGATCTACGGCGTGCTCGACGACCGGCACACCCGGGTCAGCGACAATCCGCTGAACCTGGGCGGGCGAAGCTACCTCAACCGGTGGCCGGCCGACCCGGCCTGGGAGTTCGTCCACGTGGGACGCGGGCACGACGTGGAGTTCTGGGCCCGGTTCCTGGCCGCGCTGTCCCGGGTGGACCCGGACATGGCCGTCAACATCGAGCATGAGGACGCCTCGTACGACCCGGTGGAAGGACTCCGGCTGGCCGCCGAGACGCTCATCGCGGCGAACGACCGCGCGGGCCGGTGATCCGCCGGGGCCCGCTGGGCACCGCCGCGACCGGTCGGGCCGGCGCGCGGGCCGTCCGTGCCGGCCCGGTCGAGCCGGACTCCTGACCTCGCGCCGGCGCGGAGAGAGGCGGACCCATGGAACGGTTGCGGATCGGGCTGGCCGGGCTCGGCCGGATGGGCCGCATCCACGCGGCGAACCTGGCCCGGCACTGCCCGTCGGCCGAGCTGGTCGCGGTCACCGACGCCGACCCGGCGGTGGCCGCCGCGGTCGGCGGCGAGGCCGGCGTGCCGGCGCTGCCGGACTTCGACGCGCTGCTGTCCGAGGTGGACGCCGTCGTCGTCGCCACCCCGACCGGCACCCACGCCGAGCTGGTCGCCCGGGCCGCCCGCGCCGGCCGGGCGGTGTTCTGCGAGAAGCCGGTCTCGCTGGACCGACCGGCCACTGTGGACACTCTCGCAGCGGTCGCCGCGGCCGGCGTGCCGTTCCAGGTGGGCTTCCACCGCCGGTTCGACCCGGACTGGGTCGCGGCGACCGAGCGGATCCGGGCCGGGGAGCTCGGCGAGGTCTACCTGTTCCGCACGTCGCTGCGGGACATGCGGGCGCCGGACCCGGCGTTCCTGGCCTCGTCCGGCGGGTTCTTCCTGGACGTGAGCATCCACGACCTCGACGTCGCCCGGTGGATGGTCGGCGAGGTGGTCGAGGTGTACGCGACCGGCGCCGCGCTGTCCGACCCGCGCTTCGCCGAGGTCGGCGACATCGACACCGCGCTGGTGACGCTGCGGTTCGCGTCCGGCGCGCTCGGCGTGATCGACAACAGTCGCAGCGCCGGCTACGGGTACGAGTGCTCGACCGAGGTCGTCGGCTCGGCCGCGACCGTGCGGATCGACAACCGGCCGCCGCGGCACGTCCGCTGGCTCACCCCCGGTGCGGACATCCGTGGGATCCCGCGCGACTTCCAGGAGCGCTACCCGGAGGCGTACCAGGCCGAGCTGGAGGGGTTCGCCCGGTGCGTGCTCGCCGGGCAGCCGGTCGCCGTCGGCGGGGCGGACGCGCTGGCCGCGTACGACCTGGCGGTGGCGGCCGACCGGTCCTGGCGCACCGGGCAGCCGGTCCGGCCGGCCGGCGGCGCGTGACCGATCGGCCCCGGCGGTCGGGTCAGGCTCCGGCGTAGTCGGGCACCAGCTCGCGGGCGAGCTGCTCGAGGAACAGGCCGGTGTCGGTGACGATGCCGATCGCCTGAGCACTGCCCCGGTCGGCCAGCTTCGTCACCGTCGCCGGGTTGATGTCCACGCAGACCAGCGGCACCGACGCGGGCAGGATGTTTCCGGTCGCGATCGAGTGCAGCATGGTCGCGACCATGACGCAGAAGCCGACGCCGTCCAGCCGGGCTCGCATCGCCCGCTGGCCCTCGATGACGTCGGTGTAGACGTCCGGCAGCGGGCCGTCGTCGCGCACCGACCCGACCAGCACGATGTCCTTGCCGGCCTTGACCATCGCGTGCATGACGCCGCCGGTGAGGACCCCGTCCTCCACCGCCGCGCCGATCGACCCGGCCGCCCGGATGCGGTTGATCGCCCGGATGTGGTGCTCGTGGCCGTGCGGCACCCCGGAGCCCCGGTTCAGGTCGACGCCGAGCGAGGTGCCGAACAGCGCCGCCTCGATGTCGTGCGTGGCCAGCGCGTTGCCGGCGAACAGCACGTCCACGAACCCAGCCTGCACCAGCGCCACCATCGCGGGCGCCGCGCCGGTGTGCACGATCGCCGGGCCGCCGACCCAGAGGACCTTGTCACCGGCGGCCTTGACCTCCCGGATCCGCTCGGCGATGCGCCGCACCAGCAGCGCTTGCGGCTTCTCGCTCGACACCGTCGAGGCCATGAACCCGAAGCTCTGCTCGTCCGCCAGCTGGTCCGGCAGCGGGAGGGTGACCCGCACCCCGGTCGCGCCGCAGACGACGAGGTCGCCGGCGCGGACGTCGGCGACCGGCACGTTGTGCACCCGGCCGGCGCGCACGACCAGCCCGCAGTCCATCTCGGCCCGGTCGACCGGGTGCCAGCGGCCGTGCAGCCGCACCTGGGTGTCGAGGTTGGTGGTCGAGTAGAACTCGTCCGGGAACACCCCGTCCGCGGGCGCCGGCTGCAGGTCCGCGTCCACCGCGTTGACCGGGTTGACCCCGTGGATCTGCACCCGGTTGAGGATGCGTTGCAGCGTGTCGGCGTCGTCGGCGCCGATCGCGATCCGCGCGTACGACTCGTCGTCGTGCTCGCGGCCGAGGTCGAGCCGGTCGACCTTGTAGTCCCCGCCGTACTCCAGGACGTCGTCCAGCACCCGGGCCAGGACGCCGGTGTCCATCAGGTGGCCGGTGATCTCGACGGTCTCGGTGAGCTTCACGGCGGGAGGGTAACGCCGCGGTCAGCCGGGGTTCACACCACGGCGCCGTCGTCCGGGTCGTCGTCGTCACGGGCCTCCCGCAACCGCAGCACCAGCAGCACGCCCCCGGACAGCACCGCGAGCACGCCGAGGGTCATCCCGGTGCGGTCGTCCATGCCGATCAGCTGCGGCACGGCGATGAGCAGCACGCCGATCACCACCAGCAGGATGGCCAGCAGCGTGTTGCGGGAGGGGCGCGGGAACGGCGGCGGCGGTGGCGGCTCGAAGTGCTCGTCGTCGCCGCTGTCCAGGGTCGGCGGCCCGTCGATCCAGACGTCCTCGGCGTCCTCCCGGGCCGCCTCGGCCTCGTGCCTGGCCCTGGCGTCGGCCGCCTTGTCCAGGTCTTTGCCGGACGGCAGCCGGTCGGCGTCGGCCGTGCCGCCCCCGCCGCGGGTCCAGCGGCGACCCCGGCGGCCGGTCTCCAGGTCGCTCCACGGGTCGACGATGAGGTCGTCGCGCTCCGGACCGGGCCGCCCGATCGGCGGGTCGCCGAACCAGTCGGCGCCCTCGGCCGGGTGCGCCTCGTCCGGCCGGGGTTGCGGGCCGGGCAGCCGGTCGCCGTCGCCGAGGTCGGGCCGGTCGGCCGACCGGTGCGGGTCGACCGCGGGCGCGTCGAAACCCGCGATGATCGCCTGCCAGGCCCGCTCCTCCTCGGCGTCGGCCAGCCCGTGCGACGGCTCGTCGTCCCGGGCCGGCGGCACCGGCCGCGGCCCGAGCGGGGTCTCCGCGTCGACGATGATCCTGGCCTGCCGGCGCTGGTCCCGGTCGACCCAGAGCCGGTCGGTCGGCGGCGAGGGCAGCGACAGCGCGCGGGTATAGGGCTCCACGTCGGCGGAGGGCTCCAGGTAGGCCGGGACGCCGGCCGAGGCGAGCACGTCCAGCAGGTGCTCGCCCACCCGCGGGTCGACGTCGAGCAGCGGGACGAACGCGGCCGCGTCCAGCCCGTTGTCGCGCCGTCCCCGCCGGCTGTCGCCCGTCATGTCAGCCCGCGGCCGGAGCGGAGGTGTGGGCCCGGACGAAGTCCAGGCTGCCGGCGAAGATCGCCGGCGCGTCGTGGTCGAGCGTGGCGACGTGGTAGGAGTCCTCGAGGATCACCTCGGTGACCTCGGTGGAGGAGGCGCCGTCGCGCAGCAGCCGGCCGGACATCGGCTCGACGACGTGGTCGACCCGGCTGCGGTAGAGCAGCACCGGCGCGGTGACCAGGCCGAGGTCGGCCACGACCGGGGGCCAGAGCCGGGACAGCGAGTGCATCGCCCGCAGCGGCGTCCGCTCGTACGCCAGCTCGGTCACGCCGGGCTTGCGGATGTCGCTGCCGATCCCGGCCAGCGACGGCACCACCCGGTGCAGCAGCGGCAAGGCAAATTTGACGTCCTTGCGCTCGGTGCCCAGCGACGGGTTGACCAGCACCAGGCCGGCGACCTCGGCCGGGCGCTGCTCGGCCAGCCGGATGACCAGCGTGCCGCCCATGGACAGACCCATCCCGAACACCTGCCGGCAGCGGCCGCGCAGATCGTCGAACGCGCGCTCGAGCTCGCCGTACCAGTCCGGCCAGCGGGTGTCGTTGAGGTCCTGCCAGCGGGTGCCGTGCCCGGGCAGCCGGGGGAGGCGGACGGTGAGCCCGGCGGCGGCCAGGTGCTCGGCCCACGGCCGGAGGCTCTGCGGCGAGCCGGTGAAGCCGTGGCTGAGCAGCACGCCGACCTCGCTGCCGTCGGCAGCGAACGGCTCCGCGCCGGGCAGTACGCCCACAACGCACCTCCTGTCGCCGCTGCCCTTCCATCGTCGCACGTCCAGCAGATGAAGTGGCGAGGGTTCCCGGCTGCCGCGCCGGGTACGCCAGGCGGCGATATCGGGCCGCCGTCGCCGTCGTTGTCGCAGCCGCCTGCGCGCCCGTAGGCTTCCGGTGACGAAGGAGGACGTGGTGTTCTACTGGCTGTTGAAATTCGTTCTCCTGGGTCCATGGTTGAAGCTGCTGTTCCGGCCCAGGGTCGAGGGTGCGGAGAACGTGCCGTCCGAGGGGGCGGCGATCATCGCGAGCAACCACCTGTCGTTCTCGGACTCGATCTTCATGCCGCTGATGGTGTCGCGGCGGGTGACGTTCCTGGCCAAGCAGGAATACTTCACCGGCCGCGGGATGAAGGGGATGCTGAGCCGGCTGTTCTTCACCGGTGTCGGGCAGGTGCCGATCGACCGCAGCAGCGGGTCGGCGGCCAAGGCGGCGCTGGAGACGGGCAAGCGGATCCTGGCCGACGGCAAGCTGCTCGGCATCTATCCGGAGGGCACCCGCTCGCCGGACGGCCGGCTCTACCGGGGCAAGACGGGCGTGGCGCGGATGGCCCTCGAGGCCGGCGTGCCGGTGATCCCGGTGGCCATGATCGGCACCCGCGAGGTGCAGCCGATCGGCAAGAAGCTGCCGCGGATCCGCCGGATCGGCATCCGGTTCGGCCCGCCGCTGGACTTCTCCCGGTATGAGGGGCTGGCCGGTGACCGGTTCGTCGAGCGGTCGATGACCGACGAGATCATGTACGAGCTGATGGAGCTGGGCGGCCAGGAATACGTCGACCTCTACGCGGCCAAGGTGAAGGCGCAGATCGCCGCCGGCGGCAAGATCGGCCTCCCGGACGCCGCCGAGGTCACCGACGCCGACACCCCCGCCCGCCGCCTCCCCACGGAAAAAGCCAGCTAGCCCAGCCGCTCACTCGCTCCGGCGGCGCGGGCGGCTTCGATGGCGTGCCAGCGGGCCAGGTTGTGGCGGGCGTCGGCGAGGGCGTCGTGGCGGGCGGTGGTGGCCGGGGGCAGCTCGGGGCGGCCGGCGTCCTCCCAGCGCT
>Ga0207689_10000653_pt1 | contig 33050 bp, 27 predicted proteins | sample KBSMisM52_FD_184312 | JGI IMG/M metagenome (GOLD analysis project Ga0207689, IMG submission 184312) | Miscanthus rhizosphere microbial communities from Kellogg Biological Station, Michigan, USA - KBS Miscanthus M5-2 (SPAdes) (version 2) | ecosystem: Host-associated > Plants > Roots >...
CCCCTAAGCCTGTTGTTCTTACGGCTTGACTCTCCACTCGCTCCGCGCGCATGGCGAGGAACAAATCGCGGATATGCGGCGCCGTGGCGCGCACGCGACAGACGGAGTTCACAGTGGAATGAACGGTCCACAAAAGCCGCGCACGCGCGGCTTTTGTCACGCCAGACTTACGTCAGTTTCGCAGGCGCGCTAGGCGATCTTGATGCGGCCGATTTCGCCGCGCGAGAGCGTTCCCGCCTGGTAGTCGGCGATGGCCTGCTCGATCTCCTGGCGGGAATTCATCACGAACGGGCCGTACTGCACGACCGGCTCGCGCAGCGGCTTGCCGGCGAGGAGCAATACACGGGCGCTGGCGGAACCAGCCTCAATGCGCACTTTGTCCCCTTCGGAGAGCAAGCCGGCCGCACGATTCGCGAGCAGCTTCCTCTCCTCGCCGACGAGAGCTTCGCCCTCGTAGACGTAGAGGAACGCGTTGTGGCCGGCGGGCAGCGATCCTTCGAACACTGCGGCCGGGTCGAGATGCACGTCGAGGTAGTACGGGTCCGTGCTGCCGCCGTGGATCGGTCCTCGCGTCTCAGCCATCACTCCAGCGATAACGCGAGTTTCGACTCCTGTTCCCTTCACGGACGGAATCTCGCTCGCCTTGATGTCGCGGTACGCCGCCGGCTTCATTTTTTCCTTCCCCGGCAGGTTGAGCCAGAGCTGGAAGCCGCGCATGCGCCCTTCGGTCTGCTGCGGCATCTCGGAATGGATGATGCCGCGCGCAGCGCTCATCCACTGCACGTCGCCCGGGCCGAGGTCGCCGGTGTTGCCGTGGTCGTCCTTGTGCTGCATGTGGCCATCGAGCATGTAGGTCACGGTCTCGAAGCCGCGGTGCGGATGCGACGGAAAGCCGGCGAGGTAATCGTCGGGGTTGTCCGAGAAGAACTCGTCGAGCATCAGGAACGGGTCGTGGCGCGCGAGCTGGCTCGAGCCGAGGCTGCGGCGCAGCTTCACGCCCGCGCCGTCGGAAGCCGGGATCGAGGGAATCACCTGCGCGAGTGTGCGGATGGTCATTTGCGGTTGTCTCCTGGTCACGCTGCAAGCCGCGTTTGCGCTGCTAGGCGCTGCGAACGGGCCCGGGCGGCTATCAAGCTGACATTGCGGCTCTCGGGTGAGATTGCAAGCCCCTCGGCATAGACGAACTCGACATCGGAGATGCCGATGAAGCCGAGAAACTGGCGCACGAACTGGGTCTGCGCATCGTTGTCGCCGTAGACGCCGCCGCGCGTTGCGAACACGTACGCCTTCTTGCCCGTGAGCAGACCCACCGCGCCTTTCTCGGTGTACTTGAACGTCTCGCCGGCGCGCGCGATATGGTCGAACCAAGCCTTGAGCTGCGAGGGCACGCCGAAGTTGTACATCGGCAGCCCGAGCACCAGCACGTCGGCACCGCGCAGCTCGTCGATCAGCGCGTCCGAGTAGGCGATCACCGCGCGCTGCTCCGGGCCGCGCTCTTCCGGCTTTGCGAAGAACGCGCCCGCCCGGGCGCCATCCAGGTGCGGCACCGGGTCCGCCACCAGGTCCCGTTGAATGAGTTCTGCTTCGAGGTCTTGCTCGTGCAGCCGCGCCACGAACTCGTCCGCGAGGCGGCTCGACTGGCCGTTTCCGTTGAACACGCTCGACTTGATCTGCAGGATCTTCATAAGCCCTCCAATGTTCGGTTGGAGGTATTGAACTATTGATTCCATCGATTAAAAAGCGGAATAATTAGGCCGTATCGTTCGATTGGATAGATAGGTCTATGGCGCTCCCCAAGATCTCGCTCGACCAGTGGGCGACTCTGGTTTCTGTGGTGGAATCAGGCGGCTACGCAAGGGCCGGCGAGGCTCTACACAAAAGTCAGTCCACGCTCACCTACGCGATCCAGAAGCTGGAGGAGCTGCTCGGGGTCAAGGTGTTCGAGATCCGCGGCCGAAGAGCCGTCCTCACACCCACGGGGGAAGTGCTCTATCGCCGCGGCAAGACGCTGGTCGACGAAGCTGCCCGCCTCGAGCATGTCGCGGGCGAGCTCGCGAAGGGCTGGGAGGCCGAGATCCGGATCGCGGTCGAGATGCTCTTCCCCACATGGCTCCTGGTGCAGTGCCTCGGGGCGTTTTCCGCCGAGCGGCCCGAGACGCGCATCGAACTCTACGAGACGGTGCTCGGCGGCACCGACGAGGCGCTTGCCGCGCGCCGCGTAGATTTGGCGATCACTTCGAACCTGCCGCAGGGCTTCCTGGGAGATGAGCTCATGCAGGTCCGCGGCGTCCTGGTCGCCGCGCCTTCGCACCCGCTGCATCGGCTGGGCCGGCCGGCAACGCTCGAGGACCTGCGGCAGCACCGCCACATCGTGATCCGCGACTCGGGCATCCAGCGCACGCGCGGGGCCGGCTTTCTCAACGAGCAACGCTGGACCGTGTCGCACAAGGCGACCTCGCTCCACGCCCTCCTGCTGGGCAACGGCTACGCCTGGTTTCCCGACGAGGCGATCCGTGGCGAGCTCGAGCGCGGCGCGCTCGTCCCGGTACCGCTGCGCGAGGGAGCCGAGCGCAGCAGAAGCCTCAATCTCGTCTTCGCGGACCGCGACGCCGCCGGCCCCGGGACGCTGCGGCTGGCGGAGATCCTCCGCGCCAAGGTCAAGGAGGAGTGCTCGCGGGCGTCAGAATCCGCCCCAGCCTAGCCACGGCGGCGGCCGATTGCGCGGGCATCCTGCTCTCCAACGTCCGGGGAGCCCGCAGTGAAAACCGCGCTAGCGAAGATCGTCGTCATCGTCGTGCTCGCCATCGCGCTTTTCGTGCCGGTGGTCATGATTCAGAGCCTCGTCGCCGAGCGCCAGCAGCGGCGCGACGAAGCAGTGAACGGCATCGCTGAGGGCTGGGGCAAGCGCCAGACGCTCGCAGGTCCGTATGTCGCGCTGCCCTACGAGCGCACCTGGACCCAGGTGACGCAGGAGGTAGTCGACGGCAAGGCGCGCGAGCGGCGCACCGAGCGGACCGAATCGCAGATCGTGCACGTCCCGGCGGAGAACGTGACGTGGACCGTGTCGGCCGAGATCGGCGAGAAGGCGCGCGGCATCTACAAGGCGCGGCTCTTCAGCGCAAAGCTGCAGGCCCAGGGCACGATCCGGGTTCCGGCGAGCGCCGGGCTCGAGGACGGCAAGAGCCGCTACAAGTGGGGCACGCCGCGCCTCGTGATCGGCGTCGCCGATCCGCACGGCATCCGCGCGGCGGACGCCGCGTCCGTCGGCAACAAGCGCTACGACTTCGTTCCAGGCACCGGCGAGATCGCGCCGGCCGGCGGCCTCCATGCGCCGCTGCCGGACGTGCGGGGCGCGGCTGCGCTTCCGTTCTCCTTCTCGCTCGAGCTCGGCGGGTCGGAGGCGTTCGCCATCGCCCCGCTGGGCGCGGACACCTCCGTGTCCATGCGCGCCGACTGGCCGCACCCGTCCTTCCAGGGCCGCTTCCTTCCTGCGCGGCACGCCATTGCTCAGGACGGATTCACCGCCGAATGGAAGGTCTCGCGCCTCGCCGCCCAGAGCCCCTCGCAGTCGGGCTGCCCCTGGCCGTGCGGACTCGCCGGCGAGCAGATCGCGGTCTCGTTCATCGAGCCCGCGAGCCTCTACCAGCAGCTCGAGCGCACGTCCAAGTACGGATTTCTCTTCATCGGCCTCACCTTCGCAGCGTTCCTGCTACTCGAGCTGCTCAGGCGGCTCGCGATGCATCCGGTTCAGTACACGCTCGTCGGGCTCGCGCTGGCGATCTTCTTTCTGCTGCTGGTGGCGCTCTCCGAGCACGTCGCGTTCGCGGCGGCGTATGCGATCGCCGCAGGCGCATGCGTTGGACTCGTGAGCGCCTATCTCATGCGCGCGCTCGCGAGCGTGCGCCTCGGACTGGCGTTCGGCGCGGCGCTCTCGGCGCTCTACGCGATGCTGTACGCGCTCCTGAAGGCCGAGGACTACTCGCTCCTCGGCGGCTCGCTCCTGCTCTTCGGCTTGCTCGCGGCGGTGATGCTCGGCACCTGGCGCATCGACTGGTACAACCTAGTTACTTCAGCTGAATCCCCGCGGTCCTGAGGACTTTGTCCCAGCGCGCGATCTCGCGACGGATGTGCGCGTCGAGCTCGGCCGGGCCGGCGCCGATCGGCTGCGAGCCCGAGGCCGCGAGCCGCTCGAGCACTTTCCCGTCCTTCAGCGCCTTCGCCGCCGCGGCGTGCACCTTGTCGACGATGTCCTTCGGCGTCTTCGCCGGCGCGAGCAGGCCGTACCAGCCGCTCACGGCGAAATCGGGCATGCCCGCCTCGGCGGTCGTGGGCACATCGGGCAGGCCGGGCGCGCGCTTCTCCGCGGCGATCGCAAGGCCCTTCATCTTTCCGGAGCGGACGTGCGGCGTGACGATGGAGATCACCGACCACATGTAGGGCACGTGGCCCGCGAGCACGTCCGCCGACGCCGGGCCGCTACCCTTGTACGGAATGTACGCGGCGCGCACGCCCGCGAGCTGCTTGTACAGTTCCGCAGCGAGGAAACCGGCGCTGCCCGGATCGGTGGCGTAGCTCAGCTTGTCGCCTTGCGGCTTCGCCCACGCGGTGAACTCGGCCAGCGTCTTCGCCGGCACGGCGGGATGCGTCACCAGCACCGTCGGCTCGTGCGAGACGAGCGTGATCGGCACGAAGTCCCTGAGCGTGTCGTACGGGAGCTTGTCGACGAGAGTCGGATTGGTCGCGTGGCTCACGTAACAGAGGAGCAGCGTGTAGCCGTCGGGAGCCGCTTTCGCCACTACGTCGCTTCCGATGACGCCGCCCGCGCCGCCGCGGTTCTCGATCACCACCGGCTGGCCGAGGTTGTCCTGCAGCGCCGGCGTGAAGCTGCGCGCGGTGATGTCGGTTCCTCCACCCGGAGCCGCGGGCACGATCAGCCGGATCGGCCGGTTCGGGTATTGCGCCGACGCTTCCCCAACCAGGAAACACGCGAAAAGGATTACGACGCTTGCAGCGATTGCTCTGACCGGCATGTATCCTCCCTGGGGATTTCAGTCTAGCGTATCGGCCACAACCAAGGAGGAGCGATGCATTTCACCCGCACGAAGGTTTCGCTGCTGGCCGGATCCGCGCTCGCGCTCGGCTTCGCCGCCGGCGTCGCGGTCGGCCAGATGAAGCCGCCCGCCGAAAGCAAGGGCATCAGCGCGGACCAACTGCGCTCGCTCGACCTCACCGGCGAGATCGACTCGGTCAAGGGCCGGCCGCTGCGCATGCGCCGCATCACGCTGCTCCCAGGCGGCGTGATCGGACTGCACAGCCACAAGGACCGCCCGACGGTGAGCTACGTCCTGCAGGGCGAGGTGACTTACCACGAGGAAGGCCACGCGCCGAAGGTGGTCAAGACCGGCGAGGGCCTCGCCGAGGGCAAGGGCACCACGCACTGGGCCGAGAACCGCGCCGGCGTCGCCGCGATCTGGATCGCGGTGGATATTCCCAAGGAACCGTGAGCTAATCAGGGAATCTTATTCGCATGACGATCAAGCTCAACCACACCATCGTCCACTCCAAGGACCCGCAAGCCGCGGCGAGCTTCTTCGCCGAGGTCTTCGGCCTGGGCAAGCCGCGGCCGTTCGGCCCCTTTCTCGACGTCGAGGTGCAGAACGAGGTGACGCTCGCGTTCCTCGACGCCGACGGGATGGAGATCCAGATCCAGCACTACGCGTTTCTCGTGAGCGACGCGGAGTTCGACCAGATCTTCGGCCGCCTGAAGGAGCGCGGGGCCAAGTACTGGGCCGATCCGGGGCAGAAGCAGGAAGGCAAGATCAACCGCCACTACGGCGGGCGCGGCGTCTACTTCGAGGACCCGAGCGGCCACCTGCTCGAGATCATCACCAAGCCCTACGGCAGCGAGCTGCCTAGCGGGTAGCCTGCGGGCGCGGTTGCAACGCGGCCCACATGTAGGTGGGATGCGTGTGGAAGAGCATCCCCTCGTCGGGCTCGGCGGTGAACCACGCTCCGCGAGCGATCTCGCGCTGGAGCTCGCCCGGCCCCCAGGTCGCGAAGCCGGCGAAGTAGCGCGCCTCGCGCGGAGACGTGCGGATGACGCGGTCGAGCGCGTCGGTACCCACGGCGAGAAAGACTTCGCCGACGATCCGGCGCGAGCCTTCGCCAGGGTCGCTGTGCACGAGCGCGAAAAGCGCCTGCGGGTTCCTCGGACCGCCGAGGTAGATCCGCTCGTCGACCCTGGCCGCATCCGGTTCGTTCGGGAACGCTGCCGCCACGGTGGTGCGCGTGGGGTGGTTGATGATGAAGCCGACGTGCTCGGCGCCGCTCGGCATCACAAGCAGGACGGCGCCGCTGTAGAACCCCGTCGTCTTCGGCGAGGCGACGAGGAGGAAAGGCTTGTCGAGATCCTGCGCGCGCGCGGTCAACGTCCCCGCCGCGATCAGGCAGCCCAGCGTGAATCTAGCCACGAACCCGGTTCTCATACGCCTCTCCCGGTTGTGCCTTCCCTGCAAGGTACGCGCGAGGAGCCGTCCGCAAGAGGAATCCGGCAGCAAATCCCACAGAGTCTTTGATCGCTAAGATTCTTTTGCAACCGCAGGCGTATTCTTCGGCAAAGCCCGGAGGTCCTATGTCACGCTCTCGCGATCCCATCGATCCCCAAGGCAGGCGCCTTCCGATCAAGCTCGACAGCACTTCGAACGGGGAGTTCGTGCCGGTGCCGCTCTCGGGCGTCAACCGCGCCGCGAACCGGCTCGCGCACGAACAGGCTTTTCAAAATTCAAAAGAACTTTCCCTTGAAAAGCGCAGGTTTCTAGTTTCGGCCTGCGGCGCGGCGAGCACGCTACTGGCCTTCAACACCGCGAACGCCGCCGCGGGCAGGACCGGCGGTTTCTTCGACGTGCCGCGCGAGGCAGCGCTCGATCTCCAGCTCGCACGCGTGCAGACGGGGCCGGCGCGCGACGAGTTCATCTTCGACGTGCAGGGGCATTTTGTCGACACGCCCAAGGGAAATTCGAAGGGCCCCGACGTGTTCATCAAAGACGTGTTCATGGACAGCGACACCGACGTCATGGTGCTGTCGTTCGTCCCATCCACCCGAGCGGCTGAGCCCGTCACCATCGAGGCGGCCGACGCGGTGCGGCGCATTGTCGAGAAGCTGGAAGGCACGCACCGGCTTCTCGTCCACGGCCGGGTCAACCCGAACCAGCCCGGCGACCTCGAGACCATGGACGAGCTGAAGGAAAAGTGGCACGTCAGCGCCTGGAAGACTTATACGCAGTACGGCCCCGGCGGGCGCGGCTACTTCCTCTCGGACGACGTCGGCATGCGCTTCATCGAGAAGGCACGCGCGCTCGGTGTGAAGAACATCTGCGTGCACAAGGGGCTGCCGTTCGGCCGCCAATCGTACGAGCACAGCCAGTGCAGCGACGTCGGCGTCGTGGCGAAGCGCTTCCCGGACGTGAACTTCCTCGTCTACCACTCGGGCTTCGTCACCAGCGTCGCCGAGCAGCCCTACGACGAGAGCGGCCGGCGCGACGGTATTGATACTCTCATCACATCCCTCCGGAAAAACAACATTGCGCCAGGTTCTAATGTATTTGCAGAGCTTGGCAGCACCTGGCGCTTCCTCATGCGCGAGCCCGAGCAGGCTGCCCACGCCCTCGGAAAATTGATCCGTCATTGCGGGGAAAGCAATGTGCTGTGGGGCACCGACTCGATCTGGTACGGCTCGCCGCAGGACCAGATCCAGGCCTTCAGGACCTTCCAGATCGCGCCGCAGCTGCGCGAGCGCTTCGGCTATGCCGAGATCACGCCTTCGGTGCGCGCCAAGATCTTCGGGCTGAATGCGGCCAAGGTCTATGGCCTGAGCCCGGACGAAGTCCGGAAATACGCGCGCTCCGATTCAATCCATCAGAGGAAAGTCGCATATCAGGAGCGACCCGAGCCCCACTTCCTCACCTACGGACCGAAGACCCGACGCGAGTTCCTGCGCCTCGCTCCCCTGTGAAGGGGGAGCGACCCCGCTATTCAACTGCAGTCCGGAGCTCCACGGTCGTCTCGCGCAAGCGAGTGGCCATGTGCAGCGCGAGATTGAACAGGAGCTTTGCGTACAGCGACGGCGCTTCCTGCGCCATGCGCTCGAGCATCGGGCGGTCCAGCGCATGGAGCACCGTCCGGCCTTCGCAGACCGCCTCCGCGGAGCGCGGCTGGTTTTGCAGCACGGCCATTTCGCCGAAGACGAGCCCCGGGCTGTAGGTGGAAAGCCGCCGCGTGCGCGGCGGGTTCAGCAACTGGATGCGCAGCGTCACCGCGCCCTGGGCGAGCAGGTACATGGCAGTGGGTGCCGCGCCCTCCGTGAACACCAGCGCGCCCCCGGGATATCTCTCGCGGCGCAGATAGCGCGCGAGCGTGGCAGTCTCGTCCGGCGACATGCCCGCGCACAGCTCCATCTGCGCGAGCGGGAGCTCCTCGGCATCGCGCTGCTCGGGCCAGCGGCGCTCGAGGATTCGGTTCTCCGTGTCCTCGAGCGCCGCGTCGAGGTCCGCGAACCACGCCTGCTCGGGAACGATGCGCGTCACGCCGGCGAGATCGAGGACGCGGCCAAAGCGCCCGCCGGGCCGCACTTCGGCGAGCGCTACGCGGGTGCCGTTGTCGCGCAGCCGCGCGAAGGTCTGCATCAGCACGAACGCGCCCGTGGTATCGATCTCGGATACGCGGCTCATGTCGACGATCAGGTGCTTGCGTCCGCCGGCGAGGCTCTCGAGCTCCCTGCCGCAACGATCGGCGGTGCCGAAGAATACGGGTCCCTCCATCTCCACCACGAGCAGCTCGCGACCATGCTCCTGAAGGAAGGCGCGCTGCACCTCGGGACGCACGCGAAGCGCGGCACGGGAAATGCCGTCGTAGCTTCCGCGGATCGGCACGCCACTGGTGTTGTGCACATACAGGAACACCATTCCGGCGATTCCCACCAGGATCGCCGGCACCGTGCCAAGCGCGAGCGTGACGAGCATGACCAGCAGGCCGACCGCAATATCCGCGCGCGGATTCCCCGCGAGGCGCCGCGCCCATGCCGCCGCAACGTCCCAGCCGACCACCGCGAGCACGCCGGCCCAGGCAGCGAGCGGCAGCCAGAAGAGCAGCGGCGCTGCGGCGAGGCCGACTCCCCCGATCAGGAGGCCGTTCACCGCGACCGAGAGGCGCGTGCGCCCGCCGGCGCTGTAATTGGTCACGCCGCGAAACGGCGCGGCGGCGCTCGCCACGCCGCCCGCCACTGCTATGGCGATGTTCGAGATTCCCTGGCCGATCAGCTCGCGCCGGCTGTCGTAGCGCGTATTGCTGGTGATTGCCAGAACTGAGGAGGAAAGCAGCGTCTCCAGCGATCCCACGAAGGCGAGCGTCAGCGTAGCAGGCAGCAGATCGATCAGCACCGAGAAGGTGCGGCTATCGAGCACGACGACCTTGGGGACTTCCCAAGGCAGCAGCGGAAAGCTGCCGTTGACCAGGTCCCAGGGAACCGGCCCGACGCGCAAGGCGGAGGGCGCGAGCGCGTAGTGCAGCGAAGTGCCGGCGAGCATCGCCACCACCGGCGCCGGCCACTTCGTCAGGTGCTTGCGCACATGTACCAGCGTGGCAATGGTAACCAGGCCGACGAGCAGCGCCCCGGGCCGCATGGCCGGGAGCTGGTGTATCGCGCTCCACCAGTCGCCGGAACCTGGCGCTCCGAGCAGCGCCGGAATTTGCGGTAGGGCCACCAGAATGCCCAGCCCGACCATGAAGCCGGAGATCACCGGGTAGGGAAGGAAGCGCAGCGCGTTGCCCATGCCAAGCACGCCAAAGGCGATCTGGATCGCGCCGGCCATCATCAGGCAAACCAGGAGCACACCGAGCACGCGCGGACCTTGCGCCGCGCCGGCGTCACCCAATGCGGGGTGTGCAAGCGCCAGCGCGACGATGCTGGCCGTCAGCACCGAGACCGAGCCCCGGGGGCCGCTGATCTGGAAGGGCGTGCCGCCGATCACGACCAGGCCGGCGACGAGCGCGGTGACCAGGCCGGCGAGCATGCCGTGCCCGACGTAACCCGGGCCGAGCGGCGCAAAGGCCAGCATCGCCGCGGTGACCGCGTAAGGCAGCCCTACGATCGCGCTCGCCAAGCCCCCGCGAAGATCGCCAGCTAGATTGGGAAAACGCGTCCGGAGGCTCACTCCGGCGGGGCGACCTTGACCTCGCCGGCGAGCCCGGCCTTGTCGATCGCGCGCTGCACCTCGCCCGATTTCTTCGCGTCCTCGACGAAGGCCGCGACGTATTGAGCGGCGGCGGGCCGGTTCTTCGGCAGCGCGAACGCGAGCCGCAGGCCCGAGAACGCGTCGTCGAGGAGGCGCGATCCGGGCAGCGTCTGCGCCCGCGTGCGCAGGATGAAGCGGTTCTGCGCGTAGCCCTCGGCCTTTCCGTCGCGCATGAAGCCGAAGGCTTCGTTCTCGTTGTCCGCCGCTAGGACCTTGGCGTTCTTCAATGTACGCTCGAGGATCATGAGCGGCGCCGCGTTCTTCACCGCCGCGACGCGCATGCCCGGCTTGTCGAAGTCGGCCATGGTGCGCGCGCTCGAGCCCGGCGGCACGAGGATGGTGAGGAAGCCGTCGGCGGCCAAATGGGCCGGCGCGAAGTCCACCAAGTTGCGGCGCGCCGGGTCGATCGCGACGACCGCGACGTCCCAGGTGTTCGTGGCAGCGTCTGCCATCAGTTGCGGGATCGCCGGATAGTCGACGATCCGCGCCGGCACTCCGGCGCTCGCCGCGAGCGCGCGGCCGAGGTCGACCGTGGTGCCCTTTACCTCGCCGCTCGACGCGTCCTTCGCGCCGATGATGGGATTCGACGTCAGCACCGCGACGCGCAGCGTCCCGGACGGCGCGAGCTGCGCCTTGGCCTCCGGCGAGGGCGCCGGCGGCGTCTGCGCGCAGCCGGCCGCGACGGCCAGCGTGCCGAGCAATGCGATTGCTTTCATGGGTCCTCCTCTCCCTGCATTGTAAAATCAAACCCATGCTCTATGACCTCGTGTTGCGGGGCGGCCGAGTCATCGACCCGGCCCAGAGCCTCGACGGCGCCTACGACGTCGCGATCCGGGAGGGGCGCATCGCCGCGGTGCTGCCGTCGATCGCGCCTTCCAGCGCCCGTGAATCCATCGACGTCTCCGGGAAGCTCGTGCTGCCCGGGCTGATCGACACGCACGCGCACGTGTTCCAGTATGTCACCGGCCGCTTCGGCCTCGAGGCCGACCTCTGCGGCGTGCGCTCGGGCGTGACGACGCTCGTCGACCAGGGTGGGCCCTCGTGCATGACGCTCCCCGCGTTCCGCGAGTTCGTGGTGCAGGCGAAGCGAAGCCGCGTGGTGACGTTTCTCTCCGCCTACCTCGTGGGCGGCATGGAGGGCCACTTCTATCCCAACCTCTACCGGCCCGATTGCATCGACGTCGACGCGACGGTCAAGTCGGCGAGCGAGAACCGCGACATCGTGAAGGGGTTCAAGGCGCACGCCGAGCTCGGCGGCTTCGCGCGCTGGGGCATCGAGTCGATCCGCCTCTCGGCCGAGATCGGAAAGCAGGCAAACCTGCCGGTCTACATCCACTTCGGCCAGCTCTGGGGGCTGCCGGAGTCCGGTGACAACGGCGTCGACCCCGACACCATCCTCGAGCAGGTGGTGCCGCTCCTGAAGCCCGGCGACATCCTCGCGCATCCGTTCACCCGCCATCCTGGCGGTTTCGTGAACCGCGAGGGAAGAGTGCACCCGATCGTCGAGGAAGCGCTCGCGCGCGGCCTCAAGACCGACGTCGGCCACGGCTCGCACTTCAGCTACCGCATGGCGCGCATCGCGCTCGACGCCGGCATCGTGCCCGACACGCTCGGCGCCGACATGCACGGCTACAACACGCGCGTGCCCGCGCCCCGGGGAACGCCGAGCGAGCATCCCGACAAGGAGCACATGTTCTTCGGCCAGACGCGCTTCTCGCTCGTCTCGGCGATGACCTCGATGCTCGCGCTCGGCCTGCGCCTCGAGGCGATCGTGCCGATGGTCACCACCCACCCGGCGAAGATGCTCGGCCTGCAGGGCGAGATCGGCAATCTGAAGCCCGGTGTCGCCGCCGACGTGAGCGTGCTGCACGACGAGCGCGGCCGCTGGACCCTGCGCGACAACGAAGGCAACACCGTGCGCACCGAGCGCATGCTGCGGCCGCATTTCTGCCTGCGCGCCGGCGCGCGCCACGACGCGGACGCCTCGATCCTGCCGCCGCTCGCGGAAGCGGCGTGACCGGGAAGGGCGTCGGTGCGCGGCTTCCGCGCAAGGAAGACCGGCGCTTTCTGCTGGGGCAAGGCGAGTACGTCGCCAACATCCGGCTCCCCGGAATGCTGGAGGTCGCCTTCGTGCGATCCCCCATGGCACACGGCAGGATCCAGGCAATCAAGAAGCCCTCCGGCTTGGAGAGCCTGGTCTTCACCGCCGAGGATCTGGACGGCGTCAAGCCGATTCGCGCCGTTTCCGCGCTGAAAGGCTTCAAGCCCTCCGAGCAGCCGATTCTCGCGCGCGACAAGGTGCGCCAGGTCGGCGAGCTGGTGGCGATGTGCGTCGCGCAAACGCGGGCCGAGTCGGAAGACCTCGCCGACCTGACTGAAATCTCCCTCGAAGAGCTTCCCGCCGTCGTCGACATGCTGGAAGCGAGGCTCAACCCGCCGGCGCTGGTGCACGAGGACTGGGGCGACAACGTCTTTCTCGAATCTCTCGTAGACGACGATCTCTCTTCCATCCAGAGAGAAGCAAAAGTCCAGATCAAAAGACAGATTCGGACGGCGCGCCAGCACATGTCGCCGATGGAAGGCCGCGGCGTGGTGTGCGAGTGGAACCGGCGGCTCGGGCAGCTCGTGATGTACAGCGCGGCGCAGATGCCGCACATCAACCGCGCCGGCCTCGCCGAGTGCCTCGGCATCGACCAGGGCTCGATCCGCGTGGTCGCGCCCGACGTCGGCGGCGGCTTCGGCTACAAGGGCATCCTGCTGCCCGAAGAGGTGGCCCTCGCGTGGCTGTGCCGGCGCCTGGGACGCCCTGTGCGCTGGATCGAGGACCGGCGCGAGCAGCTCTCGGCGAACGCGAACTGCCGCGAGCACCACTACGACCTCACGCTGTACGCCGACGCAAGCGGGAAGATCCTCGGCATCGACTGCGAGGCGACGGTCGACTCCGGCGCGTATTCCTCCTACCCGTTCTCGGCCTGCCTCGAGGCCGCGCAGGTGGGGTCGATCCTGCCCGGGCCGTACAAGATGGACCGCTACCGCTGCCGCACCTGGTCGGTAGCGACGAACAAGGCGCCGATCCTGCCCTATCGCGGCGTGGCGCGCACCGGCGTGTGCTTCGCGCTCGAGCTGATGATCGACGCCGCCGCGCGCGAGCTCGGCATCGAGCCTCACGAGATGCGGCTCGCGAACCTGGTGCAGCCCTCCGAGATGCCGTTCAACAACATCACCAAGAAGCACTTCGACAGCGGCGACTATCCCGAGGCGGTCAGGCGCGCGGCCGACATGATTGGCCTTACGAAGATTCGAGAAAGGCAAAAAAATAAGGAAAAAAGCGAGCGCCGCATCGGCGTTGGCTTTTCGATCTACTGCGAGCAGGCCGCGCACGGCACCTCGGTGTACTACGGCTGGGGCATCCCGATGGTGCCGGGCTACGAGCAGTGCGCGGCGCGGCTCACGCCCGACGGCGTGCTCGAGCTGCGCATCGGCGCGCACTCGCACGGCCAGGGCATGGAGACCACGCTGGCGCAGGTCGCCAATACGATCCTTGGAATCGACCCTGACAGTGTCCGTTTGATCCATGGAGATACGGCCTTGACGCCCTACTCCACCGGCACCTGGGGCTCGCGCAGCATGGTGATGTCGGGCGGCGCGGTAGCGGCGGCGTGCGATGCGATCGGCGCCCGGGTCAAAGCCATCGCTTCCAAGCTTTTGGAAGTTGCGGCCGCGGACCTCACGCTCGATTCAGGTTTTGTTTGTGTAGCTGGCACCGACCGTAGGCTAAGCCTGGCGGAAGTCGCGCACGTCTGGTACCGCAAACCACAGCTCTTGCCAGCCGACGTCGATCCAGCGGGCCTCGAAACGACCGCGGGCTACAAGGCCAAGGTCGACACCGGCACCTTCAGCTACGCCTGCCACGCGGCGGCGGTCGCGGTCGACACCGAGACCGGCCACGTCGAGATTCTCGACTACGTGATCGTCGAGGACGGCGGCACGCTGGTGAATCCGATGATCGCCGACGGCCAGGTGTACGGCGGCACGGCGCAGGGCGTGGGCACCGCGCTCTACGAGGAGATGCCGTTCGACGCGCAGGGCCAGCCGCTCGCGACCACGCTCGCCGACTACCTGCTGCCGAGCGCCACCGAAGTGCCCGCGATGCGCATCGACCACCTGGAGACGTCCTCGCCCTACACCCGCTTCGGCCAGAAAGGCATCGGCGAAGGCGGCGCCATCGCGCCGCCTTCGGCGATCGCCAACGCGGTGAACGACGCGCTGGCGCCGCTCGGCGTCGAGATCACCGAGTCGCCGCTCACGCCGCGGCGCATCGTCGAAGCGCTCCTGAAGGTGGGCCAATGAGGGCAGGCCAATGAAAGCGCCCGCCTTCGACTACGCGCGACCGAGGGACGTGGCGGAAGCGGTCAAGCTCCTCGCCGAAGGAGGCAGGCCCGCCGCCGGGACGCAGTCTCTCGGTCCGATGCTCAACCTGCGCGTGGCGCATCCGACGCTGCTGGTCGATCTCCGGGGAATCGAAGAGCTTCGTTCCGTTTCAGAAGGCGAGAGCGCCGTTACGCTCGGCGCCTGCATCACGCACGCGCAGATCGAAGACCGCAAGGTTCCCGACCCGACCGGCGGGATGATGGCCTCGGTCGCCGGCTCCATCGCCTACCGCGCGGTGCGCAACCGCGGCACGATCGGCGGCAGCCTCGCCCACGCCGACCCGGCGGCGGATTGGCCCACCGCGCTCACGCTCCTGAATGCGGTTGTTCTGATCGAGGGTTCCAAGGGCAAACGCGAAACGCCGGTCGAGTCCTTCGTCACCGGGATCTTCACCACCGTCCTCGCGCCCGACGAGCTCGTCGTGGCGCTGCGCATTCCGAAGCGCTCGCGGCGCGCGCGCTACGGCTACTGGAAGTTCTGCCGCAAGGCGGGCGAGTTCGCGAACGCGATCGGCGCGGTGCTGGACGACCCGGAGACGAACGAGTCGCGCGCGGTGATGGGCGCGCTCTCCGGTCCGCCACGTCTCGTGAAGGACGCAAGGACCTTCGAGGACGCTGTAATGACTTTCAATGCTGCGCACACCGGCGAGGATGCCTATTCGCGCCGGCTCCATACGGTGGCGCTCAAGCGGGCGTTCGCACAGATCCAATAGGATTTTTTCATGCTTCGACTTCTTCTTCTCACAGCGCTCCTGCTCGCTCCCCCTGTTTCAAAAGCCCAATCCTGGCCGCAGAAGCCGGTGCGGGTGATCGTGCCGTTCGCGCCCGGAGGCGCCTCCGACCTGATGCCGCGCCTCGTCGGCGAGAAGCTCACCGCGATCTGGGGCCAGCCGGTGGTGATCGAGAACCGCCCCGGCGCCGCCGGCAACATCGGCATGGAGGCCGGCGCCAAGTCGCCGCCCGACGGCTACACGCTGCTCGCCGCGCCGAACGGCAACCTGGTGGTCAACCCGCACATGTATTCGAAGCTCGCCTACGACGTGTTCAAGGACCTCGCGCCGGTGACGCGCATCGCGGCGGTGCAGAACGTGCTGGTGATCAATGCCGAAGTGCCGGCGAGCTCGATGAAGGAATTCATCGCGCTCGCCCGCGCCAAGCCGGGCGCGCTCAATTTCGGCTCGCCGGGCAACGGCAGCCAGGCGCACGTCGGCGTCGAGCTCCTGAAGATGCAGCTCGGCCTCGACCTCGTTCACCTGCCCTACCAGGGCGTCGGCCCCGCGATGAAGGACCTGCTCGGCGGACGCCTGCAGCTCATGCTCGCGCAGGTGCCCTCGGCGCTGCCGCAGATCAAGTCGGGGAAGCTGCGGGCGCTGGGCGTGGCGAGCCCCACGCCGCTCGCGACATTGCCGGACGTGCCGACGATCGCCGCCGCGGCCGGCATCCCGGGCTACGAGGCAGTGTCCTGGTATGCGCTCATGGCGCCGATCGGGGTTTCGCAGGAAATCATCACCAAGGCCTACGTCGATATTGCGAAAGTCCTGCAGATGCCCGACGTGCGTGAGCGCCTGGCCGGGATGGGCGCCGAACCCTCGGGCGAGACGCCCGCCGACCTCGCAAAGCGAATCAAGATCGAATACGACCGGTGGGGCGAAGTCGTGCGTAAGGCAAACATAAAAGCAGATTGATGCTGGCGAACGCGCGCATGTATTCCGTGACGCCGGCAGCGGCGGAGGCCTGGCGCGCGGTGATCGGCTGGGCGGCGCGCGAGGCCGAAGTGCCGGTCGAGTTCGTCGAGCACGGGCCGCCCAAGCTCCTCTCAGAGCTCTGGGCGCGCGACGACCTCGGCGTGGTGCAGATGTGCGGCCTGCCGGCATCGCTGCGCAAGCCGGCGCCGACCATCCTCGCCGCGCCGCAGCCGAGCCTGCCGCGCTACCAGGGGAAGGCGATCTACATGAGCGACATCGCGGTGCGGGCCGACGCGCCGTTCCACACGCTCGAGGACACCTTCGGCGGCGTCGCCGGCTACACCCTCAAGGACTCGCAGTCGGGTTACTTCGCGTTCCGCAGCCTCCTCCTTACGAAGTACCCGCACGCGAAGTACCGCCAGGTCGTCGGGGGTCTCCTCAATCCTCGCGGCGTTATTCAGGCTCTTGTCGATAACAAAATCGACGTGGGGCCGCTCGACGGCTATGTCTTCGACCTCCTATGCGCCGGCGACCCGAAGCTCGCCTCGCGGGTGCGCGTCGTCGCCGTCACCGATCCGACGCCGATGCCGCCGCTGGCTGCAACTGCATCCCTAACAGACAGCCAAACAGAAAAACTCAGATCGGCGTTCCTGGCGGTTCACGAAGAAGGATCCCTGGACAAAGCTCGCCAGGCGCTACTTATCGAAAAATTTGTCGTGCCGGAGCTCTCTGTCTACGACGAAACGAAGCGCCGCGCCGAGCGCGTGGAGCGCGCCGATCCATGGCCCTGACGCGCGTGCGCATGACCGTGAACGGCCAGCCGGTGGACGAGCAGGTCGAGCCGCGCACGCATCTCGCGGACTTCCTGCGCGAGAGCGGCGGGCTCACCGGGACGAACCTCGGCTGCGAGCACGGCGTATGCGGCGCCTGCACGCTCGAGATCGACGGCGCCCCGGCGCGCTCGTGCATCACCTTCGCGGCGGCCTGCGAAGGCGCCACCGTGCGCACCATCGAGGGCTTCGCCGAAGATCCGGTGATGGCCGAGCTGCGCGCGGCGTTCACGGCCGAGCATGCGCTGCAGTGCGGCTACTGCACCCCCGGCATGCTCGTCACCGCGCGCGACATTGTCATGCGCCTGCCCGATGCCGACGAGGCGCGCATCCGCCGCGAGCTCTCTGGAAATCTCTGCCGCTGCACCGGGTACGTAGGGATCGTGCGCGCTGTTCAGCGGGTTCTCGCCGCGCGCCGGTAGTTGGTTTTCTACACAGGGTAGGGGTTCTCCTGACTTCGGACAGCGCGCGCGCTCGCATATCATTCGCCGTTCCAAAATGAGCTCTTTTCTCGATGGCGGTGGCGAGCTGGGCGCGCTAATGCGCGCCCACGACTGGACGAGGACGCCGCTCGGCCCGCCGCGCGACTGGCCGCGCAGCCTGAAGACGGCGGTGCGCATCATGCTCACCTCGCGCCAGCCGTTCTGGCTCGGCTGGGGGCCCGAGCTCACCTACCTCTACAACGATCCGTACAAGTCGATCATCGGCGGCCGGCACCCGAGCGCGTTTGCGCAGCCGGCCCGCGAGGTCTGGCCGGAGATCTGGCACGAGATCGGTCCGATGGTCGACACGGTGATGCAGCGCGACCAGGGCACGTACGTCGAGGCGCAGCTTCTCATCATGGAGCGCCACGGCTACCAGGAAGAGACCTACTACACCTTTTCCTACAGCCCGGTGCCGGGCGACGACGGACGCACCGCAGGACTCATCTGCGCCAACACCGACGACACGCGGCGCGTGATCGGCGAGCGCCAGCTCGCCACGCTGCGCGAGCTCGCCGCGCGCACGGCCAACGCGCGCACCTGGCAGGAGGCCTGCACGCTGAGCGCGCAGGCCCTGGCGACGAATGCGAGGGACCTGCCGTTCGCCGTCGTCTACGTCGAGGGAGCGCTCGTCGGCGCCGCCGGCATCGACGCGGGGCGCGCGCAGGCGCTCCCGCTGCCCGTGGCGGCGGGCGGGAGCGAAGCGCGCGTCGTCGCCGCCGATCCGGCGTGGACCGAGCTGCCGACCGGGGCCTGGCATCGCGCGCCCGCGCAGATCGCCCTGATCCCGATCGCGGTCTCCGGCGAGAGCGGCCGCGCCGGCGTGCTGGCGGTGGGCCTGAACCCGTTCCGCCAGTTCGACGGCGACTACCGCGGCTTCCTCGACCTCGTGGCCGGGCAGATCGCCGCGGGCATCGCCAACGCGCAGGCCTACGAGCAGGAGCGCAAGCGCGCCGAGGCGCTCGCCGAGCTCGACCGCGCGAAGACCGCGTTCTTCAGCAACGTGAGCCACGAGTTCCGCACCCCGCTCACGCTGATGCTCGGCCCGCTCGACGAGATCCTCTCGCAGCCGCCCGTCGAGGTGGCGGCCGCAAATCGGCCGCTCCTCGAGGTCGCGCAGCGGAACGGGCAGCGCCTGCTCAAGCTCGTCAACACGCTGCTCGATTTCGCCCGCATCGAGGCCGGCCGCACGCAGGCGTCGTACGAGCCCACCGATCTCGCCGCCTTCACCGCGGAACTGACGAGCAACTTCCGCTCGGCGTGCGGGCGTGCCGGGATCGCGCTCGAGGTCGACTGCCCCCCGCTGGCCGAGGCCGCGTGGGTCGACCGCGAGATGTGGGAGAAGATCGTCCTCAACCTGGTGTCGAACGCCTTCAAGTTCACTCTGGAAGGCAACATCCGGGTTTCACTTCGTCTTGCTTCTGACTACTTTCTTTTGAAAGTTCGGGATACGGGCGCGGGCATTCCCGAGGTCGAGCTGCCGCGCATGTTCGAGCGCTTTCACCGCGTGGAGGGCGTGCGCGGCCGCAGCCATGAAGGCAGCGGTATCGGCCTCGCGCTGGTGCAGGAGCTCGTCAAGCTGCACGGCGGCTCGATCGGCGTGGAGAGCGAGCTCGGAAGCGGCACTACGTTTACGGTGCACATCCCGCGCGGCACGGCGCACCTCGCGGCCGATCGCATCCGGGCGGCGCGCGGCACCTCGACCGCGGTGCGCGCCGGCGCCTACGTCAACGAAGCGCTGAGCTGGCTTCCCGGGGCGGAGACGGCGCCCAGCGCGCAGCTAGGACCGCGCATCCTGCTCGCCGACGACAACGCCGACCTGCGCGAGTATGCGCGCAGGCTGCTCGCAGAGGACTACGAGGTCGAGGCGGTGGCGGATGGCATTGCGGCGCTCGACGCAGCGCGCGCGCGCCCGCCGGCGCTCGTGGTCTCCGACGTGATGATGCCCGGCCTCGACGGCTTCGGCCTGATCCACGAGCTCCGGGCCGACCCGAAGCTGCGCACGGTCCCGATCATCCTGCTCTCCGCCCGCGCCGGCGAGGAGGCTCGCGTCGAGGGCCTCGGCAAGGGCGCCGACGACTACCTGGTGAAGCCGTTCAGCGGCCGCGAGCTCCTCGTGCGCGTGGCGACGCTGCTGCGCACCGCCGAGCTCCGGCGCCAGGCGCTCGACGAGCAGCAGCGCGCAGCCGACGAGCTGCGCGAGGAAGCGCGCACGCTCGAGACGCTGAACCGCGTCGGCCAGACGCTCGCCGCCGAGCTCGACCTGGAGAAGACCGTCCAGGCGGTGACCGACGCCGCGACCGAGCTCTCGGGCGCGGAGTTCGGCGCCTTCTTCTACAACGTGACGAACGACGCCGGCGAGTCCTACTTCCTCTACACGCTCTGCGGCGCGCCGCGCGAAGCGTTCGCCAAGTTCGGCATGCCGCGCAACACGGCGGTGTTCGCTCCGACCTTTGCCGGCGAAGGCCTGGTACGGGTCGACGACATCACCAAGGACCCGCGCTACGGCAAGAATTCGCCGCACCACGGCATGCCGAAGGGGCACCTGCCGGTGCGGAGCTACCTCGCCGCCTCGGTAGTCTCGCGCACCGGTGAAGTGATCGGGGGGCTCTTCTTCGGCCATTCGCGGCCGGGGGTGTTCACCGAGCGCTCCGAGCGCCTCGTCGCCGGGATCGCCGCGCAGGCCGCGGTGGCGATCGACAATGCGCGCCTGTACGAGGAAAGCCGGCGCCTGATCGAGCGCCTGAGCGAGTCCGACCGGCGCAAGGACGAGTTCCTCGCCACGCTGTCGCACGAGCTGCGCAACCCGCTCGCGCCGCTCAGGAACTCGGTGCAGCTCCTGCGGATGCAGGAGCTCGCCCACCCGGCCGCGGCGCCGATCCACCAGATGATGGACCGCCAGGTGGACCACCTCGTGCGGCTGGTGGACGATCTCCTCGAGGTGTCGCGCATCAGCCGCGGCACCTTCGAGCTGCGCCTCGAGCGGGTCGAGCTCGCCACGGTGGTGAGGAACGCCGTCGACACCAGCAACCCGCTGATCCACGCCGCCGGGCACCAGCTCACCGTGTCGATGCCGCGCGAGCCGCTCTGGCTCGACGGCGACCCGGTGCGCCTCGCGCAGATCCTCGCCAACCTGCTGAACAACGCGGCTACCTACACCGAGCACGGCGGGCGCATCTCGGTGCAGGCGTGGCGCGAGGACGGCCACGCGCTGGTCGCCGTGCGCGACAACGGCACGGGCATCGCGGCCGACGCGCTGCCGCGCATGTTCCAGATGTTCCATCGCGGCAGCGCCTCGAGCCGGCGCAACCCGAGCGGCCTGGGAATCGGCCTTTCGCTCGCCCGCGGACTCGCCGAAATGCACGGCGGAACCATCGCGGTGAAAAGCGAGGGGCCCGGCCGGGGCAGCGAGTTCACGGTGCGCCTGCCGCTCGCGGCGAGCGAGCCCGCGCCGGCGGCGGACCGCCCGGCCGACAGCATGCTTCCGCCGCGGCGCGTCCTGGTGGTCGACGACAACCGCGACGCCGGCGACAGCCTCGGGATGCTCCTCAAGGTGCTCGGCGCGGAGGTGCGCGTGGCGCGCGACGGCGCCGAGGCGCTCGAGGCCTACAGCGCCTACGATCCCGCGGTGGTGCTGCTCGACATCGGCATGCCGGGAATGGATGGCTACGAAGTGGCGCGCCGCATCCGCGCGCGCAGCCCCGGGCCGCGGCCCACCATCGTCGCGCTGACCGGATGGGGCCAGGAAGACGACAGGCGCGTGTCGCGCGAGGCGGGATTCGACCACCACATGGTCAAGCCGGCGGAAATCGGCGCGCTCAAGGAGCTGCTCCGGTCGATTCCCGCCTAAGGGAAGCCGTCGTCCCCGCGAAGGCGGGGACCCAGTTTGAAAATCGTTGTGCAGTTAGTCCGGTCGACCTTTATCCCTTTTTCCAGTCCGGAACAAGTTCATCGCCCTGCGCGGCCGCGCTTGCTAGTGTCGGCGGTAATGAAGATGACCTACGATCCGCCGCCGCCGCCGCGCGGCCGGCTCGGCCGAATCCTGGAAACGCTCGCCGCCCTGGCGTTCGCGCGCCTGGCCGTACTCCTGCCGCGCTTGCGCTAGCCGAAGCTCAAATCGGGGTCTGACCCCGATTCCGAAAAATCAGGGTCTGACCCCGATTTCGGTACGATGCGCGCATGCGCACCGGCACCGACCGATTCAAGGCGTCGCTCGCGCGGGCGAAGGCCGCCCACCTCGACACGCTGCTGAAGGACGTGCAGGTCGACGAGACGCGCGAGGCGAGCGCGCAGCAGGTCGAGGCGAGGCGGCTCGCCATCCAGCGCGACGTCGCCGATCCGCTCGCCGCGCGGGTGCGGCTGGAGCGCATCCTCAAGGGCAACGACCTTTCCGACATCTCCTACCTCGAGCAGGGGCTCGCCGCGGGGCGGCCGGTCTGCCGGATCGTGCTGCGCAAGAACGGGAGCCTCGTCGGCTACGGCACCGGGTTCCTGGTCGCGCCGGGCCTGCTCATGACCAACGAGCACGTGTTCGAGGACGCCTCCGCCGTGCGCGAGAGCATCGCCCAGTTCCGCTACGAGCGCGACGTCCACGGGCTGGAGGTCGCCTCGGCCGACTTCGGCTTTCGCCTCGCGCCGGCGCCGATCATCTCCAGGGAGCTCGACTTCGCCATCGTCCAGGTCGAGCCGAGATCGCTGCGCGGCGAGGCGCTCGAGCAGTTCGCCTGGCTGCGCCTGGACCCGACGCCGGGCAAGGCGTTCGTGGGCGAGTACCTCACGATCATCCAGCACCCCAAGGGCGAGCGTAAGCAGATCTGCGTGCGCGAGAACAAGCTCCTCAAGTACGCCGAGAAGAATCCCTACGTCTGGTACGAGACCGACACGGTGTCGGGCTCGTCGGGCTCGCCGGTGTTCAACAACTCGTGGGACGTGGTCGCGCTGCACCACAGCTCGGTGCCGCAGACGAAGCGCGTCGGCGGGAAGGACGTCTGGCTCACGCGCGACGGCAAGGTCTGGACCGCCGACATGGGCGAAGACGAGATCGCATGGAAGGCGAACGAAGGCATCCGCGTGAGCCGCATCGTCGAGCACCTCTCGGCGAAGCACGCCACGCACCCGCTCGCGCGCGCGGTGCTCACCGCCAGGGATGCGCGTGTGTCCCGCATCGAAAGCGCGCCCGGGAGCTTCGTCGACGCAGGCCAGATCCAGGTGCGCAACGACGGCGCCGGCAACATGCGCATCCTCATTCCGGTCGACATCAAGGTCGGCGCGCAAGGCCTTCCGGTCGCAGCGACGGTCAGCGCCGCACCCGCGGTCGCTGCCGCTCCCTTCGTCGGCCCGCAGGCCCCGCTCGCGCTCGAGAAGGTAGTCGTCAACCAGTCGAACTACGCCAAGCGCAACGGCTACGACCCGAAGTTCCTCGGCGCGGCAGCGGTGCCGCTGCCCAAGGTCACGAGCGAGAAGCCCGGCAAGGTGTTCCGGCTGCCGCGGAAAAAGGCCGAGCTCAAGTACTGGAACTACAGCGTGGTGCTGAACCAGACCCGCGCGCTCGCGTATTTCTCGGCGGCGAACGTGGATGCCGCCCACTTCCGCGGCAACCGCGACGCCGAGGGGGACACCTGGTTTCGCGATACGCGCGTCGACGCGGTCGACAAGGCGGCGCAGACCGGCGCCGAGTTCTACAAGAAGCAGAGCTCGTTCGAGGCCGACCGCACGCTGAACCCGTTCGACCAGGGCCACCTCACGCGCCGCAGCGACCTGCAATGGGGCCCCGACGACGAGAGCGCAAAGCGAAACGGCGACGACTCGTACCACTACACCAACTGCACCCCGCAGCACTGGCAGTTCAACCAGAACAACCGTGCGAGCGCGGCGACCGGCATCTGGTTCAGGCTGGAGGACGCCGCGGTCGCCTCGCTCGCCGACGGCGCCACCCGGCTTTGCGTGATCAACGGACCGGTGTTCGACGCCCCGCTTTGCAAGGCGGGCACCGACGGGCGGCTGCGCCTCGACCTCAAAGGCAAGCGCGTGCCCGACGAGACCTTCGGCGGCGTGAAGATCCCGAAGCAGTTCTTCAAGGTCATCGCCTATGTCTCGGATCAGGCGCTGAAAGCGAAGGCGTTCCTCGTCACGCAGGAAGACCTCCTCGCGGGCATCGGCCGCCTGCGCCCCGAAGAAGCGGCGCTAACGCCCCTCGAGATCCGGCTCTACCAGGTGCGCATCGCCGATCTCGAGCGGCTCACCGGCCTCGACTTCGGCCCGCTCGCCGGGCACGACGCCAAGCCCGGCCAGGAGGCGCTCGTGCTCGAGGAAGGCTTGCCGATCGCTGACGCCGCCGAGATCGAGTTCTAATTCCTGATCCGTAAGGACTAAATGGGGCTGAACCCCCATTTGTCTTCACGAGCCGCCGATATACTCTTCCGCGACTATGCCTCGGAAGAGAAAGGCGATGGCAGGGATCTCCGGCGCATTTGGATGCGCGGGGCGCGCAGGTTGCGCGGCGCTGGTCGCCGTGCTCATTGCCGGCTGCCACGGCGGCGGCGACGCCACCGGCAGCGCACCCAACAGCGGCCAGCAGTTCATCGTCTCCCCGACCAACCTCAGCTTCTCCGCGCCGACGCCGCTCTCCGGAACCCCTCCGGTGCGGACCGTCATGGCGACGGTCAGCGCCCCGACCAGCGCGACGCTCTTCGCCCGCGTCGTGGTCACTGGTGACGCGGTGGCGTCGGTGGACGTCACGGTCCTGAGCGCGATCCAGGCGCGCCTCACCATCCACCCGGCGTCGCCCTCGATCGGGACGGGCAACCACGCCAGCGTCATCACGGTCATCGCGTGCAACGCGGATCCTGGTTGCTCGGGCGCGCAGATCCCGACCAGCCCGGCGACGATCAACGTCGGCTACCAGGTGGGCGTGGTCACGCCGCCGCCGGAGAGCCTCGCTCCATCGGTCGGCACCGCCAGCGTAGCGGGCAACGTCGTTCTCCGCGGCACCGGCTTTACGCCGGTGAACTCGGTGAGCTTCGGCGGGACCCCCGCGGTCGAATTCACCGTCATGAGCGACAGCGAGATCCGCGCGACCTACCCGGCGCTCGCGGCCGGAGCGCTGCCCATCAGCCTGAGCGCCGGCACCGTGCCCGTGCCGTTTAGCCAGTCTCTCACCCTCGTCCCGGCGGGAACGCTGGCGGCGGCGACGCTCGCCTACACCACGCCGCCGCAGAACATGCGCGGGCTCGCCTTTGACCCCGTGACCCAGACGCTCTTCGTCGGCGTGGGCCTTTCCACTCCGACCAGCAATCAGCTCTCGGCCTATACGTTCGCCAACGGCGCCTGGCAGCTCACGCAATCCCCGACGCTCGCGAATCTCAGGAATCTCGCGCTCTCGCTCGATGGCACGCGGCTGCTCGCGATCACCGATACAACTGTGGTCGACCTCGTTCCAGCCACGCTCGTCGCCCAGGCGACGACAACGCTTACCGCGGTTGCCGATCCATTCCTCAAGGGCATCGTCGCCACGAACGACGGCCAGGCCTTCATCACCAGCAGCAGTAGCTCGCCCACCCCCGGCCAGCACTTTCTCTATAACGTCGCCCTGCACACATTCACCGGGCCTCTCAACAGCTACAGCTTTGCGGAGACCGGCGGGCCGGACAACGGCACTCGCGCGGTTCTCGTGCAGGGCGGGCTGGCGCTGGCGGTCCAGCAGTACAGCGCCTCTACGGGGTTGGTCAGCGCCACACCGCTCGCGCTGGCGCATTCCCACCCGGTCGCCGGACGCGTGGAGAACATCAACCTTCCCGCTTTCGACCGCGACGGCAACCGCATGCTCGTCGCCGGCTTCAACGGCGGCACCTTCCACGCGGTCTACGACGCGAACTTCGCGGAGCTCGGCCGCGTGCCTTCGAGCGATCTCGTCAGCGGCACGCCCGTGAACACCGCGGCGTACGCGGTCTCGCCCGACGCGACGCGCGCCTACATCCTCCAGATCGGCGCCGGCATATGCCGCGTGCGCGCCTTCGATCTGCGCACGCCGCCCGGCGCGGGCGCGCTCTACCCTGAAATCACCGCCACCGGCTTCCCGATCAACCTTTCGCCGAGCTGCCCCGCGGGCCAGTTCGACACGCCGATCCGCATCCTCGTCAATCCGCCGGGCGACACCCTCTTCATCGCCGGCAACGTGTCGATCAGAGTCGTACGACTCCCGTAGAAAAGGAAAATCGGGGTCTGACCCCGATTTTCCCTAACCCCGATTTTCCCTAGCGGCCGTCGAGGTAGTCGAGGGTCAGGTTGGACAGCGCTCGAACGCCGAGCTTGAGCACGCTCTCGTCGATCTGGAAGAGCGGCGAGTGGTTGGCGCCCCAGCGCTCCGGCGGCAGGTCCTTCACTCGGGCGCCGAGGTTGAAGTAGAACCCGGGAATCACCTTCTGGTAGGCCGAGAAATCCTCCGAGGCGGTGACCTTCGGCGCCATGATCACATTGCTCCCGCCGGCCACCGCGCGCAGCGTGGCCACGCCGCGGGCCGTCAGCTTCTCGTTGTTGTCGGTGACGTCATAGCCGAGGCTGACGGTGGTCTCGGCCTTGGCGCCGGCGGCCTGCGCGATCGACTCCGCGGTCTGCTTCATGCGCCGGTGGATGTCGCGCCGCATCTCTTCGTTGAAGGCGCGCACCGTGCCGAGGAGCTCGACCTCGTCGGGAATGATGTTCTCGCGATTGCCGCCGCGGATGATGCCGACGGTGATGATCGAGGGCTCGAGCGTCACGTCGATCTGGCGGCTCGCGATGGTCTGCAGGCCGAGCACGATCTGCGAGGCGACCACGATCGGGTCGACGCCGGCCCACGGGCGCGCGCCGTGGGTCTGCTTGCCGCGCACGACGATGCGGAAAGCGTCGCTGCTCGCCATGGCGGGGCCGGTGCGGTAGCCGACGCGCCCCGCCGCGAACACGGAGGAGAGGTGCAGGCCGAAGATCGCTTCCGGCGTCGGGTCGCGCAGCACGCCTTCCTTGACCATGAGGCGCGCGCCGCCCAGTTCACCGTTCGGTAGTCCCTCCTCGGCCGGCTGGAAGATGAACTTCACCGTTCCCGGGATCCGATCCTTCATGCGGTTCAGCACCTCGGCGACACCCATGAGGATCGCGACGTGGCCGTCGTGCCCGCAGGCATGCATCACCCCGGTTTCCTGCCCCATCCACATCGCCTTCGTCTTCGACGCGTACGGCAGACCGGTCTGGTCGGTGACCGGCAGCGCGTCCATGTCTGCGCGCAACGCCACCACCGGGCCGGGCTTGCCGCCTTTCAGCACGCCGACGACCCCTGTGTGCGCAACGCCGGTGCGCACCTCGAGGCCGAGCGAGCGCAGATGATCGGCGACGAGCTTGGAGGTGCGCACTTCCTGGTTCCCGAGCTCGGGATGCTGGTAGATGTCGCGCCGCCACGCGATCACCTTCTTCTCGACGCCGTCGGCGAGCTTGTCCACCTCGGCAGCGTGCGGCGACGGCTGGCTCCACGCGGCAATAGGTGCCAGCGTCAGCACAGCGGCCAAGAGCATGGTCTTCATGGTTCCTCCCCTAGGGTGCGCCATCATCCCCCCGAAAAAGGGGTCAGAGCAATTTTCCTGTAACACGTACGCGCACAGCCTTAGGTGTTACGGGAAAATTGCTCTGACCCCTTTTTCAACCGGCCTCTTTTACTTTCCAATCCACAACCCCATGCGCATCTTCAGGATCTACACCAAGCCTTCCGGAGAATCGGCGGTCGAGCTGCGCGAGGTGCCGATGAGCGGCGCGCGGCCGATGTCGGAGACGTTCCGCGGCGGGGCGCTCTTCTTCCGCGAGACGCCGGAAGGCCACGTGCAGGATTTCCACAACGCGCCGCGGCGCCAGCTCATCTTCCTCACCTCCGGGATACTCGAGATCGAGACGAGCGAAGGCGCGCGCTTCGTCTGCCGGCCGGGCGACCTGATCTTCGCCGAGGACACCGCCGGCAAGGGCCACATCACGCGCTCGCTGCGCGACACGCGCGGCTTCGCGCACATGGCCATGCCGGACGACTTCGACATCTCGGCCTGGCCGCTCGTCCGAGCATAGAGGCCGAATTCGGGCTCTGACCCCGATTTCGGGGCGGGCTTGCAGATCCCAGTCTGGACGATCAGACTTCAGGCCAGGGAGGGGGAGGATCATGAAGGTCATCTTTGCGCTCGCCTTGGCCAGTGCGATCGCGGCGGCACAGGCGCAGCCCTATCCATCGCGTCCGATCACGATCATTTCGCCCTTCCCGCCCGGCGGCTCGACGGATGTGGTCGCACGCATCATGGCCGAGCGCATGCGGACCGCGCTCGGACAATCGGTCGTGGTCGAGAACGTCGGCGGCGCCGGCGGCAGCATTGGCGTGGGCCGTGTCGCCCGGGCGGCGCCCGACGGCTACACGATCGACCTCGGTCAATGGGACACGCACGTCGGCAACGGCGCGATCTACCCCCTGCCGTACGATCTGCAGAAGGACTTTGAGCCGGTCGGCCTGCTGACCCTGAACCCGCTGCTGCTCCTCGCCAGGAAGACGATTCCCGCGCAGAACATGACGGAGCTCGTGGCGTGGCTGAGGGCGAACATCGGGAACGTGACCGTCGCCAACCAGACCGCGGCGGCGCAGGTCGCCGGCCTTCTGCTGCAGCAGGCGACGGATACCAAGGTCATGTTCGTGCCCTACCGCGGCGGCGGTCCGGCGATGCAGGATCTCATCGCCGGCCACATCGATCTGCTCGTCATCCAGGCGGCCGCCGGCCTGCCGCAGGTGCGGGCGGGAACGATCAAGGCGTTCGCGAATCTGTCCGCGAACCGCTCCTTCGCAGTGCCCGGAATCCCGACGGCGGACGAGGGCGGCGTGCCGGGACTGCACGTGGCGGGCTGGTTCGGGTTCTTCGCGCCCAAGGGGACGCCGAAGGAACCGATCGCCAGGTTGAATGCCGCGATGGTCCAGGCGCTCGCCGATCCGGCCGTGCGCTCGCGGCTCGCCGACCTCGGCCTCGATATCGCCCCGAGCGAGCTGCAAACCCCCGAGGGACTCGCGGCGTTCCACAAGGCCGAGATCGAGAAATGGTGGCCGATCATCAAGGCCGCCGGCATCAAGGCTGAATAAAAATCGGGGTCAGACCCCGATTCTTCTTGGTTCTGTCTTTAAACGGGGTCTGACCCCGATTTTCCTACGCGCTGCAGCTCGCGGCTGAAATCCGCCGCGCTCTGGTAACGCGACTCGGGCGCCTTGGCGAGCGCGCGGCTGATGACGCGGTCGAACTCCGGCGTGAGCGCAGTGTTGATGGCCGATGGGCGCACCGGGTCGTCGTGCACGATCTTCTTGAGCAGCGTCACGCCGCCTCCGGCGAACGGCTGCCGATTGGTGAGGAGCTGGTAGAGCACCAACCCGGAGGAAAAGAGATCCGAGCGGTGGTCGGCCGCGAGGCCCTGCACCTGCTCCGGCGACATGTAGGATGCCGGGCCTGCCATGGCGCCTGCCTGCGTGCGGCCGGTGCGCTCGACGTCGATCAGGCGCGCGACGGCGAAGTCCATCGTCAGCTTCACGCGTCCCTCGGCATCGAGGAGGACATTGGAAGGCTTGATGTCGCGGTGGACGATGCCGGAGCGGTGCGCGGAGTCGAGCGCGCCCAGGAGCTCGCACATCATGCGCACGACTTCCTTCGGCTCGAAGCGCACGCTGCTGTCGAAGCACTGCTTCAGGTCCTTGCCCCGGATGAGGGTCATGACGACGAACGCGACCTGGCCCTCCTCGCCGAAGTCGTGCACCTGGACGATGTTCGGATGGTCGAGGCGCGCGACCGCCTGCGCCTCCTCCTTGAACCGCGCGGAATACTCGCGCGACGCCTCCTCGTTGAGGTAGCTCTTGAGGATGGTCTTGATCGCTACCGGGCGCTCAAGCTTCGGGTCGAGCGCCTCATACACCTCGCCCGTCGCGCTGCTCGCGATCCTCCGCTGCAGCTTGTAGCGGCCTAGCGTCTGCAGGTCTGCCATGATCGATTAAACCAGAAAATCGGGGTCAGACCCCGATTCTTCTTGATTGGGGTCTGACCCCGATTTTCGTTAATTGGGGTCTGACCCCGATTTTCCTACCCGCCGAGGTACGCCTTCTTCACCTCGGGATCGCCCAAGAGCTCCTTGCCGCTGCCGGTGCGGGTGATGCGACCCTGCTCGAGGACGTAGGCGCGGTCGGAGAGCTCGAGCGCGGCGAGGGCGTTCTGCTCGACCATCATCACGGTGACGCCCTCGGCGCGGATGGCGGTAATGATGTCGAAGGTGCGCTCGACGATGTTGGGCGCGAGGCCGAGCGAGGGTTCGTCGAAGAGCACGAGCTTCGGTCGCGACATCAGCGCACGCGAGATCGCGAGCATCTGCTGCTCTCCGCCCGAGAGCGTGCCGGCGGCCTGCGCGCGGCGCTCGGCGAGGATCGGAAAGCGCTCATAGAGGCGCTCGAGGTCGGCGTCGATACCCGCGCGGTCGCTGCGCAGGTAGCAGCCCATCTCGAGGTTCTCGCGCACGGTCATGTACGGGAACACGCGCCGGCCCTCGGGGCAGTGGGCGATTCCCAGATCGAGAATTTTTCTGGGGGAGGCGTGGGTAATCTCCTCGCCCTCGAACTTCACCCTGCCTCCCGCAGGCCGTACGACCCCCGAGATCGCCTTCAGCGTGGTGGTCTTCCCCGCGCCATTGGCGCCGATCAGGCTGACGAGCTCACCCTTCCTCACCTCGAGCGACAGCCCGCGCACCGCGGCGACCTTGCCGTAGCGACACTCGAGGTTCTCAACCGACAGCACGTCTGTACCTTTCGCCCAGGTAGGCCTTGATCACTTCCGGATCGCGCTGGATCTGGGCGGGCGTGCCGTCGGCGATGATGCGGCCCTGCGACAGGCACACCACACGGTCGGACACGCCCATCACCATCTTCATGTCGTGCTCCACCAGCAGCACCGTGATGCCGAGCGCCCGGATCTCGGCGAGCTTCGCCATGAAGCTCGCGGTCTCCGACGGGTTCATGCCCGACACCGGCTCGTCGAGCATCAGCAGCTTCGGCTTGGCCGCGAGCGCGATCGCCACCTCGAGGAGCCTTTGATCGCCGTAGGGAAGCGCCGATGCGAGCTCGTCTTTTCTTCTCTCCAGTCCCACGAACCGCAGGACTTGTTCCGCTTCGCTCTCGAGGTGTTTTTCTTCACGCGCCACATACGGAAATCCAAGCAGGATCGCGAGCGGCGTCTGCCGTGCCCGCAGGTGCAGCCCGATGAGGACGTTGTCGAGCGCGCTGCGGCCCCCGAACACGCTCGTCTTCTGGAAGGTGCGCACGAGGCCGAGTGCGGCGATCTCGCTCGTCTTTATGCCCCCCAGGTTTTTTCCCAAAAAAATCACGTCACCCTTTGCCGCCGCTAGGTAGCCCGTAATGGCATTGAAAGCGGTGGTCTTGCCGGCGCCGTTGGGGCCGATGAGCGACAGCACTTCGCCCTCGCGCACCTCCATGCTCATATCGGTGATCGCCGCCAGGCCGCCGAAGCGCACTAAAAGGTTTTCGACCCGAAGGATCGGGCTCATCCCCGGCCTTTCGTCAAAGCGGGGACAATCCCCTGCGGCAGGAAGTACACCACCAGCACCATCAGCACGCCGTAGACGATCCACTGCGCCTCGGGCGCGATCGCCGCGGCGCGCAGGCCTTCGGGCAGCAGGCCGAAGATCAGCCCGCCCACCACCGGCCCGGCGAGCGTGCCCTTGCCGCCGGTGATCACCATGATCACCATGGTCACGGTGTAGATGAAGAGGAAGACGTCCGGGTCGACGATGCGCACGTAGTGGGCGTAGAGCGCGCCGGCGGCGCCCGCCATCGTCGCCGACACCACCGCCGCGAGCACGAGATAGCGCGTCACGTCGATGCCGACCGAGGTCGCGAGCGGCTCGTTCTCGGCGAGCGCCACCATCGCGCGGCCGGCGCGCGAGTAGACCAGCCGGCGGATGAGGACGTAGCTCGCGATCGCGACTCCGAGAACCAGCCAGTAATTCGCCGGTTTTCTCAAAAAAGTGAAACCCCACGCTTCCAGCGGCGGAATGTTGTTGAGCGCCATCGGCCCCTGGGTGAGCTCCACCCAGTTCACCGCCACCAGGCGCACCACCTCGACGAAGCTGATCGAGACGATGACGAAGTAGGCGCCGCGCACCTTGAACGCAATGCGGCCGATGAACCAGCCCGATGCGCCCGCCGCGAGCATGCCCGCAAGCATCGCCAGCCACACCGGTTTCGCCTCTACAACCAAAACCCAGTCGGGAAAGAGAGTGACTTTAAAACCTAAGGAAACCAGAGCGCTCGCATACGCCCCGATGCCGAAGAACGCCACGTGCCCGAGCGAGAGCTGCCCGGCGTAGCCGAGGAGCAGATTCAGGCTCATCGCCGCGATGATGAAGATGCCGGTGACGATGAGGACGTGCAGCAAATAGGGGTTATCCAACCAGAAGGGAATCGACAGCAAAAACCCCACCCAGGTGGCTGCCAGGATTGGTTTCGCCCTCTCGCTCACCCGACCCTCTCTTTGCGGGCGAAAAGCCCGGTCGGCCGGAACAGCAGGATCACGATGATGAGGAGGAAGCCCATCGCGTCGCGGTAGCCCGAGGAGACGTAGCCCGCGCCGAGCTCCTCGACCAGGGCGAGGATGAAGCCGCCGAGCGTCGCGCCCGGAATGCTGCCGAGGCCCCCCAGGATCACGACGGCGAACGCCTTGGCCGCGGCGAGGTCGCCCATGCTCGGATACGCGACGAACACCGGCCCGAGCAGCGCCCCGCCCGCCGCCGCGAGCCCCGAGCCGAGCGCGAAGGTGGCGGTGTGGATGTTGCCGATGCGCACGCCCATCAGCGCCGCGGTGTCGCGGTCCTGGAACGTGGCGCGCATGGCACGGCCCAGCTTGGTTTTATTGATCAATAGATACGTCACCCCTATCAGGATGAGGGCCACAACGAGTACAAAAACCCGGTTCCACGCCACCGACACCGGGCCGATGACGAGCGGCGCGGCGGGGAACGGGGTCGAGATCGATTTCGCGACGCCGCTCCAAGCGAGCTGCTCGGCGTTCTGGAGCGCGATCCAGGCGCCGATCATCACCAGCATCGTGGTGTCGATGTCGGCGCCGCGCAGCCGCCGCAGCAGCACCAGCTCGAGGAGCGCGCCGAGCGCCACGCCGAGCGCGATGGCGAGCGGCAGCGCGACGAAGAAGGAGACGCCGAGCAGCATCACCAGCGCGTACATCATGTACGCGCCGAACGCGTACAGCTCCCCGTGCGTGAAGTTGACCACCTTCATGAT
>Ga0207689_10000654_pt1 | contig 33042 bp, 37 predicted proteins | sample KBSMisM52_FD_184312 | JGI IMG/M metagenome (GOLD analysis project Ga0207689, IMG submission 184312) | Miscanthus rhizosphere microbial communities from Kellogg Biological Station, Michigan, USA - KBS Miscanthus M5-2 (SPAdes) (version 2) | ecosystem: Host-associated > Plants > Roots >...
CGGCAGCCAGCCCAGCTCGACCGCGAACGTCATGATGAGGAGCAGCCCGACCCAGAAGCTCGGCACGCTGAAGCCGAGGACCGAGAAGGCCATGATGGCCTTGGCCGAGAGCGATTCCGGCTTGTAGCCCGACCACAGGCCAAGGGGAATGCCGAGGCAGGTCGCGATCATCATGGCGCTGAGCGCAAGCTCAAGCGTCGCCGGGAAGCGCGACCAGATCAGACTCAGCACGGGAAGGCGATAGATGAAGGACTCGCCGAGGTCGCCGTGCAGCATGTTGTTCATGAACACGAAGTACTGCTCGATCAGCGAACGGTCGAGGCCATAGCGGTGGATCAGGGCCTCGCGCAGGGCCTGATCGGATGCGGGATCGATCATCACGTCGATCGGGTTGCCGATGGCATAGACGCCCAGGAACACGATGATCGACATGGCGATCACGACCATGAGCGCCTGCAGAACACGCTGAATAAGAAAACCGATCATGCTGTCCCGTGCAGGATTCTTGCTGTCGAGGAGTGAGGCACTGCCTGCCCTCCGGAAATCTCTTCAATCAAAGCGTCCGGAGGGAAATCGCTTTCCCTCCGGACAAGCCCAGCCTTAACGCCGGGCTGGCGATGTCAGGATCAGCTCTTCGGCTTGATCTCGTAGGCCAGCGTCTCCTGGTCGACGGAGGCCGCGCCCTCGGCTACTGACGGCGGCACAAGGAGCGGCTCATCCGCTTCTGCGGAGCGTGCCGAGCCCGGCCCGCGTGCGGACATGAGTGGCTGAGTCAGGGGTCGGGCGCTGCGCGGTCAGTAGTGGTAGCGGGCTTGGACGATGACCGGTTCGTCTGCGTGGACGGTGTAGACGAGACGGTGTTCCTGGTCGATGCGGCGGGACCAGAAGCCGGCCAGGTCGCCGGAGAGACGTTCGGGTTTGCCGGTGCCCGAGCCGGGGTCACGGGCGGCCCCAGTGATGAGCCGGTTGATCCGGGTGAGGGTCCTGCGGTCACCGCCCCAGCTGCAGTAGTCCTCCCAGCCGTGCGGAGTGAAGACGATCTTCACTCCGTCCGAGCGAGAGTCCCTGGGCGACGACGGTCGTGGCGCGACGCTCCGGGCATCGGTCGTAGTCAATTGGAGCTTTGAGAGCAAGGTCGCGCGGGGTGCCCCCGGCAGGATTCGAACCTGCGCACCCGCCTCCGGAGGGCGGTGCTCTATCCCCTGAGCTACGGGGGCTCAGCGACCCGGAAAGGTTACCAGGGAGACGAGCACGGACCGCGTCGTGGGCCGGTACGGTGACGGCGTGCCGGAGCGACCGCCTCGGGTGCTGGTCGTCGACGACGAGGCCGTCATCCGCCAGCTGCTCGTGATCAACCTCGAGCTGGAGGGCTTCGAGGTGCACGAGGCGGTGGACGGGCTGGACGCGCTGGAGAAGGCGCGCGAGATCGACCCGGACGTGGTGACGCTGGACGTGATGATGCCGGGGCTGGACGGCATGACCACCGCCCGCCGGCTGCGGTCCGACCCGCTGACGAGGCGGGCCCGGATCGTGCTGATCAGCGCGCGGACCCGGCCGGCGGACCTGGAGCAGGGCGCGGAGGCGGGCGCCGACGACTACGTGATCAAGCCGTTCGATCCGGACGACGTCGTCGACGCGGTCCGGCGGCTGGCGGACCAGGACCAGGTCAGCTGAGCGGGCGCGCGCCCCGCTCGCGCAGCATCTGCTCCATCGTCACGACCTCGTTCTGCTGCGCGGTGACGATCGCGGCGGCCATCGTCCGGACGTACGGCTCCGCGGCGTGGTCGGCGCCGTACTGCGCCATCGGCAGGCCGCCCTCGTGGTGGCGGATCATCAACTGCAGGAAGTAGACGTCCATCGCCTTGCCACGCAGCCCACGCAGCTTGGCCAGCTCGGCTTGGGTCGCCATTCCCGGCATCAGCTGGCCGGGCGCGACCGTGTGCTGCATCCAGGACATCTGCGGGAGGTCGGACTGGCCGGTCTGCCCCCACGACTCGAGCCAGCCGCGCATCTGGCCGATCTGGGCGAGCTGCCCGGTCTCGATGTCGAACGCGAGCAGCCGTACCGCCGGGTCCGTGCTGTTGTCCCGCACCACCTGGGCCATCTGCACGGCCTGGTCGTGGTGGGTGGCCATGTCCCGGGCGAAGCCGGCGTCGACCGAGTCGACGGCGGGCGGCCGGTCGGTCCCGATGCCGGTGACGACGGTCAGGGCCGCACCGGCACCGAGCAGCGCGACGGCGCAGATCACGCCGAGCGCGACGAGGAGCCACCGTGGGCGGTGGGAGTCGTAGTCGACCTCAGCGGTGTCCGGGTGCTGCTCCAGAGTCGCCACGCGTTCAGTCTCCCCCTTCCGGGTGCGGCCGGCTCGGGACCAAGGTCACCCGCTCGCCGACGGCGCGGCCGCTCCGGACGGGTCCGGCGGCGACGGGTTGGCCTTGAAGTCGGGGTTGGTGCAGGTCGCGCCGAACTCCGGGGTCACCGCGGAGTTGAGCCGCAGGTCGTTGATGAACCGGTCGACCCGGGAGTCGGTCGCGCTGTCGACGAACAGCTGGTGGCCCCAGGACTGCAGCGAGACGTTCGACTTCAGCCCCGGGTACGGGCTCAGTGCCATGTAGCCGACACCCGAGACCTTCTGCTTCAGCGCGTCGACCTGGTCGGCGGCAAGCCCCGGCTTGTACGTGATCCAGACCGCGCCGTGCTCCAGCATGTGCACCGCGTTCTCCTTGCGGAGCTCGGACGGGTACACGGTGCCGTTGCAGTCGGCCCAGGTCGGGTCGTGGTCGCCGCCGAACGGCGGGCTGTCGGTGTAGTTGACGACGCCCTGCACGTGGTTGCGGCTCGGGAAGTCCTTGAGCACGATGCCCGGGATCGCCTTCGCGTCCTCGGCCTTGGCCTCCGGGCTGTTCTGGTTGGACTTGTTGATCTTGACCACCGCGTACCCGATGACGAGGCCGGCGAAGACCACCACGACCACGGTGAGCGCGATCAGGCCCCACGGCTTCGGCCGGCTGGTGGTGATCGGCGGCGGAGGCCTGCGCCCGGACCGGCCACCCCCGCTGGCCGCCCGCGGCGACGGAGTGCTCTTGCCGGGCGTGGTCTTCTTCTTCGGCGGCATCCGGGCGCTCTCGCTCTGAGGGTCAACGACGGGCCACATGGTACGGGCGCAGGCTTTGGGCGTGTCCCGGGATCGTCCGCGGTGTCGACGGCGCCCGGGCGCGCCCGGAAGCACTGTGAGGTCGCGCGGGCGGGCTCAGTAGCATTGTCCGGGTGACACCCGAGGAGCTCGCCGCCGCGGTGCTGGCTGCCGTCCGCGCCGCGGTGGACGCCGGTGACCTGGCTGTATCCGTCCCGGACAGCGCGGTCGTCGAGCGCCCGAAGTCACGCGAGCACGGCGACTACGCCACCAACGTGGCGCTGCGGCTGGCCAAGCCGGCCGGCCGGCCGCCGCGGGAGGTCGCCGGGCTGGTCGCCGCCCGGCTGCGGGAGCACCCGGGCGTTGCCGCCGTCGACGTCGCCGGCCCCGGCTTCCTCAACGTCACGCTGGCCAAGGACGCGCTGGCCGGGCTGGTCCGCGCGATCCTCGAGGCCGGCCCGGCGTACGGGAAAGGCGAGGTGAACGCCGGCCGCCACCTCAACCTCGAGTACGTCTCGGCCAACCCGACCGGGCCGCTGCACCTGGCGCACGCCCGGTGGGCCGCGACCGGCGACTCGCTGGCCCGGCTGCTGACCGCGAGCGGCGCCCAGGTGACCCGGGAGTACTACTTCAACGACGCCGGAGCCCAGATCGACCGGTTCGCTGCGTCGCTGGTGGCGGCGGCGGCCGGGCAGCCGACCCCGGAGAACGGCTACGACGGCGACTACATCCGCGAGATCGCTTCCGCGGTGGTCGCCGCCAACCCCGGCGTGCTGGACCAGCCGGAGGAGAAGCGGACGGAGATCTTCCGCACCGAGGGCGTCGCCCTGATGCTCGAGTCGATCAAGCGCTCGCTGGCCGATTTCGGCGCGGAGTTCGACGTCTTCTTCTCCGAGGCCACCTTGCACACGAGCGGGGAGATCGCCGAGGCGGTCATCCGGCTGCGCGAGCAGGGGCACGTGTTCGAGGCCGACGGCGCGGTCTGGCTGCGGACCAGCGAGTTCGGCGACGACAAGGACCGGGTGCTGGTCCGGTCCGACGGCCGGCCGACCTACTTCGACGCCGACTGCGCGTACTACCTGGACAAGCGGCGGCGCGGGGCGGACCGGGCGATCGTGCTGCTCGGCGCCGACCACCACGGCTACGTCGGTCGGATGCGGGCGATCGCGTCGTGCTTCGGGGACGACCCGGACGAGACCGTCGAGATCATCATCGGCCAGCTGGTGTCGCTGCACGGCGGCCGGATGAGCAAGCGGGCCGGCAACCTGGTCACGCTCGACGAGGCGATCGCGCTGATCGGCACCGACGCGCTGCGGTACGCGCTGGTGCGCTGGTCCATGGACTCGCCCATCGACATCGACGTCGAGCTGTGGGCGGCGCGGACCAACGACAACCCGGTCTTCTACGTCCAGTACGCGCACGCCCGGCTGGCCTCGCTCGGCCGCAACGCCCGCGAGCTCGGGGTCAGCGTGCCGCCGCCGGCCGAGGTCGACTACGGGCTGCTCTCGCACGAGCGGGAGGGCGACCTGCTGCGGGCGCTGGGCGAGTTCCCGCGGGTGGTCGCGGCGGCGGCCGAGCTGCGGGCGCCGCACCGGGTCGCCCGCTACCTGGAGGAGCTGGCCGGCACCTACCACCGGTTCTACGACGCCTGCCGGGTGCTGCCGAGCGAGCACGAGGACTCGCCCGGACCGGACCTGGTGCACGCCCGGCTGGCGCTGTGCGAGGCGACCCGGATCGTGCTGGAGAACGGCCTCGGCCTGATCGGCGTCTCCGCACCGGACCGGATGTGAGCGAGCGCGAGGGCTCGCAGCGCGAGCGGGGAGCGACGAGGGCCGGGCGCCTGGCGCTCGCGCCCGGCGCCCTGTCCGAGGAGCGGGCACAGTGAGGACGCACGAGGCCGGCGCCCTGCACGCCGACGTCACCGAGCCGCCGTCGGCGCTGCTGGTCCCGCCGGCCGACCCCGGGACGCTGGCCGCCGCGGTCTGGCCGGCCACCGCCACCCGGGACGAGTCCGGCGCGCTGGTGCTCGGCGGGGTCGACGTCCGTGACCTGGCGACCGAGTTCGGCACCCCGGCGTACCTGCTCGACGAGGCCGACTTCCGGTCCCGCTGCCGCGACTTCGTGCAGGCGTTCGCCGGCGCCGACGTGCACTACGCGGCGAAGGCGTTCTGCAGCCTCACCTCGCTCCGCTGGATCGTGGAGGAGGGCCTCGGCCTCGACGTCTGCTCGGGGGGCGAGCTGGCCGCCGCCCTGCGGGCCGAGGTGCCGGCGGAGCGGATCGCCTTCCACGGCAACAACAAGTCCGTGGCCGAGCTCGAGCAGGCGCTCGACGCCGGGGTCGGCCGGATCGTGGTCGACTCGTTCGCCGAGATCGCCCGGCTGGCCTGGCTGGCCGAGGAGCGTGGGCTGCGCCAGCCGGTGCTCGTCCGGGCCACCGTCGGCGTCGAGGCGCACACCCACGAGTTCATCGCCACCGCGCACGAGGACCAGAAGTTCGGCTTCTCGGTCGCCGGCGGGGACGCGTTCGAGGCGTGCCGCCGCGTGCTCAACCACTCCTCGCTGGACCTGGTCGGCGTGCACTCGCACATCGGCTCGCAGATCTTCGACACCTCGGGCTTCGAGGTCTCGGCGCACCGGGCGGTCGCGCTGCTGGCCCGGCTGCGGGAGGAGCTCGGCGCGACCCCGCCGTACCTTGACCTCGGCGGCGGCTTCGGCATCGCGTACACGGCCGCGGACACGCCGATGGACGTGCCTGCGCTGGCCGCCTCGATGCGGGCGATCGTGGCCAGGGAGTGCGCGGCGGCCGGGCTGGCCGAGCCGCGGCTCGCGGTGGAGCCGGGACGGGCCATCGCCGGGCCGGCCTCGATCACCCTGTACGAGGTGGGCACGGTCAAGGACACCCCGCACCGCCGGTACGTCTCGGTCGACGGCGGGATGAGCGACAACATCCGCACCGCCCTGTACGACGCGCAGTACACCTGCGTGCTCGCCTCCCGGGTCAGCGAGGTGCCGCCGGTGCTGTGCCGGGTGGTCGGCAAGCACTGCGAGAGCGGCGACATCGTGGTCCGGGACACCTGGCTGCCGGCCGACCTGGTGCCCGGCGACCTGCTCGCGGTGGCCGCGACCGGGGCATACTGCCGGTCGCTGGCGAGCAACTACAACCACCAGCCGCGCCCGCCGGTGGTCGCGGTCGGCGACGGTGCGGCCCGTGTCGTCGTTCGGCGGGAGACCGTCGAGGACCTGCTGCGGCTGGACGTGCCCTGATGGCCGGGAAGATGAAGACCAGCACCTGGCTGATCGTGGTGCTCGCGGTGCTGGTCCTGCTGCTGGCGGCGACCGGCGAGGGCGGCGGCTCGATCGTGGCCACGCTGGTGGCCGGCGTGGTCGTGGTCTGGCTGGTGTTCGGCGTGATCTTCCGGCGGCGCCGGTGAGGATCGCGCTGCTCGGCTGCGGCACCGTCGGGACCGAGGTGGTCCGCCTGCTGGACGAGCAGGCCGGCGACCTCGCCGCCCGGATCGGCGCGCCGCTGGAGCTGGTCGGGATCGCGGTACGCCGGCCGGCGCGGCATCCCGGCGTGCCGGCGGAGTTGCTCACCACCGACGCCGAGGCGCTGGTCGAGCGCCCGGACGTGGACGTGGTGATCGAGGTGATCGGCGGCATCGAGCCGGCCCGCACGCTGCTGCTGTCGGCGATGAAGACCGGCAAGTCGGTGGTCACCGCGAACAAGGCGCTGCTGGCCGAGGACGGGGCGACCCTGCACGCGGCGGCCCGGGACTCCGGCGTCGACCTCTACTACGAGGCGTCGGTGGCCGGCGCGATCCCGCTGCTGCGGCCGCTGCGCGAGTCGCTGGCCGGTGACCGGATCACCCGGGTGCTCGGGATCGTCAACGGCACCACGAACTTCGTGCTGTCCCAGATGGACGCGACCGGCACCGGGTTCGCGGAGGCGCTGGCCGAGGCGACCGCGCTCGGCTACGCGGAGGCCGACCCGACCTCGGACATCGACGGGTTCGACGCCGCGGCCAAGGCGGCGATCCTGGCCGGGCTGGCCTTCCACACCAGGGTCAGCGCGGCGGACGTGCACCGGGAGGGCATCTCCGGGGTGACCTCGGCCGACGTGGCGTCGGCGAAGGCGATGGACTGCACGGTCAAGCTGCTGGCGATCTGTGACCGGGACCTGTCCGACGGATCGGTCGGGGTGCGCGTGCACCCGGCGATGATTCCGCGCAGCCACCCGCTGGCCGGGGTCGGGGACGCGTTCAACGCCGTGTACGTCGAGGCGGACGCCGCGGGGCAGCTGATGTTCTACGGCCGGGGCGCCGGCGGGGCGCCGACCGCGTCCGCGGTGCTCGGCGACGTGGTGGCGGTCGCCCGCAACCGGCTGTCCGGCGGCCGCGGTGCGGGCGAGTCGGCGTACGCGGACCTGCGGGTGCGGTCGGTGGGGGAGAGCGCGACCCGCTACCACATCTCGCTCGACGTGCTCGACCGGCCGGGCGTGCTGGCGGCCGTCGCGCAGGCGTTCGCGGCGCACGAGGTGAGCATCTCGACCGTCCGCCAGGCCGGCCGCGGTGACGACGCCACGCTGGTGCTCGTCACCCACACCGCCCCGGATGCCGCCCTCGCGGCCACCGTCGACGACCTGCGCTCGCTGCCCGCCGTACGGGAGGTCACCTCGGTGATGCGGGTCGAGCAAGCCTAGGGGCGCGTCTCCGCACGGTCTGGCGGTGCCGGCGACGGTGTCCGCATCCACCGACGGCCCCGCGCCGGTCCCCGGCCGCGGCTACGCTTTCCGGGTGACGATCGAGGCGACCCGGTTCGCCGGCTGGCCCGGCGTGATCGAGGCGTACCGGGACCGGCTGCCGGTGGCCGCCGGCGCCCGGGTGGTGACGCTGCTCGAGGGCGGCACGCCGCTGCTGCCGGCGCCGACGCTGTCCGGGCGGACCGGCTGCGACGTCTGGCTCAAGGTCGAGGGGCTCAACCCGACCGGGTCGTTCAAGGACCGCGGGATGACCGTGGCGATCACCCAGGCGGTCGCGGCCGGGTCGCAGGCGGTCATCTGCGCGAGCACCGGCAACACCAGTGCGTCCGCCGCGGCGTACGCGGTGCGCGGCGGGCTGACCTGCGCCGTGCTGGTGCCCGCCGGCAAGATCGCGCTCGGCAAGCTGGCCCAGGCGCTGGTGCACGGGGCGCGGCTGCTGCAGGTCGACGGCGGCTTCGACGACTGCCTCACGGTCGCCCGCGAGCTGTCCGAGCACTACCCGGTCACGCTGGTCAACTCGGTGAACCCGGACCGGATCGAGGGGCAGAAGACCGCCGCCTTCGAGGTCTGCGACTCGCTCGGCCGGGCGCCGGACGTGCACTGCCTGCCGGTCGGCAACGCGGGCAACATCACCGCCTACTGGAAGGGCTACACCGAGTACGACCGCGGCCGGCCGCGGATGTTCGGCTTCCAGGCCGCCGGCGCGGCGCCGATCGTGACCGGGACGCCGGTGCCGCGGCCGACGACGATCGCCACCGCGATCCGGATCGGCAACCCGGCGTCCTGGCAGGCGGCGGTGGCCGCCCGGGACGCCTCGGGCGGCCGGATCGCGGCGGTGACCGACCGCGAGATCCTCGCCGCGTACCGGCTGCTGGCCCGGGCGGAAGGCGTGTTCGTCGAGCCGGCGTCGGCGGCCAGCGTGGCCGGCCTGCTCGCCGCCGGCCTCGAGCCGGGGCAGACCGTCGTCTGTACGGTCACCGGCAACGGGCTCAAGGACCCCGACTGGGCGATCTCCGGCGCGCCGGCCCCGGTCACCATCCCGGTCGACGCCACGGCGGCCGCGGAATCGCTCGGTCTGGTCGACCACTGAGAGGGGTCACCCGACCCGCGGTGGATGCCGTCGGCGCCGCCGCCGGGTTGGGCGACATGCCCTAGATTGCTGGCGTGGCGAGAGGGGTGGCGCGAGCGTCCCGGGTGGCGTTCCGGGCCGCGCCGGTGCGCGTACGCGTGCCCGCGACCAGCGCCAACCTGGGCCCCGGTTTCGACGCGCTCGGCCTCGCCCTGAGCCTGTACGACGACGTGGTGGTCCGGGTCGCCGACGAGGGCCTGTTCGTCGACGTGGCCGGGGAGGGGGCGGACACCGTCCCGCGTACCCGCCGGCACCTGGTCGTGCGGGCCCTGCACGCCGGCTTCGACGCGCTCGGCGGCCAGCCCCGCGGCCTGGAGGTGGTCTGCGCGAACCGGATCCCGCACAGCCGCGGCCTCGGCTCGTCCGCGGCCGCGATCGTGGCCGGGCTCACCGCCGCCCGCGCACTCGTGCTCGGCGGCGCCGACACGCTCGACGACGACGCGCTGCTGGCGCTCGCGGCGGAGCTGGAGGGGCACCCGGACAACGTCGCGGCCTGCCTGCTCGGCGGCCTCACCCTGGCCTGGACGCCGGCCGACGGTCCGGCGCACGCGGTGCGGCTGCCGGTCAGCCCGGCGTTGCGGCCGGTGGTGTTCGTGCCGACGACCAGCTCGTCGACGGCCAAGGCCCGCAAGCTGCTGCCGGAGACCGTGCCGCACGCCGACGCCGCCCGCAACGCGGCCCGGTCCGCGCTGCTCGTGCACGCGCTGGCCGCCGACCCGGGCCTGCTGCTGGCCGCCACCGAGGACCGGCTGCACCAGCAGTACCGGGCGCCGTCGCAGGTCAAGACCGCCGGGCTGATCGACGCGCTGCGGGCCGACGGCGTGCCGGCGGTGGTCTCCGGCGCCGGCCCGTCAGTGCTGGCCTTCGCCGGCCACGCCGACGACCTCAGCTCGTACGCGCCGCGCGGCTGGGCGGTGGAGGTGCTCGCCGTCGACGCCGACGGCGCCGAGCTGCTCGGGTTGGCCGGGTGATGGCGGCGGGGAACACGCTGGTGGGGGTTGTTGTTGCCCCTCCGGCGGCACACCGTTAGGCTTCGCATCACCAGCCGCCCGAGGGTGCGCTCTCGGCGGGGTCTCTGGTTCGCCGCACCGAAACACTGGTGCACCCCTGCACGAGGCCTCGCTGTCCCGTCTCTCACGGAGCTAGCAAGTCGCTCCGCGGCGCTCCAGCGAGGCTGCCACACCGTCCGCCGCGAGGCGGACCGTTCACCGGCCGGAACGGCCGGTAGCTCGACCCCGGCCGTGGGTTGATCCCGGCCGACGAAGGGACACACACCGTGAGTGACACCACGGACTACCTGACCGAGGGCGCCGGCCGGACCCCCGAGTCCGACCAGACCGCCGCTCCCGCCGAGACCCGCCCGCGCCGGCGTGCCGCCGGGCTGTCCGGCATGCTGCTGCCCGAGCTGCAGAGCCTCGCCGCCTCGCTCGGGATCACCGGCACCGGCCGCATGCGCAAGGGTGAGCTCGTAGCGGCCATCCAGGCCAAGCAGAGCGGCAACGGCGCTGGTCAGGGGTCTACGCCTGGGCAGGACCAGCTCCCGCTCGGCACGCCCGAAGCGACCACGTCCGGGCCGCCGGCGGCCGGCCCGACCGGCTCCGACGCGCCGCCCGCGACCCGCACCCGGCAGCGCCGCGGTGCGAGCCGGCCCGCGGGCAGCCCGGTGAGCGCCGAGGCGCCGGCCGGAAGCTCCGGCACCGCCGACACGCAGGCCGACTCCGGGCGGACCGACGGCGGGCCGAGCGCGGCGCTGACCGCGATCAGCGCGACCGCGTCGGTGACGGCGCCGACCCGGGAGCCGCGCCCGACGCGGACCGACGGCGCGCCGTCCGACACGGCGCCGCCGACCGACCGGCCGAGCCGGCGGGAGCGCGAGCGGGGCCCTCGCGACGGGCAGGGTCGTGACCGCACCGACGACCGCACCGACCAGGACCGCGGCGACCAGGACCGCGCCGACGAGCGCGGCGGCCGGGACCGGAGCGCCGACGGCGACCGCCCGGCCGGCGACCGTCCGGCCGGCGACCGCCCGACGAGAGAACGCCCGGCCGGGGACCGCTCGGACAGCGACCGCGCGGACGGCGACCGCGGCCCACGCCGCGACCGCAACGACCGCAACGACCGTCCCGACCGTCCCGACCGTGGTGACCGTGGTGACCGTGGCGACCGTGGCGACCGGGGCGACCGGGGCGACCGTTCCGACCAGCGGGCGGCCAGCGGCGACAACCGCGACAACCGCAACGACCGGGGCGACCGCAACGACCGCGCTGACCGCGACAACCGCGGCAACCGGGACGACGACGACGAGTTCGAGGGCCGCGGCAGCCGGCGGCGGGGCCGGTTCCGCGACCGCAACCGGCGCAACCGCTCCGGCGGCGACCGCTTCGCCGACCAGGGCGAGCCGGTCATCGCCGAGGACGACGTGCTGCTGCCGGTGGCCGGCATCCTCGACATCCTCGACAACTACGCGTTCGTGCGGACCTCCGGCTACCTGACCGGCCCGAACGACGTGTACGTCTCGCTGGCGCAGGTGCGCCGGCACGGCCTGCGCCGCGGTGACGCGATCACCGGCGCGGTCCGGCAGCCGCGCGAGGGCGAGCGGCGGGACAAGTACAACGCGCTGGTCCGGTTGGACACGGTCAACGGGCTGGACCCGGAGCAGGCGAAGACCCGCCCCGAGTTCATGAAGCTGACCCCGCTCTACCCGCAGGACCGGCTCCGGCTGGAGACCGAGCCGCACCTGCTCACCGCGCGGGTGATCGACCTGATCGTGCCGATCGGCAAGGGCCAGCGGGCGCTGATCGTCAGCCCGCCGAAGGCCGGCAAGACGATGATCCTGCAGGCCATCGCCAACGCGATCACCACCAACAACCCGGAGTGCCACCTCATGGTCGTCCTCGTGGACGAGCGGCCGGAGGAGGTCACCGACATGCAGCGCGCGGTGAAGGGCGAGGTGATCGCGAGCACGTTCGACCGGCCGCCGACGGACCACACCACGGTCGCGGAGCTGTCGATCGAGCGGGCGAAGCGGCTGGTCGAGCTCGGCCACGACGTGGTCGTGCTGCTGGACAACATCACCCGGCTCGGTCGGGCGTACAACCTGGCGGCGCCGGCGTCCGGCCGGATCCTGTCCGGTGGCGTCGACTCGACCGCGCTCTACCCGCCGAAGCGGTTCCTCGGTGCGGCCCGCAACATCGAGAACGGCGGCTCGCTGACGATCCTGGCGACCGCGCTGATCGAGACCGGGTCGACGATGGACACAGTGATCTTCGAGGAGTTCAAGGGCACCGGCAACGCCGAGCTCGTGCTCTCCCGCAAGATCGCGAACAAGCGGGTCTTCCCGGCGGTGGACGTCATCGCGTCCGGCACCCGCAAGGAGGAGATCCTGCTGGCGCCGGAGGAGCTGGCAATCGTGCACAAGCTGCGGCGGGTGCTCAACGCACTCGACCCGGAGCAGGCGATCGACCTGCTGCTGGACCGGTTGAAGCAGAGCCGGACCAACGTCGAGTTCCTCATGCAGATCGCCAAGTCCACGCCCGGACAGGATTAAGCCGGGGGCGGCTCCCGTAACCCCGGGCGTCAGCTCGTCTGCTCTGGCGGCAGTCAACCACCTCGTCCAACGAGCCCCGCCGATGGCGAAGGACACCATCCAGTTCACGACATTCGGGGTCCTCCCGCCCGGTGGGCTGTGGGAATGCCCGCAGGCCGACGGGCGTTCGGAAGGTTGTGTGCCGGTCTGGCACACTGGTCACGACCTCGGCTCCGGTTCACGCACCAACGGGGGGCCAGCCCCCCGTTAACCCCCAAGGCAACACGTACCAACGGGGCAAGCTCCAGGGGTGCGACCCGGCGGCCGCCAACGAGAGGACCCATTCGTGAAGCCCGGAATCCACCCTGACTACGTCGAGACGACGGTGACCTGCTCCTGCGGGAACACGTTCCAGACCCGCAGCACCGCGCCGAACGGCGTGATCCACGCCGACGTGTGCTCGCAGTGCCACCCGTTCTACACCGGCAAGCAGAAGATCCTCGACACCGGCGGCCGCGTCGCCCGGTTCGAGCAGCGGTACGGCAAGCGCGAGCGCGCCGGCAAGTAGCGCCTCCCACGACGCCCACCCCATCGCGGGGTGGGCGTCGTTCGTTGTCAGGAGACCACGATGACCACCCCGGAGAGCCTGCCCGCGCTGCTGGCCGAGCACGCCGAGCTGGAGCGCAAGCTCGCCGACCCGGCCGTGCACGCCGACCAGGCGCTGGCCCGGCGGCTCGGCCGCCGGTACGCGGAGCTGTCCCGGATCGCGGAGACCGCGCACCAGCTCGAGACCACCCAGGGCGACCTGGCGACGGCCCGCGAGCTGGCCGGCGAGGACCAGTCGTTCGCCGCCGAGGCGACCGAGCTGGCGACGCGCGAAGGCGCGCTGCAGGACAAGCTGCGCGAGCTGCTGGTGCCGCGCGACCCCAACGACGGCAAGGACGTGATCCTGCAGATCAAGGCCGGTGAGGGCGGCGAGGAGTCGGCGCTGTTCGCCGGCGACCTGCTCCGGATGTACCTGCGCTACGCCGAGCGGCAGGGCTGGAAGACCGAGATCCTCGACGCCGAGCAGTCCGACCTCGGCGGCTACAAGGACGTGACGGTGGCGGTCCGCGGCCGGTCGGACGCCGGTGTGTGGCGCCAGCTCAAGTACGAGGGCGGTGTGCACCGGGTGCAGCGGGTGCCGGCGACGGAGTCGCAGGGGCGCATCCACACCAGCGCGGCCGGCGTGCTCGTGCTGCCGGAGGCGGAGGAGGTCGACGTCCAGATCGACCCGGCCGACCTGCGCATCGACGTCTACCGTTCGTCCGGGCCCGGCGGGCAGAGCGTCAACACCACCGACTCGGCGGTCCGGATCACCCACGTCCCGACCGGCACCGTCGTGTCGATGCAGAACGAGAAGAGCCAGCTGCAGAACCGGGAGGCCGGCCTGCGGGTGCTGCGCGCCCGGCTGCTGGCGCTGGCGCAGGAGGAGGCGGACAAGGAGGCGTCCGACGCCCGCCGCTCCCAGGTCCGTACGGTCGACCGCAGCGAGCGGGTCCGCACGTACAACTTCCCGGAGAACCGGATCTCCGACCACCGGGTCGGCTACAAGGCCTACAACCTCGACCAGGTGCTCGACGGCAATCTCGACGACGTCATCGCGGCCCTGCAGAAGGCCGACACGGAAGCGTTGCTTGGTGCTGCCGGAGATTGAGGCGGCGGCGGCCACGCTGGCCGCCGCCGGGGTGGCCAGCCCCAGGCACGACGCCGAGGAGCTGGCCGCGCACGTGCTCGGGCTGTCCCGGTCCCGGCTGGTACTGCTGGACCGGCTGCCGGCCGGGGCCGCCGGCCGCTACGCCGAGCTGGTCGAGCAGCGGGCCGCCAGGGTGCCGCTGCAGCACCTGACCGGCGTGGCCGGGTTCCGGCGGCTCGACCTCGCCGTCGGCCCCGGCGTGTTCGTGCCCCGGCCGGAGACCGAGGTGCTGGTCGACTGGGCGCTGGCCCGCCTCCGGCCCGGCGACGTGGTCGTCGACCTGTGCGCGGGCTCGGCCGCGATCGCGCTCGCGCTCGCCGACGAGGCGGCCGGCGTCACCGTGCACGCGGTCGAGCTGGAGGAGCACGCGCTGGCCTGGGCGGCCCGCAACGTGGCGGCGACCGGTCTGCCGGTCGCGCTGCACCGGGGCGACGTGGCCGACCCCGGCCTGCTCGCCGACCTGGCCGGGACCGTCGACCTGGTCACCGCGAACCCGCCCTACATTCCGGTCGGGGCGCGGATCGAGCGCGAGGTGGCCGAGCACGACCCGCCGGCGGCGCTGTGGGGCGGCCAGGACGGGCTGGTCGCCGTGCGGGCGGTCGAGCGGGCCGCGGCCCGGCTGCTCAAGCCCGGCGGGCTGGTCGCGGTCGAGCATGCGGACGTGCAGGGCGAGTCGGTCCCGGCGGTGTTCCGGCACTGGGCCGAGGTGCGTGACCACCCCGACCTGGCCGGCCGGCCGCGCTTCACCACCGCGCGCCGGCCCGCGGACCGGCCCGGGCGGCGGCCGGCAGACGCGACCTAGGCGGCAACCTTGCCGCCGGCCCGGCGCAGCCGCGGGCAGGGCGGGACGCCGAGCTCAGCCGCCAGCAGCGCCCTGGCCTGCTCGTATCGCCGCCGGGCCGTCTCCGGGCGACCGGCCTCGGCGAGCAGCTCGACCAGCCGCGCCTGCACCATCTCCTCGTACGGGTCACACGACGCGTAGGTCTCCAGCGGCCCGACGCCGAGCTCCGGCCGCCCGGTCGCCTCGGCCACGTCGGCCAGCTCCAGGCAGCGCCGCAGCACCAGCCGCTCGGCCCCGATCACCAGCGGATCGGACCGGCCGAGCCGGACCACGTCGGCCAGCACCGGCCCGCGGTAGCGGGCGAGCGCGGCCGCCAGCCGCAGGCACCGGTCGGCTGCCGGCTCCTCGGCCGCACCGTGCTCGCTGACCCGATCGAGGTCGAGGTCGAACTCGTGCACCAGCCGGTAGCCGCAGCCCTCCCGGCGCAGCTCGGCGGCCAGCCCGGCCTCGTCCAGCCAGCTGCGCAGTCTCGTCACCGCGACGTGCACCGACGCCGGCCGGGTGTGCCCGGCCCGGTCGTCCCACACCAGCGGGATGAGCCGCTCCACGGACAGCGGCTCCCGGCCGGCCAGCAGCAGCACGCCGAGCAGTCCTCGGACCACCTCGGCGCGCGGCGCCTCGTGCGCCCGGCCATCGACCTCCACGGACAGCGGCCCGAGCACCCCGACCCGTACGGATCCGGTCATGACTCTCCCCAACCCGAGAAAATCCGTCGACAGTGGGACGCTCCGGAAGGCCGATAAGTTGGTGCCGGGGCCAGAAGTGCCCCTTAGGGCAACCGTTTCGAGACCTGGTCGTATCCTCGGACCTTCGGAACGCAGCGAGAGCCGGGAAATGACTACTGACAGCATCCGCGTGGGCGCGGAGTCACCAGCGCGCACTGCCGCCGTCGCGGCCGCGGTCGCCGGGCAGCTCCGGGCCGGAGACGTCGTCCTGCTGCACGGCGAGCTGGCCGCCGGCAAGACCACGTTCGTGGCGGGGGCGGCGGCCGCGCTCGGCTCGGCCGACCAGGTGACCAGCCCGACGTTCATGCTGGCCCAGTTCTACGCCGGCGGCCGGGTGCCGGTGCTGCACATCGACACCTACCGGCTGACCGGCGTGGCCGAGTTCCGAGACCTCGGCCTGGAGGAGCACCTGGCCGAGTCGGTGACGCTGGTCGAGTGGGGCGGGCTGGTCGAAGGCGAGCTGCCCGAGCACCTCGCGGTCACGCTGACCGCCGACCCGGACGACGAGCAGCGGCGGACGATCACGATCACCGGACACGGCGCCCGCTGGTCCGGCGTGCCGGAGGCGATCGAGACCGCGCTGCTGGCCGAGGCCGCCTGATGCTCACGCTGGCCCTGGAGACCTCCACCGCCACCTTCGCCGCCGCGCTCGCCACCGAGGACGCCACCGACGTGCTGGCCAGCAGAGCGCTGGTCGGGGTGCCGCCGGCGCAGCGGGACCTGCCCGGGCTGGTCGGCGGGCTGCTGGCGGACGCCGGCCGGTCGTTCGCCGACGTCACCCGCATCGCGGTGGACGTCGGCCCGGGCAACCTCACCGCGGTCCGCACCGGCGTGGCGTACGGCAACGGGCTCGCGTTCGCCCTCCGCGCCGGCGTCGCGACCGCGAACTCGCTGGAGCTGATGGCCGCGCAGGCCGGCCCCGCGGTGCCGGTGCTCTGCCTGCGCAACGCCGGCGCCGGCCGGGCGTACGCGGGCTGGTTCGCCGCCGGCGCCGCCACCTACCGGCACGGGCCACTGGCCGAGGTGCTGCGGCTGGTGAGCGGGCCGGAGGTCGTGCTGGCCGGCGACTTCCGCGGCGAGGCGGCCGACCTGCTGCCCGGCATGCTGCCCGGCGTGCTGGTCAAGGACTCCGGCATCGCCGGCCCGGACGTACGCGTGCTGCGCTGGGTGACGGCCGGCCGCCCGACCGTCGACCCGACCCGGGAGCGCGCCGCGACGCCGCTCACGGAGCAGTCCCCGCTGTTCGGAGGGACCGATGACTGACGCCGAGCGCGTCGTCGAGACGCTGTGCGGTGGCGGGATCGTGCTGCTGCCGACCGACACCGTGTATGGGCTGGCCGTGCACCCGGTGCACGGCGCGGACGCGCTGCCGCGGCTGTTCGCGATGAAGCGCCGGCCGCTGTCCCGCAACCTGCCGATCATGGTGGCGTCGCCGGACCAGGCCGAGGAGCTTGGTGCCGACGTGACCGGGCCGGCCAAGCGGCTGCTGGCCGCGTTCTCGCCCGGGCCGCTCACGCTCGCGCTGGGCCTCGACCAGCGGACCGCGCCGGAGTGGCTGACCGACCGGGACGAGATCGCGGTACGCATCCCGGACGACCCGCTGCTGCTCGAGGTGCTGCGCGCGGTCGGCCCGCTGCTCGTCACCAGCGCCAACCTGCACGCCCAGGAGACACCCGAGTCGATGCGGCAGGTGCTCGACCAGCTCGACGGCCAACCGGACCTGGCACTGGACGGTGGGGTGCGGGCGACCGTCCCCTCCACGCTGGTGAACTGCAACCTGCCGAACCCGGCGGTCGAGCGGGTCGGCGCCGTCCCCGCCGACCAGATCGCGAAGGTGCTGGCGTGACCGACCTGGTTCTCGGGATCGAGACGTCCTGTGACGACACCTCGGTCGCGCTCGTCGACAAGGACGGCACGGTCGCCGCCGCGTCGACCGCGTCCCAGGTTGCGCTGCACAACCGGTACGGCGGCGTGTACCCGGAGATGGCGTCCCGGGCGCACGTGGACAAGATCCTGCCGACCGTACGGATGGTGCTCGAGGACTCCGGCGTCGACCCGCGGACGCTGCGGGCGATCGGGGTGACCCGCGGTCCGGGGCTGATCGGCTCGCTGATGGTCGGCGTGAGCACCGCGGCCGCCCTCGGCCAGGGCTGGGGGGTGCCGGTGCTCGGCATCAACCACCTGCGCGGTCACCTGCGCAGCGCCGACCTGGAGGAGCGCCGGGTCGACTACCCGGCGACCATCCTGCTGGTCTCCGGTGGGCACACGTTCCTGGCCCGGATGACCGATCCCGGGACGATCACGCTGCTCGGCTCCACCGTCGACGACTCGGTGGGGGAGGCCTACGACAAGGTCGCCCGGATGCTCGACCTCGGCTACCCCGGCGGCCCGGTGGTCGACAAGCTCGCCGCGACCGGCAATCCCGTGTTCCCGTTCCCGCGGCCGATGCTCACCGACGGGCTGAACTTCTCGTTCTCCGGGCTGAAGTCCGCGGTCGAGCGGTTCCTCGCGGCCAACCCGGACGCGCCGCCGGCCGACGTCGCGGCGAGCTTCGTCGCCGCGGTGCTCGAGGTGCTGGTGGCCAAGTGCCGCCGCGCGCTGGCCGAGCAGCCGTCCGAGTGCCTGGTCATCGTCGGCGGGGTGGCGGCCAGCCCGCAGCTGCGGGCGGCGGCCGGCGAGCTGTGCGCGCAGGCCGGGGTGCGGCTGAGCCTGCCGCCGCTGCGCTGGTCGACCGACAACGGCGCCATGATCGGCCTGGCGGCCTGGGACTACCTGGCCGCCGGCGCCGACCTCCCGCCCGAGGCCACCACCTCCCTGTCGATCGAGTCGTTCTGAGGCGTCTGCCTTGACCAGCTGGCTGGACGGCGTCCGCGTCCCCCGACGATCAAGGGAGACGCCTTGTCGCTGACCTTCGACTGTGCCGATCCGATCGAGCGGGCGGAGGGGCTGGACACCGCGGTCGACTCGATCCGGCGCGGCGAGCTGGTGGTCATGCCGGTGGACGCCTCGTACGGGCTGGCCGCGGACGCGTTCCAGCCGGCCGCGGTGGACGCGCTGGCAGCCAGCAAGGGCCGCGGCCGGGACCTGCCGATCCCGGTCATGGTCGGCTCCTGGTCCGGCCTCGACGGGCTGACGCTGCTGGTCCAGCCGGAGGTGCGGGCGCTGGTCGAGGCGTTCTGGCCGGGGCCGCTGACCCTCGTGATCGAGCACGCCCCGTCGCTGGCCTGGGATCTCGGCGACGACCGCGGCGCGGTGTCGATCCGGATGCCGATGCACCCGGTCGCGCTGGAGCTGCTGGCCCGCACCGGCCCGCTGGCGGTGTCCGGCGCGAACCGGACCGGCACCCGGGTGCCGCTGTCCGCCAAGGACGCCCAGGAACAGCTCGGCTACGCGGTCTCCGTCTACCTCGACGGCGGCCCGTGCATCGACCCGTCGCCGTCCACGATCGTCGACGTGACCGGGCCGACGCCGGTGCTGCTGCGGCGGGGCAAGGTGTCGCTGCGCCAGCTGCAGGAGGTCGTGCCGGAGCTGGAAGAGGGCGGCCGACCCCGGCAGGCGACGTAATATCCGACGTAACCTGAGCCGATGGGCGACCCAGCACACGTCCTCTGCGTCTGCACCGCGAACGTCTGCCGTTCGCCCGCGGCGGCGCTGCTGCTGCGGGCCGGCCTGCGGGCCAGGCTGGGCGGGACGGCCGGCGCGGAGATCGTGGTGGCCAGCGCCGGCACCTGGGCCAGCCCCGACCGGCCGGTCGAGCCGGGCACGGCCGACGCGCTGCGCCGGGCCGGCGTCCCCCCGGCCGACCTGGCCGCCGCCCGGTCCACCCGGCTGACCCCGGAGGCGGTGGCCGGCGCCGACCTGCTCATCGGGTCGACCGCGGAGCACGTCCGGGCGGTGTGGCGGTTCCAGCTGGCCTCCCGGCACCGCGCCTTCACCCTCGGCGAGCTGGTCCGACTGACCGAGGCGATCCCAGTGGACGACCTGCCCGCCGGCTCCGCCGGCCAGCGGCTGCGGGCGCTGGTCGACCGGGCCAGCACGCTGCGCGAGCAGCGGCTGCGACCCGGCATGCCGTACGTCTCCGACGCGTACGACCTGGACGACCCGACCGACAACGACCCGGCGCAGCGGGACATGGTCGGCCAGACCGCGCTCTGGGTCGAGTTCCTGCTGGACGCCGTCGCGGGACCGGCGCCGGCTCGCCGCGGCCGCCGGGATAGGGTCCCCGGTGTCGTCCGGGCCCTACAGTGGAGCCGCCACCGAACCGCGCGAGGAGTCGTCCGATGAGCAGCACGCCCTTCTGGGGGCCCGATTTCGACGCTCTGCAGGCGGAGGATCCCGAGATCGCCGGCGTGGTGCTGGGCGAGCTCGACCGGCTGCGCAGCGGCCTGCAACTGATCGCCAGTGAAAACTTCACCTCGCCCGCGGTGCTGGCGGCGCTCGGCTCGACGCTGTCGAACAAGTACGCCGAGGGATACCCGGGCCGCCGTTACTACGGTGGTTGCCAGGTCGTCGACCAGGCCGAGGAGATCGGCATCGCCCGGGCCAAGGAGCTGTTCGGCGCCGAGCACGCCAACCTGCAGCCGCACTCGGGTGCCAGCGCCAACCTCGCGGCATACGCGGCGATCTGCCAGCCCGGCGATACGGTGCTGGCGATGTCGTTGCCCCACGGCGGCCACCTGACGCACGGCTCCAAGGTCAACTTCTCCGGCAAGTGGTTCACGATGGTGTCCTACGGCGTGCGCGAGGACTCCGAGCTGATCGACTACGACGAGGTGCGCGACCTGGCCCGGGAGCACCGGCCGAAGATGATCATCTGCGGCGCCACGGCCTACCCGCGACTGATCGACTTCGCCGCCTTCCGCAGCATCGCCGACGAGGTCGACGCCAAGCTCGTGGTCGACGCCGCCCACTTCATCGGCCTTGTCGCGGGCAAGGCGATCCCGTCCCCGGTGCCGTACGCGGACGTCGTCACGTTCACCACGCACAAGGTGCTGCGCGGCCCGCGCGGCGGCATGATCGTCTGCCGGGAAGACATGGCGAAGGCGATCGACAAGGCGGTCTTCCCGTTCACCCAGGGTGGTCCGTTGATGCACTCGGTGGCGGCCAAGGCGGTGGCGCTCAAGGAGGCCATGCAGCCGGCGTACCAGACCTACGCGCGGCAGGTCATCGCCAACGCGCAGGCGCTGGCCGCGGGGCTGGCGGCCGAGGGCATGCGGCCGGTCTCCGGGGGCACCGACACCCACCTGGCGCTCATCGACCTGCGCAGCGCCGGCGTGACCGGCAAGGAGGCGGAGGCGCGCTGCGACGCCGCCCGGATCACGCTGAACAAGAACGCGATCCCGTACGACCCCCAGCCGCCGATGACCGCCTCCGGCATCCGGGTCGGCACCCCGGCGATCACCACGCAGGGCATGACCGAGGGCGACGCCAAGGAGATCGCGGCGCTGATCGGCCGCGCGGTGCGGGACCCGGAGGCGACGGCCGAGGTCGCCGCGGGCGTGGACGCGCTCGTCCACGCCCACCCGGCGTACCCGCGGGGCTAGCCTTCACGGATGCGCGAGTACGCGCTGGTCTGCTGCATCGCGGCGGCGGTGACGTTCCTGCTCACCCCGGTGGTGCGGGTGGTGGCCCGGCGCTGGGGGGCGGTCGCCCGCCCGCGCGACCGGGACGTACACGCGATCCCGACCCCGCGGCTCGGCGGGGTGGCGATGTTCGGCGGCATGGCGGTGGCGCTGCTCGTCGCGCACCTCATGCCGACGCTGCGCCGGACGTACGACACCGGCTCGGAGACGACCGCGCTGCTCGTCGCCGGCGGGATCATCTGCCTGCTCGGCGTGGTCGACGACCGCTGGGAGCTCGACTCGCTGACCAAGCTGGCCGGCCAGGTGTTCGCGGCCGGCGTGATGGTGCTGCTCGGCGTGCAGCTGCTGGTGCTCTACGTCCCGTTCGGCAACATCGGCACGCTGTCGTTCGCCCGCAACGACTCGGTCGGCCTGACCGTGGTGCTCTGCCTGCTCACGATCAACGCGATCAACTTCATCGACGGGCTGGACGGCCTGGCCGCCGGCGTGTCCGCGATCTCCGCGCTGGCATTCTTCGCCTACTCCTATCACCTGGCCCGGGAGGGCTACGGCGACGTCGCGTTCGCGCCGTCGCTGCTCACCGCCGTGCTGGCCGGGGCATGCCTCGGCTTCCTGCCGCACAACTTCTCACCGGCCCGGATCTTCATGGGTGACTCCGGCTCGATGCTCATCGGGCTGACCCTGGCCGCGTCCGCGGTGACGGCGTCCAGCACCGCCGACTCGCAGCAGTTCGCGACCTCGGCGACCGACACGCTGCCGATGTACCTGCCGTTCCTGCTGCCGCTGGTGGTGCTGGCGGTCCCGCTGGTCGACCTGGTCATGGCGGTGGTCCGGCGGGTCAAGGCCGGGCGGTCCCCGTTCTCGCCGGACAAGCTGCACCTGCACCACCGGCTGCTGGAGATCGGGCACACCCAGCGCCGGGCCGTGCTGCTGATCTACTTCTGGTCGGCGTTGCTGGCCTTCGGCGGGGTCGCGATGTCGATCATCGACGACCCGCTGCGGGTGCTGTCCGTGGTCGCGGCGCTGGCCGCGATCGCGATCGTGCTGTCCAGCGTGCCGCGGCTGCGCGCGTCCAGGCGGGTGCCATGACCGCTCCGGAGGGCCCGGGGGACACTCCCACCGACGGTCGCCCGGCGTGTCCGGATGCCAGGGAGGGGACGGTCGGTTCGCCCGCGCCCGCATCCGAGACAGGGGAACGGACGGTCGGTTCGGCCACGGCGGGCCCACCCGTGGCGGCTCCTCGGACCGGGGGGAACACGGGGGGCGTGCCCCCCGTGGGTTGGGACCTGTCCCACGTCAGGTACGGACTGCTCACCACCGGTGTGCTCGCGGTCGTCGGCGTCCCGCTCACCTGGCTGCTGCGCGACGGCCGGGGGGCAGCCTGGGTGCTGGCCGGGCTCGCGATCGTCGCCGCCTTCTTCTCGGTCGGCGCGTACGCGGTCGCGGCGGCCGGGCGGGTGTCCGACTCGCTCACGCTGCCGGTCGCGCTCGGCACGTACGTGCTCAAGATCGGGCTGCTCGGCGTGCTGCTGGTGGCGCTGCGCGACGAGCCATGGGTGGACCGGAAGCCGTTCGGGCTGGCGATCGCGATCGGGACGGTCGCCTGGACCGTCGTCCATGCCCGCCGGGTCTGGACGGCCCAGCTGTACTACGTCGATCCGCCGCCTCGCTGACCGGGCATTATCCCAGGTCCTTTGCCGAATGTTGGCGGGGGGCGGGTCCCGGGCGGCGGGATGCCGGCTGATAACGTACGCCTGCCATGACCGACGGACGTCAGCCCTCAGGTATGTCCGGTGCAGACGAAGGCTGGGCCGTCGTCGGGACGCTGTTCGCCGGTGTGGTCGTCTGGGGCGGGATCGGATGGTTGATCGATCTCTGGCTGGATACCACGTTCGTGAAGGCGATCGGTGTCCTCGTCGGCCTGGCCACGGCGATCTACCTGGTCGTCGTCAAGTACGGCAAGGCCGGGTGATCGGCACCCAGGGTCACAAGCACCGCCGGACCGAGTGAGAGGGGAGTGCCCGTGAGCGCAAGCATCGTCCTCGCCTCGGAGTGCCCGCCCAACGACCCCGGCTTCTGCGCACCCAGCGTTCTCGAGTTCTTCCCCAAGCCGCTGGCGACCTTCGACCTGTTCGGGGTGCACTTCGCGATCACCCGGATCACCGTGATCCTGTGGATCGCGACCGCGGTGATGGTGTGGTTCTTCATCGCGGCCACCCGCAACATGCAGCTGGTCCCGGGCAAGCGGCAATACTTCGCGGAGTCGGGCTACTCGATCATCCGCGACGGCGTCGCGCGCGAGGTCATCGGCACCGAGGGACTTCGGTTCGCGCCCTACCTGGCCTCGCTGTTCTTCTTCATCGTGATCAACAACATCATGGGGATCATCCCCTTCGCGCAGATCCCGCCGACCGGGCGGTTCGCGTTCCCGGTGGTGCTGGCCACGATCACCTACGTCCTGTTCAACTGGGTCGGCATCCGGCAGCAGGGCGTCGGGCCGTACTTCAAGAACAACCTGTTCCCCGCCGGCGTGCCCAAGCCGCTCTACCTGCTGGTCACGCCCATCGAGTTCGCCTCGACGTTCGTGTTCCGCCCGTTCACGCTCTCGGTCCGGCTGTTCGCCAACATGCTCGCCGGGCACCTGCTGCTGGCGATCTTCGCGGCCGGCACCGTCTACCTGTTCACCGTCGGGAACTTCTCGGTGATCTTCGCACCGGTGTCGTTCGCGATGTCGGTCGTCATGACGTTCTTCGAACTGCTGGTCCAGGTGCTGCAGGCGTACGTCTTCGTGGTCCTCACCTCGGCCTACATAGCCGGCGCCATGGAGGAGGCGCACTGAGGCCGCCGCCTCGCCCCGTCCGTCCGCGTGAGCGGGGCTCACGCGACCTCAAGGAGGAGACCCATCCGTGTCCGTTCTCGCTGAACTGAGTGGCAACATCGGGACCGTCGGATACGGCCTGTCGGCCATCGGCCCCGGTATCGGCGTCGGCATCGTGTTCGCCGCATACATCCAGGCCACCGCCCGGCAGCCCGAGTCGGCCACACTGACCAGGACCTACCTGTTCCTCGGCTTCGCACTGTCCGAGGCGCTGGCGATCCTGGGCTTCGTGGTCCCGTTCATCATCACCTGACCAACCGGCGCGAGGGAGTCCCGCGATGCTGCCGCTCCACCTAGCGGTACCGGCCGAAGAGTCCGGTCCCAACCCGGTCATCCCCGCCGGCGGCGAGCTGATCATCGGTCTGCTCACGTTCGGCATCGTGGTCTTCGTGCTGATGAAGTACGCCTGGCCGCAGATGGAGGCGACCTTCCAGGCCCGCCGCGACGCGATCGAAGGCGGCATCAAGCGGGCCGAGGAGGCACAGGCCGAGGCGCAGCGGCTGCTGACCGAATACCGCCAGCAGCTGTCCGAGGCGCGCACCGAGGCGGCGCAGATCCGGGACAACGCCAGGGCCGAGGGCCAGCGGATCATCGAGGAGATGCGAACCACCGCGCAGGAGGAGTCAGCCAGGATCGTCGCCCGCGGCGAGGAACAGCTGACCATGCAGCGGCAGCAGGTCGTGCGGGAGCTGCGCGGGGAGATCGGCTCGCTGGCCACCGGGCTGGCCGAGCGGATGGTGGGCGAGACGCTCGCCGACGACCCGGCGCGGCAGCGGACGATCGACCGGTTCCTGGACGATCTCGACGTCATGTCCCAGTCCGTTCCGGCCGGCGTCGGTGCCGGCGGTGCGGCGACCGGGGCCGCCGGCACGGACGGCGGCGGCACGAGGGACGGCGGCGGCACGAGGGACGGCGGTTCAGCGGGCGGTGGTACGTCGGGCGCCACGTCGACCGGCGACTCCACCGATAGCTCGGCCGGCGGTGGGACGTCGAGCGGCGGGGCGTCGAGCGGCGGGGCGTCGAGCGGCGGTCCTGGTGGCGGTGGCTCGGACGGCGGTGTCGGACCGGGTGGTGGGCCGACCGGCGCGGGCCAGACCGGGTTCCCGCCCGGCCCCAGCTCCGGCGGCTCCGGTGCCGGCGCGACGGACGCCGGCCGCTCCGGCGGCTCCGGCCCCGGCTCCGGCGGGTCCGGCGGGTCCGGTGGCGGCGCGTCGGATTCGGGCCGCTCGACCCCCGGTGGGTCCGGTGGTCCGGCGGGCGGTGCCGGTGGTCCGGCGGGCGGTGCCGGTGGTCCGGCGGGCGGTGCCGGTGGTTCGGGGCAGGACGGCTCCGGCGGGCCCGGGGGCGGCGGGCGTTCCCGCCGCCGCCGGTGATGACCGGTCCCGGGGCGGCCAGCCGGGAGACCCTGGCCGCCGGGATCGACGCCCTCGACGGCATCATCGACCGCTCGCGCGCTGACCAGCTCGGCCCGCTGGCCGACCAGCTGTTCGCGGTGACCGAGCTGCTCGACCGCGAGGCCGGCCTGCGCCGCGCGCTGGCCGACCCCTCGGCCGACCCGGATCGCCGGCAGGCCCTGTTCGACCGCCTGCTCGCCAGTCAGCTGGACGCGCAGGCCCTTGAGCTGCTCCGGCCGCTGGTGCGGGAACGCTGGTCCAGTCCGGGCGACCTGGCCGACGCCGTGCAGGCGCTCAGCCGCCGGGCCGTGCTCGGCATCGCCGAGCGTGCCGGCACCCTCGACGACGTCGAGGACCAGCTGTTCCGGTTCGGCCGGATCCTCGACGGCGAGCCGCGGCTGCTGCTCGCGCTGGAGGACCCGCTGGCACCGACCGACCGCAAGGTCGGCCTGCTGGACCGGCTGGTCGGCGAGCGGGTCGACGGCACGACCCGGCAGCTGCTCGAGCACGCCGTCCGGGCCCCGCGCGGGCACGGCCTCGAGCGGGCGGTAACGGAGCTGGTCGAGCTCGCGGCCGCCCGCCGAGAGCGGTACGTGGCGTACGTGACCGCGCCCGCGGCGCTGACCGACCAGCAGGAGCGCCGGCTCGCCGCGGCCCTGGCCCGGGTCTACGGCCGGCAGATCTCACTGCAGGTCACGGTCGACCCGGCGCTGCTCGGCGGCCTGGTCGTCCGGGTGAACGACGAGGTCATCGACGGCAGCGTGGCGTCCCGGCTGGACGCGATCCGGCACCGGATGACCGGGTAGGGGTCGCCGTGATGCGCGCCTACCGGGCCGGCATGGACACTGGGACCATTGACGAACAGCGAACGCAGGGGTGCAGGCAATGGCTGAGCTGACGATCTCCGCGGACGAGATCCGCGCCGCGCTGGACGACTACGTCGCGTCCTACTCGCCGGAGGTCTCCCGCGAGGAGGTCGGCACGGTCGCTGAGACCGGTGACGGCATCGCTCGCGTCGAGGGCCTGCCCTCGGCGATGACCAACGAGCTGCTCCGGTTCGAGGACGGCACGCTGGGCCTGGCCCAGACCCTGGACGTCCGCGAGATCGGCGTGGTCATCCTCGGCGAGCAGCAGGGCATCGACGAGGGCCAGACGGTGCGCCGCACCGGCGACATCCTCTCGGTGCCGGTCGGCGACGGCTTCCTCGGCCGGGTGATCGACCCGCTCGGGCAGCCGATCGACGGGCTCGGGGAGATCCGGGAGGAGGCCCGCCGGCCACTGGAGCTCCAGGCGCCGAGCGTGGTGCAGCGCCAGCCGGTCAAGGAGCCGCTGCAGACCGGCATCAAGGCGATCGACGCGATGACCGCGATCGGCCGCGGCCAGCGCCAGCTGATCATCGGCGACCGGCAGACCGGCAAGACGACGATCGCGATCGACACGATCCTCAACCAGAAGGCCAACTGGACCACCGGCGACCCGAAGCAGCAGGTGCGCTGCATCTACGTCGCGATCGGGCAGAAGGGCTCCACGATCGCCGCGCTGCGCGCGACGCTCGAGGAGCAGGGCGCGATGGACTACACCACGATCGTCGCCGCCCCCGCCTCGGACGCCTCCGGCTTCAAATACCTGGCTCCGTACACCGGCTCGGCCATCGGCCAGCACTGGATGTACAGCGGCAAGCACGTGCTGATCGTCTTCGACGACCTGTCCAAGCAGGCCGAGGCCTACCGGGCGATCTCGCTGCTGCTGCGCCGGCCGCCCGGCCGCGAGGCCTACCCGGGCGACGTGTTCTACCTGCACTCCCGGCTGCTCGAGCGGTGCGCCAAGCTCTCCGACGACCTCGGCGGCGGCTCGATGACCGGCTTCCCGATCATCGAGACGCGCGGCAACGACATCTCGGCATACATCCCGACCAACGTCATCTCGATCACCGACGGCCAGATCTTCCTGGAGACCGGGCTGTTCAACGCCGGTGTCCGGCCGGCCATCAACGTCGGCGTCTCGGTCTCCCGGGTCGGCGGCAACGCGCAGCTGCGGGCGATGCGGAGCGTCGCCGGCTCGCTGCGGCTCAACCTCGCGCAATACCGCGAGCTCGAGGCGTTCTCGGCGTTCGGTTCCGACCTCGACCAGGCGTCCCAGGACCAGCTGGCCCGCGGGTCACGGCTGGTCGAGCTGCTCAAGCAGCCGCAATACTCGCCGTTCCCGGTGGAGCGGCAGGTCGTGTCGATCTGGGCCGGCACCAGCGGCGAGCTCGACGTCGTCCCGGTCAGCGAGATCCGCAAGTTCGAGCGGGAGTTCCTCGACTACGTCGGCCACAACCACGCCGGCATCTACGACGCGATCCTGCAGACCGGCAAGCTGGAGGACGACACGGTCGAGGCGCTCAAGCGGGCCATCGACCAGTTCAAGCACCAGTACCAGACCTCGGAGGGCAAGCAGCTGATCGTCAACGAGCCCGAGGTCGAGGCGATGGAGGCCGACGAGGTCGGGCAGGAGAAGGTGACCCGTTACCGCCAGCCGCAGGTCTCCGCGGCGGGCGAGCGCCGGAGCTGACGATGGCCGGCACCCTGCGCATCCTCCGCCGCCGGATCCGCGCGGTCACCCAGACCAAGCAGATCACCAAGGCGATGGAGCTGGTCGCCACCTCCCGCATCGCCAAGGCGCAGCAGCGGGTCGAGGCGGCGCTGCCCTACACCAACGAGCTGACCCGGGCGCTGTCCGCGCTGGCGTCCAACTCGAACACCGACCACCCGCTGCTGGTCGAGCGGCCCAACCCGCGCCGGGCCGCGATCCTGGTCATCACCAGCGACCGCGGGCTGGCCGGGGCATACAGCTCCAACGCGCTGCGCACGGCCAACGGGCTGGAGTCGCTGCTGCGCGAGGAGGGCAAGGAGCCGGTCCGGTACGTGATCGGCCGCAAGGGCTCGGCCTACTACCGCTTCCGCAGCCGCGAGGTGGCCAAGGAGTGGACCGGCTTCTCCGAGCAGCCGGCGTTCACCGACGCCCGCGACGTCGGGTCCACCCTGGTGAAGGCGTTCCTGGCCGGGATCGACGACACCGATGACGGCGAGGGCGACCGCGAGGGCGAGCGCGAGGGCGTTGTGGGCGTCGACGAGATCCACATCGTCTACACCGAGTTCAAGTCGATGCTCAGCCAGAACCCGACGGCCAAGCGGATCGCGCCGCTGGTCGTCGAGGAGAGCGAGGAGGAGGCGCCCGAGGGCTACCTCCCTGCGTACGAGTTCGAGCCGGAGCCGGACGAGCTGCTCGGCGCGCTGCTGCCGAAGTACGTCAACGCCCGGATCTACGCCGCGCTGCTGGAGTCGGCGGCCTCCGAGTCGGCGTCCCGGCGGCGGGCGATGAAGTCCGCCACCGACAACGCCGAGGAACTGATCAAGACCTACACCCGCGAGGCCAACCAGGCCCGGCAGGCGGAGATCACCCAGGAGATCAGCGAGATCGTCGGCGGCGCGGACGCGCTGGCCGCCGCAGGGAGCGAGAGATCATGACCGCGGTAGAGGAAACCACCGGCATCGGCCGGGTCGTTCGGGTCACCGGCCCGGTCGTGGACGTCGAGTTCGGCCGGGACGAGATGCCGGAGCTGAACAACGCCCTGCACGTCGACGTCGAGATCAGCGAGGGCAACCCGCTGAACAAGGAGCTCACCCTCGAGGTCGCCCAGCACATCGGCGACAACGTCGTGCGGGCCATCTCGATGCAGCCCACCGACGGGCTCATCCGCGGCGCCACCGCCACCGACACCGGCCACCCGATCGAGGTGCCGGTCGGCGACCAGGTCAAGGGGCACGTGTTCAACGCGCTCGGCCGCTGCCTGGACGACCCCGACTTCGTCGCCGGCGAGACCTGGCCGATCCACCGGCCGGCCCCGGCGTTCGACCAGCTCGAGGGCAAGACCGAGATGCTGGAGACCGGCATCAAGGTCATCGACCTGCTCACCCCGTACGTGGCCGGCGGGAAGATCGGCCTGTTCGGCGGTGCGGGCGTCGGCAAGACCGTGCTGATCCAGGAGATGATCCGCCGGGTCGCCCAGGAGTTCGGCGGCGTGTCGGTGTTCGCCGGCGTCGGCGAGCGCACCCGCGAGGGCAACGACCTGTTCCTGGAGATGACCGAGTCCGGCGTCATCAACCAGACCGCGCTGGTGTTCGGGCAGATGGACGAGCCGCCGGGCACCCGGCTGCGCGTCGGGCTGTCCGCGCTGACGATGGCGGAATACTTCCGGGACGTCCAGAAGCAGGACGTGCTGCTGTTCATCGACAACATCTTCCGGTTCACCCAGGCCGGGTCCGAGGTGTCGACGCTGCTGGGCCGGATGCCGTCGGCAGTGGGCTACCAGCCGACGCTGGCCGACGAGATGGGCGTGCTGCAGGAGCGGATCACCTCGACCCGCGGCCACTCGATCACCTCGATGCAGGCGATCTACGTGCCGGCCGACGACATCACCGACCCGGCGCCGCACACCACGTTCGCGCACCTCGACGCGACCACGGTGCTGTCCCGGCCGATCTCCGAGCTCGGCATCTACCCGGCGGTGGACCCGCTCGACTCGACCTCGCGGATCCTCGACCCGCAGTACATCGGGGAGCGGCACTACAACGTCGCTCAGGAGGTCAAGCGGATCCTCCAGCGCTACAACGAGCTGCAGGACATCATCGCGATCCTCGGCATCGACGAGCTGTCCGAAGAGGACAGAGTGCTGGTCGGCCGGGCCCGCCGGATCCAGCGGTTCCTGTCCCAGAACCTGCTGGTGGCCGAGCAGTTCACCGGCCAGCCCGGCTCGGTCGTGCCGCTGGCGGAGACCGTCGAGTCGTTCGAGGCGCTCACCCGCGGCGACTACGACCACCTGCCCGAGCAGGCGTTCTTCCTCAGCGGCGGGATCGAGGACGTCGAGAAGAAGGCCTCCGAGCTGAACAAGTAGGCATCGGCCCTATGCACCGGCCGGTCCACAGTGGACCGGCCGCTCCGTCGCGTTCGGACGGTGTCTGTCGTGCGGGTTCCCCGTGGGGAGACCTGCCCTAACGCAGCAGGTGGCTGTTGACCGTCCGGACCGCCGCGGCCAGCGCCGGCAGCTCGACCACCTCGACGCCGGCTCCGGCGAGCAGCTCGGCCCCGTCGCAGTCGGCGAACAGCGGCGGCTCCCGCAGCGCGAACACGACCCGGGCGATGCCCGCGGCGAGGATCAGCTCGGTGCAGGTCTGCCGGCGGGAGCGGCGGCGCGAGCACGGTTCCAACGAGCTGTAGAGCGTGCCGCCGGCCGGGTCGCCGGGGAACGCCGCGAGCGCGACCTCCTCGGCGTGGTCGAGCGGGTCGTCCCGGCGGGACCAGCCGACCGAGCGTGGTGCGCCCGGTCCGGGCCCGACGACGACCGCGCCCACCGCGTACGCGGCCGGGCTCGGCGGGCTGAGCCGGGACAGCTCGACCGCCTCGGCGAGCAGGGCCGCGTCGAGGGACTCCGGGCACGGGTCAGAGCGCATAGCGCAGCACCGCCGTGTCGCCGACCGCCTCCGCCCCGAGCAGCCGCCGTCGACCGGTGGCGGGTGGGCCGAGCAGGCGGGGGGCGGCGGGATCGCCGACGAAGACCGGGGCGATCGCCAGCCGCAGCTCGTCGGACAGGCCGGCGGACAGCAGCGCGGTGAGGACGCCGGCGCCGCCCTCCACGAGCAGCCGGCGCACGCCCCGGTCCGCGAGCTCGGCGAGCACGTCGGGCAGGTCACCGCCGAGCAGCAGCGGCGCCGGGCCGCCGGCGAACACCGCCGCACCGGGGTCGAGCTCGCGGCTGCGGGTCAGCACCACCCGGACGGGTGACGGCGGCAACCCGCGGGAGACCCGGTCCGCCCGCCGCCGCCCGGACCGGACCAGCAGCCGCGGGTCGTCGGCGCGGACCGTGCCGGCGCCGACGAGGATCGCGTCGCAGCCGGCCCGCAACTCGTCTACGGCGTCGAGATCCTCCGGCCCGGACAGGATCAACCGGCGCGGCGACCGGTCGTCGAGGGCGCCGTCCAGCGAGACCGCCGCGCTCAGCAGCACGTACGGTCGGTGAGACACGCGATCACGGTACGCGTCGGAGCTCGGCGGCCCGGCGCGGCCCGGTTCCGGCACCGGCGCCGACCTGCGGAGTCCGGTTCCGGACGGCCGGACCGGCCTCGCTAGACTTCAAGGGACCTCCGGCCGGCGAAGGAGATCCCGCGTGGCAACCGTGCACGTCGAGCTCGTGTCCGTCGAGCGCCTGTTGTGGTCCGGCGACGCCACGATGGTCATCGCCCGCACCACGGAGGGCGAGCTCGGCGTGCTGCCCGGCCACGCGCCGCTGCTCGGCGAGCTCGCGCCGGGCGGGATCGTCCGCATCCAGGAGGAGGGCGGCGAGGAGCTGGTCTTCGCGGTGCACGGCGGGTTCCTGTCGGTCACCGAGGAGGGCGTCTCCGTGCTGGCGGAGCTGGCCGAGCGGTCCGACGAGATCGACGTCGCCCGGGCCCAGCAGGCGCTGGAGCGGGCCCGGTCGGCCGGCGAGGACGACGACGAGGCCGCGGCCGCGGCAGGCCGGGCGATGTCCCGACTCCGCGCCGCCGGCCAGACCGTGTAGCCGCCATGGCGGTGGAGGTCGTCGTGGCCATCGCCGTCGCGGTGGCCGCCGTCGGCCTCGTGCTGGTGGTCCTGGCGCTGCGCAGGCGGGTGCTGCTGCGCCCGGCCGGGTCGATCGACATGAGCCTGCGCACCCGGTTCGGCCGGATCGGCGGTGGCTGGGCGCTCGGCGTCGGCCGCTACACCGGTGAGGACCTCCACTGGTATCGCCTGTTCGCGCTGACCGTGAAGCCGGCCCGGACGCTGTCCCGCCGCGAGCTGCAGGTGATCGGCCGGCGGCAGCCATCCGGTGCGGAGTCCTGGGCGGTGCAGGCGGGTGCGGTGATCGTGGAGTGCCAGGACGACGCCGGTCCGGTGCAGGTCGCCATGAGCGCCGGCGCGGTGACCGGCTTCCTCTCCTGGCTGGAGTCGGCGCCCCCAGGATTCACGGTTCCCGGCTACGCCGCGAGTTAGCTAGCGGTTCGCGCCCGGCGTCCACAGCACGTCGCCGTCCGGGTTGGCCACCCGGGCCAGGATGAACAGCAGGTCCGAGAGCCGGTTGAGGTAGCGCGCCGGCACCGGCGCGGTCCGGTCCGGATCGGCTTCGAGCAGTGCCCAGGCGCTGCGCTCCGCGCGGCGGACGACGGTCCGGGCCTGGTGCAGCAGGGCGGCGCCGGGGGTCCCGCCGGGCAGCAGGAAGCTGTCCAGCTTGCGCAGGCCCTCGTTGAACTCGTCACACGCCCGCTCCAGCCGCTCGACCTGCG